>JACLAA010000714.1_pt1 | contig 72504 bp, 69 predicted proteins | sample 8027891 | NCBI WGS metagenome assembly JACLAA01 (sample SAMN15724900, study PRJNA655200) | protist metagenome | isolation source: fluorescence activated cell sorting (FACS) single amplified genomes of... | place: Spain: Blaines Bay Microbial Observatory, Mediterranean Sea | collected 2016-01-19 | reverse complement strand
TTTTCTTTAATTTTTATTATTTTTTAGTATGGAACCATACGCAATTGTTCAAGCCAGCGGCAAGCAGTTCTGGATTGAAGAAAACAAATTTTATGATTTTGATAAACTTCCTCTAGATCGCGGTGATACATTCAGTCTAAACCAGATCTTACTTGTAAACCAGAACGATTCTGTTCAGATTGGAAAGCCTTTTTTAGACAAAGAGTATACAGTAGAAGCGAAAGTTTTAAGACACCTTTCAGGTCCAAAAATTCGCGTGTATAAAATGCGACCGAAAAAGAAAACACGTAAAACTTTTGGATGTCGTCGCAAATTAACACGTGTTCTAATTACTAGTATTTCTAAAAAGTAGAAGTTAGGAAATAGTTCCAAACTTATTAAAACAATTAGATAATTTAATTATGGTAAGAGTAAAACGAGGTAACGTCGCACGAAAAAGACGTAAGAAAATATTAAAGTTTGCTAAAGGGTTTAAAGGAGCACATTCTCGCTTATTCCGTACGGCAAATGGTCAAGTGATGAAGGCTCTTATTTATTCTTATGTTGGCCGTAAAAGACGTAAGCAAGACTTTAAGAAACTATGGATTTGTAGAGTTAACGCTGCAGCACGTACTGAAGGTACAAACTACAGTAAATTAAGAAACTCACTGAAAAAGTCTTCAATTGGTTTAAACTTAAAAATGCTAGCACAACTTTCTGTGTTAGATAAGAAAACTTTTTCTCAAGTCTTACAAGAAGCGAATTCAAATTAATCTTATATAAATAGATGGCACATAAAAAGGGGGCAGGAAGTACAAAAAACGGTCGTGATTCCGTTTCAAAACGATTAGGGATCAAAGTATATGGTAATCAACAAGCAAAAGCAGGTAGTATTATTGTCCGCCAACGCGGTTTAACTTTTAAGCCTGGTAAAGGTGTAAGTGTAGGTAAAGATTATACTCTTTTTGCTGTAAAAGATGGTACTGTTCAATTCGAAACAGAGAAAAGCACAAAGTTTGTAAGTGTATGTTAAAATTTACCATTGGTAAATTTTCAGAAACAATCTTTAAAAATACCGTTAAACAATGCATTTATTGTTTAACGGTACTTTTTTTAACTTAAATACAGTGGCATAACAAACTTTAAAATTTCAGAATAGTTTATCACTATAAAGTGTTGTTTTAGAGAGCTGTTTTTATTCGAATTTAAATTGTTAAATAAAGCATCTAAAATTTATTTTTGGGGAGATAGTATTTTTTATTTGGCTTGTGGAGGTTGTATATACAAATATTCCAATTTTGCTACCTTACTATTAATAGTAAAGTAATCACCAATATACAATTTTTATAAAAATAAGTCATATGCTTAAAAAAATTTGTGTTATTACCGTAAGCAATTTTGTTCCGATAACTAAAGACCATTTAAAAAAGAGCTTTGCAAAATTTGCAAAGCTCTTTTTTTATTAATTAATCAAAGATTAATTAGTAACGCTCACCTTCAGGCTTAGCTACTGGTGCGTATGCTTCTACTGTGTAAACAAGCTTACGACCTTCAACTTCTTGACGTACAAGTCTGAAACCAGGCTCGTAAGCAGGACGCTGAACGATGAATGAAGAAACACATGACTCAGTACCACGTGCGTTATCGAAAGCAGCTACCTTAACGTAGTAGTTAGGCTTAGCCTTACGACACATGTTAATCTCGAAAAGGATTGCAGCTGCATCCTTAATATCGAAAAGAGGAAGACCCCACATTTCCCAGTAGTTGTTACGAGGGTGCGGATCATCAGTGTACTCGATAGAGATAGCCCAAGACTTATCGATCGAGTATTGGATCTGCTTAGTGATTTGCTCGTCAGTTAGGTCAGGAAGAAAAGAAAAACATCCTTGAGTTAGTTTCATTGTGTACTCCTTAAATGAAAATTAATGATTGTAGTTAGTATAGAACCCATAAGTTAGTATGGGTTCTAAATCGAAAATGCGTGAATTTTAAACTCTTAAAAAGAGTATTAAAATTATCTGTTAGCTGTTGCAGTCTCAGCGAAGTCTGCAGTATCTGTAGACGCGTAGTTGAAAGTAATATCCTTCCAAAGATCTAGCGCAGTCTGTAGAGGACCACAAGTCTTAGCTGCATCTCTTAGGATCTGAGGACCTTCAGCGATGTAATCACGACCTTCGTTACGTGCTAGAACCATACACTCAAGAGCTACACGGTTAGCAGTAGCACCCGCTTGGATACCATCTGGGTGACCAATTGTACCACCACCGAACTGAAGAATTACATCATCACCTAGGTAGTTAATTAGTTGGTGCATTTGACCACAGTGGATACCACCAGAAGCTACTGGTACACACTTACGTAGAGAAGCCCAATCCTGTGCGAAGAATAGACCTTCAGGTAGAGAAACCTCTGACTTAGTATCTAGAAGAGTGTTGTAGAAACCTTTAATCATTAGAGGATCACCTTCAAGCTTACCTACTACAGTACCTGCGTGAATGTGGTCAACACCTGACATACGCATCCACTTACAGATTACACGGAAGTTCATACCGTGGTTCTTCTGACGTGAGTAAGTTGAGTTACCTGCACGGTGAAGGTGAAGAAGAACGTCGTTCTTACGAGACCAGTAAGCCATTGATTGAATAGCTGTGTAACCGATTACAAGGTCAATCATTACGATGATAGAACCTAGTGAACAAGCGAAATCAGCACGCTCGTACATATCTTCCATAGTCGCACCAGTTGTGTTTAGGTAGTGACCCTTAACTTCACCAGTCATTGCAGATGCGTGGTTAACACCTTCCATTGAGTAAAGGAAACGCTCTCTGTAACGCATGAATGGCTGTGAGTTAATGTTCTCATCATCCTTAAGGAAGTCTAGACCACCTTTAAGACCTTCGAATACTACACGACCGTAGTTCTTACCAGAAAGACCTAGCTTAGGCTTAACTGTAGCACCAAGAAGTGGACGACCGAACTTATCCATACGCTCACGCTCTACAACTAGACCAGTAGCTGGACCTTGGTAAGTCTTAAGAAGTGCGTAAGGGAAACGCATATCTTCTAGACGAAGAGCTTTAACAGCCTTGAATCCGAAGATGTTACCAATAATAGATGCAGTTAGGTTAGCTAGAGACCCTTCCTCGAAAAGGTCGATATCGTAAGCTACGTAACAGAAGTAAGTATCAGCTGCACTTGGTACAGGGTCTACACGGTATGCCTTAGCACGGTAAAGATCACATGCAGTTAGTAAGTCAGTCCATACAACTGTCCATGTTGCAGTTGAAGACTCACCAGCTAGTGCTGCTGCTGCTTCTACTGGATCTACACCTGGTTGTGGAGTACAACGGAATAGAGCAAGGATATCAGTTTCCTTAATTGTGTAATCAGGATCCCAGTAACCCATTTTAGCGTAAGGGATTACACCTGATTCGTAACGTTCACTTTTAATACGAGTACGTGATTCTACAGCTTGTGACATGAAAACCTCCTGGTTTAAAGTTATGGTATAAAATTGCTGGATTATATACTCCAAAAACTAAAAATTTAGAGGTTGAAGTATAAAAAGCAAAATAAAATAGTCTTTATTCTTTTATCTTACATAATAAAATATCACAAACCTCTCCGAATAAAACACAAACTTTGTTTATACGATAGATAAGTAATATTAATGTATTTTTCAGAAGACGAAATGGCCGTTTAAACATTAATTTTTTTTACTGCCAATACGTCTTAAATTAGTAGTTAAAGGACAACTTGATATCAGTAGAAAAATGGTATTTAAAATTTTAAATACTTACAACTAAATTATGTCACTAATTTAATTATTTTTATATGTTTCACTTTAAATGTCTTAACACGTTAATTTTCTCCAATCTTGAATATGATCTTCGAAATATGTTAATATAAAGTTCTGAAAGCAACCTAATAGTGCCAGGATCCAGATTTGAACTGGAGACACGAGGATTTTCAATCCACTGCTCTACCAACTGAGCTATCCCGGCATGTAATACTTATAATAAAGTAAACGAAGGTTTTTTGTCAAATAATAAATCAAAAATAACTTTACATGGTAAATCTTAGTAGGAATAAAAACCTATTACTAAAAAATTTAGCTAATTTACAGCTTGCAATTGCTTTGTTATTAGTTATTGGGGTTGTCATTGCTGTTGGAACAATTATTGAACAAGATCAAAGTTTAACATTCTATAAGGAGAATTATTCTGAACTTAAGCCACTCTTTGGATTTTTAACATGGAAAGTTATAACTTTCTTATCTTTAGATAAAATTTACACGGTTTGGTGGTTTTTACTATTACTATTTTTATTTGGTAGTTCTCTTTTAGCTTGTACTTTTACAACTCAATTACCTTCAATCAAAACTTTTAAATTATGGAAATTCATTAACAAGCCTGCGCAATATAAGACTTTAAGTGTAAACGATAATATAAAATTCGGTTTTTCCAATACGGTCGCTTACAACTGTAATGATAACCGATACCATTTTTTCCGCCAAAAGAAAAAAGGTTATGGTTATTCGGGTCTCTTAGGGCGTATTGCCCCTGTTGTTGTACATGCTAGTATAATCGTGTTGCTTCTTGGTTCGAGTATTGGGTCTTTAGGTGGTTATACAGCACAAGAAATTGTCCCAGTTGGTGAAATTTTCCACGTTCAAAATTTAACAAAATTTGGAAATCGTACTTATGTTCCACAAGATCTTTCATGTCGTATAAACAATTTCTGGATTACCTACACAAAAGAATTAAAAACTGATCAATTTTATTCAGACTTATCATTGTTGAACGAGGATGGTAAAGAAATAAAAAGAAAAATTGTTTTTGTAAATGAGCCATTAATTTATAAAGATATTGTTCTTTATCAAACAGATTGGGATATCGTTGGTATAAAGCTAAAATTGGAAAATGAACAAAATTTTCAAATTCCTTTAAAACGAATAACAAAAGGAGGCAATCGATTCTGGTTTGGTTCATTAAATTTTGGATCTGCTCAAAGTACGGCAAATACAAATTTAACAGTCGTTATTAATGATCTTAAAGGTAAGATAGCATTGTACAATTCACAAGGAGAATTCTTACAAGAATTACAACTTGGTGAGTCATTCGTAACACAAGGAAATACAAAGGTACAATTTGCGGATTATATAACGAGTACTGGACTTCAGATAAAATCGGACCCTGGTATAAATATTGTTTATTTCTCTTTCTTATTGTTAATGGTAAGTATTTATATAAGTTTCTTTACATATTCTCAAATTTGGTTCGTAGAGGGTAAAAACAGTGTTGCTCTGGGTGGTAAATCTAACCGTGCTGTCTTATTTTTCCAACAAGAATTTCGACAAATTTTAAAAAGATCAATTAATATCAGGTCCTAAAGCAAAGAAGAAGAAAATGAAATACTATAATGTTAGTATGTAGTTTGTTAATAATAATAAATTTTTATTTTTTTTTATGAAGCGCTGGTTATTATATTTTCTTACAGTTTCAATTTTTGCTAGTACACCAAACATGGCCTCTGCTGATGTTAGTGGTTTAGTACCATGTAAAGATTCTGCTGTATTTAAGCGTAGACTTGATGGTAGTATTAAAAAATTATCTTCACGTCTTGAAAATTATGAAGAAGGTACTCCTGCTTACTTAGCTCTTCAGGCTCAAATAGAGGGGACTAAAGCTCGATTCGATAAGTATGGAAAGCAAGGTCTACTATGTGGTGCAGATGGTTTACCTCACCTGATTGCAGATGGAAGACCAAGTCATGCTGGTGAATTCGTTATCCCTGGTATTGGTTTCTTATACATCGCTGGTTGGATCGGTTGGTCTGGTCGTAGTTACATGCAGTTTTCTAAAAAAACAGATAAACCAAACGAAAACGAAATTATTATCAATGTGCCAGTTGCAATTGGTATGATGTCGGCAAGCTTTATGTGGCCATTTGCCGCTTGGAAAGAATTAGTTTCTGGAGATCTTTTAGTTCCTAGTGATGAAGTAACAGTATCGCCACGTTAAATTATCTAATTTTTATTTTAATAAGCAAAACCCATGGATAAAAATCTTCTGACATACCTATCGACAGCGCCTGTTTTAATAACAGCTTGGATGAGTTTTACAGCCGCTTTTATTATTGAAATTCAGCGTTACGCGCCGGATACACTTTCCTTAGCGATGTACTAATTTTTACTTAAAATTTATGCATCAACCTTGGTAGAGGTAAACCCTAGATAAAATATCTATTCATAATAAGACGTTTTATCTAGGGTTCTACTTTTTATTAAGAATTTTTATATTGTTACTGAGGCGGACGAAAGTGAATACAACAATAGACCTAAATAATAAGAATATTTTTACAACAAAAGTTTTTTCTAAAACTTTATACAAGACCAATTTTAGTAATAAAAAAGGGAATCAAGTTCTACTTGGAATCGATATCTTAAAAGAAGATGTACGAAAGGAATTACTCCTTCTTGCTGTTTCCCAACTAGAAGGCCTTTATGAAAAATTAGTATCTAATCCAAAGTATGAAAATGTCCTGCGGAGAAAAGGTAAATTACTTCTTCTAGAGTGCATAAAAAATGTTTGTGAAGATTTCTTAACAAAAAAATATGGTTACAAAGTAAGAATAAATCTTACTAGTTTAAAAAATTCCCTATACGTTAAAAATCTTTTAAAGGATACTAATATCCTATTTAAGGTTCCGTTTTTTTCGTTAATGGATCCAAATTCGCCTTATTTCCGTTCTATTTATTACCCTATATACAATTCGGCATCAGAAAGTTTTATTGAAGCTTTAATTGATAATTTAGCATTGGAAATAAGTAACTCTGTTGTTTATTTTAGCTTAGTTAATTTTTCCTCAGTGTATGCCTTTAGACAGATTTTATATCGATCAAAATTCCTATCTTTGCGTAACTTAGAGCGTTTTAAAAACAACTTAAATTGGCAACTGTATATTAAAAGCTACATTCAGAGACCTATTAATCTTTACAATAATCGTCACGAAATTTATATTTTTAAAACAACCGGTATTTATTGTCGTATTATTTACGCTAATCGTGCTGAAGAATTATTCTCTCTTAAAAATTTGTCTTTATTGACTATTATCATCGTTGAGATTAGTGATTTTATTATAAGCCGCTTTGATGAAGCAGTTTTTGTTTTGAGTAAGAGTGTTCGGTTTACGTTAACAACCGTTTTAGGACAAGTAATTGGTCTTGTTTGGCGCGGTATTATTGAAGGCTTAAAAAAATAAAGATAGGTTTTATTTTTTTTAGGTATATAAGAAAGGAAGAGATAAAATTTTTATTCCGATATGGTATTCTAATACTATATGAAAATTTTCATCTTGTAGAATTTAACAGTAACATCGCTATGAGTACTCTTATCGGTTACATCCTATTAATGACACTAATGTTTAGTTTAGCTGCAGGGATTTACTACGGTTTAAAAACAATCAGACTTATCTAGTCACATTGTATTTTTAACTCCTTTTATTTAGTTTCGGTACCCTCTAAATAACTAACGAACCCTATTTTAAAAAAGTTTAGGGTTCGCTTTAGAGGACTTAAGGGTAGGAGGGTAAAAACTATGAATCAGTCTTCAACTTTTGGTGCCTTTTTCTTATTAAGTCTATAACTTTTTTACTATAAATTAATCGGTATCATGAATTACATAGAAAAAAATTCATCACTTACTTCTTACTTTGACGGATCACGAAGTCTTAGTAATATTTTTTGGTCTATTGCCATAAGTTTAGGCGGTTTTGGGTTTTTCCTTACCGGCCTTTCAAGTTTCTTTAAAACAAATTTATTATTTTTCTCTGATTCCACTGGAATTTCTTTTATTCCCCAAGGAATCGTATTAGTGTTCTATGGGACGGTAGGTTCTATATTAGGCATTTTTCTAGCTTTAACCGTTTGGTGGGATGTTGGTTCCGGTTATAACGAGTATAATCGTGAGCGTCAGCAAGTAAAACTTTATCGAAAAGGTTTTCCCGGGAAAAATCGTGAGCTAGTCTTTACTTTTCCCTTTGAGGAAGTAAAATCTATAAAAATGCGAATTAAAGAAGGGATAAATCCAAAACGTCAACTTCTACTATGTTTAACAGATAGTCGCGAGATACCTCTAACTGGTATTGAACAGCCTCGAGCTTTAAACAAAATTGAAGATGAAGCAATTAAGATAGCAAAATATCTAAATGTGTTTTTAGAAACAGAGTAAATCTAAAGGGCGAACGACGGGAATCGAACCCGCGAATGCTGGAACCACAACCCAGTGCCTTAACCACTTGGCTACGCTCGCCTATTTGCATATAAGTACTTATAATAATACCATAACTACCAGTATTTTTGTTAGACTTATATCAAGGATAGTTTTTATTTTTTAAAAATTTATATTTCGTTGAACTTTTTTGAAACGTAAAATCGTCTATTAGGTTCCATATTAAGATAGTAAAGTGACAAAATATAATGAAAAAATATTAGTTGTTGATTCTGAGGAAACAACAAGAGAATTATTAGGTCGACGCCTTTCCTCCCTTGGTTACAGTGTCTTCTTAGAATCAACGGCTAAAAAAGCTTTAGTTCTTGTTTCAAAGGAGCACCCTGATTTAATAATTTTAGATATCTTACTACCTAAAGTCGATGGTTACGAATTATGTAGAAAACTTCGGCAAGGAAATCAAACGCCTATAATTATCTTAACTCCCTTAAAAGATATTTCTGCCCGCATAATGGGACTTGATGCAGGTGCAGATGATTATCTAGTAAAACCGTTTTCACCACAAGAATTAGAGGCCAGAATTCGTTGCCTTTTAAAAAGGCCGTTTATTACCTCTCAAAATCACCCAAAAATAAAACCAAAAACTTTAAATTTTGGTAATATATCCATTAACCTAATTAAAAAAAGAGTCCTAAAGGATTCTACACCCATCAAATTAACAACTATTGAATTTAAGCTTTTATCTTTATTAATTCACAACGCTGGTAACGAACTTTCACGTAAAACTATTTTGGACAACATCTGGGGTTATACCCCCCAACGGGATGTAGATACTCGGATAGTTGATGTGCACGTATTCAGACTTAGATCAAAGTTAGAAAGTAACCCGTCCGCCCCAGATTTAATTTTAACAATTCGTGGGGTTGGTTATATGTTTCAAAAATACTTTTGATTCTTACTTTTTATATAGGGATAGTTAAATTTACTATTTTAGCTTTGATGACTCTAATTTACGGTTAAGTAATCTACTTTTACTGATTCCGGCGCCTTATGTAAATTAGTAGGCAATAAAAATATTCTACTTGTTAAACCCTGAAGTAAATATCCATAAAATGTTTAGCGTACAGAAAAATGTTTATAAATACCTATTACCGAATTTATTAGAAACTCAACGGATAAGTTTTTGTTGGTTTCTCGAATTAGGCTTTATTCAAGAGCTGGAAAATTTTTCGGCTATACGTGACTACATGGATGAATTGGAATTAAATTTATCCGCGAAATTTTATAAAATTCGACACCCTAAATATAGCTTAGCGGAATCAAAACGTCGCGATACAACCTATAGCGTTCGCATCTATACCCTTGCCCAACTGATTTATTTAAATAATTTAACGCAAACAACTGAAAATGAGGTTCTTCTGTGTGATATTCCATTAATGACGAATGAAGGAACATTTTTAGTGAATGGGATCGAACGTATTATTATTAACCAGATTGTACGAAGTCCAGGGATTTATTATAAAACGGATACAGATAAACAAAATTTTCGTTTTTATACTGCAAGCCTTATTTCAAACCGTGGTACATGGGTTAAATTTGAAATTGATAAAGATGATTTCATTCACGTTAAAATTGATAAAGCAAAAAAAATCTCTGCTTATATCTTTTTAAAAGCTGTTGGCCTTACCGATCAAGAAATTTTCCAGACTTTAAAACACCCAGAATATTTCCAAAAAACTTTTAAAGAGTATGAATCAATATCACTAGAGGACACTTTTTTAGAAGTCCATAATAAACTTCGCCCGGGTGAACCTGCAACATTTAAAGCTGGACAACAAATTTTATATTCACGCTTTTTTGACCCCAAGCGTTATGATTTAGGTCGAGTTGGTCGTTATAAGATTAATAAACGCTTAAATTTAGACATTGAAAATAATATTCATATTCTAACGTCTAAAGATGTTCTATTTATTATCGATGAATTAATCAATTTTAGATTGTCTCCAACTGCCGAAGATGATATTGATCATTTAGGTAATAGAAGAATTCGTTCTGTTGGTGAACTTCTCCAGAACCAAATACGCATCGGTTTAAACCGTCTAGAGCGCATTGCTCAAGAACGCATGACTATTTGTGAACAAAAATATTTACGCGTTAATGTTTTGGTGAATCCAAAACCATTAGTTTCATCGATTCGTGAATTTTTTGGCTCAAACCCACTCTCACAATTCATGGATCAAACAAACCCATTAGCGGAACTTACTCATAAACGTAGGTTATCAGTATTGGGTCCTGGAGGAATCACTAGAGATAGAGCGGGGTTTGCAGTACGTGATATTCACCCAAGCCAATATGGTCGAATCTGTCCAATAGAAACGCCTGAGGGTCCTAACGCTGGTTTAATCGGTTCACTTTCGACATATGGACGTGTAAATTCTTACGGTTTTATTGAAACACCCTTCTATAAAGTCAAAGATGGAAAAGTTTTACAAAATTCATTTCCAATTTATTTAGATGCGACGACTGAGGATAAGTATCGTTTAGCCGCGGGTGATTTAGAAATTGGCGAGAATGGATTAATTCAAAGCCAAAGTGTGCCAGTACGTTACCGTCAGGAGCTTGTACAAGTTCCCTCAACAGAAGTGGATTACATTGCTGTTTCACCAATTCAGGTAGTTTCTTTAGCAACTGCTCTAATTCCGTTTTTGGAGCACGATGATGCGAACCGAGCATTAATGGGGTCGAATATGCAGCGTCAATCAGTGCCATTATTATATCCTCAAGCTCCTTTAGTTGGTACAGGCCTTGAAGGCCAAACCGCTCGTGACTCCGGGATGACTGTGTTAAGTATTTGCTGTGGTAAAGTAACGCAAATTAAGGACAATAAAGTTATTGTTAAGGATAAGAACCAGACGAGTTTTACTTACAATTTAATTAAATATCAACGTTCAAACCAAGATACATGTATTAACCAACGCCCCCTAGTTTCTGTCAATGAAAAGGTCACAATCGGTCAAATTATTGCTGATGGTGCTTCGACAGAAGGTGGTGAATTATCGGTGGGTCAAAATATTCTAATTGCTTATATGCCTTGGGAGGGTTATAACTACGAAGATGCCTTCGTTATTAGTGAACGCCTACTCTATGATGATTTGTATACCTCGCTGCATATTGAAAAATTTGAAATTGAAGTTCGTCAGACTAAATTAGGAATGGAAGAAATCACGCGAGATCTACCTAATGTTAGCGACCATTCTATTAGAAATTTAGATAAAAATGGTGTTGTTAAAATTGGTACATGGGTTGATTCTGGTGACATCCTAGTAGGTAAATTAACTCCCAAAGGAGAATCTGATTATCCTCCCGAAGGAAAATTATTAAGAGCAATCTTTGGCGAAAAATCTCGAGATGTGAGAAATACTTCTTTAAAATTACCGCATGGTACTTGTGGTCGTGTTTTAGATGTAAAGATTTTCTCTCGTAGTAACCGTGATGATTTACCCCCAGGAACGGATGAGGTATTAAAGGTTTACATTGCGCAAACGCGTCGAATTCAAATCGGTGATAAAATGGCAGGGCGTCATGGTAACAAGGGTATTATTTCAAAAATATTACCACGCCAAGATATGCCTTACTTACCTGATGGTACGCCAGTCGATATCTTATTAAACCCATTAGGGGTACCATCTCGAATGAATGTAGGTCAATTGTTTGAATGTCTCCTTGGTTTGGCGGCTGAGAATTTAAATGTTCGATTTAAAGTTGTTCCATTTGATGAGATGCACGGTTCAGAAGCCTCGCGCGCATTAGTAAATAAAAAATTAAAAGAAGCTTCGCTAACTAAGGATTGGATTTTCTCTTCTAAACACCCAGGGAAAATGGTTTTACGGGATGGTCGAACAGGTCAAAATTTTGAAAACCCAATTACAGTCGGTTGGGCTTACATGTTGAAATTAGTCCACTTAGTAGATGATAAAATTCATGCCCGTTCAACGGGACCTTATTCTTTAGTTACCCAGCAACCTCTCGGTGGTCGGGCTCAACAGGGAGGTCAACGATTAGGGGAAATGGAAGTTTGGGCACTTGAAGCATTTGGTGCAGCTTATACACTTCAAGAATTATTAACAATTAAGTCGGATGATATGCAAGGGCGTAATGAAACTTTAAATGCAATCGTAAAAGGTTTACCAATTCCACGACCAGGAATACCGGAATCTTTTAAGGTTTTAATGAGAGAATTACAAGCTTTATGTCTTGACGTTGCTACATATAAATTAGATGTTTACCAAAACAAAGGTTTAAAAGACTACGAAATTAATTTAATGGGTGATCCCCCAGATAATTTTGAAAAGCAATTTAATTAAAATAGCAATTAATTTATGTTCCAAACAGAAAGATCATTTGATTACGTAAAAATTAATTTAGCCTCCCCTGCTCGGATTCGAAGTTGGAGTGAACGGGTATTACCAAGTGGAGAAAGGGTGGGTGAAGTTACTAAACCAGAAACGATTAATTACAGAACTCTTAAACCTGAGATGGGTGGGTTATTTTGTGAAAGGATTTTTGGTCCTGTAAATGACTGGGAGTGCCACTGTGGTAAATATAAACGTGTACGGTACAAAGGTATTATTTGTGAACGTTGTGGTGTTGAGGTTATTGAGTCTAATGTACGTCGCCACCGAATTGGATTTGTTGAACTTGCTTCTTCGGTTACACATGTTTGGTATGTTAAAGGTCGCCCAAGTAAAATCGCATTAATTTTAAACATTTCGTTAAAAGAGTTAGAACAAATTGTTTATTTTAATTCATATGTAGTACTTGATCCCGGTAAGAGTGGTGATCTTTCATATAAGCAACTATTAGTTGAAACTGATTGGCAAGTTTTTGATGCAACGCAAACAGATACGAGTGACATTGAAATTGGTATTGGTGCCGAGGCAATTAAACGACTTCTTTTAAACATTGATTTAGAAACGGAAGCCCGCGAATTGCGTGCTCTAATACCTGCCGCTAAAGACCCAGAGCGTGAAAAACTAATAAAACGTTTACGTGTAATTGGGCAATTTATAGCCTCAGGTTCGGATCCTTCATGGATGGTTTTAGATATTATTCCAGTGTTACCACCAGACTTAAGGCCAATGGTACAATTAGACGGTGGTCGTTTCGCTACTTCGGATCTTAACGATTTATATAGACGCGTAATTAATCGTAATAATCGTTTAGCCCGTTTACAAGAGATCATGGCACCGGAATTAATTATTCGAAATGAGAAACGAATGCTGCAGGAAGCAGTTGACGCTTTAATAGATAATGGCAAACGTGGTCGTGCAGTTTTTGGTTTGAATAATCGCCCTTTGAAATCCTTATCAGATATTATTGAAGGAAAACAAGGACGCTTCCGCCAAAATTTATTAGGGAAACGTGTAGATTATTCTGGACGTTCTGTTATTATTGTTGGTCCAGAATTAAAGTTAAATCAATGTGGCTTACCCCGTGAGATGGCAATTGAATTATTCCAACCGTTTGTCATTCACCGCTTAATCTATGAAGGTCTAGTTAACAATATTAAAGCTGCTAAAAATATTATTCAAAATAATGAAACTTTAGCCTGGGAAATTCTAGAGCAAGTCATGTCTGGACACCCTATTTTATTAAACCGTGCTCCGACGTTGCACCGTTTAGGCATTCAATCCTTTGAACCAATACTTGTAGAAGGCCGAGCAATAAAACTTCATCCATTAGTTTGTCCTGCTTTTAATGCTGATTTTGATGGCGATCAAATGGCTGTACATATACCTTTATGTCTAGAAGCGCAAGCCGAAGCAAGAATGTTAATGCTTGCTCCAAATAATTTTCTCTCACCAGCCACTGGAGATCCAATTCTTACACCGAGCCAAGATATGGTTCTGGGTTGTTATTATTTAACTGCGAATAACCCAACGCAACAAACAGAAACAGCTCAATACTTTTATAGTTTTGATGACGTGATTGTTGCATACAAGCAATCAGTTTTAAGTTTACATACTTTTGTTTGGGTCCGTTCTAACCCAGTCGATTTTGATGTAAATTCTCTCCAAACAAATTCGAAATTTACCGAGACAAAATTAAATGATCGTCTTATTTATACAAATTCGGATTATCAAATAAAAAAAGATTTGGATGGTAATTTACTTCAGATTTATGTAAAGACGACACCAGGACGTATTTTGTTAAATCAATCCTTTGAGCATAATTAAATAATTAATAAATTTACACATGGTTAACGAAGTAAACAGTAAGCTTGCTTTTGCTAATGAGGTAATTAATAAGAAAAAGTTGCAACGGTTAATGTATTTAACTTTTCACAACTATGGTGTTATACGATCTTCAATTATTGCTGATAAAGTTAAAAATTTGACTTTTCATTATGCAACGATGTCCGGTATTTCTTTAAGTGTCGAGGATCTACGTGTTCCGTTTCGAAAAAGGTCATTAATAGGCCTAACGAATAATGAAGTAGATGCTGCCGAACAAAATTATAGTAGTGGAAGTATTACTACAGTTGAACGTTTTCAGAAAGTTATTGATATTTGGAATAATGCCAATAATACCTTAAAAGATGAAGTATTAACTTATTTCCGTGAGAGTGATCCTTTAAATCCTCTTTACATCATGGCTTTTTCTGGGGCACGAGGAAATATTTCGCAAGTGCGTCAATTAGTGGGTATGCGAGGTCTTATGGCTGACCCACAAGGACAAATTATTGATTTACCGATTAAAAGTAATTTTCGTGAAGGCTTAAATGTTACAGAATATATTATTTCTTCGTACGGAGCTAGAAAAGGACTTGTTGATACAGCTCTTCGCACAGCCGATTCTGGGTATCTAACTCGACGTCTTGTGGACGTAGCCCAAGATATTATTGTTCGAGAGGAGGACTGTATAACTTACTTAAGTTTATCTTTAGATGATTTATTTAATAAATACAAAACGGAATTATCCCTAGAGAATCGTCTTATTGGTCGATTATTAGCTAAACCCTTAACGGTAGTTCCTGAGAATAAAATTTTTCCAGTTAATACGGAAATTGATAATGCATTAATTAATACCATTAAAAAATACAACCTTACTGATGTGGAAGTTCGTTCGCCGCTAACTTGTGATGCGTTACGTTCAGTTTGCCGCCACTGTTATGGTTGGCATTTATCTTATTCAAGATTAATCGACCTTGGTGAAGCGGTTGGTATTCTAGCAGCTCAATCTATTGGTGAACCCGGAACACAATTAACAATGCGAACATTCCACACAGGGGGGGTGTTTTCTGGAGATTTAACAAAACAAATTCGTGCCCCTTTTTCGGGGACGTTAAATTATCAACTAACGACAAAAACGTCGTTAGTTAGGACAATTCACGGCGAAAAAGGTTTCTCACTAAATGAAGCTGTAAAATTACAAATTGAAAATCAAACCGGAACAATTTGTTCGCTTGATATTCCAAAAGGCGCAATGCTTTTAGCAAATAATAGCCAAAAAGTATATTGTAATCAGGTTGTTGCAGAAATTAAAAAAGATGCAAACCTTATTCTGGAAGAAGATCGTAAAGATATTTATACCGAAGTTGCTGGTGAAGTTTTTCTTCAAAATATAAAGTTGGAAGAAAGTATTGATGGTGAAGGTGCTACAAAAAAAATTAGTAAAAATACAGGTTTAATTTGGGTTCTGTATGGGACGAAATCGATCCTCCAAGGTTTCTCGACGTTAGATGTTAAAATTGGGCAACTAATAAAAGCAAATGACACAATAGCTAGTAAAAAAATTACTAATAAATATCCTGGTATTGTTAATTTACGGAACTTTACCAACAAGAATGAAATTGAAATCATTAATTCTTCCATGGTGCTGAAAAATGGTACTGTTTGCCAGTCACCAGATCAAACAGATACCTTAAAAATAGAAACAGCGGAGTCTACATTAATTTTTAACTTACATGTTAAAAATAATGAACAAGTAACGCATGGCCAGACTATTGCCTGTTTAAATGAGGATACTTATAAAACCACAACGGGCGGAATAGTATATTATTCGACGAACCCAGTTACTAGTAAAAGAAAACGAAGTGTAAAACGTATCTTCACAGGTTCTTTATACTGGATAGTTGAGGAAACTCATAACCTTAATGGAGTAGATACGGAGTTATACGATATTCAAATTGTTGATGGAACGTATGTCACGAAAGGAACAGAAATTTTTCCTCATATACTAGCAAGTATTAGTGGCTTCATACATGTTGATGAATACAATTCGGAATTGGTTATTAAACCCGGGGAATTGTATCAAATTACTGGCTTACCATTATCCAGCACGAAACGGGAAAATAGATTTCTTCACCCAGGGGAAACCATGTTTTCAGATTTAACCGTACAAAAACTTTCTTATTTAGAATTTCATAATTTTCATGGCCTTGAGTATTTGTTAATTCGACCTGTCCAAGTTTATAAAGTTCCCCAAGAAAAGGGCTTTAACCTTAACTATCAATTTTTCCCCAACCTTAAGAATAGAAGTATTACCTTTAGAACGGTAAAACGAATTTTTTACAAAGATGGTGAGCGTGTTAAGTCTAGTAGAGGTGGGGTAGATTTATTACAGACCTTTTTAGTTTCAGATATAAACGAAAAATATTTAGGACTGCAGGCAAGGGTTGAGTATGTTCCAAACTTAATGGAGTCAAAAGAATCCTTTGAGTTGAAAATAACTTTATGTGAACGAATCAAAACTAATTTAACAGACTCGCAAGCTAGAGCACGGGTTTATTTAAAGTGTCTTACGAAAACGAACCAATATGTTGCAGCAAATACAGTAATTGCCAAGCTTGAAATGTTACCCTCGGCACTTGGAAAATTAGTTGCGGTTAATCAGACTAATAATACAGAAATGTTGATCCTAAAGGACACAGATATAAAAAAGACTTCTTATGATTCAACAAAAACGACACTTATTGTTAAACAAGGAGATTTAGTTCGAGTTGGTACTTATTTAACCGAAACTTTACGTTCGCCTTATTCTGGTCAAATATGGAAAATTGAATCGGATCAGATCTTCATTCGATTAGGTCGACCTTATCTTATTTCCTCAGGAACAGTTTTACGAGCAGTTAATAAATCATTAGTTGACCGCTCAGATATGTTAGCTACTCTTGTTTATGACAAGTTAAAAACGGTAGATATTGTTCAAGGTTTACCAAAAGTTGAAGAAATTTTAGAAGCTAGAAAAATTAAAAATGGTTGTTTACTTGCCCCAACGGAAGGAAAAGCTTATTTAAAGAATACAAAAATTGAAATTGTAAAATCGCCGGGGGATAAAGTTACAGTTAACATTGATTCCAAGACAAAAGTAAATTTTAGTAATGGGCAATACGTTAATTTTCTGGATCCATTAACGGATGGGCCAATAAGCCCACACGATAAATTGGACATTTTATTTAATTACTACCAACCGCAATGTTCTGTACATGAGGCTTGTAAGAAAAGTTTTAAGCATTTGCAGTTATTTTTAGTGAATGAAGTTCAACGAACTTACCTTTCTCAAGGTGTGCAAATTGCGGACAAACATATCGAAATTATTGTAAAACAGATGACTTCTAAAGTCAGAGTTTCATTTAGTGGCGATACTACATTGTTACCAGGTGAAGTTTTAGATATTAACCAAGCAGAAATGGTTACAAAAGCAGCTATTTCAGCTTCTGAGGAACCACCACTTTACCGACCTTTATTATTAGGTTTGACAAAAGCTTCTTTAAATAGTGAAAGTTTTATTTCTGCTGCGAGTTTCCAAGAAACTACACGTGTTTTAACAGAAGCAGCGATTGAAGGGAAAAAGGATTGGTTAAATGGATTAAAAGAAAATGTAATTATTGGACGCTTAATACCAGCTGGTACTGGATTTAATTGTTTCGAAAATTTAAAAAAGGTGGGCAAAGATACATCAATGAATCTACTAATCAACCCATTAAACGACGATAAATTAAAATCCTTTGTATTAAACTCGCGTCTAAAATCCTCATAGAGTGAAAATTACGGTTTATTTTTAACCTAACTTATTTGGATTTTTGAAATTTTGTTCAGAATATAGTATTTTAGAAGTGTAAGAAATTTAAATAAATTTATTTAACATAAGGAAATTTTATGGCTCGATACAGAGGAGCAAAATTACGAATTACAAGAAGGTTAGGTGATTTACCTGGCTTAACTAGTAAAAAAGGAAAACGTACTCAGCGACCTGGACAGCACGGTGCTAACCAAAAGAAACTGACTCAATATGCTATCCGTCTGGAAGAGAAGCAAAAATTACGTTTCAATTACGGGTTAAGCGAGAAGCAATTAATGAACTATATTCGTCAAGCAAAACGAATTAAGGGTGCAACTGGTAACATCCTGTTACAGTTATTAGAAATGCGTTTAGATAACGTTATCTTTAGGTTAGGGATGGCACCGACAATCGCGGCGGCACGACAAATTGTTACTCATAAACATATCACAGTTAATAAAGGTTGTGTTTCAATTCCAAGTTACCAATGTCAACCAGGCGATGTTATCTCAATAAAAGATTCGACAGCCTCAAAGCAGTTAATTACAAAGAATTTAGAAGCACCTGCGTTATCAAACATTCCACAAAATTTAGACTTAGACAAAAAGACTTTAACGGCGAATGTTTTAGGTATTATTGATCGTGAATGGATTGCGTTACGATTAAATGAACTGTTCGTTATTGAGTTTTATTCTCGTAAGATTTAATAAAGAAAGAAATTTAAGTTATTTAGTTAGACGAAAGATCTATGACACAAGTTACACTAGGAGAATTATTGGACGCGGGAGTGCATTTTGGGCACCAATCAAGTCGTTGGAACCCAAAAATGTTCCCGTATATTTATACGGAACAAAACGGGATTCATGTAATTGATCTTGTTCAAACAGCACGATTATTAACGCACGCTTCGAATTACGTGCAAAAAGCTGCGAAAGAAGGTAAAAGTTTTTTATTTATTGGGACAAAACGCCAAGCATCAGAAATTATTGCTGAGCAAGCTAAACGATGTAATTCACATTATGTAAATAATCGTTGGCTTGGTGGAACATTAACAAACTGGTCAACTGTTCAAGGACGTGTAGACTATCTAAAAGAACTGACTCAAAAGGAAGAGTCAGGTGTTTTAGCCCAATTACCAAAAAAAGAGGCAGCATTATTAAGACGCGAGTATGATAAGCTGAATCACAATCTGGGTGGTCTTACAAGAATGACACAAGTTCCAGATATTGCAATTGTTGTCGACCCGAAACGTGAAAGTACAGCAATAGCAGAATGTAAAAAATTAGGAATTACAATTATTTCGATCTTAGATACTAATTGTGACCCAAATGACGTTGATATTCCAATTCCGGCTAATGATGATGCCGTACGTTCAATTCAATTAATCATTTCTACGTTAGCTGATGCGATTTCAACAGGTAAGCAAGCAACTAACTAAGAGATTCAATTAACCGATTGAGTTTAAACGTTTTCGTAAATAAATGTATCTTAAATACTTATTTTAAAGTATTTAAGATACATTTATTTTGTCTTTCTGCATAAATAAAAGCGTAAAAAACAATTAAATTATCTTATTGAACAAACTTCTCAAGCTGAATTGTTTAGGCTAACCCTCACGTTAAACCTTACTTTCACCCGTAATTTAAACTCGCTGAAAAAAAAAAACAGATTTTAATATAATGTCCCCACCAGTATAAGTTAGGTATAAATAAATATTAGGAAACAAAAAAATTTGCACTATTCACGTAGATTTACAATCTGTTTATGTTTTTTTCGTTAGCTGCTGTTGAGGTAGGTACACATTTATATTGGGAAATCGCCGGTTTAACAGTGCACGGACAAGTATTATTAGTGACATGGCTTGTAATTGCCATTATCTTATCAATTACTGTTCTTGGTACACTTAAGCTAGAGCAAGTTCCTAAAGGACTTCAAAATTTCGTGGAAGCAGTTTACGAATATGTTTCTGGTATTGCTAAAGACCAACTAGGTGAAGCTGAATATCGTCCTTGGGTTCCTTTCGTAGGGACTCTGTTCTTATTCATCTTCGTCGCTAACTGGTTAGGTGCTTTAGTACCGTGGAAGCTTATCCATTTACCGGAAGGTGAATTAGCTGCTCCGACAAACGATATTAATACTACCGTTGCGTTATCTTTATTAACTTCGTTAAGTTATTTTTACGGAGGATTTAAAGTAAAAGGTTTAGGATTCTTTGCGCGTTATATTTCGCCAACACCAATTTTCCTACCGATTAACATTCTAGAAGACTTTACGAAACCTCTTTCATTAAGTTTCCGTTTATTCGGTAACATCTTAGCTGATGAAATTGTTGTATCCGTTTTATGTTTACTAGTGCCTTTATTAGTACCTTTACCAGTAATGGTTTTAGGTCTTTTTGCAAGTTCAGTACAAGCCTTAGTGTTCGCAACACTTTCTGCTGCTTACATTGCTGAATCTGTAGAATAATTTACAATTATTTGGAATAACTAAATAGTTGTACAAATTAAAAGAAATTTGTTAATTTCATACACATCATTTTTAAAAAATTTAACTAAGAATCTCTTATGAACCCTATTATCTCAGGTGCATCTGTTATCGCTGCTGGTTTAGCTATTGGTCTAGCTGCTATCGGTCCTGGTATTGGTCAAGGTACTGCTGCTGCTCAAGCTGTTGAAGGTCTTGCTCGTCAGCCAGAAGCAGAAGGTAAGATCCGTGGTACTCTTCTTCTATCTCTAGCGTTCATGGAGTCACTAACTATCTATGGTCTAGTAGTTGCACTTTGTCTACTATTCGCTAACCCATTCGCTGGTTAATTTGTTAAAAGCGCTTAGTTTTAACTAAAACTAAGCGCTATTTTCAAATATTCCATAGTAGCACTCTTAGCTACTCCTAAGTCTAAATACATTATTCTATATCAAATATAAATGAATACTTTTTATATGCTTGCAACGCAATTGCTAGCTATGACTGAAGGGGCTGGTGGGCTTTTTGATTTTAATGCAACTTTACCATTAATGGCGATTCAATTCGTATTATTAATGGTTGTATTAACGTTTATATTTTATAAGCCAGTATCAAAGGTTTTAGAGGACCGTGAAGAATACATTAGCGGAAATCTAACTCAAGCTTCTGACAAATTAATAAAAGCTGACGAACTGTATAAGCAATACGATGAACAGCTAAAAACAGCTAAAGTTAATGCTCAAGCTACTATAGCAAAAGCAGAAAAAGAAGCTAAAGATAGTGTTGCTCTTGAAATCGGCGAAGCTCGTGCAGATGCCGCTAAATTAATTGAGCGAACTAACAAAGAACTTGAAGCCCAAAAGTCTACTGCCCTAGCACAACTAGAGACGCAGGTTGACGAATTAAGCCAACTTATAAAAGAAAAACTACTAGGTAAAGAGGTCGTTCTTTAAAGATTGTTTTAAATTTTAAGAAAAAATGGATTTATTAAACCAGACTTTAAATAGTTTTTCGACTCAAATTTCTGATGGAGGAGTATCCTTTAATGGAGATATTTTTGAAGCTAACCTAGTAAACCTTGTTTTATTAGATGGTGGAATTTTTTATCTATTAAGCGGTGCTCTATCTGAAAGCCTTTCAGAGCGTCAACAGAAAATTCTAGGTGCAATCCAAGAATCTGAAGAGAGATTACAAGAAGCAACGACGAGATTAACTGAGAGTGAAACTCAGTTAGCTCAAGCGCAGATGGTAATTGAATCAATTCAAAAAGACGCTGAACAAACTGCTTCGCAGGTAAAAAGTTCAATTCTAACTGATGGTAAAGCTGAAATTGAGCGTTTAACTTCTTCAGCTAAAGCGCAAATCGGTACTATTGAGTCTCGAGTACGCAAGCAAATCTCTGATTATGTTGTTTCACTAGCTCTACAACGCATTACCACTCAACTAGAAGGTAAACTGAACTCGAGCTTACAGCAACAGATCATCGATAGAAATATTTCTAAATTAGTCGAGTAAATTATGTCAATTGTTTTAAACAAAGTTGCGGAGCCGTATGCTGAGGCACTTCTCGATTTAGCTAAATCAACTGACTCATTAAAAGAGACGACAAACGATATGAACATCGTTTCTCAATTCTTAGCAAACTCTAGTGACTTAAAGAAGTTCTTAGGAAACCCTATTATCACTAGAGACGCAAAAAAGAATGTAGTCAAAGATATTCTCGGCGAGCAAATTAGTGCAAGCACTTTAAAATTTTTATTACTGCTTGTAGATCGTGGTCGTATCGAAGTTCTTGAGAGCATTGCTCAAAAGTTCATCGAACTATCATACAAGCAAGAATCTATTGAAATTGCGAAAATTACTTCATCAATCCAGCTATCTGCTGATCAACAAAAGAAGATTGCAGAAAAGCTAAAAGTTATCACTGGTGCAAAGCAAATTAAGCTTGCCCTAAAAGTAGACCCACAATTAATTGGTGGTTTTACAATTGAGATTGGCTCAAAGATGATTGATACAAGTATTCGTGGGCAACTAGCACAAATTAGTAGTCTACTAGGAGCTTAAATGCTCTCAGTATTTTAATTAAGGTTCAAACCCTTATTTCGAACGTTTTAAACTAAGAAACTCTTTAATAAAAGTAATCTAGACGGAAATATGATCAATATTAGACCTGACGAGATTAGTAACATTATCCGTCAACAAATTGAAAGCTACGATCAAGAAGTTCAAATCGATAACGTAGGTACAGTCCTTCAAATCGGAGACGGTATCGCTCGTGTATACGGGCTTGAGCAAGTTATGGCTGGAGAACTTCTAGAGTTCTCTGACAAGACTGTTGGTATTGCACTAAACCTAGAGAACGATAACGTTGGTGCCGTACTAATGGGTACTGGTCTTGATATTCTAGAAGGTAGTTCCGTACGTTCAACTGGTAAGATTGCACAAGTACCTGTAGGTGATGCATTCTTAGGCCGTGTTGTAGACGCACTAGCACGTCCACTAGATGGTAAAGGCGATATTGCAAGTTCTGAATCTAGACTAGTAGAATCAATGGCTCCTGGTATCATTACTCGTAAGTCAGTATGTGAGCCAGTTCAGACTGGTATTACTGCAATTGATTCAATGATTCCAATTGGCCGTGGTCAGCGTGAGCTAATTATTGGTGACCGTCAAACTGGTAAGACTTCTGTTGCAATTGATACAATTCTAAACCAAAAAGGTGAAGATGTTATCTGTGTTTATGTTGCAATTGGTCAAAAAGCATCTTCCGTAGCTGCAGTATGTACTGCAATTGAAGAAAGAGGTGCAAGTGATTACACTGTAATCGTTGCAGCAAATGCTGATGATCCAGCTACACTTCAATACATTGCTCCTTACACAGGTGCAGCGTTAGCAGAGTACTTCATGTACAACGGTAAAGCTACAGTTATCATCTACGATGACTTAACTAAGCAAGCATCTGCTTACCGTCAAATGTCACTACTACTTCGTCGTCCACCAGGTCGTGAAGCATACCCTGGTGACGTATTCTACCTTCACTCACGTTTACTAGAGCGTGCAGCTAAGCTAAGTGATGATCTTGGTGGTGGTAGTATGACAGCACTTCCAATTATTGAAACACAGGCTGGTGATGTAGCAGCTTACATCCCAACTAACGTTATTAGTATTACAGATGGACAAATCTTCCTATCTGGTGATCTATTTAACGCTGGTATCCGTCCAGCAATTAACGTAGGTATTTCAGTATCACGTGTAGGATCTGCTGCACAAATTAAAGCGATGAAGCAAGTAGCTGGTAAGCTTAAGCTTGAGCTAGCTCAATTCGCTGAACTAGAAGCATTCTCTCAATTCGCTTCAGACCTTGACCAAGCAACTCAAAATGAACTTGCACGTGGTCAAAGACTAAGAGAAATGTTAAAGCAGTCACAAAATGCTCCAATCCCAGTGGAAGAGCAAGTTTGTGTAATCTACACAGGTATTAACGGATTCCTGGATGATGTTGCTGTTGAAGACGTAAGAGGATTCGTTGGTAAGCTACGTAGCTACCTGAAGAGTTCAGCTGGTTCACTTCTTTCAACAATTAAGTCTGAGCAGAAGCTTTCACCAGAAAGTGAAGAGGCACTAAAAAGTGCAATTGCTGGCACAAAAGCAATGTAATTAGTATCTTTCATTCTTAAAAGACCCTTTTTCTTGCAATCTAATTTAGATTGCAAGAAAAAGGGTTTTTATTTGACGACCTTACCCATTTTTATTATAGAAAGGCCTACTCTTTTGAAACTATCGATTCGTTTTTTCACTTAGAAACATTCCAGAATACAAGGTTTCAAATGTACCTCAGCCTTTTTACAACGTACAAAGTCCCTGTTTCAAACTAAAAAATATTTTTAAGAAATGGTAAGAAATTAAACTGATTTGAAAAAATGGGCAAAAAGTCTACTTTTTTAAAGTAAAATATAATATAGAAAGATTTATATTCGTTTAGAGTCTAGTCTTATAGTTTGTTATTGTTGTTATTAATTAGACTTGGTTAACATTTTATAAAAACGGTTTAAAGATTTCGTATTTGTAAGTCTCAGAAAGGAGAGTAAAAATGAAAGTAAGCTCGAAAGAATTAGAGGCTAAGAAAGTTAAAGTCGTAGTGGATAAGAATCCTGTTGCTACTTCATTTGAAAAATGGGCGCAACCAGGACACTTTTCTCGTACATTAGCTAAAGGGCCAAAGACAACTACTTGGATTTGGAACCTACACGCCGATGCTCACGATTTTGATAGCCAAACTAATTCATTAGAAGATATCTCAAGAAAGATTTTTAGTGCGCACTTCGGTCAATTAGCACTTATTTTCTTATGGATCAGTGGAATGCACTTCCACGGTGCACGTTTCTCAAACTATTCAGCATGGTTAACTAGTCCAACGACTATTAAGCAAAGTTCACAAGTTGTTTGGCCTATCGTAGGTCAAGAAATTTTAAACGGCGACGTAGGTGGCGGTTTCTCTGGAGTACAAACAACATCTGGTTGGTTCCAAATGTGGCGTGCTTCAGGTATTACTAATGAAACTGAACTTTACTGGACAGCTATTGGTGGTTTACTAATGTCAGCAGCAATGGTTTTTGCTGGTTGGTTCCACTATCACAAAGCTGCGCCGAAATTAGAGTGGTTCCAAAACGTAGAATCTATGATGAACCACCACTTAGCAGGTTTATTAGGTCTAGGTTGTTTATCATGGTCAGGTCACCAGATTCACATCAGTTTACCAGTAAACAAGCTTCTTGATGCAGGTGTAGCACCTCAAGAAATCCCGTTACCACATGAGCTTCTTTTCAACCAAGAACTTATGGGTCAACTTTACCCTAGTTTTAAGAAAGGATTACTACCTTTCTTTACTCTAAACTGGAGTGAGTATTCAGATTTCTTAACATTCAAAGGTGGACTAAATCCAATTACAGGAAGTCTATGGTTAAGTGATACAGCTCACCACCACTTAGCACTAGCGGTACTGTTTATCTTTGCAGGTCACATGTACCGTACAAACTGGGGTATTGGTCACAGCATGAAGGAAATTTTAGAAGCTCACAAAGGGCCTCTAACTGGTGAAGGTCACAAAGGTCTTTACGAAATTTTAACAACTTCATGGCACGCTCAACTAGCTATTAACCTAGCTATGATGGGTTCACTAAGTATTATTGTGGCTCACCACATGTATGCAATGCCTCCATATCCGTACATTGGTATTGATTATCCAACACAGCTTTCGCTATTTACACACCACATGTGGATTGGTGGTTTCTGTGTGGTTGGTGCTGGAGCACACGCTTCAATCTTTATGGTTCGTGATTATAGCCCTGTGCAGTCATACAACAACCTTTTAGATCGTGTACTTAGACACCGTGATGCAATTATTTCACACTTAAACTGGGTATGTATTTTCCTAGGATGTCACAGTTTTGGTCTTTACATCCACAACGATACAATGCGTGCGTTAGGTAGACCACAGGATACATTCTCAGATAAAGCAATTCAGTTACAGCCGATTTTTGCTAAGTGGGTACAATCTCTACACACATTAGCACCAGGAAGCACTGCACCAAATGCTCTAGCTACTTCAAGTTACGCTTTTGGTGGTGATGTTGTTGCCGTTAACGGTAAAATTGCGATGATGCCTATTAGTTTAGGTACGGCGGACTTTATGGTTCACCACATTCACGCGTTTACTATTCACGTAACAGTACTAATTTTACTAAAAGGTACATTATTTGCACGTAGCTCTCGTCTAATTCCAGATAAGGCAAACCTAGGTTTCCGTTTCCCTTGTGATGGACCTGGTCGTGGCGGTACTTGTCAAGTATCTGCTTGGGACCACGTTTTCCTTGGTCTATTCTGGATGTACAACTGTATTTCAGTAGTAATTTTCCACTTCAGCTGGAAAATGCAATCAGATGTATGGGGTACGATCTCTAGTGCCGGTAAAATTTCACACATTACTGGTGGTAACTTTGCGAACAGTGCAATCACAATTAATGGTTGGCTTCGTGACTTCCTATGGTCAGAAGCATCGCAAGTTATTCAATCATACGGTTCAGCAGTTTCTGCCTACGGTTTAATTTTCCTAGGTGCACACTTCATTTGGGCATTTAGTTTAATGTTCCTCTTCAGTGGCCGTGGTTACTGGCAAGAACTTATTGAGTCAATCGTTTGGGCTCACAATAAACTTAAATTAGCCCCTGCTATTCAACCACGTGCCTTAAGTATTACACAAGGTCGTGCAGCAGGTTTAGCTCACTATCTTCTAGGGGGTATTGGTACAACTTGGTCATTCTTCTTAGCAAGAATTGTCTCTGTAGGTTAATTAAAAAAATCGAAAAAAAAATTATGGCTACTAAATTTCCTAAGTTTAGTCAAGCACTTGCGCAAGATCCCGCAACTAGAAGAATCTGGTACGGTATCGCAACTGCTCACGATCTGGAAAGCCATGACGGAATGACAGAAGAAAGTCTTTACCAAAAGATTTTCGCATCTCATTTCGGTCACCTGGCAATTATCTTTTTATGGACATCAGGCAACTTATTCCACGTTGCTTGGCAGGGTAACTTCCAACAATGGGTACTAAACCCATTAAAGGTAAAACCAATTGCACACGCAATTTGGGATCCACACTTTGGACAATCTGCAATTAAAGCATTTACTAGAGGTGGAGTTTCTTATCCTGTAAACATTGCTACTTCTGGTGTTTATCACTGGTGGTACACAATCGGTATGAGAACAAATACTGACCTTTATTTTGGTGCACTAGGTTTACTAGTTTTATCGTGTGCTCTATTATTTGCAGGTTGGTTACACTTACAACCGAAATTTAGACCAGGTCTAGCTTGGTTTAAAAACAATGAATCAAGACTTAACCACCACTTATCAGGACTATTTGGTTTTAGTTCTCTTGCGTGGACAGGTCACTTAATTCACGTTGCAATTCCTGAGTCACGTGGTGAGCACGTTCGTTGGGGTAACCTAACATCGACACTTCCTCACCCTGAAGGTCTAACACCTTTCTTCTCTGGCAACTGGGGTCTATACGCGGAAAATCCTGATACTGCTCAACACATCTTTGGTACTAACGAAGGTGCAGGAACCGCTATCTTAACATTCTTAGGTGGTTTCCACCCGCAAACGCAATCAATGTGGCTAACTGATATTGCTCACCACCACTTAGCAATTGCGATTGTATTTATCTTTGCTGGTCACATGTACCGTACAAACTGGGGTATTGGTCACAGCATGAAGGAAATCCTTGATGCTCACGTACCACCTAGAGGTCGTTTAGGTGCAGGTCACCGTGGACTGTTTGAAACTATTACAAACAGTTTACACATGCAACTAGGTCTAGCTCTAGCTTCTTTAGGTGTTGCTACATCACTAGTTGCTCAGCACATGTACGCTCTACCGTCATATGCATTTATGGCTAAAGACTACGTAACTCAGGCTGCACTTTATACACACCACCAGTACATTGCTGGTTTCCTAATGGTAGGTGCGTTTGCACACGGTGCAATTTTCTTTGTTAGAGATTATGATCCGGAAGTAAACAAAGATAACGTACTTGCGAGAATGCTTCAGCACAAAGAAGCAATTATTTCTCACTTAAGTTGGGTAAGTTTATTCTTAGGTTTCCACACTCTTGGCCTATACATTCACAACGACGTTTGTGTTGCATTCGGTCAACCTGAGAAGCAAATTCTATTTGAACCAGTATTTGCACAATTTATTCAAGCAGCCTCTGGTAAAGCTGTTTACGGTTTCGATGTTTTACTATCTTCTTCAACTAGTGCTGCTAGTGTTGCAAGTAGTAAAGTATGGCTACCAGGATGGATTGAAGCTATTAACAGTGGTAAGAACTCTTTATTCTTAACTATTGGACCTGGTGACTTCTTAGTTCACCACGCTATTGCGTTAGGTCTTCACACAACAGCTTTAATTCTTGTGAAAGGTGCACTTGATGCACGTGGATCAAAGCTAATGCCTGATAAAAAAGACTTCGGTTACAGTTTCCCTTGTGATGGACCTGGTCGTGGTGGTACATGTGATATTTCAGCTTGGGATGCATTCTACCTAGCTATGTTCTGGATGTTAAACACAATCAGTTGGGTAACATTCTACTGGCACTGGAAACACATGACAATCTGGGGCGGAAACGCTGCTGCATTTAACGAGTCTTCAACATACATTATGGGTTGGCTACGTGATTACCTATGGTTAAACTCATCTCCATTAATTAATGGATATAACCCATTTGGTATGAATGCACAAGCAGTTTGGGCTTGGATGTTCCTATTTGGACACTTAATCTGGGCAACAGGTTTCATGTTCCTAATTTCTTGGAGAGGTTACTGGCAAGAGCTTATTGAAACATTAGTTTGGGCTCACGAGCGTACTCCTATCGCAAACCTTGTTCGTTGGAAAGATAAGCCAATCGCTTTATCGATCGTTCAAGCAAGACTTGTAGGTTTAGCGCACTTCGCAATTGGTTTCATCTTTACGTTTGCACCATTTGTAATTGCCTCTACAACAGGTAAGTTCAGTTAATTTACTGAGTTTTAGCCTTAAAGGCAAAAACAATAGATCGATTAAATAAATTTAATCGATCTATTGTTTTTTAAAGACTGTTATTCTACTAAAATCAGTTATTATAACAAATTTATTTAAAATATTATTGAATAATATCATTAAATAAGTTACTATATTAATATAAGACGGGATGTAGCGCAGCTTGGTAGCGCATCTGCCTTGGGAGCAGGGTGTCGCAGGTTCAAATCCTGTCATCCCGATTAATAATAAATACATATTAATAAATTATATAAATCGGTTTATTAATATTTTTCTTAGCCATGAAAAATAAACTCACGTTAATTTTATAATTTGCAATAATAGTGCTGTTTAGAACCAATTAATTTAGTTCAAAAAACAGTAATATTATTGCAATTTTTATTAACTCTTGGCCCAGGTGAATAAGACTACGACACTACAAAACTTAGAGGTAATTATCCGCCCCCTGCAATAGATAATATTTCGAGTGAATCTTGGTTTTGTACAAGAGTTTTTTCCCACTGACTTTTTTCAAGAATAAAACCATTATAATCAACAACTATTACTTTTTGGTTAAAACCAAGATAGTTCATTAATTGAAGAACAGTGAATGGTAAAACATAAAGATATTTTGAACCATTAATTTTAAAGGAAGAATGATTTGCAGTTATCATAATATTTTTTGAAAAATTTATACATCTCACACTGATGATTTTTAATAAAGTATAAAATAAAAGTTTTAAAAAATAAGGTTATAATAAAAATAACTAAAATTTACAGTGAATTTAATACATGAGTGAATTTATTAAAGCGTATAACAATGATCCCTTTGTAGGAAACTTATCTACACCGGTAACAACTTCAACGGCAACAAAACTATACCTTGGAAATTTACCCATCTACAGAAAGGGCTTATCACCTCTTTTAAGAGGTCTTGAGATTGGTATGGCGCATGGTTACTTTTTAATTGGACCTTTCTACATCCTAGGGCCACTTCGTAACTCAGAAAACGCTCTACTAGTTGGGTTCTTTTCAGCAATGGGTCTAATTCTAATTTTAACAATTGGATTAACAATTTATGGCCTAGCGTCTTTCCAAGACGGTGGTAAATTAGAGGGTCTAGAATCTTCTAAAGGCTGGCGACAGTTTACTAGTGGTTTCACAATCGGGGCGTTAGGTGGCGATGTAGTAGCCTATATTCTCCTTGCGAACGTTGCATTCTTTGCGTAAAAATAAAAGATGAGAAGATTCTATATTATCTTCTCATCTTTTATTTTTAATGTTCCAACCTTTCTAACCAACATAACTTAAACCAAGACTTAATAAAAAAAAGCTTGCTATAACTACTGCACTGAAACGGTAGATAAATTGCTGACCAGAGCTCGGACTTGAGAACATCCCTAAGACCGCACTATTATTAGAACCTGAGATCGAAGCTTTCGGATCTACCGCTAAAACAATGCCAATAATGACTAAGGAAGTTAGAAACCAAATGCTCTCTAATATATTCATTTAGTAAGAAACTAATCTATAATTAATTGTCATCAAAAGCTTACTCGCCCTGGACTTTAAGAAGACCAAAACCTACAGCTAAACCTGTTAGAGTTAAAGCCCACATAACACCTGCTACAGTAAAGATCTCTTTAGCCATAATTCTGTTATTTATATTTATACTTTGTATTTTGTACTGTTTTTTAGAAGCCGTTACGACCCCAAACTACTAATGCTAGAGAGAAACTAAACATTACCATCAGCGAAGACCAACCTAAGCTTAAAATATCCATTATTTTTAAAGGAAGACGTTTTTAATTCATGATAACATTATAACACCTCTTGTCCATTTTTCGCTGTTAATTCCATCGAAGAAGGGATTAACTAACATTCCTAAAATAGGAGAGGATGGGATTCGAACCCACGGTACGTATAATACGTACATCAGATTAGCAATCTGAAGCATTAAACCACTCAGCCACCTCTCCTTTATTATCATATTCTATAATATCCAACTGTTAATAGCAACACCTTGTATTTCTACGTTTTAATTTTTAAACAAAAAACAACATAAATTAATGAAAGTTCACTTCAAGGACGATTTGCTTAACTGTTTAAAAGTTTCCTAAATGTATATTACGGTCGATATTACTAATACAACCTGGAAAAAATTAAACAAAATTTGAAACACGCCCTGTAAGACTTGAACTCACGACATCAGGTTTTGGAAACCTACGTTCTACCAACTGAACTAAGAGCGCTTAATATTTATTGTATTATATTATACCAATGGGAAGTAAGTCAAACCCCTTCGGTAAAAATAATATTAAATTATTCTCTTTCGATGACAGATATTATGATAAAATAAATGTTATCAAAGATAATGATAATTTCGTTATACGTGAAAATAATGTTTGAACGTTTTACGGAAAAGGCTATCAAAGTTATTATGCTAGCTCAAGAAGAAGCTAGACGACTTGGACATAACTTTGTGGGCACTGAACAAATACTTCTAGGTCTTATTGGGGAAGGAACAGGTATCGGACCAAAAGTTCTTAAGTCAATGGGCGTGAACCTAAAAGATGCTCGTGTTGAAGTGGAAAAAATTATCGGCCGCGGATCTGGATTCGTAGCTGTTGAAATTCCTTTTACACCACGTGCAAAAAGGGTTCTTGAACTTTCGTTAGAGGAAGCTCGTCAATTAGGACATAACTATATTGGTACTGAGCACCTACTATTAGGTTTAATTAAAGAAGGAGAAGGTGTAGCCGCTCGTGTTCTTGAAAACTTAAGTGTTGATCTATCAAAAGTTCGAAGTCAAATTATTCGATCTCTTGGAGATAACACAGAGGTTTCGAGCGGAGGAAACAATTCTGCTCGCAGCAAGACACCTACATTAGATGAATTTGGAACAAATTTAACAACCAAAGCTCAAGAAGGTCGATTAGACCCAGTTGTTGGGCGTGCAAAAGAAATTGAACGAGTTATTCAAATTCTAGGTCGTCGAACAAAAAACAATCCAGTTCTAATCGGGGAACCGGGTGTTGGTAAGACTGCCATTGCTGAAGGTCTTGCTCAACGAATCGCTAACCGTGATATTCCCGACACTCTGGACGAAAAACTAGTTGTTGCGTTAGATATTGGTCTACTAATTGCAGGAACAAAGTATCGAGGAGAATTTGAAGAGCGTCTTAAGAAAATTATGGATGAAGTTCGTACTTCAAACAACATCATCCTTGTTATTGACGAAGTTCACACATTAATTGGAGCAGGTGCCGCTGAAGGTGCAATTGATGCTGCAAATATCTTAAAGCCAGCGCTTTCGCGAGGCGAACTACAATGTATTGGAGCTACAACTCTAGAAGAGTACAGAAAGCACATCGAAAAAGATGCAGCACTTGAAAGACGTTTCCAGCCTGTAATGGTAGGTGAGCCTTCAGTTGAAGAGACAATTGAAATTCTATATGGATTACGCGAACGTTATGAAAAGCACCATAAACTGATAATCTCAGATGAAGCTTTAACAGCAGCTGCAAAGTTTGCTGATCAATATATTGCAGACCGTTTCCTTCCAGATAAAGCAATTGACCTGATTGATGAAGCTGGATCAAGAGTTCGATTAATGAATTCACAATTACCAGCAGCAGCTAAAGAATTAGATCAAGAATTAAAATCAATTCTACGATCTAAAGATGAAGCTGTTCGTGGCCAAGACTTTGAAAAAGCAGGTCAATTACGTGAGCGTGAAATGGAAATTAAAGCGCAAATTAATGCCATTGCTCAAAGTAAAAAAGGTGATGAAAAAGGTAACGCTGGTCAAACTCCAACAGTAACCGAAGAAGATATTGCACAAATTGTTGCAGCTTGGACGAGTATTCCAGTTAATAAATTAACGAAGAGTGAATCGGAAAAGCTTCTTCAAATGGAAGAAACTTTACACGGACGTATTATTGGTCAAGATGAAGCTGTTGTAGCGGTATCACGTGCAATCCGACGTGCGCGTGTAGGTCTAAAAAGTCCAAACCGTCCAATTGCAAGTTTTATTTTCTCTGGACCTACAGGTGTAGGTAAAACTGAGCTTTGTAAAGCGCTGGCAACATATTTCTTCGGATCAGAAGAAGCAATGGTACGTTTAGATATGTCTGAATACATGGAAAGACATACCGTTTCAAAACTAATTGGTTCACCTCCTGGTTATGTTGGTTATAACGAAGGTGGACAATTAACAGAAGCTGTTAGACGTCGTCCATACACAGTTGTTCTGTTTGATGAAATTGAGAAAGGTCACCCAGATGTGTTTAACTTAATGCTTCAAATTTTTGAAGACGGTCGTTTAACAGATTCAAAAGGTCGAACAATCGATTTCAAGAATACGCTTTTAATTATGACATCGAACGTTGGTTCGAAAGTAATTGAAAAAGGCGGTGGCGGTCTTGGTTTTGAACTATCTGAAGACCAATCAACGTCGCACTATAACCGAATTAAGTCACTAGTTAATGAAGAGTTAAAGCAGTATTTCCGTCCAGAGTTTTTAAACCGTTTAGACGAAATTATTGTTTTCCGTCAATTAACAAAAGACGAAGTAGGTCAAATTGCTGAGATTATGCTTAAAGAAGTCTTCGAACGAATTTCTATGAAAGGAATTCAATTAGAGGTAACAGATAGATTTAAGACAAGACTAATTGACGAAGGTTATAACCCAAGCTATGGTGCACGTCCATTAAGAAGAGCTGTAATGAGACTTCTAGAGGATAGCTTAGCAGAAGAAGTACTTTCAGAAAAAATTAAAGCCGGTGACACAGCAGTTGTGGACGTTGGTGAAGATAACAAGGTTAAGGTACTCCTTGGAGAGAAATTCGAAGTTCTGCAAGAATCTTAAATAGCGATCTTAAAATTAACTAATAAAAAACCTCCCCCAAAATACCAAATAATATTTGGGGGAGGTTTTTTTTTCGTAACTTTAGATTTTTAATCTAGGCTACGGCTTGAAGACGAGCTTTTGACTTACGAAGTTCGATAGTTGCTTCAATTTTTTCTTTTTTAGTTGTAGCTTCGTCAACTAATAAAGTTACTCTTTCAAGTTCTTCTTGAGCAGCTGAACGATCAATCGTACTAGCTTCCTCGGCACCATTACATAGAATAGTTACCTTGTTTTCTTCTACTTCAGCAAAGCCTTCCATTAAAACAATCGAAGTCCAACCCGATTCAGATTTTAGACGCATTACGCCAATATCAAGTGCTGTTAGTAGAGGGGCGTGGTCTGTAAGAATACCAATCTGTCCAGTACTACTTGGAAGAATGATTTCTTCAGCAACTGCGTCCCATACAACCTTATCTGGTGTGATTACACGAACATTTAAACTCATAATGTTTTTATCCTTTTAGCTTTTCAGCCTTTTCAATAGCCTCGTTCATATCTCCTACTAGGTAGAACGATTGCTCTGGTAGATCATCGTACTTACCATCTAGAATATCGTTGAATCCAGTGATACCATCTGCTAGAGATACGTACTTACCAGGAGAACCTGTAAATACCTCTGCTACGAAGAATGGTTGTGATAAGAAACGCTCAACCTTACGTGCACGTGCTACAGTCGCACGGTCATCTTCAGAAAGCTCATCTAGACCTAGGATAGCAATAATATCCTGAAGTTCTTTGTAACGCTGAAGTGTCTCTTTAACACGCTGAGCTGTATCGTAGTGAACATCACCAACGATTTCAGGCTGAAGCATAGTTGAAGTTGAATCTAGAGGATCTACCGCTGGGTAAATACCTTTAGAAGCTAGACCACGAGAAAGTACAGTTGTTGCATCTAAGTGAGCAAACGTTGTAGCTGGTGCTGGATCTGTTAAATCATCAGCTGGTACATAAACCGCCTGAATTGATGTAATAGAACCTTCGGTTGTTGATGTAATACGCTCTTGTAGACCACCCATTTCTGTTGCTAGTGTTGGCTGGTAACCTACAGCTGAAGGCATACGTCCAAGAAGAGCTGATACTTCAGCACCGGCTTGTACGAAACGGAAGATGTTATCAATGAATAGAAGTACGTCTTGCTTGTTTACATCACGGAAGTACTCCGCCATTGTTAGAGCAGTTAGACCTACACGCATACGTGCGCCAGGAGGCTCGTTCATCTGACCGTAAACAAGTGCTACTTTAGAATCGTCTAGGTTCTTCTCGTTGATTACACCAGACTCTTTCATTTCACAGTAAAGGTCGTTACCTTCTCTTGTACGTTCACCTACACCACCGAATACTGACACACCACCGTGTGCTTTCGCGATGTTGTTGATTAGCTCCATGATAAGTACAGTTTTACCTACACCAGCACCACCGAATAGACCAATCTTACCACCACGTCTGTAAGGTGCTAGAAGATCTACAACTTTAATACCAGTTTCGAATACAGCTGGCTTAGTTTCTAGGTCAGTGAAAGATGGAGAAGATCTGTGAATTGGTAATCCTGACGGAGCATCACAACTACCCATTTCATCTACGGGCTCACCAAGAACGTTAAAGATACGACCAAGAGTCTTTGTACCTACTGGAACTGTGATTGGTGCACCTGTATCAAGAACAGACGCTCCTCTCTTAAGACCATCAGTTGATGTCATAGAAACGGCACGTACTTTGTTGTTACCAAGAAGCTGTTGTACTTCACAAGTGATGCTAGAATCGCCTGATGTAATGACTAGGGCGTTATAGATCTTTGGAAGCTCACCGTTAGGGAATTCAATATCTACTACAGGTCCAATAATTTGTGAGATGAAACCTGTCTTTGAAGCAGTATCTACCATGATTAAAAATTTAAGGCTAATTCAAATTAAGTAAATAGGCAAAATTTCAAAAAAAAACCGAAAAATTATTTTTCGGTTTTTTATTTTTGAACTAAATATGTAAAAAATTTACATATTACGTTAGGATTCAATAGATTATCTAAAACCTACAGATGCCTGCCAGACAAATGCTAGTAGAAGAAAAAATACAGGAATTGCTGGCATTACGTCAACGATCGGACGAAATGCTGTGTATGGTTCTGGTAAAGCTGATAATAAAAAGCTCATATCCATGATATGTTAACCTCTCTGGTATAAAAAAAACTCTACGTAGATTATATAACAATTTATTTAAAGAACGTGTTAAAATTTTTCCAAAAAGTGTTATAAAATAATCTAAGGGAAATTCTTCTTACGAATTAGTATAATTTGTAATACGTATTTTTAATTAATTAAACCTAAGGGATAAAAATTTCGCATGGTTGGAATTGTACAAGTATTTGTTGTTCTTCTTATCGTAGTATCTTTTGCTATGGTAGTAGGAGTACCAGTAATTTTAGCTACACCTGGTGAGTGGGAAAAATCTCAAAGTATCGTATGGAGTGGCGCTGGCGTTTGGTCGGCACTAGTTATTCTTACGGGAATCTTTAACGTTGTACCGGCTTAAGCCCTAGTTAAAGAACAAAAAAATTGACTCTCCAATCTTCTAATTGTTTAAATTAGAAGATTGGAGAGTCAATTTTTTTGCATAAAAATATTATTCAAACGGTCAGAATAAAGAGCGAAGTTTGAAAATAATCTAATATAAATGAAACACATACTAATTTATTTGAAATCTCCCCAGGTAGGATTTGAACCTACGACAAACCGGTTAACAGCCGACCGCTCTACCACTGAGCTACTGAGGATACGAAGAAAGAGTTTCCTTCTACATATTAATCTATCAGTAAATGCTGTAATTTGTCTAGGATAAAAGTGATTTTTTATTTAGATTAACTAAATTTTCATAGCATAGCTAAACTAAATAAGAAAAAATACCCCCTAAAAAAAAATAAAAACTAATTTTAATATTAGTATGAAAGCGGGTGACGCGATTCGAACGCGCGACATCAACCTTGGCAAGGTTGCGCTCTACCCCTGAGCTACACCCGCTTCTCTATATTGATAATAATAACAAATAATTCTCCATTTGACCAGAATTTATTTAAACTAATTTTTGAACGGAAATTTTTTAGTCAAAATTAAGCATCGGAATTAATTGCAATAATAAGGAAATTTTAACTTTTTTAGCTTATAATTAAAATTAAGAAAATTGTACAAATAGTTTTTTAAGGCTATTTTTGCAGTATATCAAGAGAGTAAGAAAGTAAAAAAATTTTCTATAGGAGAAAAAATTAGATGGCACTACCATGGTATCGTGTACATATAGTTGTTCTTAACGACCCAGGTCGTTTAATCGCCGTTCACCTAATGCACACAGCATTAGTTGCAGGTTGGGCAGGTTCAATGGCTCTATACGAGCTAGCTGTTTTTGACCCATCAGATCCAGTTCTTAACCCAATGTGGCGTCAAGGTATGTTTGTTATGCCATTTATGGCCCGCCTTGGTGTTACGGATTCATGGGGTGGATGGAGTATTACAGGTGAAAGTGTTTCAAACCCAGGTATCTGGAGTTTTGAAGGTGTAGCTCTAACTCACATTGTTCTTTCAGGAATGTGTTTCTTAGCAGCTATTTGGCACTGGGTTTACTGGGATCTAGAATTATTTAGAGACCCTCGTACAGGTGAGCCAGCACTGGATCTTCCAAAAATCTTTGGTATCCACCTATTCCTTTCAGCACTACTGTGTTTCGGTTTCGGTGCATTCCACGTAACGGGTACATTTGGCCCTGGTATTTGGGTTTCAGATGCTTATGGTATTACTGGTCGTGTGCAAGGTGTTGCTCCAGCTTGGGGTGCAGAAGGCTTCAACCCATTCAACCCGGGTGGTGTTGCTTCACACCACATCGCAGCAGGTATCTTAGGTATCCTAGCGGGTGTATTCCACTTAACTATCCGTCCACCACAAAGACTTTACCGTGCTTTACGTATGGGTAACATTGAGACAGTACTATCAAGTAGTATCTCAGCTGTATTCTTCGCAGCCTTTGTAACTTCAGGTACTATGTGGTATGGTGCAGCAGCTACACCAATTGAGCTGTTTGGTCCGACTCGTTACCAATGGGATAGTGGTTACTTCCAGCAGGAAATTGAGAGACGTGTTGAGACTTCTCTAAACGAAGGTCTTTCATTAAGCCAAGCTTGGTCAAGAATTCCAGATAAACTAGCTTTCTATGATTACATCGGAAACAACCCTGCTAAGGGTGGTCTATTCCGTGCTGGTCCTATGAATAAAGGTGATGGTATTGCAGAAGCATGGCTAGGTCACCCAGTTTTCCAGGATAAAGAAGGTCGTGAGCTAACAGTAAGAAGAATGCCAGCATTCTTCGAAACGTTCCCTGTTATCCTAGTTGATAAAGATGGTATTGTACGTGCAGATATCCCATTCAGACGTGCTGAGTCTAAGTACAGTATTGAGCAAGTTGGTGTAAGTTGTAACTTCTACGGCGGAAAGCTTAACGGTCAAGTATTTACGGATGCTCCAACGGTTAAGAAATACGCAAGAAAAGCACAACTAGGTGAAGTTTTTGAGTTTGATAGAACAACTCTAGAATCAGATGGTGTATTCAGAAGTAGCCCTCGTGGATGGTATACATTTGGGCACGCGAACTTCGCGTTACTATTCTTCCTTGGACACCTGTGGCACGGTGGTCGTACTCTATTTAGAGACGTATTCGCTGGTATTGGTACAGAGGTTATTGAGCAGGTTGAATTCGGTGCTTTCCAAAAGCTTGGTGATGCTTCTACTAAGAAGCAAGGTATCGTTTAATCAAAAGTCTCAAATTTTTTACAAAAATTTCAATTTAAATTTAACATAAAAAATGGAAGCATTAGTATACACGTTCCTACTAATTGGAACTCTAGTTGTAATCTTCTTCGCGATTTTCTTTAGAGATCCGCCTAGAATTGTTAAGAAGTAGTTGTAAAAAATTAATTTCTAAATTGGTTTTTTACAATAAATTCTAAGTATGAAAAATCATTCGCTTTAAAAGCGAATGATTTTTCTACTCAATTTTTAATCTTCATGTTCTTCAAAAGGATCTCGTAGTTCCTTTGAAACTGGGCCAAACGCAGTGTAAACAGAATACCCTGTGATGCCAAGAAGAAGACCAGAAATAAAAATACTTAAAATAGTTGCGGTTTCCATATCAATATAGTTGTTTGACAAGTTGTAAAAAAAAACAAAAACTTGTTTATAATATATATTATGAGCCTGATTATATATTTGTACTATTAAAATCTCAAAACTATGGCATTAAGAACAAGATTAGGGGAAATTCTAAGACCACTTAATTCTGAGTACGGTAAAGTATCACCAGGATGGGGAACAACACCTGTAATGGGGGTATTCATGGGTCTTTTCCTAGTATTTCTAGTTATTATCCTTCAAATTTACAACTCTTCAATTATTTTAGAGAACGTAGATGTTGATTGGATGACAGTTAGCTAGTTATTATAAGGTAGGTTATAAACCAGCTAGTTTTGTAACCTACCTAAAAAATTAATTAGTAAAAAAAACTATTTGTAATTTTGTTGGGTTTTTAGTATCATTAATAACATAACAAGTTCCAAAGCGGACGTGGCGAAATTGGTAGACGCACTAGATTTAGGTTCTAGCGAGCAACCCTCATGAGAGTTCGAGTCTCTCCGTCCGCATTCAGAAGGTTTCAGCTAATACATTCTTTTTTTATTTTCTTATAACTAATAAAAAATTAGGTGAAGTTTATAAAAACTTCACCTAATTTTTTTAATACGTATTTATGCAACATTTAAAAAATTAAAGGTTACCACGCTTGAAATATAGAAGGAAAATAATAGCAGGGCCAGAAAGAAGAACTAACGCAAGTGACGTTAATTGTGCAATAACATTCCAGTTAATCATCTTTATAAAAGTTAAAAGTTTTATTTTAGTAAGTTAAACCTAAGCTTCGAGTTGTTTCGCTTCCTAAGTATACACGTACACTTAAAAAATCAGTCGGACACGCTGTTTCACAACGCTTACAACCGATACAATCCTCTGCACGAGGAGCAGACGCAATCTGTCCAGCTTTACAGCCGTCCCAAGGTACCATTTCTAGTACGTCACAAGGACAAGCACGAACGCACTGAGTACATCCGATACAAGTATCATAAACTCTTACACTGTGTGACATATAAACTGTCTTTATTTAAAGAAAAAATAGGATTTCGATTTGAATTACATTCTTACATACAATTATAACTAAATTTATAGTTTATTGAATGAATAAGTTTGATTTATTTTTTAATAAAACTAAGACAAAATGGGGGTAGAGGGACTTGAACCCTCACGACTGTTTTAGTCAACAGATTTTAAGTCTGTTGTGTCTACCATTCCACCATACCCCCAAGCTTTAATTTATTAAGGCGACACCCAGATTCGAACTGGGGATAGAGGATTTGCAATCCACTGCCTTACCACTTGGCCATATCGCCTTACTTAGATAATGCCGGGAAATTAATTCTCAAGCAACATTAATACATTAAATTGTAATCTCTAAACCCAATTTTGCAAAGGGGTAATATCTTAAATAATAGAAAAAATTAAAAAAAAGGTGGAATTAACTATACAACTAGGCTAGAAATCAACTACACTTTTATTATATTAAACGCGGGTATAGTTTAATGGTAGAACCTTAGCCTTCCAAGCTAATGACGAGAGTTCGATTCTCTCTACCCGCTTTACTCAGAGCCACATATAATCTTAGTGATTTTAGTACAGAAAGTATTGAAAATTTTCCACAAGGTGTCCGGAGTAAACTAGATGACCCAGAAAATACGAATTTTGATTTAATATTCAAATGGAAGTGATTTCTCTGATAAAATCGTGTACAAAAATCTTAAATAGGTTATATACTTTATTCAAGTAGCTTTTAACAAAGTATTAGATATTATCTTTTTAAGATGAATTCTTGAAATTCAAAATTATTGATAGTGTCTTTAAAATATTTTTTTGCTGTCACAGGCAAAAGAGTAAAACCGATTAACTTTATATATTTAATAGGAGAAAGAGTTGTGTCAGGTGGTTCAACAGGAGAAAGACCATTCACGGATATTTTAACAAGTGTTCGTTATTGGATTATTCACAGCATTACTATCCCAGCACTTTTCGTTGCAGGTTTCCTTTTCGTTAGTACTGGATTAGCTTATGATGCATTTGGTACTCCAAGACCTAACGAGTACTTTACACAAGATCGTCAGCAAATTCCTCTAGTTAACGATCGATTCAGTGCTAAGCAGGAACTTGAAGACTTAACAAAGGGATTATAAAATACTAAAAACATTACTTTTATTTCAACGATGTTTACAAATCAACCAGTAGCGTATCCTATCTTCACTTTCAGATGGCTTACTATCCATGCTTTAGCGGTACCAACGGTATTCTTCCTTGGGGCCATTACATCAATGCAATTTATTCAGAGATAGGAGATTTTTATAATGAGTGCACCAAATCCTAATAAACAGCCAGTAGAATTAAACCGTACATCACTGTACTGGGGTCTACTTCTAATCTTTGTTTTAGCCGTACTTTTCTCAAGCTACTTCTTTAACTAAAGAGCTTAGAGAAAAAGGTTATTTTATATACAAACCTTGTTTTTAAAAAAATTTAATCAATATGAGTGATATCGGCAGAGTACCTCTTTGGATGGTGGCTACAGTTGGCGGACTTGCCGCTCTAGGGTTATTAACGCTGTTCTTCTTCGGCGCATACTCAGGTCTGGGTTCGTCTCTATAAGAAGTTTTTAAAAGGCAAACACTATTCAGCCCCGAAGTTTCTAATATTTTGTTAGAAACTTCGGGGCTTTTTTTTTGCTTAATATTTGGTCACGTTAAATCAATGATGATTTATACAATGTAGGAATTTGTCCACTTTTTTTTTAGTAGGGACACTACTGTTATTTAACCAAGTATAAAAAAAAATAAACTTACTGAAATTATAAACACCAGTAAGTTTATTTTTTTTTAATACCCCCAGGGGAATTCGAATCCCCGTTACTTCCGTGAAAGGGAAATGTCCTAGGCCTCTAGACGATGGGGGCATATATATTTATATCTTAATATTATAATTTATTACCCTTATTGTCAATACTATTTTTATAAGAAATTTGGAATCTTTTTAATTTGAATTAAGTAAATTATCTAATTACATGTCGACATCATTTTTACTACGATTTTCCGTAATTGGGTCTATCAACATTTCTAGGATCTCTTCTTTAAAAATCTGCGTCGCATTTGAATAATAACGCTTTGGATTTAATAAAATGGATAGTGTACGTTTCATAGTAAGCCCTTCAATTTTTGCCCAATGCAACATTCCTAACTCAAGTTCTTTTGTGATAGCAGAAACCGAAACAAACGCGGCACCTAGACCAGAATGTACGGCATTTTTAATAGCTTCAATAGAATTTAATTCCATTTCAATTTTTAAATAACTACTATCAATACCGTGTTGGATTAACGTATTATCAATTACGTTTCGAATTGTTGATTGAGTATTTAAAGCGATAAATCGTATTCGATAAAGATCTTCCTTTTGAATAAATTCAAGCGTCGAAAAGGGATGTGATAGAGGAAGAATAAGAGCTAATTCATCTTCTGCATATGAAGTTATTCGTAAATCCTTTTGTAATTCTTGCGGTACTTCACCACCTACAACCGCTAAATCAATGTTGCCATTGGCAACACCCCAAGAAATTTTACGAGTGGAATGTACTTGTAACTCAATTGAAATCTGGGGATATTTATTTTTAAATATTCCAATTAAACGTGGCATTAAATAAGTACCCGTCGTTTGGCTCGCACCGATAATTAAACTTCCCGATTGCAACGTATGCAATTCATCTAACGCTCGGCACGTTTCATCACAAAGACTTAAAATACGCTCACAATATTTAATTAGTAATTGACCGGTTTCAGTCAGGCGAGCTTTTCTTTTATCTCGGTAAAACAAGGGCGTATTCAATTGCCGCTCTAAGTTTTGGATTTGGAGGCTAACAGCTGGTTGAGAAATATAAAGTTTTTCGGCTGCTTTTTTAAAGCTGCCTTCACTAGAAATAGCGTGTAAGATCTTTAATTGGTCTAATGTAAACGGAAGGTCAGACATAAAAAGAAACTAAATTATAGTATTAATTCTCTAAGGATTAGATCTTGGTTTTTTTAAGATAAATATGAAAAAAAATTCCTATGAGAAAAATTTCTCATATAGTTTTAAGAACTAATGTTATAAAAGATGTATAATAGTATTCAAATAAAAACTATTTAATATTTGTAAAAAGATTTTACTTTTATGGCAGATACTAGACTTCTAGTTGTTTTATTTCCACTATTAGCAGCTGCTTCTTGGGCTTTATTTAACATCGGTCGAGTTGCATTACAACAGTTAAAGCGCATGTCTTAACTTAATTAAGAATAAATGCTCAAGCTCGGGTTTTTTACTCTACAACTATAAAACAGGACCTTATGACTTATTATTTATTAATTAGCTTATTGGTCCTGTTTTAATTTTTTTATAAAACATAATTTTTTTTAACCCTCTACTTTAGGGTAAAAAGCATGGGCATTAAACTTATTTTGTTAGGACGCTAAACTGTTTGGCTTATTTCGAACGGTTTATAAAATTTCGAAGAATTCGCTTTACGGAATTCCTTCCACCAGAATTATTTAAATCTAAGAAACTCACTTCTTCCCCAGTTAAACGTCGAGCAATATTTTCAAACGCTTGTCCCGGTAAACAAGTTTTGGCTTCAAGAACAATCGGTTCACCACGATTTGACGCAACAATTATCTTTTCGCTGTCTGGAACAACGCCTAATAACTCAATACCAAGAATATTTTTAACGTCCTCTACTGACATCATATCATCCGTTTTTACCATGTTCGGTCGAATCCGATTAATGATAAGATTTATCTGTTTAATACCCTTCGACATAAGAATACCAATAACACGATCGGCATCTCGAATCGACGGAACCTCCGGGGTTACAACTACCAGAGCTTCATCAGCACATTCAATTGCCGTTTGAAAGCCATTGTCGATTCCTGCTGGGCTATCAATTAAGATATATTCATAATCATCTTTTAACCTCGTAATGAACTCTTGTACTTGGTCTGCACGAATTGATAATTCGGCACGATTAGAAGAAAGAGGGAAAAATGATAATTTTGGCTGCCGCTTATCTTGTATTATTGCTTGTTCGATTCGACAATCTTCTTTTAATACATCTAAACCTGTATAAATAATACGATTTTCTAAGCCTAATAAAAGGTCAAGATTACGTAAACCTACATCAGCATCAATAAGGAGAGTGGAATGCCCTAATCGGGCAAGTGACATTCCGATATTAGAGGTTGTTGTTGTTTTTCCAACACCACCTTTGCCAGACGTTACAACTATAACACGGGCCATAAATTTAAGGCTTTAATTATCTAAGACTTAAACTATTATAACATTTTAAATGTTGCGGTCTTTGCATGTATACTAAAGATAGATCTTTGAGATCTCCTAAATATTTTTTATACTTTATAAACTTTTAAAAAACGTATGTCTAACTTAAGTATGCTAGAAAATGATCCCTTAATTATTTCTGGACGCACATTTTCTTCACGTTTAATGCTTGGAACAGGAAAATATCAAAATTTTCAAGAAGCTAAGGAATCAGTCCTTTTAAGTGGTTGTGAAATATTGACTGTTGCGGTGCGACGAGCTCAAAGCTCAAATGTTGAAGGAATTGACCGACTGTTAAATAATTTGGACTGGACAAAAATTTGGTTAATGCCAAATACGGCTGGATGCCAAACTGCAGAGCAAGCAATTCGTTTAGGGTTTTTAAGCCGTGAAATTTTGAAAAATTTAAATTATACCGACAACAATTTTTTAAAACTCGAAGTAATTCCTGATCCAAAATATTTACTACCTGATAGTTTAGGGACATTAACCGCAGCCGAATATTTAATAAGTAAAAATTTTGACATTTTACCTTATATAAATGCCGACCCAATTGTTGCAAAACAATTAGAAGGTGCTGGTTGTGTAACTGTTATGCCATTAGGTTCACCTATTGGGTCTAACCAAGGGCTAAAAAATTTATACAATATTAAAATCATTATTGAAGGGTCCAATGTTCCAGTTGTAGTAGACGCGGGAATTGGTACACCAAGCCAAGCGGCAGAGGCTATGGAATTAGGTGCTGATGCTGTTCTAGCAAACACAGCAATTGCGAAAGCTTCCTCTTCTAAAGATATGGCTTTAGCTATGAAACTAGGTGTTATGGGTGGTCGTTTAGGTTATTTAGCAGGGAAAGCAAAAACAGTAGAGTTTGCACAACCAAGTTCACCAATTACAGGTCTTTCTACCAAAAATTAATAGATACATGTTATAATCTAAATCAAGATTATTATAAATTTTTAAAATAACGTAACAAAATGGTTGCTGTTGCAGATAAAGTTGAAAATGAAAGACCGGTTTTCCCTTTCACCGCGATTATTGGACAAGAAGAAATGAAACTTGCCTTAATTCTAAACGTAATTGATCCAAGAATTGGTGGCGTAATGATTATGGGAGATCGTGGTACAGGAAAATCAACAACAATCCGAGCTGTTGCTGACCTTCTACCGGCTATTAAAGTAGCTGCGGATGATCCATTCAACTCTTCGATTACAGATTTCGAGCTAATGAGTGAAACAGTTAAAAAAGCTGTGGAAGCCAACGAAGAAGTAGAATTTGCTTACAAGAAAGTACCAATGGTTGATTTACCACTAGGTGCTACAGAAGACCGAGTTTGTGGAACAATTGACATTGAAAAAGCACTTACAGAAGGTGTAAAAGCATTTGAGCCAGGACTTCTAGCAAAAGCTAACCGTGGTATCCTTTATGTTGATGAGGTAAACCTACTAGATGATCACCTAGTTGATATTCTACTAGATTCAGCTGCTTCAGGGTGGAACACAGTTGAGCGTGAAGGTATTTCTATTAAGCACCCAGCACGTTTTGTTCTTGTAGGTTCAGGTAACCCAGAAGAAGGCGAGCTTCGTCCACAATTATTAGACCGTTTCGGTATGCACGCAGAGATCCGAACTGTTCGTGACCCAGAAACTCGTGTTCGTGTTGTAGAAGAAAGAAGTGCATTTGATCAAAACCCAGATGAGTGTTTAGCAGCAAATGCTGCCCAACTTGATGAGCTTAAGAAAAAAATCACAGATGCGCAAGATCTTTTACCAAGTGTTGAACTAGAGTATGAAATGCGCGTAAAAATTTCTCAAGTATGTGGAAGTTTAGACGTTGATGGATTAAGAGGGGATATCGTAACAAACCGTGCAGCAAAGGCTTTTGCTGCATACAACGGACGTTCAAAAGTAACTTTAGAAGATATCGAAAAAGTTATTACACTGTGTTTACGCCACAGACTTAGAAAGGATCCACTTGAATCAATTGATTCAGGAGATAAAGTAAGTTCAGTTTTTGAGGAAGTTTTTAACTAACTAAAAATAAATAGGCCCAGTAGGATTCGAACCTACATTAGAGACTTAGAAGGTCCCTGTCCTAATCCCTTAGACGATGAGCCCGATTTTAAAAACAGGTTAAAAGAGAAATCTTTTAACCTGTTTCAAATTTTAAAGTGCTTGGGCGGTATAGGATTTGAACCTATGACCACCTGCTTGTAAGGCAGGCGCTCTACCACTGAGCTAACCGCCCTTTAAATATATAATATACTATCTGATTATATTTTGCAAACATTATTTATGAATTTTTTGCAATAGTTTGTTCACTCCCTTTTCATACATAGTCCGTTGAGACTCTCGAGTTAACACTAGAACAATACTTCAAAAGATAGTATTCTTAACTTTAATTCAATGAATTGATACAATAGTATGGCAATAATAGAAACGTGTAACTACTCAAACCAAAACCTTGATTCCCAGGGTAATTTTGAAATACCATCAATTAACCAAAAATCAAAAACTGCAGAATATTTAGAATCTCTTTATTCTTACCCACCTAAAATTAAAATCAAATGGAATAATTTAGATAAATTAAATAACTTTCCACATAGCGATAAAACAAAGGACAATCGACCCGACAATTTTCCATTTAGTGAGTTTGTTGATGATTGGTTCTTTAATGGTGGTGGACAAGCGTTAGTTCAAAATGAGTACAAGGTAGATCAATATATTGCAGGCTACCTTGATAAAGTCGCGTCAAATCAGTTTTATACTAACCGTACGCAACCAATCCAATCAGCACTCAAGACAGTTCCAGTCTTTACAATCATAAATGGTAATGGGGAAATTGTTTTAAATAAACCTTCCAAAGACTTATCCTCTAAAACGTTTAAAACAGTTTTTAACGAAAAATTATATGATTTTTGCGGAGCCTTTGACCAAACGGCTGAAAAAAAACAACAATTTGGATTGTTTTTTCTGAACCGTTTCGATGCGGAAACTTATTTAAAAGCAATCGCTCAATCAGACATTGACGGCACTCAAACTGTTGGGTTATCTATAAATTGTATTGGTTTAGATTCAGCTTACAAAATAACCCGTGAATACCACCCGGGAATTGATTTTCGCTTCGTCCCTGATCTAAAAGAGATACAAAATTTTCTTACAAATTACATAAAAAAGGGAGATATTATCGTTGAAAATGAACAACAACAAATAACATTTCAGCGAAAGGCTGTAAATTTACTTCCATTTTTAGATAAAATTGGATTGCGTGTTTCACAAAGTGTGGGTGCTTCTTCTTTTGCACAACGTGATGAATTTTTTAAAGGCGTACCAATTTACATTGTCCAAGTTCAAGAAAGCGAACGTAATATTCTAACAGAACAATATTTTAAAGTTTCAGGTACGATTGATTCAATTTTTGGTAAAATAATCCAATCGGCTAACCGTTTAATTGGAATGGGAGATAGTCACATTATCCAAGGAAGCTTAAACGATATTCCAAACCAAGAAAAACTTGTAAATTATATATTCTTTGAACAAAAACAAGCTGCAGAATTTGTTAAACAACACGGACGACAAAGTATCCGTTATAAGGGCTCAGAATTTCCAAATACCAACTTCATAATCCGGAAATCACAAATCTTTTCTTATAATTTAGAAGATTTTATTGAATCATGGGAAAATAAAATTAGTTCTGACCTAATTAATGTGGTCTCTACTAACACAATTCACAACACTAAGGCTACATTTTTCGTAAGCCCGACAAGTTCGAGAAAAGAAGTTCTGCAATACCAACAAGAATATAAACAAACACCTTTAAAAAATATTCTTCAAGGGTTTAGTTTAAAGCTTCGAGTACTAAAACGTAATATAGCTGTTTTCACAAGTATTGATTAAGATGTCAATCAGAAGTAACGTTTGACAAAGTAAATCGATTTTATATATGCTTTTAGACAGGGGCTGCTTCGGATTCGACATATAGGCTTTTCCCTTTTCGAAATACGGCTTTTTAAGTCACAACATAAAGAATAAGTGCAAAAAACATCTTATCTTTTTCTACAAAAGCTTTCGTTGCTAAGCCAGTAATGGCTTTCGCATAAGTTTTTTGAATTGTCAGCTTGCTGACTCTTTATAGCCAGCTGAACTTATAATACTTAAAAAAGAGCCACATACACATTGGAAATGTATGTAAAGACCCCATTTTAACTCCTGTTTTTATTATAGATAGAGATTAGACGTAAAACCCTATATGGACGTGGGTTCAAATCCCACCAGCTCCAACAAAATTACAAGCATCTGTAGCCAAGTGGTCGAAGGCATCGGACTCATAATCCGCTTCTCATTGAGACACCGCTGGTTCGAACCCAGCCAGATGCATTATTATATTTCGCTCAGGTTACTACACTAAAGGCCTCCCTTGCTCCATAGCCTGCAAACAAAGGACCTATTAAGGGGTAGCGATAATTTTTTACGTGTCAGTAAATATTGAAAAGTTAAAGGCTAAGAGGGAGTCGAACCCTCGACACCCAGAATCGGAATCTGGTGCTCTGTCCGCTGAGCTATAAGCCTAGCAATTAAGATCTACAAAAACCGCCTCGCTAAAATTATTAGCAACTTTTTGCACGGCATCTGTATTTCTATTTGTGCGCCAATGAGAAATGATATCAGTGGCTAAATTTAGGGTACTTATTTTTTCTTTCTCGGATAACCAAGGCTTTGAATCCAATTCTAATTTTAATTGATCCCAAGCCTCAGTTCTTGGCCAAAAATAATATTGAGTTAAAGGATAAGACTGCTTTATAACCGTCTGGTCAATGGCCAAACCTAAAACATTTTTTAACCAAAGAACCTTTAATTTTAACTGTTGAGCTTCAGCCATTATGAATTTGTTATTGGCTAATTATTTGTAAAAATTGATTAATTGACTTTAATTAATCAAAAATTTTCGCTTTAACAAAAATATTGTGGACCGTTTCCGTTGGTTGGGCTCCATCTTTTAATCTTGCTTTGATTCTCTCAAATTTTAAATGTGTTTCATCTGTCATTGGGTTGTAAAAACCTAATTCTTCAATCGAAGCACCGTCACGTTTTGTACGACTATCCATTGCAACAATTCTGTAACAAGGTTGGCCTTTACGACCATATTTCTTTAGTCTAAGTTTGATCATCTTTACTACTAACTAAACTGTTAATTTATTTCTACCTTTTCTTCTTCTTGCGTTTAGGATTCGACGGCCCGTTTTTGTCTGCATACGGCTACGGAAACCAGAAGTCCTAACTTTTTTTAAGTACGTCCCTCGAAGTGTTCTTTTTGTCATAATAAAATGTTTAAAATACTACCAACTAGATTTTTTTAATCCTGGAATAAGTCCTTCATTCCCCATTTCTCTTAATACGTGTCGTGATAAACCGAAATCTCTATAAAACCCACGACTTCTTCCCGTTACCCAGCAACGATTTCTGTTACGAGAAGGTGCGGCATTTCTTGGAACACGTTCAAATTTTTTATAAAGAGCTACACGATCCTTAAAAGACCCAACAGTTTTTAACTCATCTTTAAGGGCTTCTCTTTTGTTTGCATACTTCGCAATTAAGCGCTCGCGCTTTTTTTCGCGCTGTATCATACCTTGCTTGGCCATCTTACTACAAAATGTTAAATAAATATTATATAAGTCAGTTTTTCATAGTTAAAGAATAAAAAATTTATCCAGAAATGTCAAACTGAACTAAAATAACCCGAGCATTCATTAAAAGGTTTATATTATTTAGTGTCTGCGCAGAGTTAAGGGTCAAATATAGACAAAAAAAAAACAGAGGGCTAAGCCCTCTGTTTTTACTAAGTTGTTCTAGAAGAACTAATTACGCTGCTACTGCAGGAGCAACTAGAGCTACTGGTAGAGACTCACCAGCTGCTAGATCTAAAGGGAAGTTGTGAGCGTTACGCTCGTGCATTACTTCCATACCTAGGTTTGAACGGTTTAGGATATCAGCCCAAGTGTTGATTACACGACCTTGTGAATCTACAACTGACTGGTTGAAGTTGAAACCGTTTAGGTTGAATGCCATTGTTGCTACACCCATAGCTGTGAACCAGATACCAACTACTGGCCATGCACCTAGGAAGAAGTGAAGTGCACGTGAGTTGTTGAATGAAGCGTATTGGAAGATTAGACGACCGAAGTAACCGTGAGCTGCAACGATGTTGTAAGTCTCTTCTTCTTGACCGAACTTGTAACCGTAGTTAGCTGACTCGTTCTCAGTAGTCTCACGGATTAGTGAAGAAGTTACTAGAGAACCGTGCATAGCTGAGAATAGTGAACCACCGAATACACCAGCAACACCAAGCATGTGGAATGGGTGCATTAGGATGTTGTGCTCAGCTTGGAATACAAGCATGAAGTTGAAAGTACCAGAGATACCTAGAGGCATACCATCAGAGAATGAACCTTGACCGATTGGGTAGATGATGAATACAGCTGCTGCTGCTGCTACTGGAGCAGAGAAAGCAACACAGATCCATGGACGCATACCTAGACGGTAAGAAAGCTCCCACTCACGACCAATGTAAGCACATACACCAATGAAGAAGTGGAAAACAACTAGTTGGTAAGTACCACCGTTGTATAGCCACTCATCGATTGAAGCTGCTTCCCAGATTGGGTAGAAGTGAACACCGATAGCGTTTGAGCTTGGTACTACAGCACCAGAGATGATGTTGTTACCGTAAAGTAGAGAACCAGCAACTGGCTCACGGATACCATCGATATCTACTGGAGGTGCTGCGATGAAAGCAATAATGTAAGCTGAGATAGCTGTAAGTAGAGTAGGGAACATTAGACAACCGAACCAACCAATGTATAGTCTGTTCTCAGTTGAAGTGATCCATGCGCAGAATTGCTCCCAGAAGCTTGCGCTCTCGCGTCTTTGTAAAGTTGTAGTCATGATTAAATTTTTGTTTAAGAAAATATTTTTGGTCTTAAAAACCTCCCAGGAATTAAACTTCCTGTTGAAGATATTATTGCAAACTTTACCACCGTTTTATATTACAATTTTTAATTTAAATAAATAAATAATAAATTACGTAATAAATTACCTTCTTTAATAAAATAATTAAGGGTGTGAATAAACAATAATAATTATCGGCCGCTGTAGATAAGTAATACAGCGGCAACAATAAAGACTTTATTATGCGTTTAAAAAAACAAATTTCGATTTACGCAAATAATTTCGATAAATTGTCATCCATTAGTTTTGTTGTGACTGAACGTAAAATAAATTCATCACGTTGAAGCTCAGTATTAAGTAATTTAATTAGCTCTCCATTACCAAGATAAACTAATTGAACAGAAGTTGCTGTTTCGAAACCTTTAATTGGATAAGCTAAAGATCGCTTTCCTTGGTTTTTAACCATTACTTGACTACCTCTTTCAGTCAGAAAATCTTTATAACGCTGAATACGCTCATTTGTCTCTGCTTCGGTTGACGTAAATTTTAATAATAAAACCAGTTCATATAATTCAAGTTCTTTTTTCATAGATCTGTCGATATAAAATTAAACTTATAAAAAAATTAGATCCGTTTTATTAAAAATTCGGATCTTATTAAGACTTATAATACTCAAAAACGTGAATACCCACAATAACCTTTTAAAACTAGTCACCTTAAACTCCTAAATAATATTAAGGGACTAAATAAGGATGTTTTTAGTTCCACACTCACCGATCTAATAACGCGCGATCATCGATATCAATAAATTTTTGATAAATCGCGCGTATATAGAATATTAAAAAAATTTATGAAACCTTAATTAACTTTACGTAAAAGTAAACGGATTGAACCATCTTCTTGATTTTCAGATTCCACAAACTGTAAGCTTTGCTCTTCACTTACTTTAGTAATCAGGTTAAACGCATAACGCTGGTGAACCTGGTTTAAAAACTTATCAACAGAATAAGATTGGTTCCAGAACATTAAATCTGTAACTAATTCATACTCATTGTTGTTCCACTTAAAACCAATATCATGGTTATTATTCTGACGAATTACAATATCAGCTGATTGTTCTTGATTATTGTAGCCGCGAACAGTGTTAGTACCTGCTTCCCATTCAATGTTTAGATCTGACAGACTTTTTTCAATTGTCGCGCGATCATAAAGTTTTGTCTTGATTTTAGTAAAGTGAGACATTGTTTTTGGTTGGTAGAATTTTATATGCTGCTTATTAAAGTAAATACAGAACGCATCTACATACTTTATTAAAGTATAACATTTCTTTTATTTAACAATTTCGAATAAGTACTAAATAAAAGCCACCTTAAAGATAATATATAATGAAAAAGGAATAGAATAACAAAAAAATAAATGCTTCTTGCAGATGATTTAACTCAATTACTTGACGTATTACCGACTTTTATAAGCGGCCCCTTAGAAAAACACCCGCGTCGAGAACAGCTTGTCGAAATTGTACTGGATATAGGCCGTCGACCTGAAGCTCGTTTTGCTAAAGGAACTGATTACCTTTCTTACCGTACTATTGTTTGGCAAGATCTTGATTATATACTAAAACGTCTCGGTAAATTCAGTGGTGATAACCGAGCAGGTATTGAAAAAACTTTGCACCGTATCAGTTCCATTCGAAACCGAAAAGGAAACGTTATTGGCTTAACTTGCCGAGTTGGAAGAGCCATTTTTGGCACCGTTAGTATTGTGCGTGATTTACTTGAACAAAAAAAATCAATTTTGCTATTAGGGCGGCCCGGAGTCGGAAAAACAACAGCTATCCGAGAAATTGCCCGCGTCTTGTCCGATGGTATGAAAAAACGTGTCATAATAATTGACACGTCCAATGAAATAGCAGGAGATGGGGATTTACCGCATCCATCAATCGGTAAAGCAAGACGAATGCAAGTTTCTAATCATCAAAATCAACATGAAGTAATGATCGAAGCCGTAGAAAATCATATGCCAGAGATTATTATCATTGATGAAATTGGAACGGAATTAGAAGCTGCTGCTGCTCGTACCATTGCTGAAAGAGGTGTTCAATTAGTTGGTACAGCTCATGGTAATGCATTAGAAAATTTAATTAAAAACCCAACGATTACAGATCTAATCGGTGGTATTCAATATGTAACATTAGGTGATGAAGAAGCGAAACGTCGTGGTTCCTCAAAAAGTATTCTAGAGAGAAAAGCTCCACCAACTTTTGAAGTTGCTATTGAAATTCATGATCCCCAAACTTGGGTTATACATGAGAATATTGAACAATCCGTTGACCTTTTATTACAAGGCCAAAGTCTACCGGTCCAAAGACGTTCATTAATCCAAAACTATAATAATTTAATTGATTGTAAAATCATTTATAACCAAAAAGAAGTGGATATTAACAATGATGCATCATTGAAACGCTTTGCACCTGAAAAAAAGCAAAAAAATAATTATCTCTTAAACCGATTACCCGACTCGGACAAACTAAAAACAAAAAGAGTCGTAAAAACTAATGGGAATTTAAAAACGGAGTTAAAAGAAAAATTTACATTCTTATATATTTATGGAATTAATACTCAAGATGTTAAATCTTTAATTAAAACTTTAGGTATTCCCGTGATAATAACAAAAGAAATTCAATACGCGGATGCTATCTTAGCATTAGCAAATTTGGTTAAAAACAATCGAAAATTAAAACAAATTTCTCACTCAAAAAAAATCACAATTCATACAATTCAAAGTAATAATTTGCTACAAATTGCAAAAGCATTACGATTGTTAGCGAAACGAAAAGAGTTAAGCCCTATCAAACCAACAACTAACAATAAAAAAATCGGCGATTTAATTAGCCAAGAATTTTTAACGCCATTAGAAGAAACACGATTAGCTATTGAAGAAGTTGTTGTTGCTAAAAATATCCCGATTGATCTAATTCCTAGGACAAGTCGAATTCGAAAACAACAACACGAATTAGTTACTCACTATCAATTAAAGGGTGTAAGTGTCGGAAAAGAACAAAATCGAAGAATTCGCATTTTGCCTAATTAAAAGACATTAGTTATTTAAATATCGTGTATTTTTAAAAGCTCACATCAACTAATCAAACTTTAATCTAAAAAATTTCGAATTTTTTTTTATTTTGCAAAAATATTTTAGATTAAAGTTTACTTCTTATTTTGAAACCGCAAAATTTACAATTTTTTTTTCTGTATAACATGCTTGTGTTGTATAATATTTTATAGTTTTATAAAAATAAATAATTACGCTTTATATTTATGGCTGTAAATTTACAAGAAGAGTATAACAATACTAATATTCAAGGCGTTATTGACCAATTAGAAGAAGATCTTGTTGGTCTAGCCCCTGTAAAGCGCCGTATCAAAGAGATCGCGGCTTTACTATTAGTTCAAAGACTTAGAAAAAATTTAGGCATGGGCCTAAATTCATCTTCAGTTGGCTTACACATGTCCTTTACTGGTAGCCCCGGTACAGGTAAAACAGAGGTTGCTAACCGAATGGCTGATATTTTATTTAAGCTTGGTTATATCCGCAAAGGGCATTTAGTAACCGTTACACGAGATGATCTTGTTGGGCAATATATTGGACACACAGCGCCAAAAACTAAAGAAGTTTTAAAACGTGCAATGGGTGGAGTTTTATTTATTGATGAAGCTTACTACTTATACAAACCCGATAACGAAAGAGACTATGGATCGGAAGCGATTGAGATTCTATTACAAGTAATGGAAAACCAACGCGAAGATCTTGTTGTGATTTTCGCAGGTTACAAGGATAGAATGGATAGCTTCTATGAATCAAACCCTGGTCTTTCATCACGTGTAGCAAACCATATTGATTTTCCTGATTATACTCCGGACGAATTAATTCAAATTGCTCGTCTAATTCTTCAAGAACAACAATACCGTATGACACCGGACGCAGAAGCAGCTCTTTTAGAATACGTTGAAAAGAGAAGTAGAATGCCTCTATTTGCAAATGCAAGAACAATCAGTAATGCCATTGATACGGCTCGTATGAGACATGCAAATCGAATGTTTAATTCTGGTGATGCAATTCTAACAAAATCTGACCTAGTAACGATTGAGGTTAGAGATATTACAGAAAGTAGTCTGTTTACTGAACTTGGTGAATAAGGTATTTATTTAATATATACTTTATTCAATACTAAAATTTTACACTTTTAAAAAACTCTCAAAATTTATGGTTGAAGTATTACTTTCAGGTATCGTACTTGGACTTGTACCTTGCGTTATCCTAGGACTTTTTGTTGCTGCATATTTACAATATAGACGTGGTAACCAGTTTGGTATCTAATAAAACTTACATTTTAAAACCTCTTCATAAATTTCTAGTTTTTCTAGAAATTTATGAAGAGGTTTTTTTATAACTAAAGAAGAATCACTTTTGAGCGTAAAACAAAATAAACAACACGATGACGTATGCGAGCTAACATGATTAAAAAATAGTTAAATGCTTCTTTCTTATATTCTGTTAAGGGATCCTTTTGACCATATGCACGCCATCGAATGGATTCTCGTAAAAAAGTAATTTTTTGTAAATGCTCCATCCAAGAATAATCAATTTGTTGAAGAATAAAAGATTTCTCAATTTCTCTAAGTAAACCTTTTTCAATGGATTCCATTTCAAGTTCTTTTAAATCGTACGTGATTTGAATTTGCTGCTTTAAAAAAGATAAATATTGTTTTAAATCTTTTTCACCCGTTGTAACGCTAATTGGTAACGGAATTCCTAATAAATTTTGGAGTTTATTGGTTAAAAAACCAAGTGTTTTATCGTCCTGGTTAGAGTTAAAGTTAAGAAACAAATCATCTAAACTTCTTTCTGCATAATCGAGTAACCAACCACGTAATTTTGGTTGCGCAAACATACGTCGACGTTCTGTATACACACAATTACGTTGCATATTAAGGGCTTGATCATACTCAAAAAGTTGCTTGCGGGTATCGTAATAAAATGCTTCAACCTTTTTCTGAGCTGACTCCAAACTTTTATTTAAAATTGGAGATTGGATAGGTGTGCTTTCTTCAAAACCAATATTTTGCATTACGTTTAAAATTTGGTCGCCACCAAAAATACGTAGAAGGCGATCTTCTAAACAAAGGAAAAATCTTGAAGAGCCTGGATCTCCTTGACGACCCGCACGACCACGAAGCTGATTATCAATGCGTCGGGACTCATGACGTTCAGTACCAATTACATGTAAACCACCAAATTGTCGAATAGTTTGACCTATCTCCTTAGTAGCTGTTTTTTGATTTGTAAGAATTTCTTTGTAGAACTTAACGTACTCAACTACATCGGAATTTTCTTCCTTTTCAAGCTCCGCTAATGGTTGTTTCAATAAATCAGAGTACGTAGATTTAAATTTTTCCTTATCAATTGAACAAGAAATATCGACATTTTTTTCATTCTCAAAAAATTGTCGAACAAGGGAATTTGTTAAGAAGACCGGATTTCCACCTAATAAGATATCCGTTCCACGACCTGCCATATTTGTTGAGATCGTAACTGCATTTTTACAACCAGCTTGAGCAACAATTTCAGATTCACTTTCTACGTTTTCAGGTCTCGCGTTTAAGAGTCTGTAAGGAATGTTATATTCCTTTAGAAGAGCCGCTAAGAGCTCAGATTTTTCAATTGTGGTCGTTCCAACTAAAACAGGCCTACCAATTTCATACATTTCTAAGCATTCTTGAGCAATTGCTCTCCATTTAATATATTGGTTTTTATATATTAAATCAGGGAAATCCTTTCGCTTAATAGTCTGGTTTGTGGGAACTGGAACTACATTTAAATTATAAATTTTTTCAAATTCAGCCTCTTCAGTTTTGGCTGTACCAGTCATACCAGATAATTTTTCGTAGAGTAGAAAAAGATTTTGGTAACTAATTGAAGCAAGAGTTTGGCTTTCATCTTGAATAGGTACATTTTCTTTAGCTTCGACAGCTTGATGTAAACCATCACTCCAACGTCGACCCATCATTGTACGACCAGTAAATTCATCAACAATAACAATTTCATTAGTCTCATTAACAATGTAATTCTTGTTAAGTTGAAAAAGTTCTTTTGCTTTTATGGAATTTAAAACATATGAAATCCAAGGCTCGTTTGGGTTATACAAATCAATAATACCTAAAGCTTGTTCACAAAATAAAACACCCTCGGTAGTTAAAGCAACGTTTTGTTGTTTTTCATCCACTTCATAATGAATTTCCCTTTTTAAAGAAATTGCAAGTCTCGCTGTCTGTAAATATTTTTCAGTCGGAGCTTCTGAGGCCCCAGAAATAATCAAAGGAGTTCGAGCTTCATCAATTAAAATCGAATCAACCTCATCAATCACGCAGTAAAAAAAGGGTCTTTGAACCATTTCCTCTGCGGTATAAGCCATATTGTCACGCAAATAATCAAAACCAAGTTCGTTATTGGTTACGTAGACAACGTCACAATTATAATTCTCTTTACGTTCTTCCGGCGTCATATTTTCTTGGATTAAACCAACGCTTAAACCTAAAAATCGATGTACTTGTCCAACATCTTCAGCATCACGACGAGCTAAATAATCATTTACCGTAATTACATGAGTACCTTTGCCATATAAAGCATTTAAAAACGTTGGAAGTAGTGCTACTAATGTCTTACCTTCCCCCGTTTTCATTTCCGCAATTTTTCCTTCATTTAGGACAAGTCCACCAATTAGTTGGACATCATAATGTCGAAGTCCTAGAACACGCTCACTAGCTTCTCGAACTAAAGCGAAAGCCTCATTGGTTATTGCTTCAACTTCTTCATTCCCTTTAAGTAAACGTTGTTTTAGGTTAACTGTTTTCTCACGTAATTCATCATCAGTAAAAGTTTTAAATGATGTTCCTATGGAATTTATCTGACGTAATCGGGAACTATATTTAGATAGAACCCGTTGTGTAGGGTCTTGAAAAATAGTTTCTAGCATAATCAATAATTTTATGAAATATTAAATTAAAATGGACGTTAATATATGGCCCAATGTCTAATAAATGTATATTATCTATAAGATGATTTTAACATTAACCAACCTATTATAAAACTGTATTTAAACATAATCATGAGATAGAGTATTAACCAGTAAAAAGCTTGAACTAACCTTTAATAAGAAAATAATTAAACCAAGTCTAAATTTAAATCAGCTGATAAAAACTTATTTTAGCATTTAAATAACAAATTAAACAGAAATAAAGGACAATATTCAAAAAAGGATTTACCAAGCCCAAGCCAAGCAGCGTCCTGGATATCGTAAACTAAAATACAAAAGAAAATGGGTCACCTGGGACTCGAACCCAGAACTATTCGGTTAAAAGCCGAGTACTCTACCATTGAGTTAGTGACCCTCCTTTGATTGCAAAAATCTACAATTATTATACAGAATAGTTTGTAAATAAGCTATACATTGTTTAAAATTTATACAAATTGCTTCTGCAACCTTCCCTTCAAAGCCTGAATATGTTTTAAATTCGAATTCTCGTTTCTTTATTTTCATCCCTTTATATTGTTAATAGCAGCATAAAATCCACCTATAGGCGGGTACGACACTGCATACTTTATTAAAAAACATAATACTTAATGAGATAGTACAGATTTAATTTTATATAATGGTATAATAATAATTAGGGAATTTAAATAATTTTATTAATTAAATACTAAACTTATGAAAAGAAGTTTTGCTGACCTTTTATTAATAACCCCTACTATAACGAATTCTAGGGTTTCTTGTTCTGTGAGTGATTTCAACTCGTATTTACAATCTCTGCCAATGGCTTCACCATTCAATCCAATTTCGAACCCTGAACGCACAATACTAGCATTTAGTAGTGGTACAAGCTTTGCAGCTGGTGCTGGTATTTCTGCACCTCTTATATCGCAGCTTATTCAGTATGCTACCCGCTCTACAACTTGTTTTCCAGCATGTGTTTTGATTTCTTATTCTTTGAGTGTGGGTGTGGGTTCAGTTGCTAGTAGTAAGGTTGGGCTTAATTTACATTCTTACTTCTTAGAAAGTTATCGTCAAAAGTGGCAAGAAGAGAACGCAGGCAAATATTTTGTAGAAAAAGGTATATTGAAACAGGTACCACAAATATTAAAAGATAACCCCTTTCCCCCTGAGGGGTTAGCTTTCGTAACGTCTTTTCGTTGTAAAAGTGGTCTCTACGAGTTAATAAGTAGAATCATAATTGTAAATTCGCTAGTTTATATCGTAGGATTTCTTGTTAGAAAAGCTAAAAAAATTATTTTAGGCCTAACTAAATCTAAAAAAAGTCTGAAAATGGAGCAGTCTGAAAGTTTTACTGAAGTGGACTCCGGTTTAGATGGGCTTGAAATTTATCACAGAATTGTTGGTGAGGGCTTATGAATGCAGCGTGAAACTGACCGATTTAAAAGCAACACAATAATAAATATTAAAGTATAAGAGTATTGTATTATGCAATTAAATAGAATAGTTTTTAAAGACCCTATTTTGTTGGTCAATGCTAAGAAAAGATTTGTACCCTTGAAAATGGTTTCTGAGAATGGTTGTCTTGATTTCACACCAAAAAAAGGGCTTTTTCCTGATTGGGTTTATGTTGTACCTGATGCTGTTATAAAAGGCATGGAAAAAATGCCTTTACCACCAAATCCTTATGGATTTGAATTTTGGTGCAAAATTGTAGCAGGAATGTTGACTGCAGGTACAGGTGCAGCTATTGGTGCAGGTTTTGCAGGTTGGGCAGGTGGTTCAGTTGGTGCAGTTGGTGGTATGGCTCACGGAATGCATACAGGAAACATCGGTGGTTTTGATTGTGATAGAATAGAGGCCGATTTAGCATATCAAGAAATTTGCAATGAGTTTAATAAGGAAATATGCCCTATGCTCAAATACAACCTAAAAAAGATAAGACCTATTACTGTAGGACTAGAAGACCCTGTGACGTTAATAACCATGCCTGCTAGAAGATGTCCCTCGTGTGCAAGTCAAGAAGTATCTCAAACTCGTGATCTAGAAAATTTAAGAAATCCTACTTGTGATGTTGCAAATCCTATTGTGCCTCCCATGCAAATTAAGGTCTCGAGTGGGGAAACAGAAGTGTGCACAGAATTTCAATTTGATTTAAATACTGGACAAGTTAGTTCGCACGACTGTCCAAAACCTTTTGTCGAAGTTGAAGCCTCTCAAGGTTTGCCTGATGCTGTTGTTTCAATGCCGGACGGTTGTGAAGAATACGGTTTTGATTGGAGTATTCAGATAGATGATAACGAAATAACACCATCAACAAGAGATGCTATTTGTAATTTATTGAAATCAAACCCCTCTACAGAATGCGTACCACCTGGTATTCTCAACTTACCGCTGCAAAGCTTACTCCCACTTAAATGTTTCTAGTTAATGCTACAAATGATTTGAAGTATCATCTCTCTACGTCGAATAATTCGTAAAAGAAATAAAAGAAATAATTCATATAGTTTCAATTGTCATGGTACTTTTTAAACAAATTATGGAAGGATCTTATATAAAAAATAATATAGCTTTAATTTAATTTACTTATAGCATTAATTTGATAAATATAAATCAAAAAAAAAGATACCTTAGCATTTCTCTGCCTATGCTAAGGTACCTTTTTTTCATCTTTAAAGCATACTACTCAGAATTGTAGTACCAGCCCCAAACCATACTGGGTTACAAGTTATTGTCCCCCCAACGTAGCACGCTAGCGCTGTTACACACTTACCGCTGACCCAAACAGCAGGCGGGGTACACTCCTCTGCAATAATACCAGCCGCCACAACTGCACCACCAATAGGTTTAAATAGTCTATATGTAACGTTGTATAAGCTTCTGTAAAGCTTCTTGTAGCAGATATTAATGGTACAACGTAGATTGTAGTGTGTTTATTTCTCTCTTTTTTTAATAATAGGCCGCTTTTTTAAGACTCCGAAAGACATTTTGTAACGTTCTACTATTTGGATCATCCTTCGTGCAGTATTTCTGTGCAAGTATTTTTCGCCTTGCTGTTGTAACTTCAATTTCAGCACTAATTGGTGTCATAAAATTAAACAACATAAACCAAAAGCAAGCTTGTACATTTTTTTTTATGATCAAAAATATTTAGTTTTATGTCCAAATCGAGTAATAACCTTTTTATGGTTTCGATTTCCGGATCTTCATAAAAATTCTGCGCATTCATTGCAAAGTATTGAGGGAATATTTTGAGAAATCGAGTATGTTTTTTAAAGTCTTCATCTTGATTTTTTTCTGCTAATCGCATATAAGCGTTAGCTAACAAGACTTGATGTTCTTCAGCATTTTTTAATACTAGTTCAAATTTTTCTTTTCTCTTTTGTTTGTCTTCTATTGTTAATAAATCGATTATAGTTTGGTATATTATTTGCGAAACTGGGAACACGACCAGCTACAAGAATGTAAAGGCTTTTTCGATAAGCATTGATTGTCGCTTCGTTTGTTATCTTATCGAAAATAAGAATATTTGCAAAAAATTGATTCAATTTTACAAACTTGAACGTTAAAAATAAAAAAAATTGTTTGCATAAAAAAAAATTGTTTGATATCTTTTATTATATGGCTCAGTAGCTCAGTTGGTTAGAGCAGGGGACTCATAAGCCCAAGGTCGCAGGTTCAAGTCCAGCCTGAGCCAGATTTCAATTTTAGTACACACGCGTTAGTAAGAAGTAGCATTTTATATTAAAAGAGTCATTAATAGTTTAATAAAATAGAGAAATCGTTATGGGTGCAAAGACAATTCTATATGATGAGGAGGCCAGAAAAGCATTAGAGAAAGGAATGGATACGTTAGCAGAAGCAGTATCTATTACTTTAGGCCCAAAGGGTCGAAATGTAGTGCTTGGTAAAAAATTTGGTACACCACAAATTGTTAATGATGGTGTAACAATTGCTAAAGAAATTAACCTAACGGATAATTTAGAAAATACGGGAGTTTGTCTAATCCGCCAAGCCGCATCTAAAACAAATGATGTAGCTGGTGATGGAACTACGACAGCAACAGTATTAGCATATGCAATTATTAAAGAAGGTATGCGTAATGTTGCGGCTGGTGCAAACCCAATCGTCTTAAAAAGGGGTATTGAAAAAGCAACACAATTTGTTGTTAGTAAAATTATTGATTATGCAAGACCGATTGAAGATCTAGATGACATTACCAAAGTGGCAACAATTTCAGCTGGTAATGACGCGGAAGTGGGAGCTCTTATTGCAAGTGCAATTGATAAAGTTGGGCGAGAAGGTTTAATTTCACTTGAGGAAGGTAAATCAACAGTAAATGAATTAGAGATTACTGAAGGTATGGGGTTTGAACGAGGTTTTATCTCTGGCTATTTTGTCACAAACCAGGAACGTATGGAAGTTGTATTGGATAATGCTTTCGTTCTAATTACGGATAAAAAAATAACCCTTGTTAAACAAGATTTATTACCTACTCTAGAATTAATTACCAAAACTAACCGACCTCTGCTGATCATAAGTGATAATGTCGAAAAAGAAGCCTTAGCGACGTTAATTATTAATAAAATCCGTGGCATCTTAAACGTTGTGGCAGTTCGTGCACCTGGTTTTGCTGACCGTCGAAAAGCATTACTTGCTGATCTTGCTGTTTTAACTGGAGGACAAGTTGTTAGTGGTGATGCAGGATTAACATTAGAAAACGTAGAGCTTGAAATGTTAGGAGAAGCTCGTCGTGTAATTGTTGGAAAAGAATCAACAACTATTATCTCAGATGCAAATAAAAAAGCTGTATTAGCGCGATGCGAACAATTACGTCGCCAATTAGAAACAAGTGATTCTACATATGAAAAAGAAAAATTACAAGAACGTTTAGCTAAATTAAGTGGTGGTGTAGCTCTAATTAAAGTTGGTGCGGCAACTGAAACTGAAATGAAAGATCGTAAACTAAGACTTGAAGATGCAGTAAATGCAACTAAAGCTGCAGTAGAGGAAGGTATCGTTCCAGGTGGTGGTACAACTTTAGCGCACATTTCAGAAGAATTATTAGAGTGGGCAAAAGATAATCTTCTTGAAGACGAACTTATTGGTGCTTTAATCGTAGAAAAAGCCCTAAGTGCACCTGTAAGAAAAATTGCTTCAAATGCCGGCCAGAATGGTGCTGTAATTTTTGAACGTGTAAAAGAATCCGAATTTGAGTTTGGTTATAATGCAGCAAACAACGAAATTGCAGATATGTTTAAAGTTGGAGTAATTGACCCAGCAAAAGTAACTCGCTCAACACTTCAAAATGCGGCTTCCATTGCAAGTATGGTTTTAACAACGGAATGTATAATTGTAGATAAGCCACAAGCAGAAACTATTACTTAAAGAGCTTAAAAAAATTACTGCATAATTTAGTTAATGTTTAATGTATTACAAAAGTCAAACCTATTGAATTCCCCCCGCCTCAGCAACACAATAAAGATGACCGTTGCTGAAGAGGATGAAATGATGCTATCAGAACATATAGAAGAATTTAGTCAACGAATTGTATTTTGCGTTCTAATACTTGTTCTATCGACTCTGTTTTGTTTTACCGACGTGAAAGAAATTGTACGAATTTTTCAAGCCCCTGCTGTTGGGGTAAAATTTTTACAATTTGCCCCTGGTGAATATTTTTTTGCATCTGTTAAAATTGCAGCTTTCTGCGGAATATTATTTAGTAGTCCAATTGTTCTTTATCAGCTTCTATTATATTTAATACCGGGCCTAACAAAAAAAGAACGTGATATCGTCCTTCCTGTAAGTTTGGGTTCAGGAATACTTTTTGTCGTTGGATTAACTTTTTCATATTTTTTCTTAGTGCCGGCAGCATTAAGATTCTTTATCTCTTATGGTGCTGAAGTAGTAGAGCCATTTTGGTCATTTGATCAATATTTTGATTTTATAGCAGTTTTGCTCTTTGCAACTGGTCTGGCCTTTCAAGTTCCAGCAGTTCAAGTTGTCTTGGGGCTGTTAGGAATTGTAACAGGTGAACAAATGTTAGGAGCCTGGAAATATGTTATTGTAATTTGTACAATAGTAGCCGCTGTTATAACACCATCAACAGACCCGATAACACAAATTTTGTTATCCGTTGCTTTGTTAAGTTTATACTTAGGAGGCTCCGGATTTGTAATTTTACTTAAGAAAGAGGTTCTATAAATTAATCTAAAGGTATTAATAGTATATTAGGTGTATAATAACTTACTGTACTGATATATTAAAAATTATCAAAAATAATGATTAAACAATTTAAATCTGTTTTCCTAGTTCTAGGAATTCTAGGAACAGTTTTCTTTCCAAAAGTATCTTACGCGTACCCTGTTTTTGCGCAACAAGCATACCAAAGTCCACGTGAAGCTACAGGAAGAATCGTTTGTGCAAACTGTCACTTAGCTCAAAAACCAGTTGAGATTGAAGTTCCACAAGCCGTTTTACCTGATACTGTTTTCGAAGCAGTTGTAAGTATTCCTTACGATACTTCAGTTAAGCAAATTACAGCCGCTGGTCAAAGAGGACCTCTTAACGTTGGTGCTGTTTTAATTCTTCCTGAAGGTTTTAAGTTAGCTCCTAAAGACCGTATTTCAGCGGATATTAAAGCGAAAACTAAGGGTGTATTCGTACAACCATACAGTAAGGATAAGACAAACATTTTAGTTGTTGGTCCGATCGCAGGTGATAAGAACAGAGAAATCGTTTTCCCAATCCTATCTCCTGACCCAGCTACAAACAAAGAAGTAAACTTCCTAAACTACCCTGTTTACGTTGGTGGTAACCGTGGTCGTGGCCAAGTTTACCCAACAGGTGAAAAGAGTAACAACACAGCTTTCACTTCGACTGCTGCAGGACAAGTTACAGCAATTCAGCCACAAGAAAACGGAAAAGTTGATGTCGTTATCACTACAGCAAACGGTGATGTGAAACAGACTATTCCTTCTGGCCTTGAATTAGCAGTAAAAGTTAAAGATACTGTTAAAAATGATCAGCCTCTAACACTTGACCCTAACGTTGGTGGATTCGGCCAAGGTGAAACAGAAATTGTTTTACAAAACCCTAACCGAGTTAAGGGAATGATTGTATTCTTCTTCACAGTAACTGTAACTCAGATTCTACTAGTAGTTAAGAAGAAGCAATTTGAAAAAGTTCAAGCAGCAGAAATGAACTTCTAATCTGAACTTTAATTATTTTTCATTTTGAAAAAAATAGCGGAGGTATTGGTAATTATCAAAATTACCAATACCTCCGCTATTTTTTTATCCACGGATAATCTTATCTGAAGAACTAACAAATACTAGAGCAGCTGCGATTGGTACAATAACAATAACTACTGCTAAAAAGATGCTACTTAAAAAAGCGCTTAATGATGGTGTCATAAATAGAACTCTAAACCATAAGTTGAATTTTAATGATAATTATAGCACAAGACTGGAACTACAATTTATAAATCTCAAGACATGTCATTCTTCCACAAATTAGCTTATTGATTATTCAATTTAAATTCAACCATCAATTTTCTCTTTCCGGTTTTACCCTTTACCAATTACAAATGGTAATAACGCAGCAATACGAGCTGTTTTAATAAGTTTTGTTACTTTTTTCTGCTCCTTAGACGTTAAACCTGTTACACGTCGTGGAAGGATTTTACCTTGATCACTTAGGAAATTCGTTAAAATTCGGGTATCTTTATAAGTAAGTGCTTTAAAATCAATTGATTCTTTCGTGTTTTTTTCTGCTATATTATCAACCATGTGGGTTTTAAATTTAATAAAAAATTATTTAATTTCCTTAAAAAGCTCATGCTTTTTTGTTACTGGAGAATATTTTTTTAACTCCAAACGCTCTGTAGTATTACGTCGGTTTTTAGAAGTGTGGTAACGGTAAACACCTTGCTCACATCTGTGTTCCAATGTAACACGAACTCGAGCCCCTTTGCTTTTAGCCATAATAAATTGTAAATTTTAAAACTTATAGTAAGAAATATATAGAATTACAAGAAAAAAAGCAAGGGAAATAAATTTTTAAAAATACATATTTTATTAATTTTTAGATAGATTCGATTTTAATTCTTTTTTATCAAAGCTTTTGGCTCTTATCTTCCTTTTTAACGAAATCCCCTGCAATTGACTGCTAACAGTAAGCACTAAAATATTTAAAAATTAGGCACGGTATCTAATATTTATCTAGATTTATTATATAAAAACTAAAAATTTATTAAAAACTCCTTTTCGAAAGTGCAAAGGTTTGGTAGAATATAACTGTACTAGAAAAGCTGGTGTAGCTCAATTGGTAGAGCAACTGATTTGTAATCAGTCGGTTATGAGTTCAAGTCTCTTCACTAGCTATAAAAACGGCGAATAGGATCATTGCTATGGTACTATAAATTAAAATTATCTAAAATAGTTAAAAACTTAAAGTATTTTGTATTATGGATGTCTTAGTAATTACACTTTGCAGAGGAGTAGCAGGATTTTTAAAATTCTATATCATTATGTTAACGTTACGCGTTTATTTAACGTGGTTTCCAAATATTAATTTTTACCAACAACCATTTTATTCGTTAGGAAAAATGACAGATCCATATTTAAGGGTATTCCGTGGAATTGTCCCACCTTTACTAGGGTTTGACTTATCACCTCTTCTAGGGTTTAGTCTACTAACGTTTCTTATTGATATCTTTTCCAGTATTAACGTGTAATGTTCCTAGTCTAGGCTTTCTGTATTGGAAAGCCTTTAACCTTGCGAAACAGTACTTTCAAATAAAGTATAATTAATCATATAATACCTGTTTTAAAAAAAATTATTTTACTCATAATAAGATGGCAGAAGACCAATTAAACAAATCAGACGAGATTTTAGACGAAATTGTGACTTCTCCATACAAGTACGGTTTTACAACCGATCTTGAAACGGAAGAATTCGAAAAAGGTCTAAACGAGGACATTATAAAGAAGATCAGTTTAAAAAAGGATGAACCAGAATTTTTACTGACGTTTCGACAAAAAGCTTACAAAGCTTGGAAAAAAATGAATAGTCCCAACTGGGCATATCTTGATATCCCCGAAATTGATTATGACAGTATACAGTATTATTCAATACCAAAAACGAAAAAGAAACTTGGAAGCTTGGAAGATGCCGATCCCGAACTGCTAAGAACTTTTGATAAGTTAGGTGTTTCGCTAAATGAACAAAAATTGTTAGCCAATGTTGCAGTAGATGCGGTATTTGATAGTGTTTCAATTGGAACAACATTTAAAAAACAACTTCAAAAATCAGGAGTGATTTTTTGTTCCATTACTGACGCAGTAAGTACTTATCCTCACTTAGTAGAAAAATACTTAGCTGGAGTGGTACCAATTGGGGACAATTATTTTTCTGCTTTAAACTCCGCAGTTTTTAGTGATGGGTCATTTTGTTATATTCCAAAAGACATGAAATGTCCAATGGAGCTCTCGACGTATTTCCGTATCAATAATGAGGAGTCAGGGCAATTTGAACGAACATTAATAATTGCAGAAGAACGAAGTGCAGTGAATTATTTGGAAGGGTGTACAGCCCCACAATTCAGTAGTAACCAACTTCACGCAGCCGTTGTTGAATTAGTCGCACTTGAAAATGCGACAATTAAGTACTCAACAGTTCAGAATTGGTACGCCGGTGATGAAAATGGAATTGGAGGAGTTTATAATTTCGTTACAAAGCGTGGCTTATGTGCCGGGACAAATGCAAGAATTTCTTGGACTCAAGTCGAAACAGGCTCTGCAATTACTTGGAAGTACCCTAGTTGTATTTTATCTGGTAAAGATTCCGTTGGTGAATTTTTCTCGGTAGCTCTAACCAGTAATAAACAAGAAGCTGATACGGGAACGAAGATGATTCACCTTGCCCCGGGAACAAGAAGTCGAATTGTGTCAAAAGGTATTTCTGCCGGAGAATCCAGAAATACTTATCGTGGTCTTGTTAAGGTAGGCCCAAAAGCCTTCAAAACAAACAATTACTCCCAGTGTGATTCATTACTAATCGGTCAAAAATCGAGCGCTAATACTTTTCCTTATATTGAAGCTCAAAATAGTTACACCCAAATTGAACATGAAGCTTCAACGTCACGTATTGCAGAAGAACAATTATTCTACTTACTTCAACGTGGTATTGAAGCTGAAGAAGCTGTTTCATTAATGGTAAATGGGTTCTGTAAAGAAGTATTTAACGAACTGCCATTAGAATTTGCCTCAGAAGCGGACCGTTTACTAAGTTTAAAACTTGAAGGTTCCGTAGGATAACGGTCTTATTATGGTAATTGAAGAGTAAATTAACCTAAGTAATGAATTTTTTAAACGATTTTGTACTTTTATTAAAAGCGCGTTATCCCATTATCTACATTGTTACTAATGAGGAAGAAAGAATTGAATATCTGATAAAATATTGCGCCAAAAAATACGTAAACAGAACTTATTATTCTTGGGACTTTGTTGATGGGTATCAAGGAAACCCAAATGATACAGGTTTTGCTGCGCGAAACCCACTCGAGGCTCTTGACTTAGTTGATAAACTAACTCCTGAAACGGCTTCATTGTTTGTACTTAAGGATTATGATAATTTTCTTAAGGATTTTTCTGTTATACGAAAACTTAAAAATTTAAGTCGCAGTCTTAAAACACAACCAAAAAATATAATAATCGTTTCCTCGGAAATTAATATTCCTGACTCTGTGAAGGAATTTGTAACATTATTAGAATTTCCCCTTCCTAGTTATTCTGAAATCTTAGAGGAATTAAACCGACTAACTTCTTCTTTACAACAAGACATAAAACCCGAAGTTGTGAATGAACTTGCAATGGCATGCCAAGGGTTATCACTTGAAAGAATTCGTAGAGTCCTTTCGAAAATAATTGCTAAATATGGTGAGATTGATGAATCAAGCCCAAGTTTAATTTTACAGGAGAAAAAACAAATTATCCAACAAACACAATTACTAGAATTTTGTTTAGCTGATAAAGGAATCGGCGATCTAGGTGGTTTAGACAACTTTAAAGATTGGTTACAATTAAGAAAAAAAGCCTTTTCACAAGAAGCCATCGAATATGGTTTACCCTATCCAAAAGGTTTATTACTAGTTGGTGTTCAGGGGACTGGAAAATCTATCGCAGCAAAAATTATTGCTAACGAATGGCGTTTACCATTATTACGTTTAGACTTTGGCCGTCTTTTTGCTTCTTTAATCGGTCAATCCGAACAAAGAGTAAGAAAAATGATTGAAATTGCGGAGGCATTATCTCCTTGTATTCTATGGGTTGATGAAATTGATAAAGCATTTGCGGGGGCTCAAAGTAGTGGTGATAGTGGAACAACCAGTCGTGTATTAGCTACCTTTATTACCTGGCTATCGGAAAAAACTACACCTGTTTTCGTAGTTGCTACAGCAAATAACATTGACTGTATTCCACCCGAAATCCTTCGAAAAGGTCGTTTTGATGAAATGTTTTTCTTAAATTTACCAACACGTGAGGAACGTGAAGCGATTTTTGAAGTCCATTTACGAAAATACAGACCAGACGCTGTGACAAACTTCCAACTACCATTACTTGGGCAATTAAGTAAAGATTTTTCAGGAGCCGAAATTGAAGCTGTAGTTATTGAATCTATGCGACTTGGCTTCAATGAAAATCGAGAGTTTAATAATGAAGATGTTTTAATTTCGATACAAAATTTAGTTCCACTAGCCCGTACTAAGAGTAAAGAGATTGATCTATTAAAAGATTGGGCTGAGTCAGGAAATGTAATCAGTGCGTCGAAATATCGATAAAGGCGTGAGACTAATATTTACTTTACTCTGTATTACATGTTATTCTTTACTTACTAGGGTGCGGTAAAAAAAAATTAAATATCAAATCTAATGACAATTTTACAAAATAATCCTCTTGATCTTGAGATTTTTTACAAAAAAACAGATTTACCAAAAATTTCGTTAGGGGATAAGGTAAAAGTAATTATTTATTTAGAATTACCAAAAGAAGTTGGTGAAGGCGAAAAAAAGGGTAAGGAACGTATTCAAGCTTTTGAAGGCGTTGTTATCTCGACGCATTTAGACAGTAAAAAAATTGATTCAACAATTACTGTTAGAAAAATGTTCCAAGGGGGTGGAACAGAAAAGGTTTTCGTTCTGAATTCTCCATGGGTCAAGAGTATTGAAGTACTTGGTAGTTCGGTAGTGCGAAGATCAAAACTTTACTACTTACGTGGAAGAACAGGTAAATCAGCACGTTTAAAGCGTCGTATTTAGCCGTATTTTTTCTTTTTAATTTACTAAATACCAATCAGTCTAGAGTACAATCAACTTATATTAGAGGCTGCCGCAGTTTTAAAATTGCGCAAAATGGAGTAAATTACGACATTTAAAAATTTCTATAAATAATGAAAAATTTTAAAAACTTTCTACCACAAGTTTTTGAACGTTGCTTAGCAATTATGGCTTTCTATTTCCCTTTTATAGAAGTCTCAGCTTATTTTGGACCAAAAGTTTTTCTAAGTACAGAAAGTGTCGCTCTTCGGACATTTTATGCCCAGCACGTATTAAAACTATCCAATTTTTATGCAGATAATAATCTACTTATCTTTATATTCATGATTTGGGTTTTCATTTCGTGTTCACGAGGGACATTTCCAATTAGTAAATACGCCAGGTTTAATATTATTCAAGCCATCTTACTAAATATTATTTGTTCGTGTCTGGGGGTAACTTTTGCTTTTTTACCAACAGTACTAAGAGAAAGTCTTTTTGGACTCGTTTTTGCAAATTTTCTATATCTTGGACTAATTATCTTAATAGCATATTCTTCGCTGTTAATAATTTACGGCAGATATCCGAAAATCCCGGTTATTTCCGAAGCAGCAAAATTACAAGTACAACGTGGCCAAGGTTAATTTCCTATTACTTAAAAAATTCCCATCTAATTTTATTTAGATGGGAGTTTTTTTATTTTGATTATTCAAGATCTTTTCTATTCGGGTTTCTAGATGGGTCGTTTGAAAGGAAACCGAAAGTGAAAAGAGAGATAAAGAAAATTACAACAGTGTAAACTAAAATCTTTAATGTGAACATTGTTCAAAGTTTATTAACTAACTAATAACAAGCAGGTACCTAAAAGAATAGGTTTGCTATTTTAAGTATTATTATATGACTTATTTACTATAATACTATATTGGTAAAAAACTTGCTTTGGAATATTTTTTATTTATGGAAACTCACCAATAGATATTGTTATTAAAATTTTAACTTTTATTAGCAGACGCCTAAACAGCCATTTTAATTTCTCCAGTAATTTTTTAAACAGCTAATACGGGAAAGGTGGTAGATGTCAAACGCCCAATTAACAAAAACATCCTTGGATTGCAACAATACAGTAGATAAGAATAGGGCGTGATTAAATAAATCTAAAACCCACACAAATGAATAAAGAGAAAGATGCAACAGAGCTATTTCTCGATATCGATATAATTTAATATTATAGAATGACAAACTAAGTTAACAGAATTTTATTTGAGAGGTTTAATAAACGGGAAAAATAAAAAAATTTGACCTTTACAAAAGAAATTAACATTCATAATAATTTTTAGTTTGTTTCAAACAAAGAATTAATTTTTTAAAAAAAGTGAGCCTCCAAGTGTAATAATTACTTCTATTCACTCATAGAGAGGTTGCGGACAAGAATTTTATAAATTTAATTCTTTGGAATCTATTGACAAGGAATTAAATAGTTTGGTATTATTC
>JACLAA010002533.1_pt1 | contig 73802 bp, 55 predicted proteins | sample 8027891 | NCBI WGS metagenome assembly JACLAA01 (sample SAMN15724900, study PRJNA655200) | protist metagenome | isolation source: fluorescence activated cell sorting (FACS) single amplified genomes of... | place: Spain: Blaines Bay Microbial Observatory, Mediterranean Sea | collected 2016-01-19 | reverse complement strand
GGGTGCTGCCGAACATGGTCAACTCGAGTGTTTGAAGTATTCGCACGAAAACGGGTGTCCTTGGGACGAATGTACTTGTTCTTTGGCTGCCGAAAATGGTCAACTCGAGTGTTTGAAATACGCACATGAAAACGGATGTCCCGGGAGTGCGGAATATGCGCGAGAATACTTGGACTCCGACTCCTAAGTGAGTTTCAGTTCTACGAGTTCATTTCAGGACGGCCTCGTCTTCTATGCTAAGCGCGTGCACCCACGAGTGAAGAAAGAAAGAAAGAAAGAAAGAAAATGAAAAGTCTACAGACAACAGAAAAGAAGTGTATGAGAGAGAGAGAGAGAGAGAGAGAGCATGCAAAGTTACTCGCTTTTTTGCTATGTGTAATATTAATTCGCGCAATCTACTAGTATCTCTCAATCATAGTCTATGTACAAATCTTGTGGTTTTATCATCTCTTCATCATCCACGGTGTCTTTTCAAACGCCCGAATGTCTTCGTCTCTGTCAATACCGACAAAGGCGTTCTCCCACGCGAGCGCTTCTTCCGCGCTTGGTCTTTTACTCGGATCGACGTTTAAGCAACTCGCGATCAGTTTGCAAAACGCCACGGGTTGTCGACCTGATAAATCTTCAATGATTTTCTCCGTAAGCGTCGTCGATTGGATGACTTCGTTTTGGTTCTTCACCAAGTTACCGTAACGTTCTCGCATATTTTTTTCTTGCGAAGACGCGAGACGAAAATCGGGATAAGTAAGCATCTGCGTGAGAATTTTCGCATCTAGGTCGAGCTCTTTTCGATTTAAACGTTTTAATTCCATCACGGACATTGCCCTAGCTTTTTGCTTCGATTTTGTCGTCGTGTTCTCTCCGGCATCTGAAGAGTCCGCGAAGATTTCTTTTCCCGTGCACAGAAAGTACATGGCAACACCAAACGCAAAAATGTCAACTTTCGCGTACGTTTCCATCGATACCTTTCCGTTGTTGACGATGTCGTTGCTATTTTCGACTTCATCGTCGTTGACTATTTCGCCTTCTTTTTTTGCAGGTGGTGTATATTTTCCGAGTAAAACTTCTGGGGCTTGATACCCAGGCGTTCCGCTGCTCGGATCGTACTCGACCGAACAGAACGTAATTTTCCCAGCGAGCGATTTAGAATCATCCTGTTCGTTATTAACTGTTTCCGGAAAGTATAACTCACAAGCCGTTTGAGAATGTGCGACACCGAAATCTACCAGCGTTGCTTTTCGATCAAAATCCTCGGAACCTTCTCTGCCTTTGATGAGAATGTTTCCAGACTTGATGTCGCGATGAATGACGTTACGTTCGTGACAATGTTTCAACGCATGCAAAATACGACGCGCCATCGCACGACACTCTCTCGGTGTCAATCGTCCTTTCTTTCTCGCTTCATGCGCGTTTTCCCCCACATCTTTCAACAATAAATACGATTCGTTCCTATCAGCTTCTAGAAACGCCGCGATAACTTCGACAATCGCTGGATGTTTCGGTAGCGTAGTTAACACCATCGTTTCGACTTTGCCAAACCCGTACCCGTCTCCTTGAGGAGCATCGAAAGGATCTCTGCCCGGGAACGGTGCAGAACACTTCAAAACGCATTCACCCTGCGTAAAGAAGTCTGCTTTATTCAACGATGGAGATGATGGAGCGCTTGCTGTACCTTTCTGTGCCGAAAAGACGTCCGAGAACGTACCTTCGCCAACAATTGTCGTGGGAGACTTTTCATAAAATAGCTTTCCCAAGGCGATGCCGTATAGTGCCATGGCTTCTTTTCTGCTCTCATTTTTAAAAAAGGTACCCTCGGTATCAAACACGGGAGTGTTCGATGCTAATCTTTCTCTGACTTTCTCTTCGAGATCGAGTAGTTCTTTCGTCGTTGTCGCGTACCGATTCGAAGACACCGCGGCGAAGTAACTATTTCTTCGTCGTCGCGCAGCTTCTCTGACTTTCTTTTCCTTTTCTACTTTCTTGAAGTGGGGGTTTCGTCTATCTTCTTTTGTGGACAACGATGAATTCGTAATGGCGTCGTACCGTTCGTTGTCTAAAGCTTGATTCCACGGGTGTAACTCGTCATCGTAACTTTGCACCCATTGATTAAACTCTTTCTTGATTTCATTCACCTTTTCCCCATCAAAAAAGGTAGCCACTGTCCATTTTCCTCTCGGTCGTTCAATTTCTTCTTCAACTTGTTTAGGTACCACATAGTCTGTCGACGAAGGGGATGGTGATATTTTTCCCGCCGACGGTTCATTTTCGAATGAACGAGGTGGTGATAATTGCGGAGTCGGCGGCGGTGGTCGTCGTGGTCGTCGTCGTGGAATGGTGTTATCTTTGAGCTTTTGAGGGGTGGTCGTGATGCTCGGATCTTTCATCTGTTTCAAAAATGGATTGACGTCTTCGTCTTCTCTCCATAAAATTTCTCTTTGTTCTCGCTGCTGCCGGTCTTTGCTTTGTCTCGGAGGTCTCGGCGCATTATTTCTAACCGCTGCTGTTTGCGGGGTATCGAATGAATATGTTATCGATCGAACAGGCGCACCATCGCTATCATCATTTCTTTCGCGTCCTTTTTCTTCTGATTTCCCAAAGATGAAGAAGAATACGCCCGCAGCCACGGTGGTGACCGCTGCCGCGCCAAACGTGTAATACGAAAGCCAAGCGGCAGTAATAGAGGAAGGCGTTGGTGATGATTGGCCGCGTGAAGAAGGGACGGAAACGACTGCTTTCGTATCCTTGTTCTTTGTAGTCGTCTTTTTATATTCAATATCCTTTCGTTTCGTCTTTGTCTTCGTCGTCTTCGTCTGATTATTCCTTTCTTGTTCTCGTCGTTCTCGAGTAAACCGCTTGAGAATGTCGACATCAATTATTTTAACATTCACTGTTAGAGCTTCTCGAAACGACGGCACGAACTCGTTCTTCTTCGACGATAACGATCGTGACGACGAAGAGGGCATTGCTCTCTTGTTCTTCCTATCATTATTTTCCTTCGCGTTCGTCTTCTTTGCGCTTCTTCCAATATCACTTCGCGCGGGGAAAAGATTATTATTGTAACTACTTCGAATTTGCATCGTCATCAACAACACAATTCTTCTTTTCTAATTAAGAATTTAAGAGATATCTGTGTGCGATGTAGCGCGTGTTTCGAGATCGATCGATCCTTTGTTGCTGCGGTAAGCGTGCGCGTGTATCTTCAACGAATGCTGCTCTGATCTGACTCTCTCTCTCTCTCTCTCTCAAACACAGAAGACACACACACGTATAATTATTTATGAAGAAGTAAAATTGGAAAGGCGAAAGGCGTCCTTTTTCCAGCGAGGGGGACGGAGTTTGGACCACCCTTTTTGCTTTTTTTCTTTTTTTTTTTTGGTTTTTTTTCCTCCTTTTTCTCCTTCTCTTGTGTTTTCCGCTTTTCCCTCCTACTAAACTCTTTTGGCCAAAGAGGATCAAACACCATCCTTTCTTTTACTTTCTCTTCACACTTCGTTCCGGTGGTGTGACGCGCACACAAATTTTGCTGTTGCACACACAAACGCGCTCGAAGTCCCGAACTCGCGAGTGGAATTAGTGCTATACCACAGAGAGACAGAGCATTTGAACACAGGAACACGCAAACGCACACGCTCTCATCAAACAAAAGAGAAAGAAGAAGAAGGATCGTGTCGTCTCCCTAAGAAGAACAAAAAATGAGTAGTCGAAACGTTTTACGAAGAGGTTTGAAAACTTCCTCCTCTTTGGCGCAGTCTTTGCCGGCTCTGAAAGAGCGATCTGCTGCTGCAACTCCTAAACAGTCCGTTTTCTCCCAAATCTTTGGTGGATCGGCGACGAAGCAACCGCCGATGGACGAACCTATGCCGAATGTTATCGTTCCCGAAAGCCCGATCTACCCGAAAGAAGGGCCAAAGACGTTGATCACGACGCTTTCAAACGGGGCCACGATCGCCTCGGAAAACACTCCCGGGGCAACCATGGCGGTTGGTTTATACTTGGAAAGCGGGAGTAAGTACGAGCAGCGGTACATGTCGGGCGCTTCGCACATGCTCGAAAGAATGGCTTTCAAAGCGACGATGAATAGAACAAACTTTCGAATAACGAAAGAGGCAGAAGTGATGAGCGCGAGTTTATTGGCCGCAGCGTCGAGAGAACAAATGTCTTACACCGTGGATGCATTGAAAACACACTTACCAGAAGCGGTGGAGTTGCTGTGCGATTCGGCTTTGAACCCAAAGCTTGCCAACCACGAAGTCGCGAACATGGCGAAAGACTTGAAGAAAGAAATCGAAGACCTCAAAATGAATCCACAAGCTATGTTGATGGAAGCTGTGCACGCGACGGCGTACGATGGAGGATTAGGAAACCCACTTTTAGCCTCGCAAGAATCTATAGAAGCTATTGATGGCGACGCTTTGCGCGAATTTGTCGCCGAAAACTACGTCGCGCCGAGAATGGTCTTGGCGGCTTCGGGCGCGGATCACCAAGAGTTAGTTTCCATCGCAAGTCCAATGTTGGAAACTGTCAGTAAAGGATCTGCTACGACAACGAGCAAAGAAATTCCGTCGATGTATATGGGCGGTGATTTCCGAGTGAAGAATGAATCTCCTCTCACGAGTTTGATTTTAGGCTTTGAATTCCAAGGCGGATGGAGAGACGCGAAGCGTTCCACCGCGGTGACGGTTTTATCCATGTTGCTTGGAGGTGGCGGATCCTTCTCCGCGGGTGGTCCAGGTAAAGGAATGTACTCTAGATTGTACACGCGTGTACTCAATAGATATGGTTGGGCTCAAAACTGCACGGCGTTTCACTCGATTTACAACGATACCGGCATCGTTGGGATTTCTGCCATGACGGATGGACAACACGTTAACGACATGATTGCCGTTATGGCCGAGGAGTTATCCGCGGTTGCAAACTCGAGCCAAATCACGGATGAAGAAGTTGAAAGAGCGAAGAAAGCGACCATTTCTTCTATTTTGATGAACCTGGAATCGAAAGCTGTCGTTGCCGAGGACATTGGGCGACAAATCTTGACGTACAACCACCGAAAATCGCCGGAAGAATTCATCGCCGAAGTGAACACGTTGACGAAGCAAGATTTGGCAGAAGTAGCCGCGCAAATGTTAAAATCGAATCCGACGCTGTGCTTGTCTGGCGATATCGCCGGCGCGGCGCGATTCGAAACCGTCAAGGCCATGTTTTAAATTTTGATTTGATACATATAACATAACACACGCACACATACACACTCTTTTAAAAATCGAAGGGAAGCGAATACAATTTGGTCGTACGGTTTTTTGTACTTTTGTTTCAATTAAAATTCTATTGTTTTAAGCTCGTATTTATGCCATCATAAACACTTAGCACCAGTTGTTTAATGTCTATTTTCTCTCCAACCTCCTCAATTCATCTCTCCATCGTCTCTCTCTTTCTCTCTCTCTCTCTCTTCTCGAACACCCACCAATTTTATTAGTTACTTTTTTAGTTTTATTCCTCCGCGGCAGCAGCTTCTGGCTTTGCTTCCTCAGCTCTCGGAATTTGCTGACCAACCTCTTCACCAGAGTAATCGCCGTGAACTTCCATCAACTTCGTCACGTCAAACTTCGGCGTCTTCAACATTTTCACCTTTCTCAAATAGACGTTTTGCAACGGGTAGATACCCGAGCACGACTTCTCAATCTCCTTCCCGATAACTTCCGGGATAAATTTCAAAACCAACTCCTTCAAATCGCACGATTCGCATTCTCTTTTGATAATTTCAACCATCTTCGCGCGAATCTTGCGGATTTGCGCTGATTGAGCATAACATGTTCTCTTCGTTTGGTCCACGCGACGCTTGGTGAAACCGATGCAAAAAACGCGCATCGTGTACCCATCCGTCGTCTTCACGTCGACGAAGCACTCAATCAAAGAAAACCACTTTCTGACTAAAGAGCGGATTTTATCTGTGGTGAAGTCCATGCCGTAAAAATTCGTCAACACGTTCTTACCCTGGACGTCTTCACACTTCAAGAACATCTTACGGAACGCTTGATCCTCGTCTTGGTTCAAATCCGCCAACGAGCATTCAAAGATTCTCCCCTTTAAACCATCCGAGGCAATCTTTGTACCTTGCGTTCTTGTTTGCGGGGTCTTACCAACGTTGCGAACAGTAAACATGGAGGGGGCCTTGATGTCGTACCAATCCTTCTTCGAGAACGGATCGACGCTGTTTATTGTTCAAATTCAAACAATAAGAGAGAAGAAATGCATTGTGGTTAGTGAATGAAGGGAAAAGAGAGAAAAAGGGCTAAAAAGAACGCGCGCGCGCAAATTTTGAGAGGAGAGAGAAATCGCAGTGATGCGAAGGTAACACACGAGTGCAAACGGTCGAAAGACATCGAACAACAGACGGTGAATATAATTCATCGATTTGTATTCGAAACTGTTCGTTCGTCTTAACTCTACGCGCTACGAAAGGACAATTTTCCTTTCTCGTTGCGCGACTCGGTCTTTTGTGCGTAACAAGCCCTCTTGAAAAAATGTGAATGCACGCGCTCATACGCATCCCGCGATGAAGACATACGGTTCGGAACACGTGCAACACGTATAAAATTACTTCGTGTGCACGCATAACTCAACCAGCTTCTTCTTGGATGCGCACATCCTTAACGAAAGGGCGCGTTTGTTTCACATGTGTTCTCAAGGGCGTGTTCCTCCTTCCTCCACATCGCAAAAGAACGAATGCGTCCAGCGCCCCAAAAGGGCGAGTCGCGACGTCTCTCTCGGAAAGTATACGAGCTCACGGACACTTACGCTTTCTTCTTCGATCCTTTCTTCCCTTTCGAGAGTCTTTTATTCTTTCCGACGGCCATGTTTTAAGACTAATGTATTCGCGTCAAAACTATGAGGCAGCACACGAGGAAAAGAAACAAAGGAGGAGGGAGAGTTTTTTTACACAGAACAAAAGGAGAAAATTCTTTGCCTTCGTGGCTTGTTTGACGACGACGAAAAGCAGATAAAAAAATTTCTTCATAATTCTCTCGTTATAAAAAAGAAGCGCGCGCTCGGACGTGGTGGCGTTAATACATAACGAGCAGGAATAGAAAGAATCTATCATCATGTCTTCTTCTTCTTCTATTGCAGCGGCAGCATCTCGTCGCGCGATGATGCCATTCACATCCTTGCTTCAACAGCGTAAGAAAAATCAAACACAGCGAAAAGATAATACAAAAAAGCGCACGACGAAAATAAAAGTGCACGCTTTTCCGCCGCAACCGCCGAGAGGTCCGAACGGAAGCCCGAGAGGGCCACCGGGTCGACCATCACGACCACCGTCGTCGTCATCCTCTGGTCCTGGGAAGAAACCAGGAGGTGGTTTAATCATCCCTGGCATGGAAGACTTTCCCACGGACGTGATTCCGGGTATGTCACCCGGCGGCTACGCAGCAGGCGGCGGCGGTAAACAAGGCCAAACCATATCGATGCCTGGAAGCCAACCAGGGCAGCAACAGTTTGGTGGTAGACCACAAACTCCACCAGCTGGTAAGGAATACGACGAGGAGAGCGGTGCATTGAATCCAGACACACCAATGGGGGGCGTCAAGTTTGGCACGAGCAACGCCGGCGGAGGCGGCCCGAGACCAACATATTTAGCTCCCGGGGAAGAAATGACCGGTTCATTCGAGCAGCAGTTTAAACCACCACCAACATTCGATGATCAAAAAGTTACCGAAGATTTGGATGCGAATCAGATGGTCATGATGCTTAGTCAACGCGCTGGACACTGGTTTCAGTTGGCAAAGTATATTCCGGCATTGCAGAAAATGGGATACGTGCCGGACCGAATTTTCGACGAAACTGGCATTGAAAACAAAGAACAAGTGTTGTGGCAAACGTGGTTGGCGACGTATGCATCACTGAAATCATCTAAAGAGTTTCCGGACGAGTTACTCTCGTATTTTGAATCCGAATATTCAGGCGCGCCGTGCTTAAGTCAGATTAACATTTTACCGAGTAGGAAAAGAAATGCGGCTGCCGAGTTCATCGCGAGGAAAGAGTTCACGGAAGATCAAGCGAGAGAGTTAGTGAAATCGTACGAAATTCGCGAAAGCATGGATGCTATCGCGAAAGATTTCGGTAGAACTCCCGGAGAGTGCTTAGCATTTAAAATTTGGAGAGATATTCAAGAGTTGCAAAGATACGAAGGCGTGGACAAAGCGGAAACGATGCGTGACCGCGGTTTGCAATACGCAGAGACGGATAATTCGAGGGGAAGATTGGAATCTGCAACTGAAATGTTTCGAATGGAAGTCGAGGGAGAAGTGAGCAATCTCGCGGTGGCGAAAGCTGAGAATGCGGAAAACCGTCTGATGGCGGTGCAACCGGTGAACTCCGTGCGATTGGACTTCGACGAAATCGAGTTTAGACCAATTGCAGTCGTGGGTGCGCTCAGTAAGTTGACGACGAAGGCAATCAAGCTCGCACAGGTGTTGGAACAAGTTGGAGCGAACGATCCCAGCAATATTTTCAAAACTTTCAGACCACAAGGAACTTCAGACTGGATGGCGGTGCCAAACTGGGAGGCGTTGGCGAACTCGAAGGAACCGGTCGCCACATTCGTTGGAGACACCGCGAAAGAGTTGCCTAACGTCGAGGGGTTGAATAACAAAGCTGAACCTGCTATGATTATTATTGATCGATGGAACACCTCGGCTTCGCCAGCCCATTATTATTTACTCGCGAAGAAATCCTCCGTCGTTTTGAGCGGCGCGGGCGAATCGGAAACCGTCGCTATACAATCCGGTGCAGAAGTATTAAAGATGGAAAAGAGTGGCGCGTCTTTGACGGTCTTGGGAAGGGTTGTCATTGCAATCAGAGCTCCATCGATGGGAGGCGATGGCATGACTACAGATGCGCCAGTCGGATAAATACAAATATAGAAGAGGAAAAAAATTAATTTTATATGTAGTAGTTTTTTAGCGAGGGACGAAGTGTACACAGCAGAAAAGCAGAAACAATAAACAAGCCGATTACTTACGTATACGTATTATTACTTCTCTTTTGTATCATTGTGCGTATTGTTTACTTCTTCTTTCGCGGCTTCGCCGGCGGTTTGAGTGGCTGAGCGATTAAGTCGACTAATTCTGCATCTTGGAGTGACTTTTCGCTGGAAAAGTCTTGTTGCATCATTTCAACGGCTTTCGTAATTCTGTCGTTCCCTTTGCCCATGACTAAGATGGTCGTTTTGACATGCGCTACACATTCGCCAGACTTTTCGTACAACACCGGGTACGGAACCAACAAATCGTGTCTCAAGCATTCGGGTAAACCAGCTTTTGCGGTCAAACCTTCGAGATTTCTCGCTGCGAAAGGAAAAGACGGAAATCTGTTGCAAATATCGGAGAACACACCGCGAGACGCTTTCATTTTAAGAGAGTACGACTTCTCCAACGCTCTCTTATATACCTGCGTCTCTTTTTCATCCTTTTGGCTGAGCTTACCTTCGCCTGTAGTCATCACTATATCGAGGCCAAAAACGTCGTGCAGAGCAATCTCGTGATCGTCTGCTTTCATCTCTGGAGTTTTCTTCAGCAACACAACCTTGTTGCCATCGATGGCGAAGCGCTTCATGTTGTGCGAAAGCACACCTTCGACACAATGGACGCCAAAATCTTCTGCTACTTTTGTAATCGCGTTCGAAACATCCGTTGTCGTCTTACCCGGTCTCAAAACTCTCCCAGCCACTTCTTGAGCGACAACGCACGCTTTAATAACGTCCGCTTGTTTCCCGGTGATTTTATCGTTGCTGCCTTCTTTTTGGCACACGATGGTTACCGCTTGGTGCGCGATGTAGCCGTCGATGTGCGCTCCCATATCAATTTTGACAGCCTGTCCTTCCTCTAGGACGTCTTTATTCTCCATATCTGGGCAGTTGTACGACACTTGTTCGTTCACGGAAACGCACGTCGGTATCGCGACGCCTTTCTCCACTTTAACCCCTTCAACTTTCTTGTTGTAATACTTCGCACACTCGGTTTCCAAGTGCTTATCGCCGGCGACACAAATTTCCACGATTTTCTTACCCGGAACAATCATCTTAATTACTTCCGCGAGCGCAGCTGTTTTGTATTATCATTATTTTTAGAAGAGAGAAGACGGTAAAAGGTGAGTCTTCTATTTCAATTTTGATTGATTAGGGCGGCTGTGAACATTTTTTGTTTAATCACAACACACAAACACGAGGAAGAGAGTTACTTAAAACAAAACACACCGTTCACGCAATCGGCCGCAATTTTGTACTTGGTGACAACATCTGACTGCATTGTTTTAGTCGATGGAATAAGAATAACAAGCTGTTAGTGGTGTCCTTTGTTTAAAGGTGTTTTTGAGGACGAGGAAAATATCAAAAGGAAACACATAACAAAATTGGAGAGAAAGAAAAGAAAGAGAGAGAGAGAGAGAGACAAAAGAGAAATATATACTATGTAGGTATATATATATAAATATATAGATATAAAGACGCACGTTTGCACAGGTGAATAAATCGTCGTTAAAGTCGACGTCAGCACCGCCTTCGTTGTCCGACATCGTTTGTTTTCCGTTGTTTTGAATGAAGGGATGTGTTCCTATTTTATTTTTCTTCTTTCTTTGATAGAGGAAAAAAGCAGAAAAAAAAAAGCAGGAAAAAAAAAGCGAGGAAGAAGAGGTTGAAGCACAATTCGAAACATCATCATCATCACGCCTTCGAGATAGATGGAGGATATTTTTATGAAAGTGCGCAAAAAAAAAAGCTCACAACCAACGAGCGCATCCACGACCAAAGGCTAGTTTAAAAAAAGATGACTGAGGAGGGGATCGAACCCTCGATCTTCAGATTCGAAGTCTGACGCCGTATCCACTAGGCCACACAGCCATTGACATCACTTTTGGAAAGAGGAGCTCTCTTTTAGGGTTTAGAATAAAAACTAAAAACAAAAGCAAAATCATGTCGAGGGAAAAGGAGGATTCGAACTGGACTGACGACTGCATTGTGGTATCCAAAAAAAAAAAAAGCAACTTCGTCACAAAGTAGATACATCCAAACGCGAGCGCGCTCGAAGAACACGTATTCGACGACGTACTTTATCATAAATAACTACGACCAAAACACTACTACTACTACTACTACTACTACTAAACAGAGAATATGTTTGCCGTTTCCACGAACATTACCACCCAGTTTGCCACTCAAAAGGTGTCCTCCTCTTCTTCCTCCGTCCGATCTACGAGAAAGAGTTGCCATCAAAAGAAAATCGTGACACACATCACGAAAGCGGCTTTTAAAACCACCAAATCCGAGAAGATCTTCGAGGAAGCGCAAGACTTGTTGCCGGGTGGTGTCAACTCTCCCGTTAGAGCATTCAAGTCCGTCGGCGGTCAACCGATCGTCTTCGACAAAGTCAAAGGAGCATGTGCGTTGTACAAACTTTTTCTTTTCTTCGATTGGATTTTATCTAAAACACCTCTTTCGCAAAGCAAAACAGAGAGAAAAAGATTTCAGATTTTTTTTCTTTTTTTTGTTGGTAATATTTGTGTGTTCGAGCAGCTTGTGTTTGCGTTTTGAACAACAACAACAACAACAACAACAACGTGCACAAAAAAATTCGACGACTCTCCTCTGACAGTATTCATTTTCTTCTCTTCACCAATGTACTACTAAACAGACGCGTTCGATGTCGATGGAAACAAGTACGTCGACTACGTCGGCTCCTGGGGTCCGGCTATTTGCGGTCATGCCAATGATCAAGTCAACTCGGCGTTGATCAAGCAACTCAAAAAAGGTACCTCGTTCGGCGCGCCGTGCGAGTTGGAAAACACCTTGGCAAAGATGGTCATCGAAAGAGTACCGTCCGTGGAAATGGTTAGATTCTGCAATTCTGGTACCGAGGCGTGCTTGTCCGTTTTGAGAGTCATGCGCGCGCACACCGGTCGCGAGAAGATTATCAAGTTTGAGGGGTGCTACCACGGCCACGCGGATCCATTCTTGGTCCAAGCCGGTTCCGGCGTCATGACTTTGGGTTTACCGGATTCCCCGGGTGTCCCGAAGGGTGCCACTGGCACGACTTTGTGCGCGACGTACAACGACATCGAGTCCGTCAAGAAGATCTTTAAGGAAAACAAGGGTGAAATCGCGGGTGTCATTCTTGAGCCAGTCGTCGGTAACTCTGGCTTCATCGTCCCGGACAAGAGCTTTCTCGAAGGCTTGAGAGCCGAGTGCGACGCCAACGGTGCGTTGTTGTGCTTCGACGAAGTCATGACTGGATTCCGTATCGACAAAGGATGCGCTCAAGCGTACTGGGGTGTCACTCCAGATTTGACCACCATGGGTAAGGTTATCGGTGGCGGTATGCCCGTTGGCGCCTACGGCGGTAAGAGAGAAATCATGGAAGTCGTCGCTCCGGCTGGTCCGATGTACCAAGCGGGTACCTTGTCTGGTAACCCGTTGGCGATGGTGGCGGGTATCGAGACTTTGAAGATTTTATCTAAACCGGGCGCCTACGAAGAGATGGACAGAAAGACGAAGACTTTGATTGAAGGTATCTTGAAAGCCGCGGAGGACAACGGCCACGCCGTCTGCGGGGGCAGCATCAGAGGCATGTTTGGCTTCTTCTTCTGCGAAGGACCGGTGAAGAACTTCCAAGACGCGACCAAGTCGGACTTGGACAAGTTCGGTAGATGGCACAGAGGTATGTTAGAGAGAGGCGTGTACTTGGCTCCGTCTCAATACGAGGCTGGTTTCACCAGTATGAAACACTCGGACAAGGACATTGCGTATACCATCAAAATGGCGAACGAAGTCATGGCTACGCTCTAAATTCAGTTATTAATTAATACAAGTGATACAAATTTTCTCTTGCTATATTATAGTATCGTTGGTACCCTACCATGGTTGGTACCAACCTGCAATCACATTTCTTTCTCGTCCGCTAACTACGTACTCCACTTACCACATTTCATCACTTGCATTTCTTAACTACACCTACTACGTACTACGTACATACCACTATTTTTTATTTACTTGAAGGAGAAGACATATGTTCTAAAATGCTCATTGCCATCGGCCGAGCTTCGTAATTCTTGCCGTAAAACGCTACAAAGTCACCATTCTTATCGATCAAGTACATAATGATCGAGTGATCGACGAGATAATCCTTAGACGACTCGTTCGTCTTGTGATAATACACGCGATACGCTCTTGCCGCTTTTGCGCATTGCTCCTTCGATCCAGTTAAACCAATAAGTTTCGGATGAAACTCTTTCACGTATTCCTTGACAACTTTCGCCGTATCTCTTTCCGGATCTATTGAGATAAATACCGGTACTAGGGGTGTTCTTTTTAAGGACGACGACGACGACGACGCATTATTATCCGGATTACTATTTTGTTTCTCCGTTTCCTTCTCGACGATGTCAATCACTTCGGCCATTTTTTCCAACTCGTCTGGACATATATCTGGACACGTCGTGAAACCAAAGTAAATCAAAGAAAAGTTCCCGAGTAGATCTTTATCGGTGAACTTTTTGTTCGTCGCCGCGTTGATAAGTTCAAACGGTCCACCAACCGCCGCTTTTCCAACGCCTTTTTGGTTTTCTGCGATGGATTTCATCCGTCTTTTTTTCTCGTTTTCAAAGAAAAATAAAACTCCCGAACCAGTCGCTATGAGCAAGAGCAACGACTTCCAGCCGACTGGACTATTGTTATTCGATCTGATGTTACTATTGCTCGTTGATGAACCCATCATTCTGCGAAGATGATTGTGATACTGATTATTATTATTATTATTATTATGTTGGTGTTGGTGTTGTTTTCTCCTCGCGACTTGATGGTGACGAGCACACTTGTCGAAGTTGTTTGGTGTTGTTGTTGTTGTCGTCGTCGTTCTCGACGACGTGCTCGTGCATCTTCTCTCGAACGAAGCCGCGAGAAGTCTTCTCACCGATATCATCGTTTCATCGGGAGGCGTGGTCATCCGTGGTTTCGCGGTCCACGAAGCCACGCGTCGCGCGAGGGAAGACCACATTTCCAATTTGTTTTGTGTCGTATAATTTTATTTATTTATTTACTCTGGCGTTTCGTTCCAAAAAATAATAATAAAAGAGACTACTTTTACTGTGTCACTGACTGTCACTCCATACTGTGTCCAAAGCACTACTCCGTCCAAATAATGCTCTTTTGTGTTTTTGTATCAAAAATTTTTACTCGTGCGTGCTCGTAACTGATTACTCCATAAAAAGGAACCACCACCATCGACAGAACGTGACGCCCGCGTATCGTCGCGATACCACGCGTAGTAAACCCGCGATACGCGCGATCGAAACGAAAGAGTATCTTCCTTCAATCGCGCGCGAGACAGAGAGAGAGAGAGAGAGACAGACAGAGACAGAGTGAAAAATGGAACCGACTCCGACGAACGAAGGAGAAAAGGTGAAATCGGCGCAACCTGGGTCGCTTCCTTCGGTGTCCGCCTTTGGGGGAGGAGCGTTCGCGACAATCAACGTCTCGCCGTTCTTATGGTAGGTTTTCGAATTATTCTTTCGACGATGCTTCTTTCGTTTTCGTAACGCTCGTTGAAGAGAGCGAGCGACGAGAGAAAGCGCGCGACTTCATCACCATCTTCCCGGCCAAAAGAGAAGAAGGTGCCTTTTCCTCTTCTTTTTTTTCTTCCTTCGCGCTCACAAAAATGTAGGCAACACGCGGGGCGCAATACTCATACATTTCTTCTCAACCATAAACAACAACAAAAACAAAAACAACAACAACAACAGGAAAACGTGGAACTTGGTGTCAAATCCTGCAAACGACGACGTCATCTCGTGGACGGCGAATGGAAGAACGTTCACGGTATGGAAACCAGATTTGTTAGAGGAAAAATATTTGCCAGAAACGTTCAAGCACTCGAACTTTGCGAGTTTTGTTCGACAACTGAACAATTATGGGTTTCGCAAGTGTCACTCAGACAGATTCGAATTTGGCGTCACTGGGTTTGAGAAGAATAAGCCGGAGTTGTTGACGACGCTGAAAAGGAACGAAGCACCGCGAATGAAATCGAAAACAGAATCAACGAAAAATATTAAAAGAAAAGAATCGAAAACGTCGATGATTAAAGCGACGTCGACGTCACCACAACCAGGACGAGCGCTGCCGGATTCAAAAGAAGAACCACCAACGACACCGGTCGGACGGAAAGTTGGTGGGAGAAGCGCTTCGCACAAAGAGGGCGCTCCAAGTGGTGGTCACACTGCTCTAGAACTCGGCGCGTTTGGGAATTTGACCGAGGAAGTCGATCAGTTGAAACGCGATCGAATGGTTTTGTTGAAAGAAGTCATGCGATTGCGTTTAGAACAAGACGACACGGTAGCGCAGATGCGCATGGTGGAGCAAAGAGTACAACAAAATGAACAATTTAGTGCGCAAATGCGGTCGCTTCTGGAAACACTTCAGCAGAATCCGAAGCTCGCGATGGAGTTTGGAGAGCAATTGAACAACGTTTCGCGATTTGCGCCGCGCAAACGTCGACAATCCATTCCTTTGTTAGGAGGAGGTGAGAATAACAAAGGAAAAACGAATAATAATAACAACAATAATAATAACAACAAGAAGAATAATAGCGAACACGAATCGCAAATGCTCCTCGAAACTAGCGCGAATCACGCGAATCACTCGCGTTTGCAAGAAATCATAGACGAACAAGAGAGAGAACCGAGTCCGAAGATGTTCCCGAACGGCAACTTTGCGCTCGTGCCGACGCCAGATAAGGAAACTGGTTTGGCTCAGTTTACGTGGCAAGAAATTATGGAAGGAAACACGCCATCGGATACTTCCACCGAGAGTTTACGACAAATGGTCGAAGGCATGTCGAATGAGGAGGAAATTGGTAAAGACCAACAGGCGTTTCTTTCGAGCATTTTGGAGAGAACAAACAGCGGTCTCACGAAGGACAAAACTGCTCAAGAAGTAGGCGGCGCGAACGCAAACGTGTTGCCGTCGGTGGGCAGTCTCGAGAATCAGCTGAGTTTGTCCTTCTTGGATTCGGATGAAATGTCAAACTTGGTAAACGATATGAAGTTGTCCCAAAAAAAGGAAGGAAAGCAAAAGTAAAAAAGCAAAAATGAAGCAAGTAGCGTGAGCGCCGAAATAGCGAAATGAATGTGCTCGATAGCGACACCAATATAAACAAAGTAGCATTGTTGTATTACACGTCAACAAAAAAGAACAAGCAAAATGCGTCAAAGGTGGCGAGGGATGTGAGCGTAAAACCTTGCTCTCAGGAATACTTTGGAATTCAGTTTTTGTTTCCCTTTTTTCATGCGACTTTCTTATTTTTATTCTCTTCTCTTTCTTTTTACTTGGCGACGTCGATGTTCGTGAACTCTTTCCAAACGTCTAAAGAAACGCGTTTGGTCATGGATTTGATTTGCGAGTTTGGTCCGAGCTCGTACAATTTTGTTTTACCTTCGCTTATCAGGTTCTTCAGCGTCGCTTCCCACAATACCGGCGAGACGAGCTGTTTCGTGAGCATGCGAACAATCGATTCCTTGTTCATTTCCGATATCGCGAGACGAGTGCCGAGAACGTTCATGAAGATGGGAATTTCTGGTTTCGAAATTTCAATCGTTTCAAGGACATTTTTGAGATTTTCGGCGCGGAGTCCATGCGTGACGTGTGAAACGCACCCGAGACGGATAAATATGCGACTTTTAATGCGCCTTCGTCTTGAGCTTTCTTCTCTACTCTCGAGAGCATCGATTTGTCACCAGACACGACTCTTCCTTGCGGGAAGAGGTAGTTAGCGATTTCGAGGACTTCACCTTCCTTTCCTTCATTCTTGACGCCATTGACAATCTTTTCCAACTGCTCGTCTTTTAAACCGACAACACTGAGCATGCCGTGATTGCCCACTTTTGCGGCTGCAGCCATAGATTCCGCGCGAACTTTGACGACTTTTAGACCGTCTTCAAAAGAAATCGCTTTCGCGAAGACCAAAGCACAATACTCGCCCAAGGATAAACCGGCGACGGCGCTCACTTTCGACTCGTCGAACGAAGGATCGTCGAGTTTTAACTTTTCTACCGCGGCGAGACCCGAGAGATACAACGCCGGCTGCGCATATACGGTATCATCGAGCTTTTCTTTTGGCCCGTTGACGCAAACGTCCAAGATGTCGTATCCGAGAATTTCTTTCGCTTTTTCGCACTTCACCTTCGGAATGTCTTGGCAACTTTTCAACATGCCAACACTTTGTGATCCTTGACCGGGAAAAAGAAATGCGATCGGCGAGTTGTTCACGGTCGATGGATCGATAACGGAATCATCTGTCTTTCCGTCTTTTATCGTGATGTTGTTGAGCTCGCCTTTCGCCTCGGCGATTTCGAGTTCGATTTGTGCCTCCAGCTCTCGACGCTTTTGACGGCGTTGCTCCTTGAAAAGACGCTTTTCTTCCAAAGATTTTTGGCGTCGGCGGTTTTCAGGATAGTCTGGTTTGTAATCGTGCGCCCAATTTTGCACGACATCCAAGCCGTAATCGTAAAGCGTCCACCAGCAGCCGAGATCTGGATGGCATCTCGGCTTTTTCGGGACGTCGGCGTACTTATCGATGAGAAACTGTAAACGATCTCTCACGGTGTCGTCTTGAATCGCGACTTCAATCGGCGTTTTCAAACCAGGGTCCAAATACGGGTCGTAGTCATTGGTAGTGATCGTAGGATCAGCGCCTTCGGAGAGCAAATACTCAAAATTTTCGAGGTACCCGTCGTATTGCGCCAGATACGCGGCCCGATGTAGCGGAGTGTACCCCTTTTGGTCTCTTTGATTGACGCAAGATGGAACGTTTCTCACGATGTGGTGCACCATATCGAGCTGCTTGTACGTTGTGGCAAAGTGAATGGGTCCACCCGCGCCGTTATCTTGCGTCCAAAAATACGGATCCGTCTCCATAATCAATTCGGCTTGTTCTGGATCTCCGAGACGGAAGCACGAATAAAACGCAAAGGGCTGAAACTTTGGCTGAGGAGGATACCTACCGGCACCTGCGATGAGAAGAGAAGAGTTTAAGCTTTAGTGTGTGTGTGTGTGTGTGTGTGTGTGTGTGTGTCATCCGTTTATAAACCGTAGCATCTCTTGAAGAAGAAATAAGAAAAGTAACGCTTTTAACGCTTTTCTTTCTCGATCAAAATGTAATTACATGCATTCGTTGTTCTGAATGGAAAAAGGAAAAAAAGAGAGAGAGAGAGAGTTCACGCGATATATCACGAGGAGGAGAAATCGAACTTCACGCGCGCACCAGTCATATCGCGTGGCATCTTGCTTTTTATCGGTGAGTCGTAAAACAAGTGGTGCGCGTTTCTGTGCGCGCGCGCGTGTTTGTGTCTGAAGAGAAGACGTGTTTTCTTTTTTTTTTTCGGTTCTTCGTTAACACGAGGTTTTAGATTAGTTGACGACGACGACGACGACGACGACGACGTCCTTTTGGATGCTTGACCGTTTTTCAAAAAAAAAGAGAAAAAGAATAAAAAACACGTCGTCAACGACCACCATCATCCACAAAACTTCTTTAGGCTGCGCGCTTTACCCAAGCGCGACCACAACCACCATGGGTGCTGCTGGTGGTGGTGGTGATGAATCTTCTGGTCGCGCGACGCGATCGTCGACTCGCGCGAGAGGAGCGGGGCAAACGTCGAGGAAGTCCCCATCGGCGACGTCAAAGGAGAAGAAGAAAAAGGAGAATACAAAAAAACAAATAGCATCCTCTTTAGGCACGAAGACGAGGAAAAGGAAAACGGAAGAGCAACACTGGGGCGCTGGTGGTGACGCCAATAAGTACGGCGCTTTCATCAACGCCGCGTGTATCATCTTGTTAATCGCAACGACGCCATTCTTAGCTGTTATAATTTGGGACGTTTTTACGAATAGAAATGGAAGCATCTCAAGCCTCGTCGCGAGTATTTCAAAGAAATCATTTAAAGGGTACTTAATAGACATGCTGCCATGGCCGACAAAGGATGCAATCGTGCATTTACTTTCGTATGCCGCGTTCGAAGCGTTGTTACAGTTGTATTTACCGGGGGGGAAACATTTCGGGCCGGTCACTGCGAATGGCAATGTTCCCGAGTATAAAGCAAACGGCGTTTTGTCTTTGATTACGACGTACGCGGGATTCTTCGCCGCTTGGCATTTCGGGTTAACCTCGCCAAAGATCGTGTATGATTTGTTCGGAGAGATGTTAGTCGCCATGTCCATGTTTGCCTTCTTTTTCTGTATCTTCCTCACGTTTAAAGGTTTGTATTTCCCGACCGACTCGGACTCCGGAAGCACTGGATCTTTCCTGTACGATTTCTATTGGGGTACCGAATTATATCCGAAACTTGGTCCTCTCAACGTGAAACAGTTTACAAATTGCAGGTTTGGGATGATGGCCTGGGCGTTTTTGCCCGTCGTGTTTGCGTGCTACCAATACGAGCGCGATGGCTTCCTCGCGGACTCGGCATTAGCGTGCGTCGTTCTCATGTGCGCGTATAACGCGAAATTCTTCTATTGGGAAACGGGATACTTCAACTCCATGGATATCATGCACGACAGGGCGGGGTATTATATTTGCTGGGGTTGTTTGGTGTGGGTACCTTCATTGTATGTGTCACCGGCGTTGTATATTTGTTCAGTCAAACCAGCGGCGCATCTCGGAACGACGAAATTTTTTACCATCGTCCTCGCCGGTCTACTTTCCATTTGGATTAATTATGATTCCGATCGTCAGCGACAAGAAACGAGGCGAACAAAAGGCAACATGCTCGTGTGGGGCAAAAAACCACTGACGATCAAGGCGAAGTACAAAACCATCGAAGGCGACTCTAAAACGTCTTTGTTGCTAGCCTCTGGGTGGTGGTCGATTTCGAGACATTTTCACTACGTGCCTGAAATTGCCAGCTCGTTGTTTTGGACGATGCCGTCTGGTTTCGATAAAATCGTGCCGTATTCCTACGTCATATTTTTGACTATTTTATTGTTCGATCGCTCCGTTCGCGACGACCGAAGATGCGCGGCGAAATATGGAACGTACTGGAAACAATACTGCGCCATCGTGCCATATAAAGTCATCCCGGGTATATTTTAAGAACGAACGTTTTGATTTATTCGCGTTGTTGTTTAGAATATTTGTTAGTACTCATATTACAATCCTAAGATCACACCGGCTACAAAGTTCGCACGAGACTCGTCTTCTTTGCTTTTTGTGCTACTGATGTTAATTTGTTGTTCTAATTTTTCGCGCGCAGCGATGAGTTTCTGTTTCTTATTAGACTTGTTTTCGATAGCTACTTTCAAACTCGTGGACATGAGATTGGCGATATTAAACGATTTGTCTTTTACAGCATCCTTTGCTTGCTTGTAATTCTCGCTGAGTAAGGTGCCCACATCCTCGGTTGAGTCAATTTTATCACTTTTCGAAAATGCTGGAAAGTTTCCTCTCGCGTTCCAGATGCGTGAATCGAGGTTATCGCTCATTATTCTTCGAAACATCTCTAGTTTGACGTCATCACTTCCAAGTGAACGGAGATAATTCGACGCAAACTTGCAGCCACCGTAGCTTTTGTTTGCTTCAACGAGAACTACATTTTTAATCGCTTCAAATACATTTTCTTCGATCGAATCGAGCAAACTCTTGCTCCCCCGTGCACTCACAGACGCACCTAGCGGCGATAAAGATTCGCCTTGCTGCGATGATTTGAAACTAGACAGTGCCACATTGGCTTCCTTTAAAGCCCATACCGATGCTAATAGCGTATTCATGATTGATGCTGCAGATTTAGCAAGCTCTTTTGGCGAGGCGTCGAGACGTTTGAAGCGCGCTAACTCGTCTGGAGTGGTTTTCTTCATTCCTCCAGATAATTTGTCTAAAGCGTCTTCATCTTCTACGCACCCGCGCATCACGGCATTCGCGAGCTTCTTTAAAACTTCAGCTATTTCACTCTTTTCCTTTTCAATGCTAAACAATCTGTATACCAAAGAGTCTTTAAAAATATCGAAAATGTGCTCCAACGATTTTCTCGAGTTCTTTTTATTATGTTCCGTAATCGCATACGCCTTTCGGACCGTCAAATCGTATTCGAGCACGTACGCCACGTGCCCCAAGAGAAGCGTCGATCCAAAACACTGGTCGTACGAACGCGGAGTTTTCACCTCGTCTTCATCTTCTTCTTTTTCATCGTCTTTATCACCTCTCCTCGATTTTCGAGAGGCAGTCGCTGAGCGGGAAGAGCGATTCATTTTCTCAATTTTCTCCGGCGTATACATGCTCTCTTCTACGAGCGAAACGAAGGAGTTCCAATCCGCTTTCGGACCAGTATTTCGGTGATGCGTTGAGACGAAAAAAGTGGCGTTTTTCAGCGAGCCTCGCTCGTCGCGCCCTTTTTCTCGGGCACCGCCGAGTCCACGCGGCGCTCCAAAAGAGTCGCCGCCGCCCATTGTGGCCGTTTTACTTCTCGGAGACAGCATCGATGCATTCGCGCTGCTATCTTTTGCTTGTCTTTTTTCGCTATCTAACGGTGTCCACGCGTCTATATTTGTAGTCAACTCTTTCTTTCGCGAGTTCCACGCGATGTTGGGCGATTCGTCGAACAAATCTCTCAGTATTTTCACCGCGTGTCGTATACAATTCACATCGTCCAGCGGCTGTTCGCTCTCCGAACGATCGCGTCTGATGATATCCAAAAGCCAAACGTAAAACCTGTGCTGCGGCACGTCGTGCATTTTGTGTCTTCTCGCCACGTTGGAGAAGGCGAAGAGAAACGACGTTTCCGCTTTCACTTTCTCGCTCGAACTCTTCTGTTCGAACGAATGCACGTCCCAACGCGCGTTCGACAGAAAACTCGCGACGAAAGACGAGTACGTGTTGGTTTTGTCGGAGGAGTGACCCATCGTCATCGTCTCTTCTTCTTCTTCTTCTTCTCCTTTTCCTCCTCCTCTCCCGAACAAAACGCCCCGCGCAAAAGCGATGAGGACGAGTGATATGTAAAAAAATAGTAGAGTAGTCTTTTCAAAAATTTTGGAAAGAGAGAGAGAGAGAGAGAGAGAGAGAGAGAGTCGTCTCTTGTTGGTCGTAAAAACTAAAAAATTCAAAGAGATGTTTGTTTAAGGTGTTGAAAAAAGTGATAAAAAAAGTTCTTCGTTTGAGTTTTAAAAATAAGTCGTCAAAGTAAGTCGGTCTTCAAAAGAGTACGTAGAGGAGTGAGTAGGAGTAGCATATTATACATATCGAAGAAGCCGCTCCTCCTTTTCCTTTTCCTTTTCCTTTTCCTCCTCTTTCGTCGTCGTCGTCGTCGACGACGGCCGCGAGAAAGAAGAAGAAGAAGAAGAGAACGGGACGCACCGCACCACCACGAGGAGCTCGCTGCCTCGCAAAAATGGCGCCGAACTGGTTTGGTGGTGGCGGTCGCGGCGACGACGCGTCGAGACACCAAAATCGAGACCACATTACGACGACGAGTGTGGGTGGAGGCGAGCGCGCGTCGTCATCGGTAACGCTCCTTTCCCCGCAAGGATACGTCAAAGACGAACGCGAAGATCCTCAGTTTTCACAAAAGGCGAGACGAGGGAGGGAAAAAGTCGCCGAGCAATTGCTGAGAGACGCGCAGATGCGAGGAGGAGGAACGGGAGGAGAGAGGAAATCGAGGAGACACCGCGACCATCGTAGTGGTGGAGATGAGGCCGCGGCGTTGGGGAAAATCTCATCTTCGAGTAGAAATTATGGCGGCACGAGCACGAGCAGTGGTGAGTATCAACAGCATCAATATCATCGAAATCAAAGCCAAAACGAGACGACATCGTATTCTCGATTGTTGGGCGGGTGTTTGATCGCGAGTTCGGTTGCCATGGTGTGCACGGCGTCTTCAGATTCAATCATAGGACACTTGCTCCTTTCAAAGAACAACGAGAACGAGAACAACGAGAACTTTAACATCATCAATTCTTCAAACAATCGAGGAGGTGTCGCGTCCGTATCTAAGAGGAAATCTGGATCGTCGCCATCTCGAGGAGGAGGAGGAGGAGGAGGAGGAGGAAAAGGAGCGGGAATATCGGGATGGTCGAACAAATACACGAAAAACTTTCTCGGCGGGGTGATGAAGAACGAGAACGAAGACGAGAACGACGAACTTTTGGAGGGAGAATCAAGTGGCGACGCCATCGTGTTAACGAACGGCGAAACGTTGCTAAATAAATTCGATGCCGATGCGTTTGAGAAAGATCTCGCGAACTCGTCGACTTTAGGAGGTTTTGATGACGAAGAGAAGAGAGATGTGCAGCTATCGGACGACGATTTGCTCACCACGTGCGAAGCGTGGAGAGTGCAAATCAAAAATGACGCGACGATGTTTCAAGCTCGACTGTTGAAGCTTTCGGCTATTTTAGACGCAACGAGTGATGATTCGAACAGGTTACCACACATTGATGTAGTCAATTCGATTAAGAGTGTCCGTAAATGGCACACGACTACGGACGTGGATGCCACTGCAAAAGTAAAGGAATTAACGCGCAGAGCGAAAATGGAGAAAGCTGATGAAAGCAATAAATCTCTGCGAAGGAAGAAGCTCGAAGCTGAAGCCATGAAAGTCGAAGAGCTCGCGTCGACGTCTTTGCCCAAGCTTGAAAGTGCTTTGAACGAAATCGAGGAAAAGTTTATCCCGGCGTCGGCGCAATCGGAACCGGTGCGACAAAGAGCTCAACTTGGTGCCACACCGACGCGATCTTCGTGGTTATCGAGTCTTTTTGGTGGCGTTAAAGCACCCATAAAAATGGCACAACTCGGAGCATCTACAAATTTGGACGCGAATGCTGAATTAGATGCTGGATACGGCACCGATCCATGGGGAGGCGATAGTAAATTCGACGATGAACTCGAGATGGAAGAGGAGCGCACCGTCAAGGATGAACGCAGGAAGAACGTAGCTTCTCTTCACGAACGTCAGCGGTTGCAAAGCCAACAACAAGAAAAACGCGGATTAATGGATAAACAAGACGAGGAACTACCTGCTCGTACAACCTCTTTTGCGAAAGGACTTTCGAGCCGACGAAGCCGGCGTGTAGGTCCATTTTACGATGCGATGGAAAATAAACAGCAACAAGAACAAGAACGCCAGCAAATCGCGTCTTCTTTTATCACTCCTTTAACACCAGGTGGTCGTATTTCTGAAGCAGATATAGAGAGAAGAGCGCAAGAGCTTGTGGATAAAGCGCACGGTATAGAAGAAGAGGATGATGATGAACGAGTAAACGAAGACGTTTTCGACGACTCGGATAATGGATTCGTAGACGACGAAGCAGAAGACCAAGGAGAAGACGAACAATTTCGGGAGTTAGAAGTGGAAAAATCGTCGCGAACAAAGAAACCGCGTGGACTGACGGATCGAATTTCAGATACTGTACGAAAAGCCTTTGGATACGCGGACCCGGGAGAGGAGTTTTTGGAAGAAGCGAGCGAAGAAATCCAAGAAGAAGGGGAAGAAGGAATGAAGCAAGCGCAGCGCCAGCAGCAAAAGTCTCTCAGAAACAAAAAAAGAAATGTTAACAGTAGGAAGAAGGGATTATCATCATCATCACCTTCTGCCGCGGCGACCGCGACGACAACGTCCAAAGAAAGACGACGACAGGAAAAGAGAGGGTCAACGATGACAAGTACTACCACAGACTCGAAGACAAAGAAAACTACATCTGAAAACGCATGGACGAAGCAATCCGCGAAGTCCGACAACAAGGAGGACATCACCAAAGAGCCCTTGGACACGTTCACCGCCCGCATGAAGGCTGCAAAGAAATTGAAGGAAGTGAAAGAAGGCGGCGCGACGACGAAATCGTGGAACTCTGCTGGTGAAGCGCGCCAGATGAAGTTCAAACCAGGTCAAAAGCTCATCGTTCAAGAGGATGGTTCGTTTGCGTTTGCGGACGAAGACGACGTCAATTCCAAGGATTCTGACGCCGGTTTGCAAAAAAGAAACGAGGAAACTTCGAAAGTTTTACGCTCGCTCTCCGAGGAACAAGACTACTCGTCGTCGAGCGACGTGGCCGAGAAAGAAATTCAATCTCCACCTCCAGCTACTTCACCACCACCGCCGTCTCCATCACCTCCTCCACCTAACGCGCCGGTCGTTCAACCCGCTGCCGTCCAATCTGTCGCAATTGATCCGACCCAAACTGCACAAATGTTGTACCAACAGAATATCGCTGCTATGAACAATCAGATGATGAATGGTGCGGCGGCGAATAATAACATGAACAACAATAACAACGCGAACACGAACATGGGCAATAATTTCAGGTTGTCGTCGGAGAATCTAGATGCTGTTGCGATGGCAAAGCTCGAACACGATACGGCGAACAGAAACGCTTTGGAACTGTACGACATCTCTAACCAAAACCGCGATGCGGCTGAGTTGGCGAGATCAGAGCACGAAACTGCCATGCACTGGAGACAAGAGGCGCAGAAAAATCTCGAACGTTTAGAAGCGACTGCCGCGAAGAAAGCCATCTCGGAAGAAAATGCGGCGCAGCAACAAGAGAAGTTGCAGAATTTGAACGCTTTAGTCTCTGAATTTAAAAAGGCTTTGGTGGAAGAAACCGCGTTGCGACGCAAAGCTGACATCGAGAAGGAAAATTTGGCTCGCGATTACGAACAAAAGAAGATTGAAATCGCCACGAAGGCATCAGAAGCACAAGGTCGTTTAATCGAGCACGCTAAAGACAAAATCTTAGAGGCTCGACGAACTGCCGCGTTGGCGACGCAACAAGCGAACGAGTATTTGGAACAGGCGAAGAGAGAAGCGATAGCGAGGAGAAGAATCGGCGAGTTTGCCAAAAGGTCAAACTCAAAATTGAACGAAGATAAGAAGACTTTGGCGAAGAGATTGCAAGCCGAGAAGGATGAAATTTCGCAAGCCGCTAAAGAAGTTCAAAAATCGGCTGAAGAAGCGTTGATGAGGTTGAACTCGGCCAACTCGCAAGCGCAAAAGGAAAGAGATCTCGCTTTGAGCGATCGTCAGCAAGCGTTACAAGAGGCTAAACAAGCCGTCGATACGGCAAAAATGAGTTTAAATGGCATGAAAGAAATGTCCAATAGAGCGCAGAAGTACAAGAGACGTCAAGAAGAGACGGTGGATTCGGTTAAAGACTACATTAAGAACGACGGAGAGGGCAAGTTTGACAAATTGGACAAATTGTTGCGCAAAGCCGAAGACGAAGACTTCTCTTCTAGCTCTGGTGGAAAGAAATCCAAGTCTTCTTCATCGTCTACCAAGAAGAGGAAGAAAACGAACAGCGACAAGAAAAGCAAAGGTAACGACGACACAATAAGCGACGAGGATGCGGCGGCGGAGAAAGTGAAGAAGCTCTTGGGCGGCGACGCCGCGAAAAGCGAGGACAACGCCGGCTCAGAAGTGTCGAACGATGCTTCTAAGGATGCGGATGATGCTGAGAGAGTCAGCGAAGAAGCTGATACAATCTTGGAACCAATGACAGATGACGTCGATTCAATTTTAGCCAACGCAGAAAATAACGGCGGATCGACTGAGAATACCACTAAAGTTTTGGCTGCAGAAGACGTTCGTTCTTCAGTTGAAAACTCTGGCGCCATCACGGAAGCGGAAGCGGAGAAGAATCTCGCCGCATACTTTGGAGAAACGACCCCGTCGCCAACGTCGTCTTCTTCTTCTCTTCCTTCTTCACGTGACGATGCTGATGATGCTGATGACGACGATGACGATTCGAAGAAGAAGGAAAGTGATAAAACGGACGAGAAATCCTTCGCTAAAGAAGACGAAGTAAAAATAGACGACGAGAAGGAGCAAGAGAAGGAGCAAGACGAGGCGAAAGCCGAAACGATGCAAACGCAAATCGTCGACAACAACGCTTCGGATCCGTCTTCCGTGATAATTTTGGACGATCAAGAAGTTTCAAGCATTCCCGCCGTTGGGATCGTCGCTTCTTTGGGCTTTCCGAGCATAACTCGGATAGCGTTTGGTGAGCCGGAACAAAAAGCGTTTAAGGAGGTGTTCTTCTCGTACTTACAAGAGGAAGCTCCAGATTCTTGCGCGAATGTAGACGATATGGAAACGTACCTCCAAGAGCGAACGAAAAAGACTGGCACGAAAGCGGAGCATTTGCGCGTGACTTTAGTGTGCGCTTCGTCGAGTTCCGAAGCGGACACTTTGAAAGCGCAGCGCGTCGTCCGCGCAGGCGTTTCGGACGGGTCACTTTTGAAGAAGCTCAACGCTTCCGGCATGAAGAGCCGCGTATTCTTGGACGACTACGAAGACGAAGATGTTAAAAAAGAAGAAGTCGCACCGCGTAACACCACCACCACCACAGAAGAGATGAAAAAAGAGGACGAAGAAGACACGCACGCGTAAGGATGGTGGTTGTTTTGTTGTAGGTATGGTATCACCTATGCGTTCAAAAATAAAAATGTGAATACTTTTTGTTTGATCCATTTTTTACCAATCAATCAAATCTTACTTGTTTTTTCATTTCATTTTTCCACAATTTTACGAACACAAAAATTCATTTTTACGCCACATTTTTACCAATGAAAAAACAGATCCCAAGCGAAGACCAATCATACTCGGACCATTAACTTTCTCTTCGGGGACAAAAAAAAAGCTCTAAAAAGACCTGACAAAGGACGTCTGTCTCGACAATTGAATTGAAGTCGTTACATTTTCTTTTCTGATAAGAGAGCATGACGGACTCGAAGTGCACGGGCAGCCTTGCCTCTCTGACCGATGGTACGTTGTCGTTACATTCTGCGCGTTACACTCGTTTACGTGTCTTTCTCATCTTTTTGGTTCTCTTTTCTGACGCGCGCGCGCGCGCGCGCGCGGAGGACACAACCGAAGAATTGAATTGCGCCAATTTTTGTCGAATGCTTGGTCGTGCCTCTTTGAAAGGTCGGCATCTTTTGATTTGAATTCTACGGAGAAAGAGGTGCTCCAGCACGTCTTTTCATTCGAAGGAATTCGCGCGCGCGAGTCGACTCTATCTGCGCACCCTCCATCTCCGTCTATCTGTCTCTCTCTCTCTCTCTCCCGTTCAAAAGGGAGGAGAGCGAAGGGACAATTCAATTTTTTTCCGCAATTCAAATTTGGGAAATTGGGAGAGGGGGGGGGAAGAGAACCGAAGGGCCAAAGTTCGGAACGAACGTTTTTTTTTTTTTTTTTTTTTGGATGAATTTTGGGACGATGCATTTTTTTTGTTATGTGTTTATTTGGAGGAGACCTTCAAAAAATATGAGCACAATGTGGTCGCTCGCTCTTTCGCGATAAAGACTGACGCGTGCTCTCACTCTCTTTCTTTCAAAACAATACACAGAAACGCTCTGTGGAGTGATCAGCGCGAACTCCGCGTCCGCGGACAAACAATTTTTGTTGTCGTCTGCCTACCTCGTGTTCTTTATGCAAGCCGGATTCGCGATGTTATGCGCCGGGTCGGTGAGATCTAAAAATACCAAGAATATTTTGATCAAAAACGTCTTGGACGCGTGCGTCGGGGCGATAGCGTTCTTCATCTTTGGCTACGGCTTCGCGTTCGGGAAGAAGGACGGCAAAACAGCGAATGAATTTATCGGTAATTGGAATTTTGGCTTGCAAGATTACACCGACTGGGCGACTTTCTTGTTTCAATGGGCGTTCTCTGCGGCAGCAGCGACGATTGTTTCCGGTTCTGTCGCAGAAAGAACGGCGTTCCAAGCGTATTTGGGCTATTCCTTCTTTCTCACCGCGTTCGTCTACCCAGTTGTCGTTCATTGGGTTTGGGACGACGACGGCTGGCTCAACGCCTTCAAATCGAAAGATCTACTCTTTGATTGTGGCATGATTGATTTCGCCGGCTCTGGCGTCGTTCACATGACCGGTGGCGTCGCCGGTTTGGTGGGTGCCGCTATCGTAGGCCCGAGAACTGGTAGATTCGACCCGAACGGTCGCGTTATCGCTATGCCGGGACATAACGCCTCGTTGGTTGTTTTGGGTACGTTTATTCTTTGGGTTGGATGGTATGGTTTCAACCCGGGGTCGCAGTTTACAATCATTGGTTCGGAAGTCGTCGTCGCCAGAACCGCTGTCTCGACTACTTTATCCGCTGCTTCTGGTGGCGTAACTGCCATGGCTATCAACTACGGCTTGTACCACGTTTGGGACTTGATTGCCGTGTGCAACGGTGTTTTGGCTGGTTTGGTCGGCATCACCGCCGGTTGCTCCGTGACTGAACCGTGGACTGCTATTGTCTGCGGTTTTCTTTCCGCGTGGGTCATCCACGGGGCAAGTAAATTACTCTTGAAATTTAAAATTGATGATCCTTTGGAAGCGGCACCGATGCACGGCGCGTGCGGCGCTTTTGGCGTCCTGTGGGTTGGTCTCATGGCTAAGAAAGAATACGTTGCCGAAGTTGGCTACGGCGGTAACGCTTCCAAGTGCGCGGGCATCTTTTACGGCGGCGAAGGGGGCCTCCTCGGCGCCCAAATTGTCGGCATCATCTGCATTGCCCTCTGGGTTGGCGGTTTGCTCGGTCTTTTCTTCCTCGCGTTGAAGAAAGTGAACATGTTAAGAACGTCTCCGGAAGAAGAACAGTTGGGTTTGGATGAATCCAAGCACGGCGGTTCGGCGTACAACATGGAGTTAGTCGCCCCGATGCCGGCAGAGGTGTAAGATACAAAGAATCAGAATAAGGATCAAAAGCAGCAAAGAAAATAATCGAGACGTACTAATTATCGAGTCAACGAGTTAAGAGTTACCCGAGTCGAGTCACTTAATCTTTTAATAATAAAAATAAATCTACGCAACACCTGATGACAAAACTCTGACTCTATCTCGTTACCTTTTTCATCTTTTAGTTCCACGAGAATTTTGGAATCGTGCACGTCGGAGATTCGACATTGTATTTTTCGCACATCGCTTGTAGCGCGGCTTCGACCTCTTTTCCGCTTTTCGACGAAGAAAAATCAAACTCTTCCGCGTGAATGCCCGTTTCGACGATGAAACAACTCTTCGCGCCAACAGATTGTGCACCACGTATGTCGTGTTCTAAAGAATCTCCAACGCACAAAACGTTCGCGAAAATCGCGTCATCACCATCGCTCCTTTTTTCGCCGCGACTACTACTACTACTACTATTACTACTACTATTACTATTACTATTACTTCTATTATTCTGCGTTTGTTGAACAATCTCTTTGCGAAGCGTCGTGTAAATAATCGGTGCCGGTTTGCCGAGCTTGACGACGTAATCGTCCGCGTTGAAACTTCTGCTATTATTTTTACCACCATAAATCTCGTTCAAAATCTCTTTGTACCACAGACTCATCGTTCCCGGCATGACTTCTAACCTGTCGCCATTGACGGTAACAAAATCTGGATTCGCCAACAACATCTTCGGCGGTTCCGTTTTATTTTGTTCGCACCTCCTCGCGATTCCGGTCAACACCTCCTTGATCTCCTCGTGCGATAACCGTTGAATAGTTTGCACGCGTCTGTCGTAACTTCCCAGCGTTGTCCCAGGAACAGACATGGACTCGCACCCGGAGGCGACGATGTGCGTCGTCTTTGCAACAGCTTCTTCTTTGCTCGTCGCCAAAACACACTGCGACGGTAACGATACCGCGCCGCGTTCGCCCCAGTTTAAGTGTAAGAACACATACGACGACGACGACGACGACGACGACGACGACGATATAATATTCTCTTCGATTAATCTGTGGCACACTTCTCCACTTGTCATTGTCGAACAAAACCACTTTTCTTCGAAACCCATGCGTTTCAGTTTACTCAGCGTCGACGACCGTCTCCGACTCGAGTTTGAGAGCACGTGCACTCGTATCGAAGGAAACGTTTCGTGAATCCGGCGCACGCATTCGATGGCTTCTGGAAACGGATTTTTCCCATCGTGTAGAACCCCGAACTGGTCGAGGAAAATATCCGAGATTTCCATCGTGTCGTTTTGGAGAAGCACGCTTTCCATGTCGCGAGGAGACGCGAACCTTTTCTTTTTCGTTCGCGTCGACGACGACGATGACGACGACGACGACGACGCGAGTAACCCACGGCTTCTCGAGAGTGTTGACACGCGAGAGAACGTGTGCATGCGAGAGAGTATGTTTTGTGACGCACCGGAAGGAAAACACAAAGAAGGATATAGACCATACTTAATAAGAGTAGGTGGGTACAAAAAATACCACCACCACCAACAACAACACCAACAACAACCATTTTCTTTTCTCTCTGTCGCGAACGAACCGTACCGTCGCGTTGCTTCTGCGTGCGTGTTCTGATGCTAACACGAACACGAACACGAATACTAACAGTAACACGTGAAAGGGATTGGGAAGGAGGGGCTCTTAAGGTAGGTCGATACATGTGCGCGTGCGTGTACGGGCGACTTTGCGAACGCTCGACTCCGGCGATAGACGGGTTGTTACAAAAGGTTACACGTTTTTCTCTAAATATTCCATTTCGTTTTCGACTTCGAGTATGCACCCGTCGATTTCGCTCGCGTCTCCGCTCAAAATAGCGCTCATGCAATCGTCCACGATTCGCGTCGCTGCAATCTCTTTCACTTTCTTCTTCCAAAACGCGTCAGGCGTGGCGTCTTCGAGTTTTTTGGACAGTTTGGCTACTTTTTTATCGGATTCGATCTGTAACAAACACGATTCGAGAGCGTCGACGTCTCCATCCGCGATAGCGCCCAAGCACTGGTCAAAAATCCGTTCGGCCTTGAACCGGTCGTTTTGCGCGTCCCAGTCGATCGCGTTGACATCTTTTTTCTCCTCTCCTCCTCCTCCTCCTCCTCCGTTGTTCGTATCATTCATCGACGACGCTCTCGTCGTGACAGAAATGGTGGTGGTCGTCTTCCCCTTGGTTCGACGAGGGGCGGCGGTCGAAAGAAAGAGAGCACTCTTCGCGCTTCTTCTTCTCGAGTCCCTCCTCGAGGACGCGATCGCTCCGCCTCTTTTGGTCGAACTCGTCGTCGTCAAAGTCGTCGTCAAACTCGTCGTCGTCAAACTCGTCGTCATCATCGTCCTCCCAAAAACCACTTTTATTATTTCTTATGGGTGTTTTTGACGAAGAAGAAGAAGACGATTTTTTCTCGTTTTTGTGTGTCTTGTGTAAAATTTTTGCCTTTGGATTTTTTTTTTTTGGCAAAAAAAAATGGCGGGAAAGACAGACACAAAGAAGAAGAAGGAAAAGTCCAAAAAAATAAGTGTCGTTGTTGTTGTTGTTGGTCAAATTATTGGTTTGTTTCGTCGTCGTCGTCTCCCAAAAAAAAAAAATGGTGTGTGTTTTTGGAATTTTCGCGAAAAAATAATAATAAATTACCACTTGCGTTTTAATTTCATTTTTACCTTTTGTCCTCCTTCCCGCCGCGGGGCGTCTTCGTATAAACGCGCTCGTCTTCTTCTTTTTCTTCTTCGTCTTCGTCTTCTTCGTCTTCTTCGAGTACACGGTGGTGTTGGGAACTTCCGCGTTTTTTTGTTTGTCTTCTTCTCTCGGGGAAGAGAAAGAAGGAAAAATAATGTTTTGGAAGAAGAAGACGACGACGAAGACGAATTCTTTGGAAGAGGACCAAGACGAGACGACGGCACAAAAAACGAAGAAGAACGCGAAGAAAAAAATCTGCTGCGCGTGTCCAGAGACGAAAGAACGGCGAGACGAGTGCGTGGGGAAATTCGGAGCGGAGGACGAGAGATGCAAGAAATTAGTGGAAGCACATTTGGTGTGCTTAAGGAAGGAAGGGTTCGACGTATAGAAATAGAAAAATTGTAACGCACTACTACTAGTACACCTCTCGCTTTTTGATTGAAGCAAACAGAAAAAAAGACATGGCAAAAGCCCGGAAAAGAAGAAGACGAGAAAGGGTTGCCTGGTACAGATACGCGCGCAGATTAATAATTCACTACGTATTCCACTTCCTCCTCCCCTCTTTCGCCTTTAGCATTCCTCTCTCTCGCTACCAATCGTTCCAGCTCTAGTTTTTTCATCTCTAATTGTTTCTCGTCGCACGCTATCGGAGTGGAGAATTTGCTCGAGTACTCGCACCTACTCGGTTCTAGAACATCGAACAACGCTTCTTTACTTCCGCATACTAACTCTACCGTCATGGACCTTTTCGGTCCGTTCCAGCACTTTTCGCCGTTCTCGAATTTCACGAAACGTTTACCAGATGCGTCCTCAAATACGACTTCGTTTTTCATGTCGTTCTTCATGTCGCCTAATCGCACGTGACTGTCTTGTTTGGATTGGCCAAAGAGGCAAATCTCGTACGTATATTTATCCGCTTGCGTAGAAAAGCACTGGTTGAACAAAGCGCCGACGAGTAACTTTGTCGTTTCGTCGCTGGTCACGGACGAAAGCTTTTCTATTTTCGCCTTTAACGTCGACAACTTATTGTTAGATTCCTCGAACTTATCCCTGGCCTGGCTCGCTTTCCTCGACGCTTCGTCTCTCAATTTTCGAGCGTCCTCTAGCGCGCGTTCTTCGTCTTCTATTTTATCGTTTTCTTCCTCGGACGTGCGTTGTGTTTTTCCCTTTGAATTCTTATCGCCAACGAGCATTCGTTTCATCCGTCCAAACATTCCAACTTTCTTCGTCGTCGCTTCTGCCTCAACTTCTTCATCGGTTTCCTCGTCGTCGCCATTAGAAGGATAATAGTCATCATCGTAGTCCACATCGTCGTCGTCATAGCTGTGATCATCATGTCCATCTGGATCGGCGTAATCGCCATCGATGAAACCTTCTTCATTCTCTCCTTCTTCTTCTTCTTCTTCTTCTTCTTCCACTCTTCCTTCGCGACGACGATCGTCGTCGTCGTCCGAGTGGACCCACTGCTCGGCAATCCGTCGACCTCTCTCCTCGTCCGTTTCTTCTCTATCGTTTTCTTCTTTTTCTACTTCTTCTCTTCTTTTGCTCTCGCTCGCCGCAATTTTCGCTCCCGCTCGATCCACTTCGCCTTCTCTCTCAATTTCCCGCATTTCCTCCTCCATTTCGCGCATCTCTCGTTCCTCTTTACTTTCATCGTTCGGATGAGGAGTAGAGGAAGGATTCTGTCTTTCTTCCTCCTCTCGTCTCTTCCTTTCTTTCTCTTCGTCCCGTTCTTCTTTCAACTTCTCCTTTTCTTGAAACAGTTCGTTCGCCTTCTCCTCTTCCGCCTGTTTCTTTTGCTTTTCTGCGCTCAACTGTTTGACGGATTTTTCCAATCGCACGACTTCCTTCTCCCCGTCGCTCTTTGCTTTTTCCATCGTCTTCGCGTACTCGTTTCGTTTCTTTTGTATTCCACTCTCTAAATCTCTCAGCTCTTTTCGCAACGATTCCATCGTCTCTTTCCCGTCTCGATAACACGTATTTTGGCAGTGTTTTTTTGCGTTGAATCTCTCGTCTGAACCGTCGCAACAGTCGCACACGTTATCGTTGACGAACGAGTTTTTAATCAGTTTTGGTTCCGACCCGACGTTTTGGCAGTAAAACCCGTGCGCATCTTTCACGTGGCTGCACGCGTTCGTCCCCGGTTCGTCCGATCCGTCCTCGCAGTCGCAAAAGTTGTCGTTTATTTTCGCAAAATCGACGACTTCTTTTTTCCCGACGACTTTGACGTTGAAATCTTTCGACGTCGACTCTGATATCGCCCCGACGCCACCGCAAACGAAGACTGCATTCGGCGACGACGATCCGCCCTCGTATTTGTGCACGTGGATGGGATCGACGCCTAAAAAACTTTGCTTCCGTGGAGACGTCTCTTCCGCGACGACGACGACGAAGACGAAGACGAAGACGAAGACGAAGAAAAGCACACAAAACGCACGAACGATTTTTCCCTCGACGATCGGGGAGAAACCGATCGTCGTCATCGCACTCGCGTTGTCGCGGTGTCTTCTTCTTCGGTGCGTCGAAGGGTGCGCGCGCGCGGCAGTCTCGAGTCAAAGTGTGACGATGCGATGTCGACGAAGATATGATTATGATTGTGATGATGTTCTGATGATGAATGATGATGATGATGATGATGCTTTTTTTTTTACTCATCACTCGATTATTACTACTAAAAACGTCTGATGATGAATGATGAAGTCTTATAATTGTATACTTTTTGAATGATTGATTACAAAAGGAAACACTTTAGACGAATAAAAATAAGGAGAGACAAAAGGCATTCCTGCTCCCTTTCTCTCCCTTTCTCTCCCTCTTTCATCAGTAATAATAATAAATAATAATAATAATAACATGGTCATTCGAGAGGAGTCGTGTAGCAGTAATGCATTTTAGTCGCGTTAGTAGTTTGCGTCTCGTAAACGCGCTCGCAACACCGGGACGGTTCCAGCGGCGTCCAAGTTCATCGCCTCGCAAGCGGCGACGAGGTCTGCTTTTCTCATTTTCGAAAGCGGCGTTTTCTTCGTCGTCGTCGTCTTTGGAAGGTCTGTCGATGATGACGACGATGGTTGTGCATCAACGACGGGAGGAGGAACATCAGCAGCAGCATTGGTATTCGTTGCCTCCGTGACTGCTTTCACAGCCGCATCGAAGGTCCTCGCAGAGTCGTCTTCAGCTTTCTCGGCGAGTTGTTGCAAGGCCTCCGCACGCATCTCCGCGTCGCGAGTGGCAGCTTCCGCAATCAATACTTTCTCCTCCAAAGCGCGCATTTGGTAGTGGAAGTCCTCTCGAACTTGTTCCACGGCTCGCGCTTCTCTTTCTTCGTATTCAGACTGCGTGGCGGTCAATTTTTCTTCTAACGAACCCACCTGCAACTCGAGCGCGGAATACGTCACGGCGCTTTCCGTTCGTTCTTTCATCAACAATGACTCGGCTTGCTTCGCGCGTTCTTTAGTTTCAGAGACAATCTTCATCGCTTCGATTCGGGCTTCTTCTTTGACTTTCTCCAACGTCTCGGTCGTTCGCAACGCGTGGTTGTCCGCCTCGGCGAGTCTGTTTTCGAGTTCGTTCGCGAGTGCAGTCAACCTTTTCACCTCATCTTTCGCCGCGTGTTCGATTTGAACCGTTTCGCTCAACTCTCTCTTCAACTCGATGTTTTCTTTCGCGGTATTTTGAAACGTTTGCTTCATGGTTTCATAGTTATTCTGCGTTTCCTTCAACTTTTCCTCCGTCTCTTGGATGTTCTTTTGTTTGACAGAGTTCACGTAACTTTCCCTCGTCATGGCGTGTTGACGCAACTCGCGATATTTTCCATCAAGGTCTTGCTTTTCCTCGAGCAAAGCGGCGTTGACCATTTGTTGCGCCAATAAATCGGCCCGCGCGTTCGAGGCTTCTTCCTCTTTTTGCATTTTTTGCATGTTCAACAACTCCACGTCTCTTTGCATCTCTTCGATTTCCGAAGCTTCGACCAAATTCAAAGCCGCTTCCGAAGCCTCGCGTAAATCTTGTTTCAAGTTTTCCAAGGCCGAATCTTTCTCTTGTAAAGTTCTTTCCAACTCTTTGACTTTCATCTCTGCCTCCATTTTGACTTTCATCGCATAGTTGTGCGACTTGTCCAAACGCGCTTTGTACCCTTCGCTCAACTCCGTTTTAGAATCCAACTCGGTTTGCAAAGTCGCAATTTTCTTCATGAACTCTTCGACTCGATCCTCGGCGTGCATCATAGCGTCGCGGAAGTTTTCCGCCTTCGATTGCTCCTTTTGTACGCTTTCGTGCAAGTTGGAAATTTCCCTCTCGTATTCTCTCGAGTTGGCTTCAAACTCTTGGCGCATCTCCTCTTTCTCTTGGCGCATCTCCTCTTTCTCCGAGGCAAAGTTTGTTCTTTCGATTTGAACTTGCTTCAAAGCTTCCATTTGCGCCTTTTCCATTTCCTCGGCTTTCGCTGAAGACTCTTGGACTTTGTTCTTCATATTCTCTAACTCGCTTTGTAACGAACGGTTTCTCTCGTTTGCGCGCAACACCGTCTCTTCGTAGTGTTGATGTATCTTCGTCAACTCTTGCTCCAAGGACATTTTCGTCTTCTTCGATTCTTCGACTTCGAGTTCAATCATTTCAATCTCTTTGACGGCCATTTCGGCGTCTTTCTCGTAGTCCCTCTTTTCGTTCTCCAATTTTTGTGCCAAGTTTAGCAGGAGCTGCTTCTTCTCCTCGTCGAAAGCGATTTCGGCTTCTTTCAACGCCGTCTCGGCTTCGTATGCGGCCAACTTTGCGCTTTCGTGAGCAAACTTTTCATTCGCGAGCTGTCTCTCGATGTTCGCGACGCGCATATTTTCATTTTCCGTGGCTTCTATGATGGATGCTTCCAATAAAGAAATATCGTTCTTCGCCTGCGTGAGCTCTCCTTGTAGAACTTGGACTTCCTCGGCGTGCGCTTGTTCTCGCGTGAACAATTCGTTTTGGACTGATTTCAACATTTCGTTCGCGGTAGCCAACTCTTGTTTTCTTTGAATCAACTTCACCGAAACGTCCTCATACTTTTGCTCCAAATCGGCGTTTCTTGCGTTCGCTTTCTCTAACGGAATGCTCATTTGCACTTCGAGCGTTTGTTTCTTCTTTTCGAATTCCTCGGCCATATCCGCTTTCATTTTTTGCTCTTGCACTTCTGCGTCTGCTTTGTACGTCTCGATTTCTTTCTTCGCCTCGTTTCTCACGACTTCCATTTGTTCCAACAACGCTTTTTCGGCCAATTTAGCTTGATTTCTGATTTTGGCGATGATTTTGGCGTTTTGCGCCTCGGCGTTGAGAAAATCTTGCGTTTGGTCGCGTTCCATATTTTCGAATTTCTCCAACTCTTTCTTCGCGTCCAAAAGCTCTTGTTCTAAGTTTTCGATCGCTTCGCGGTTGTGCAAGTTTTGTCCAGACAACAAAGATATTTGATTTGTCAACCCCGAGATCGTTTGCTCGCTCGAGCGTTGTAAATCTTGAATCTCCTTCGTGCGTTTATCGAGCGCCATGCGCGCTTCCAACTTCGAACTCTTCAATTGCGATTCGAACGCCGCCGCCTCTTTTTGCGCTTTAAGCACTAAATCTTGTGCCTTTTCCAACTTTTCTGGCAACTTTTGCAACGCTTCCAATCTTTCTCCTTGCGACATCAACTGAAAATCGCGTTCGGAGACGAAATCTGTCACGATAGCTCTCAAAACCTTGGCGTCTTGACTCTCCCAATCCAAAGCGCCGCCACTCATGGCTTTCTTCAACCTCTCGTCCAAGTCTTTGTTCCCGGTGGATTTCATAAAGTTGAAAATCGAATCGTCTTTCAAAACCTCTTCGATTTTCTCCGCGGCGGAAATTTTCGCATCTTGCCTCCCTCGTTCGCTCAGTAAAGGCTTGATAACTTCCGGTCCGTACTTTAGCGTCGCGCCTAAACCAACGAGTTGTTCGAAGGCCGCAAACGGCGCAAACCCTTCGATTGCGCTCGATAACGTCGAGGCGCCAAATCCAGCCGCTAGTGCACCAATCGACGCAGCGCCGAAGAGCGCGTTTTTCTTCGCTTCTTCTTGTCGTTGCGAATGCTCCTGCGAGGAAGACGAAGAAGTGACTTCTTCTTCTTCTTCGACGGCACCAGACGGTGTCTTCGTCGTCGCAGTCGTTTTCTTCAAAATCCCACCCGAGGTGACCGATTGAATGGTTTCGTCAACCTTGGTAAACTCCGGCGAAAGTGGGTCCAGAATAGTTTCTTCTTCTTTGTCTTCTTCTTTGTCTTCTTCTTTGTCTTCTCTGGTTTTACCTTCTTTCGTCGCGCGTTCGTTCTTTCCTATCGCGGAAAAATCAAACTCGACGTCTTCGTTGCTTTGGTGGTGGTGCATCGCAGAAGACGACGACGAAGAAGAAGACAAAGAAGACAAAGACGTCGCAGCAGAGCTCGTGGCAGCAGCATCATCGCCTTCTCCCTTGCTCTCGTTCCCTTCGCCACTCTTTTCGCCGACCGCGCGAACGACGAGAGGTCTCTTCGAGCCTGTCATTAAATCTCGTCCTCGTCCTCGTCGTTCCGCGGCGCGCGCCGTCTTCCGTTTCGTGTCGCGTTTTGACGTCGTCGTCGTCGCTCGGAAATTTTTGAACCCGCCGCGAGTGGACGACACCGACATCATCATCATCATCGTCGTCGTCGTGCGATACTAAATAGCCAACAAAAAAAAGAAGTCCTTCTCTCGCAAAGAAATAATAATACTACTAATAATAAATACGCGCGTTCGTTCGTTCGGTGATACCGCTCCTCTCCTCAACCTTGGTCGTCTCTCTCTCTCTCTCTCTCTCTCTCTCTCTCTCTCTCTCTGTTTCGCGCGTTTCGGTACTTTAAATACTACGTACGACTTTGGGAAGATGTTTTGTGATATCGCGGAATCGGATTCAAAGCGCTTGTTGTTGTTGTTGTGCGGGATTGATTGTTTTTTTTTGAAAATTTTTAGCGTCAATCCTCGTCAGCGCTTTGAAAAAAAAGCCGCAAAAAAGGCGGGAAAAATTTTTAATTTTTTTGAAATTTTGTTTTGGTTTTTGAATTTTTTCTTTTTGGGCCTTTTTAAAGCTTTTGGGACCGACCACAAAAGGCGCCAACGACATGAAGAAGACGACGACGAAGAAGAAGAAACGAAAGAGCAGCCGCCCGTCCCCCGACGACGACGACGACGACGACGACGAAAAAGAAAGGAACGAGGCGGAACTCCCGCCCGCCCGACTCTCTAAAGAGGCGTTGATCGAAAAGTTCAAGAACTTCGACGACATCAAAGGCCCAAAAGTCGTGGGAGGAGGAAAAAGGACGACGACGGCGGCGGCGGCGGCGGAAGGGGCGGCGGAAGAGGCGAGCGCACGAGAGCCTCCGTCCGCCGATGGCGGCATCGAGGATGAACTGGAGATGGACTTTAACAAAGTGCCGGAGATTCTGAGAGATTTCGAGAGGAACGCGATCGATGTCGGCGACGACGACGACGGAATGTTTTCTTCTTCTTCTTCTTCAGACGCTGAAGAAGATGTTTTAGAAAAGAAGAAGAAAGAAGGTGACAACAACGAGAACGACGATGGTCACGATATTAGCTTCGAGGACAAACTGTTGTCGAACGCGGCGGACGATAGCTCTGGTAAACTGCGCATGCGGGCAGATATTTCTCTGACCGAGGGAGAATACGCGGGGAAAAGCACGAGTCGAGCGAAGATGTTCGCGGAGGAAGAAGAGGAATTACGAAAAGGCCATTACTTCGATTCCGAAGATGATTACGAGGAGCAAGAGGAAGAAGACATTGATAACGGAAACAAAGCAAGAACAGAAAAAGAAGAAGAAGAAGAAGAAGCATATTTGGACAATAGCGAGGAAGAGGAAGAGGACGACGTCAACGTCGACGCGAAGAGGAAGAAAAAGAAAGAGGGCAGACGAAGGAACGAATACGATAACTTTTCCGATGAAGACGACGACGACGATGGAGAAGAAGAAGAAGAAGAAGAAAAAGAAAAAGAAGAAGGAAACGGTGGCGATTGGAATATATACGACGACGGTGATGAAGAGATGCGCGCGGTATTGGATTCAGCCAACCGAAAAAAAGGCAAAAGAAGGAAGAGCGATAAGGAAGCAGCGAAGATGTTCAAGAAGTTTGAGGCAGAGTTACCGCGATTGAACATTTCAGACGACGAAGAGGAGGAGGATGAAGAGGACAGAGAGGACGATGACGATAATGATGCCATGGAAGAAGATAGTGATGACGATAATGAACTTGGAGGAAGAGGAGGAGGAGGAGGAGGAGGCAGAGACGATAGAGAAGAAGATGACGACGACGACGACGACGATGACGGCGATGACGACGATGATTTCGATTACGCAGGTGCAATGGAAAAGGATGATACGAATCGATCAAATATGAAGCAAGCGAGCGCACGAGACGAAGAGTATGCAAACGATGACGATGATGCAATTGAAGACGTGGCGGATCCGAAACTCGAAGAAGAACTGAAAAAGTTTGAACTCGAAGAACAAGAAATGAAACGCTTGTCGGAGCAAAAGGCGAAAACGGAGCAAAAGTCAAAATCTGTGCGCATTCAGAGAGCTTTGTGGGAGCAGATGCTCAGGATGCGGATCAAGCTGCAAAAAGGCGTCGAAAATGGCATGAAAATGCCCGGTCCATTCGCCAATCGAGGTTTACGTCGTCTCTCAAAAAGCACGAACAAATCGCTCGAGTCGCTCGCGACTGCTGCAAAAGATACGCTTCTCGCGATGTTACACTTGCAGTTGTATTTGATGAAACAGTTCGAAAAGACGGGTGAAGTAGACACGTCCGAGGTTGCCGCGAAATTGAAAAATCTCAAACAGAAACGGGAAGATGAGAAGAGCGAAGGAGAAGGCGGTTCAGCCTCTACGGAACAGTTTTGGGACGTGTGTGAAGCCATACAAAACGAGTTTGTCGAGTTTCGAGATTCGAGTTGCGATCGTTGGCAAAGAAAATCGCAAGTTTCTTCTGGGAGCGCTGGAAATTTGAAGGCATTTAATCAAGGCATCTCTCAGCAAGTGCGCGCGGCTATGCTCGCACCGGAGAAAGCCATCGATAGATCCCGTCCTGCGTTGGCACGCACGAAAAAGATTGGAGAAAACATTCAAGTATCTCGACTCGGAGATTCTACAAATTCGGACAACTCCGACGATGAGCGTTTCGATGAAGATGTAGATGGCGCTCGCCCCAACAAAAACGGTTCATCCATGGAATCTCGGAAAGATAATGAATCGTACGACGATTTTGACATGTACGAACAGTTACTCAAAGAGTTTCTCGAATCTGGTAACGTCGATGGCGATGCTCCGAGAAATGCAGCAAAGCCCGCGAAAAGAAGGAAGATTGTCGATCGCAGAGCTTCGAAAGGTAGAAAATTACGATATCACATCCAAGAACCTTTGGTGAATTTTGTATCTTCGATTGAAGAAGAAGTGCCGCAATGGGCGGAAAAGTTATTCACGCAACTCTTCGCGAGTAAAGGATAAGTATAAATGTAGAAAAAAGATCTTTAGCACACGGCAGTTGTAACAATAGACAAGTATAGCACAATTGCAAACTTTCTATTCTTTTTTGTCTCTGTATGCACTCGCTCTTCGTCGATCGAACCACAAGCAACTCACCACTTCGCTTATCCAACCTTTTCCCCACTACCAATCGATTTCGAAGGTCCACTTACGTGAATAAAATCTTGATGCGTCTCTGGCCGTGGCCATGGCCATGCTTTCGCGTCCAAAGCTGTCTCGCGCGCGATATCGTAAGATGAAATTAACCCGTAAAATTTGCCTTCGTCATCGGTAACGAGTAAGTGGTGCAGTTTATGTTTTCTCATCGTTTCCGCGGCTTCGTCTTTGGACATGTGCATATTTACCGCGATTGGATGCGAGGTCATCACTTTCCTCACCGCCTCGTTCAAAGGAACGGATTCGAGGTACCACTGCGAAACTGCTCGCGTATAAAAAATATGTGTTGAGATCTCACGAGAAGAAGAAAGAGAGAAAAGAATCTTTACCATCGGTGTGTGTGACAATTCCGTGCACTTTGTCCGCGTCGAGCTCGTCGATGACAACGAGCGAGCCAATGCCTGATGTTACTCGCAAATGAAAAGGAAGAGTGAGCTGTGAATTCCAAGAAGAGTGAACCAAAAAACGAAGCAAAGGTACAACATCTCTCTCTCTCTCTCTTAACTCGGTCTCAGTCAACTCTGCCTAAGTAAGCGATTGCAATCAAAGCAAGCGAAGAAAGAAGAATACAGAGACGAGGACTCACTCGCGACGAATGCAGAGACAACAAACAACTATTACATCTGTTTGTATCTAAAACACACGCCGTCGTCCTCGTCCAAAAAAAAACAAGCAAAAGAGAGAAAAGATTATTGGAACCTTTCGAAACGAGTCGCTCCACGCATCGCTTGATCGTATCGTTCGCTTGCGCGTGTTGCACTTCCTCTTTCTTCACGCAAAAGGATGCGACGCTCGGCATTATTCTGAGTAGTTGGTGGTAGTAGTAGTAGTGGTGGTGGTAGTGATAGTATAACTTTATCAAGCGTCTGTCTCTTGTTATTTTTTGTCGTCGCGTATTTTTTGCTCGTCAAAGTCCGATTATATTTTTCTTTCCAAAAGAGAAAAACTCTCTCGATTATTTTGTCGCTCGTAATAAAAAATGGCACCGTCCACTCCGCCGTCGTCTGCTTCTAAATTACGGGGTCCCTCCAGTTGCTCTTCCTCTTCTGGCATCGCGTTAACGCTCGGGATTCTCGGCGTCGGAGGTATCGGCAAAGAGTTCATCTTGCAACTGACGGAATCGAACGTTTTGGAAAACAAAATTGCAATCGCGTTCATCGCCAACTCTCGAAAAGAAATACGGTTTAAGACGCCGTTTATCCCGTCCGAGCACACTCGAGAACTGCTGGAAACCTTATTCGATGGAACGAACGATTTAGCCATTTGGGCGAAGAATTTATACGAGGTTTTGAAGATTGAGTTAGATATCGTCGAGTGTGCGAGTCTGTTGGAAAGACAGAGGATTATTCTAGACGACATCAGCCCTTCTTCGAATACGAACAATGCTTTGGAAGAGTCGTCTTTCGAGGAAAATAAAGACGATAATACGAAAGAAAACTCGTTGAAGAAAGGACGGTATTGTATCGTGGATATGACGTCGTCCGACGACATCGCCGATTTGTACCACGTCTTTTTGGCGTTGGGGGTGCACGTGGTCACGCCGAATAAGAAGTGTAACTCCGGGCCAACGGCGAGAGATCAAAAGTGCAGAGGGTTGAGTTCTATGAGTTGGTCCACGGCGAGTTGGTTTTATGAAGCGACCATTGGCGCGGGGTTGCCAATCATATCGACGTTGAGAAATTTGACGAGTAGCGGCGATGAGGTGTACCAAATCAAAGGCGTTTTTAGCGGGACGATGTCGTATTTGTTCAACACTTACGATGGGTCGATGCCGTTTTCTGAGGTTGTCAAAACAGCCAAGAAACTCGGATATACCGAACCAGACGCGAGAGAGGATTTGAACGGGCAAGATGTCGCGAGGAAAGTGGTCATCGCAGCGCGAGAGTCCGGGTGGTTGGACGCGTCCATCGAAAAGACGTCGATTCAATCTTTAGTGCCGGAAGAGTTGACGGCGTGCTCCTCGGAGGAGTTTGATGAAAAGTTTGGTACAATGTACGATACCACCATCGCAAAAAAATTTGCGGACGCGAAAAAGAGAGGAAATGTTTTGCGATTTTGCGGAAGCGCCGATTTACGAACGATGGAACTGAAAGTAGAACTCATGGAGTTTCCGATGTCTCACGCGTTCGCTAATTTACAAGGAAGTCAAAACGTCGTCGAGATTGAGTCGAAGAGGTATAACCCGAACGATTCGTGTTGTTTGACGATTTCTGGTCCAGGTGCAGGCGCAGCGGTGACTGCGGGTGGTGTGTTAGGGGACGTCGCGAAACTCGTCGCCCGATTAGGGGACGTGGAGGTGTTGCTTTGAAAATTATTATGTACATTTATATATATCCCTGCTGCTGCAGGTTCTACTCGTACTATTACTGCGCATCGCTTCGTTCAAATTCGAAAGGCATCAATTCTCTACTAGACGTGTCTAATCTCTCTCCTCCTTGCTCCTCCGCCAACTCTATTCCGCTTCCCCATCTACTATTAGTATCATTTCGTCGTCTCCTACTGTTCCCGACGAAACAATAAAAACATCTTCCCAAAGTCTCGACGAGTTCTGCTTTGTTCGGGTGCACGAACATAAACACCAGCGCGTGGAAAAAACCTTGTAAATTCTTCAAAACTACGTGCGTGATTGCCAAGAAGGGTGCGACGTCGGGTTTCTCGTACTCGAATAAATTTTCTAAACGCATGAACGTTCCCGGGATATTCGTCACGATTTGAATAATCGGGTAGGCAGCCAACGCGTACACTAACTTTTCTGCCTTCTTTACCGCGCGTTTCGTAGCAGCTTGTGAGGTGATTTCTTCTCTCTCTTCCTCCAGAACGTCCACTTTCGCCCAATCTCCATCTTCTTCTTCTTCTGTTTCTTCTTCTTCGACTACAACATTCGCATTCATATTACTCTCCATTAAGAACGTCCTCAACGTTTTCAACGTCTTGAAAATCATCACCCACATGTACGTATTCGTGGACATGATCACCCAAATTGGAAGATAAAAGAGCAAGAATCTCGCAGTCACTGCGAGTTGGCTTCCGTCGTTTTTAATGTGGCACTTTCCTATTCTCGCGTCGCCGTACAAGTTCTTTCTAAAAAATGGCAAAACGGATAACGCGAACGATGCGGAGAGAATAACTGCACCGTAAAACGTCACGTCTCTCGTCTCTTTCCCACTTTTCTTCTTCACCACTAAACTGTACGTAAAATGAGACATCGACGCCGACCACATCGCGGTTTGCATCGAAAACAGTTGAATAAAAAAGCCTTGCGCTCGGCATCCGATGGATGTCGTATTTTCCATCGACTCCAACGTAGTCGTATCGAACGACACGACGGCAAGACAGTATCCCAAATCGGCTAAAGCTAACGCGTACACCAACCGAGCCGCTCGAGAGCGTCTCGTCGATGGCGCTAAGAAAAGCGCGTTTATGAGAATAAAAAGGCATCCAATCATGGACACCGAGGCGGTCGCTGCGCTCGAGTCGCGCAAAGCTTCTCTCGATGCCTTCGTGAAGATTAAACCCGACGTTTTTGACGACGAAGACATCTTCTCGGCGTCTCTCTCTCTCTCTCTCTCTGTGTGTGTGTGTGCTTCTCTCTCACTCTCTCTCTCTCTCCCCGGAAAGACTCGTCAACAAATGAAGTAGATACAAAACAAAAAGAAGACAAAAAATACTCCGTGAAGAAAAGACAAAATTAATTGTGCGAACAAAAGCTCACCAGTGTATGAATGTGCGACTAACACGTTGTATTGCTACTATGCACAAGTGCTCGTGGTAATCGAGCTACTTCTGTTTCGTCATCTCTTCCCGAGCAAAGCGCCGAACGCTTTCCCGGGAATGGCGAGATTTTTCACGTTGCGAAACGTCAACGATATGCGTTTATTCTCGAGTACGAATTCGTCGTCTTCCCTTTTTCCTCCTCCTCCTCCTCCTCCTCCTCGTCCCCCGTTATTGATGCCGTGTAAATAACAATCGTACGCTTTGCCGTAAAACAAGAGCAAACTTCTTCTTGGGACGAAAACGTCGAACGGTTTCAAAGTTTCCTTAAAATCTTCGTGCGGCGTAAACGTAACCACGTCGTCTCGAAAGAGTGAAACGACGCACACGAAATTAGTATACAAAGGTCCGTCCTGATGACTCGCTATGCCTTCGTTCGGTTGGTATTCGTTCACGAGGACGTGATTGAGCTTTAGAGAAGTCGACCCCTCTTTCTTATCTATGCCGTTTGTTGAAGACGAAAAAATCTCTCGCACGCGTTCGTTCGTTTCTATTCTCAAACTCAATTCTTTCAGAAATTTCGGAAGTGGCTTGCCGATTGTTCTTTGTGCGTTCACGGTACCACCGAATTGTTTCACGCGCCGACCAGAGAGGACTTTCCACGTGGCTTTTTCTTCTTCTTTTTCTTCTTCTTGTTTGTACACGTTCGATGCTAAAATCCGTTCCTCGTCTTCGGATGATATGAAGTTTTCAACGAGAGAGATACAACGTCCTTTGGCAGACGCCGTCATCGGACCATCATCGTTCCTTTCTTCTTCTTCTTCTTCTTCTTCTTCTTCTTCTCCTTCTTCGTCGTCGTCGTCTTCTTCTTCTTTACTTTCTCGCGCACGCGCGCGTGTTCAAAACGCGAAGAATACGTTTGCACAAGGTGTTGTTGCGAAACAATAATATAATGACACGGGCGATGAAAAAAGTACTATGTACAACAATAATACTAACGTGTGTCTGTCTGTTCGGTAAAGTCACTAAAAATTCTCTATCTTAAGTAGTAGTATATTCTTAGATTAAAAAAGCCGTCGTCGTCGTCTTCGTTTTCATCGTCGTTTTCAATCGACCGATCGACGTTCGAAGGCATCGATCACGTCAAATCATCCTCGTCTCCTAATAACCCACCACCACCAGCCGTGATTTTCTTCTTCGCTCGTAATAATAAAGTCGTCTTCCAACTGTCTAACCGAGAGATGTCGTCAAACTGTCCCAACGCGTTCGCGAACGCGTCCGGATCTCCGGCTTCGCTCGAATTCGCCAAATCTTTCAACAACTGTTCTTCTCGGGAACCTTGAAACGTTGGATCGATATCGTTATATTTTTGACACGCGTTCAAAACCCCGACTGGATCCGCCGCGCACAATCGACAAATCCCGGCGTTTAACAGGTACCCTTTCGCGCTATATTTCAACAAATTATTCTCCGCCGCGTGTTTCGCGCAGTCTTCGAAGGTTTCGATGGCTATGTCGTATCGTTCCAATTGTCCGGCGATTGCCGCGACTCTTAATTTACACTGATTTGCGGTGCTTTCCGTGTTTTCTCCTAAATATAAATCCGCGGCTGCCGCAAACGCTTCTAAACTCTCCTCTAACTTCTTCTCTTTTTCCAGCATATCGCCGACTTCTTTCAGGTGTTTCGCGGCCATCGACAAGCGACCGATTTCGCTGAATTTCTTTGCCGCTTTCTTAAACATCTCCACGGCTTTATTCGCGTCGATTTTCTTGTAACAATTCGCGCTTTCCACGAAGTTCATCGCCACTTCGTGGTTCGAGCCCTTCTCGTTGCACGTCGCCGTTAATTTCTCGTACGTTTCTCCCGCTTCCAACCAGTGTTTGTTCAGTTTAAATTGTATCGCCGCTTTCTCGTACAACTCCGACGCCTCTTCGTATTTCGACGTCGACGAGAACATGTTCGACATAAACCCGCCGTTCAGACGCTTCTCCGCTTTCGCCACGAGCGCCTCGGCCGCAGACACAGACGACGACGACCCTCCCGACGTCATGATTCGATTTTGTCTCTCTCGTTCTGTGAGATTTTTTTTTTATAACGATTTTCGAGAGAAAAAAACGATTATTATTTTTATTCGATGGATGATCTTCTTCTTCTTCTTCTGTTTTTTTTTTTGGCAGTTTTTTTTTCTTTTTTGTTTGTTTTTTCTCGTCGCAGGAGATGAAATTATTTATTGAAGCGAAGAAGAAGGAAGAAGAAGACGAGTTAAGTTGGATGATGATGATTTTGAAAAAGAAAAGACTTTGAGGACGAGAGCATCTCTTTGAGGACGACTTTGACGATTTTTGCTCCAGAGTAGAGTCTTTCTGGCAAACAAAAACGAAAGGAGGAGGAGACACACACAGAGACGCACCACCACCACTCGCGCGCGCGCATATACACGTATATATACATATACACACATACACACGCGGGATGAAGCGCAACGCCGGGGCCGCTGGGCGACGATCGCAGAATACCGAAGGCGCGCCGCCGCCGCCGCCGACGACGACGACGACGACCGGGAAGCCTCGCGCCCCGGTGGCGGTGTCATCTTCATCGTCTGCTGGATTAGTCGTCCCGTCGTCGGGCGATAATGTGATGATGAATGCGACGACGAAGAAGTACAACAACAACAACAACAAAACGACTACTACCGGGGACGCCACGAAAGAAAGGCACCAGCAGTGGACGACAAAACACTGGTTAAGCGCGGTACTCGTTCCAGCCGTGTTTTTCCTCTCGGTCGTGGTGGTGTCCAACTCAAACTACGGCAAGTCCGTGGAAGAAGTCACGGCGTTGATGGCTGAAAAAGAAACTCTATTGGCGCAAGATCAGAACGCGAACGAGTCAGACCCGGAAGCTTCGACGGAGGAAATCTCATCCAGAGTAAACGTACCAACAGAAGAGGAAGAAGCGATGGAAGAATTAAGATCCACCCGCGAATCGAATCAAATGGAAGACGAAAAATCCGACGCGCCCCGGGCGAAAAGAGCGAGCGATACGTGCGCGTACTTGGAGCAGCAAGCGGGTTTGCAGTATTTTTTCAAAAACAGGTGCGATTTTGACGCCGACGCGATGATGATCAATCCCGCGGATAAATCAGAAAACCCTGAACGAGTAAAGTTGGAGTTCATCGCTTTGGCGAGTTATTTGGAAGGGTTTTCGTACATTGAACACAAACGGATTTCGGATAAGAAAGCGGCGGAAGTGTTGCGAATTCGTGCCGAGGCGGAAACCGTGGCGAGTTATTCCGAAGGTAAAGTGGACGACGACCAGAGAGATACGGAGGAACATGTTTTGGAAGCGGCGATCGCTCAATCGCCACCACCACCGATGGTACCGCAGAACATAGTGGAAGAACAAGAACAGAAAGAAGTAGCTGATTCTGAGGAAGAAGCGTCCTCGGAAGAACAAATTCAAGCCGCGGAGGAGCAATTAGTGTACGAAAAGGAGGCAGAGAAAACTCCGAAAAAGAAGAGATGGCAATTTTGGAGAAAAGCAGACAAGAAAGTGCCAACTTTGCAAGCCTCGGATTCTGATGTGGGCAGCATGGAGACGATGGAAAAAGCCGAAGAAGCGGGCGAACAAGGAGAATCAACCTCGCAAGTCTCGGATTCTGATGTGGGCGGCATGGAGACGATGGAAAAAGCCGAAGAAGCGGGGGAACAAGGAGAATCAACCTCGCAAGCCTCGGATTCTGATGTGGGCGGCATGGAGACGATGGAAAACGCCGAAGAAGCGGGCGAACAAGGAGAATCAACCTTGCAAGCCCCGGATTCTGATGTGCGCACCATTCCTCCACCGCCACCTTCAGAAGTTGCGGAGCTACGTGAGGTCGTTAAAAATATGGCGTCGAAAATGGATACATTTGTAGAATCGATCACAGAAAAAGCCGAAGAAGCGGGTGAACAAGGAGAATCAACCTCGCAAGTCTCGGATTCTGATGTGGGTACCATGGAGACGATGGAAAAAGCCGAAGAAGCGGGTGAACAAGAAGAATCACAAGAAGAATCCGAATTGGAAACGATTAATCGCAGAATGCTTTTGAAGAAGAAGAAGGATAAAGAGAAAGAGGCGCCGGCGCCGGATCAAACAATCATTAACCAAGCAGAACCGAATGCTTTGGTTGGACCAAAACCGTATAAAGCCATCGTGATTGGGAAGAAGCAAGCGGCGCTTGGTTTGCTCATCGCAAGATCGTTCAAAACGTTACAACTGCCCGCGGTAACTGAAATTTACGAAGGTGAACCGAAAGCATTCGAATTAGTGGTTGAAATGACGGAAAAGGAAGCCAAAGAACCCGGCGCCGGCGACGTTCGAGTCAAGCAAGAAGTCATCGGGAACAAAAATGGGATGCATGACATTGAGCTTTCAAAGTCAAAAGACGACGCGAGAAAAGGCTTGACGAATCGGAGAACGATGTCCGTTCCGATGATTACCGGCGACTCGTTAATTGCGAACACGAAGCACGAAGAGAAGACAATCGTTTTACACTTGGGCGAAGAGCACGTCGCGGAAGTTGTCAAAGGTTTCAAAAAGACCTTGAACCACGGAGGACGCATCGGTGGCCCGGTTTCTACCCCGCGCATCGTCTTCTTCCGCGCGAAAAAGTTGAAAGAAGCCTCGGACGCGTTTAAAGGATTACCCTTCCAAGTATTCATAGTCGGAAAACCGCATGATGAAACCTCTTCATCGAGTCGTCCGTTTTTGATGCGCATTGATGGCGTTCGATACAACAAACAATTAGATTCGATTAAAGACGATATGAACTATTTGGTCATGGTGTTACATCACAACGATCCGTACATCGACGTCGCGTTTAGTGAAGGCGCGACGGTGTGCGACAGCAGTTGCAACTGTTTCACCTCCTCGACGTTTAGACAAGCCGCACCGGTGTGCTCCGGCCACACTGCGCACTTGGAGTCGTATAAAGACCACACGTGGAGGGGTCCAAAAAACAAAGCCAAGATTCGACATGCGCACTTGTACGGTTCCGACGGTCGCGGCGGCCAAATGCTAGTCCAACATAACGTCGAGTCTGCTGTTTTAAATCGATTAGATAACTTTTTGAGCAAAGACTTACCTTCCTTAGATACTGTCGGCGGTCGCGACTGGATCTCCGAAGGTTTGAAACAAGCTGAAGACGAGGCCAACGGTCTTGGAGAATTCGCGCCAAAAGTCAAAGGTAAGAACAAGAAAAAGAAAAAGCACGAAGACGAATTCACGAACGAGTACTTGTTGAAAAATCCATTGATTTCGTCCGGGTACACGTGGACCGGTGGAAACGGATATGCTGATGTTGGAGGTGGATCCATCGAGAAGGACGTTCGCGAGATTGACTTCCGGAGGAAGAGCAAGCGAAAGAATTCCAGACACATTAATTAACTTTCGTTCGCACGTGACAATGACGACGATTGATCTTAAACAATTCATAGCTTTTTAATATACCCTACTACACTATTATTATGTTATACTCTCGTTGATTGAAGATGTGACCCTTCTGCGTGCGCGCGCGCGAGAGAGAGAGAGAGAGAGATTTTTCTTCTTTCGTCTCGCGCCGTCACAAAAATGCTCTCCCCCTCGGCAGCTTTAGTTCGTTCGTTTCGCGCTTTAGTTTCCACAGGCACCACCAATTCTCTCAGACACGCGGCGACCAAGCGCGCGTCGTCCAAAAAGGCATTCTCGACGCCCGCAAAAGCAGCAATGTCCAATCCTATTGCCACGTTCGACACGACGGAGGGGTCTTTCAAAGCGGAAGTGTATCTCGACACGATGCCTTTGACGAGCTCAAACTTTATCGATTTGTGTAAGACCGGCTTTTACGACGGATTGCATTTCCACCGCGTGATAGATGGGTTCATGCTCCAATTCGGATGCCCGCACTCGAAGAAAAACGGCGCCCCCAACGCTGGCACGGGTGGCCCTATTCCAAACTCAAAGTTCAATAATTTAAGCACCGGAGAGGTCATCACGAGAGACGCACGCGAAGGCTGCATCCCGGATGAGCTCACGCAAAAGATCAGCAATGACGTTGGAACGTTATCGATGGCCAACACTGGGCAGAAAAATTCAGGCGGCTCGCAGTTCTTCATCAATACCGTCCACAATAACTTCTTGGACTGGTTCGATCGATCCTCTCCGAGCGCGCACCCCGTGTTCGGTAAAGTGACCGAAGGCATGGACGTCGTCATGAAAATCTCAAAGATGGAGACCCATCCGAACGACTGCCCAAAGAAAGGTGTGATGGTGAATTCGATTACAATTGCGTGATGCTAATTGAAGAGTTCACGCGCGTGCGCGCATGCGAGAGAGTCACAGAGAGTCGCCAAGAGAGAGAGAGAGAGAGTGCCATGTTTAATTTTTTACCACCTCTAAAAGCAACTCTTCACAAAAAATGTACGCAAAGATGTTTTCTTCAACTCGCGCAACTCTACCGTCGTCGTCCATAACTCGCGGCGTCGCTGCACGCGAGAGGAAACGTTCCCCTGTCGAAGACAAGTCGACTACGAATCGCCAATTGGCGTTTGAAGTCTCTTCTTCTTTGTCGTCGTCGTCGTCGCCGTCGTCATCATCAATCAGAAATGGAAACGACGACGCGCCGAGCACGTCTTACGGCACGAAGAATGCGTTCACGTCCATCCTCCTCTCCCTGGCTACCGCTTTATCCGTACACGCGTCGATCCCATCTCTCGCCAGAGCTGAATTTCTAGACGACGACGTCGCATCTGAAGTCACCGACTTGAAAGTACATCAATTGGACGGAGTGGATTTTTTCTCCAAGTCGGAGCACTCGAACGAAGATTTCTCAAATTTGGACTTGAGAGGTTCGATTTGGGTGGAAGCTGAGCTACGAAACACGAAGTTTTCAAAGTCAGATATGCGAGGGGCAGTTATGACACGAGCGATAATGCCAAACGCCGACGTGCACGGCTCAGACGTCTCGAATGTCTTATTCGATTACGTGTTATTAAGAGGAGCGAATTTCGAAGACGCCGTGGCGGTTGGCGCGAACTTTATTCGATCGGATATGGGCGAGATGAAGATTAAAAACGCCGATTTTACCGAGGCAGTTATCGATCGGTATCAGGTTTTAGGTTTGTGCGAAACCGCAGAAGGGGTGAATCCGTATACAGGGGTGGATACTCGGATGAGTTTGGGGTGCGATTCGTTCGTGAAGAAGTACGAAGGGAGCGGGAAAGGAGGGAAGATTGAAGTCAAATGTATCGGTAAATGCGATGCGACTCCTTAGAAAACAAGAAGAATAAAATTCCTTTTAAAAGACCTTGGTGCTATATAAAATACAGAAGTCATTTCACAATATTACAAGGTTATGTGCGCTACGATTTGCGTGAACGAAAAATGATCGCCTCGATCGTTTTGCGATAAGAATTCCGCCACTTTCGCGTCCGAACACATCCTCTCTAAATCTAACGAGTCGTCCATCGCGACGCCGTGTAAATAACTCTCTAAAATTCTCCGATTATATTCGCCAATCTTTTCAATTCGTAACTGATAAGACTTTGTCGTAACGTTGTAAGCGACACCGAGTCTATGTAACTCGTCGATGACGTCTTCAGCCGTGGTCATCGATACGGAAGACGCTGTTGGTGACGAAGGTAAAGTCGTCGACGAAGACGCGACGAAGGCATTTCGATATAAAGAGTGAAATCGAGCGTCCGCGCTCTTCGCCGCATGCACGGCTATGAAACCTAAACCGTTCGTTTTGACAGACATTGCAAACGCTCTCGCAGCAGCTCTTAAATTGGCACCTTTTGGGATGCGTTCGAAACCGAACGCGTTATACGCTACGTCATAGGACATTGGTTTCACTTTGAACACGTCCAAGGTACCGCGATGCAACGCCACTGCACGGAACGGGGAGTCGATGTCGTTTTCGTTAATTTCTTCTAAAGCGTGTTTTAAGCACACTAAAGAAGACGATAAGAGTTCAAGCGCCACGACGCGACCGTTTAAGGACGATCCTTCCTCAATTTTTTCATCGGAAGTCATTTTCTTCATATCCGTAGGCGACTTTTTCAAGCCCATTTCGATCTCTGAATTCTCTGAGTCAGAAGATGAAAGGTCGTACTCCTCGTCGTCGTCGTCGTTACTTCCATCCCCATCGTGGCTCATCGTCTGACCAATATCACTAATTTTCGATCTTGTTTGCAACTTCTTCGCCGCCAGCTTCTCTGCCAACATCATTGAAAACGCTCCAACGCCACAATCGGCGTCTAAACATCGCAACGTCGCGTGCGCGTCCAACAAAGCGCCAACTTGTAAATCTGCTTTCGCTCTTCGTAAATCGCGAAAGGCTCGAGACCAATCGATGGAGAGCGAAAGTTGTTTCAACTCTTTGTTCAATATCGTGCGGTACCCGAACGTTAAACGAGTGAAGGTACCGATGGTTAATTCACTTTTTTCTGCTCGAAGTTTCTTTTGCAAAACAGTTTCCGGTTCCTCTGCGGGCGAGTCGTAGAGAGACGTCGGGCGAGCGCCAAAGTGGTCGTCGTCGTCTTCATCGCCTTCATCGATAGAGGATAACCCTTCCGCGTCGTCGTCGTCATATGCGTTAGCTTGTTCTTGTTCTTGTTGTTTCTGTTGCTCATCATCTTCTTGTCTTCCTTCTTCTTCATCTTCTTCGATCGTGGTCTCCAATGGACGAGGCGATTTGTGCGGCGACGCGTTAAATTTTTGAGCACTGTTGAAATATGCGGCATCGTTCCCCGCCGTCGGCGTGCGCTGACCCTGTCGTAAAGGAAAGTCGCTGGCTTTTCTTCGGAACGATGGAGTTGGTGGCTCATTTCTTGGCGTGAAAGTAGCTCCAGTGGCTTCGTTATCTTTCGATGTTTTCGCTTTGATCGCTTTGCGCAACGCCTCTCTGCGTTCTAAATCGATGTCTCTCACCGAAACCGCGGAAATTCGTTTCGTTTCCGCGGATGATAAACGTCTGCGTTCAGGCATCCACTCTGCCCTGACTAGCGCCCTGTACGCGATTGTTTTCGCGGCATCTTGCAAGAGAAAACTCAATAAAGCAACGCATATGCAAAACAATGTTTGCTCAAACGTACATGGTGACATTTCGTGAAATGGCCAGTGTCTCGTAAGCAAAATGGAGGCAAAAGAAGACGCCATGGTGGCTAAGAACAAAAACCCGCCCGGTGCTAACGTCCAAAACGGATCTGGACCATCTGAACGCGCGCACAGCACTGAGAATGCATCCGTCAGAGCCATCTTCAAGAAAATCATGCACTTGGCCTGTTCGTAAGTTTCTGGTGCGATGTCCAGCGCTTCGAGCAAACGAAAATTTGCGTTTGAACTGGAGAAGATTTCTCGCGCGACGAAGCACGTAGTGAATGTAGCGACGAAGCCCATAGCTAATCCAGAGGCTAAGATGCAAGGCAATCGCCACGCTTCGGGCGACGCGGACGGCCTCGTGAAATCGTACGCAATTGATAAGACGACACAATCGTTCACGGAAGCTAATAACGCCAATGCGATGACCGGCAACGTGAACGTTTTCGGCCACGCCACGTTGGTTTCGTTCGGAAACACGAGAAAAGCACACAAGACAAACACGGTCAGTAAGTGACATGTGCAGATGATGCGGTACAACACATACGTCTTTGCGCGAGCAAAAACAGCCCTCGCTTCGACAATAGCTGAAGCGACGTGCGCAAGCGATGGTTTTGAGACAATGAAATCAGCAACTCGAATGGCGGCATCGGTGGACAATTGCGACGCGGCAAAGGCAGCGTCGGAGGCTCGCATGGCGGGTAAATCTTCCAAACGATCTCCTAGAACGCCGACGATAACTTTCCTGCTACTGCTCAAAAATCGCTGGTTGTGTCGACTGTTTTGATGCATTGCGGCTTGCTTGAACCTTCGAATGATGTTCGCTTTGGTTTCCGCGTTGCTACACTCGAAGAAGCAATCGACTTTATCGATTGGAACGACAGATGTTGTTGTGACTGTCGTCGTAGGTGTCGATTGAATCGTAGATGATCGAATACCTCTTTCGGCATCGGAAACGAAATCGCTTCTTTGCTCGGATGACACTGGCTCTGGTGGTGGGCGACCTTCTAAAACGTCTCGACAATTTCGAACGACGCCTTCGTATCGTTTACCCGCGTTTGTATACAACGATTGCACTTTAGGAGATACTGAAGGATGGCGTGAACCTTTTTGACTCACATTTTCAGACCGGTTGAGTTCTGAGTCCGTATCTTGATTATCAATTAAAGATGAAGACGCATACTCTTCTCCCACGTTGCCTGTTCTCGTCGACGAAAGCACGCGTCTTGGATTGTGCAACTGTTCCGTTCGCACTTTTGCGAATGATTCCGAAGCAGAAGTGAACAGTTTAACGTCCACGCCTAAAGCTTTCAGCGCGTCTCTGCCGGCGTTGCAATCTTGTCGGATGCGTCGCGAGAAGGCAAAGATACCTAGAAAGACCCACCCGTTCACGATACTGCCTTGGTTTTGCGCGCTATTTTCAGACATCTCAGCGGTTGTTTGCACGTCGTACGCGCACGCAACTGCTACGCATCGCAGACCTCGTCGTTCAAACATCTTCTCGCGATTTCGAGCCTCATCTAACGCTTTGAAGACTTTTTTCGCATTTTCTTCGTTCCCGGCGCGAGAGATCATAGTTTCCCGTCGGACTAAATTATCTATAGATTCTAAGCATCCTTTGGCTACGGCAAAGACACCAGAATTTGAACCATCCACAGCTTCGTCTCTGGAAATTGTTGCTCTCGAGAGTTTTACTACGGAATCGTACGGTTCGTATGTTTTCTGGATGTAGGTTTCTGAGAGTGAACTCAAACCATCTTCCGCTAGACGCTCGGCGATGGCGCGATCGACAGAATCGTCAAATGTTAAATTTATTTCGGCGTCTGCTAATAAATGCTGTTCAAACGCGTTGTTATTCGATCTCGCCGTGGATGGTGTTGCTGATTCCATGACGGAATATGAATTCTTCCACCATCGCGACGCCAACGCCGCGGCGACTAAAACGTCCCTCGGTTGGCAACTATCAGCAAATACAATAGGTTCTCCGACTATACGAGTCGCGAAACGATCGACGACGCAGCACGAAGTCGAGCAGAAAAGAGCTTGCATCGCGGCAACGTCTTGAATTGCACTTAATCGGCTAACACCAAAATTTCTCGTCGTCGTCGAACCAACGAAGGCTGACATCGGGTTACTACTACTCGACGCTTCTTTATTCGACTGTTGTTGTTTTTGTTGTTGTTGCATGTTCAGATGTTCTCTGTTCGACTGTTCGTTCAAATAATACTCGGGATAGTAATCATCGAGTCCTGGGCTATACCCGGGAGACGCTCGCGCTTTCGCCATTCTTCGAATTCCCAAAGCGACAGTCGCGTGCACGACGACTCTCACTGCTATTGGCAACGCACACACGCACAGCACGGTTGCAAAGGAGCACGCGAACCAAAATCCTCTACCAGCGACGACTAAGAAGAGCCAAAGTGAAAACGCTGAGGCGAACGATGCCACAGCGACGCCCGTCATCACGAGATCTAAAGAACGATCAAACGCAGACCCTCTCGGCGATGCAGCAACAGTGGTAAGCCCCGTCGTAGATATTTGATGACGATAATGATGACTACGTCGTGGCGTTGAAGCCGACGTTCCAAATAGAGCACCAAACGATTTCGAGCGAACCATAGATGGTTTTCTCAAGCGATTTTGATGAGTAGCCGAAGTCGTCGAGAAGAAACCTAAAATACCAGCAGCGTTCGCGTGATTTTCTTCTATTTGCTTAATCTGTTGCATTTTACGCGCAATAGCTGTTCGAGGACCGGTTCTACCTACAATCGCGGCACCACATCCCGCGTAAATGATACTCCCTCCTAAAATGGGTTCGCCTTCGGAAACGCCGATTAAATCCAGCGAGTCCATTTCGTTATCATCGCCAAAGAGCATTGATAATTCATCGCCACCAACAGCACCACCGCGCGGTGTATCATTCACAAACAATGATGAGGACGATGGTGTTGACGGTATCGCGGTATTAATTAGATAGTTTGAGTTTCTTGTGACGAATAAAACGCCCGAGCCCCGATAGACGCAGTCGCACGGCACGATTTGACCGACACGCAATTCGACTATATCCCCAGGCACGAGCGATTTCGAGGACACGCGCATCTGTTTACCATTATCACGAATAACAGTCGCGTACGCGGGAAACTGTCCGTTTCTTGGCGCATTCGTTCGAGTCATGTTTTCTAAAATTTGTTTCTGCGATTGTCTCGTCGTCGATGTACCTTTTGTCGCGGTCAAAGCCGACGTCGATACTTCCGTACCTGTCATCAAAGCGCCATCGTCTCTACTTTCGGACCACCCGACGTAACAGTTAGCACAGAAAACCAAAAATAAGACTAAAACGTCAATCACAGAGTCGAGCGTTTTCGCTGGATCTATAGCCTGCAACGATTGTAAGAAAATGGCAAAGAAAATCACCCTGCCGGCTGGCGCGTTGAACTCGCGAAACGCGTGTTTCATCATCTGACGGTAATCGAATTTCTCGCCAGGGACATAGTTCGGGCCGAACTTTCGTAACCTACGCGTGACTTCAAACGGAGATAACCCCGAGTTTACCGAAGTGTCGTAAAAGTCCGCGGAGTGCTCTAAAACGTCTCTCGCTCGTAAAGGCACAAAATTGTCCACTTGAGGTTGATGATTGCGAGTGTTGGTGTTGTCCGCGCCTCCTCCTCCTCCTCCTTCTCCTCTGTCTCTTCCTCTCTTCTTCCTCCCCGGAGACATGTAAGGAGCTTTCCTGGGCGGACTTTTCGTCAAGAGAGGCGTCGTGACCGCATCGTCTTCGTCTGTATCGGACTCGATTTCTGTCTGTTTCTTACTGTTGTTTTTGTTACCCATCATAGTAGTGTTAACGATGTTGTTGTTGTTGTTGTTGTTGTTGTTGATTCTTCTCATATCTCTTCCTGAACTACTCCGCACGTTTCTAGTACTCGCTGAATTCATATTCATACCAAACGGGTTAAACCCTGCGCCGCGATTCCTATGCGCCGCGGCGTTTTGTGCGTTTCGTAGAAATTCTGAATCTTCGGAAAATATCGAGTCGCCTTCTTCGTAATAATCGTCGTTGGTAGTATCGTCTCGACTGAAAACGTCTTCGGAATTCATAGTCACTCTGTCTATGTCTTCATCCTCGTTAATAATAGCATTACCAAATTCATCTCGTTTCGTGCGTCTCGCATTCGTGATCCCATACTCGTTCTCTTCGTCACTCAAAGCTCTCTCTCGGTACCTCGCCGCGGCGTAAAAATGTTGCCTGCGCAACCATTCCGGATCGATCGAGTTTGGCGTCTCTGGGGCGCCACCATCATTGAGTTTCTCTTCTTCGGAAAAGATCGATTGGTCCAGCGACGAAGACGTCGAGTCGTCGTCGTCGTCCTCCTCAAACTTTGCGTATGCGTTCTTCGCGAGTTTACGGTGCTCTTCGACGCCATCACCACCACTGTCTTCGCTCTTCGAGAGGAGCAGAGATTCCAACCCTCCCCCTCTTCCTCCTTCTGTTGCGGCGGCTGAATCGCTTCTCTCGTCGTCGTCGTCGCGTCGTCGTCGTCTTCCCCCTCCTCCTCCTCTCGTTGGACTCGTTGGACCGCTCGTCGTCGTCGTCATCGAATGGGTGTTCTATTTCTTTTTGTCGCGTTTTGGGGAATCTCGATTACACATCATTCAAAAATGTAAAGTCGTTTTTTCAAAAGCGCGGCATCAGGTCCCATCGCGCGTTTCCTTTGTGTCTAAGGACGAACGACGTGCAGCAGTATCACGTCGTCGTCGTCGTAGTGGTAGTGGTAGTAGTAGTAGCAGCAGCAGTAGTAGTAGCAGTAGTACTGCGCGATAGATACACCTCCAAAATGTTGGTGAGTATTGTGACGACTCAAGACTCCTCTTTGTAAAGTACCAACCTTGCTGTGTAGTACTACCTAGTAGTACTAGACGAGAGAGAGATTTTTTTGCACTCGTTCGGTCGGTCGGTCGTCGATATGGCATATGCATTTTTTGTTTTTGTGTTTTTTGTGTTTTTTTTCGTTTTCGTTTTCGTTTTTTTGGTTTTTTTGTCTCCTCACATTCATTATTATTACCCTCTGCGCAAAAGAAGAAGAAGAAGAAGAAGAAGAAGAAGAAGAAGAAACTCCTCTTCTTTTGCCGACGAGACGACGACTCAAAGCGTAAGAAGAATGGCGGGTGGTGGTTCATTAGTCGTGACGTCGAGACGGATGGCGACGAGGACGACGACGATGGCGGCAACGATGGCGATGGTGGCGGAACGCGGAGGTGGAAGAGGAGGAGGAGGAGGAGGTGTACTCGGGGCGGCGACAAAAACGAATTCGATTGGCTCGACGACGACGACGATGATGATGATGATGATGATGATGCGTCGTGATGGTATGACGAAAGGGAATAATGTGAGAACGTACGCGTCGCAAGCGAAAGCGGTCGACGCGATTTTTAAACGCCCTTTACCGCACAAAACGCAAGAGAGCGTGATCAAAGCCGCGCAAACGTTTGGTCCCAAACGACCCGGAGTCATCGCGGTGAAAGCAGGCATGACGTGCGATTGGGACGAGTGGGGGAAACGCCACCCTCTGACGGTGTTATGGATCGACGACAATCAAATCGTCCAAGTGAAAACGGAAGAGAACGAAGGGTACGCGTCCGTTCAGGTCGGGAGCGGATATAAGAAACCGAAGTCGGTGAGCAAACCAGAACTGGGACACTTTCGTAAGGCGCAAGTACCGATTAAACGGTTTCTGAGCGAGTTTCGAGTGACGCCGCCGACGATGAAGATGTATAAGGAAAAAGAGGACGAAGAAGGAGAAGAAGGCACTGAGTTAGAAGTAGAAACCGTAGAAATTAAAGGCGCGAGGGAATATAAAGTCGGGGAGAGTTTAAACGCGAACCATTTCTTCGCGGGACAATACGTGGACGTGCAAGGCATCACCTCGGGAAAAGGGTTCGCCGGGCCGATGAAACGGTGGGGGTTTTCTGGACAACCCGCCTCGCATGGGAACACGAAGAAACACCGTGCGCACGGGTCGATTGGCCAATGTCAAGACCCGGGGAGAGTGTTTAAAGGGAAGAAAATGGCTGGCCAAATGGGTGGAAGAAAACGAACCGTTCAGAACTGTTTCGTGTATAAAATCGATAGCGAACGGAATTTAGTGTACGTGAGAGGACAAGTCCCGGGGAGGAAAGGTTCGATGGTGAAAATTAGAGACGCTTTGCGTAAGAAAGCGACGGTGGAGGAATTAGAGGCGAAAATTGGGAAGATTGGCGTGACGATTGCGCCAAAAAGCAGCAAAGATCCGTATTCGGCGTACAACAAAGAGTAGTAAGTTCCGTAATAATAATCTATCTAATAATTCCTACATATATAGTTGTTGATTAATAATCGTCGTCTTCTGAATATTCGTAATTCCCGGCGTTCTTCGCGTCTTCTTGTAACAAAGGTTTCAACGTCCCGTACGTCACCGTTAACGCGCTCGCTTTGTATGTTAAAAACCCAAGCAGCGTGACGCCGTAGTTGAAATCAAACGGGTGCCCTGGGATGTGATTCCACAACGACTCCGAGGCGACCACGAGTACGGGCACGATTAATCTCTTCTGAAACAACGCTCGAGAATATATGGTCGCGATTTTACCTAAAACTGACTCTGGTCCGAGCACTAACTTTTTCACGTCCGTTACCGGTTCGTACACCAGATTTCTCGTGTACTCTTCCTCTTTGTATCCATCTCTCTCTTCGTTTACCGTGTCTACGTACTCCGATAAGAACTGCAGGTACGCCATTGCGCCGATTACGCCCACTATCGAGCTTAAACTCGAGGCGACTCCGTATCCGAGTAAACAATACGCGCTTAATCCCGCGCCGTATTTCAGCGTCAGCGTTTTCAACTCGCTTTTCAACGCTTCGTATTCTTTATCGGATTCGATTTTCTTTTCTGTCGCCGGTCTCGGTTGCGAATACCGCACGTTTCTCATCTTTTCCAGTTCTTTTTGTTCCCATTTTGGCACCTCTTTCTTTCTCTCGTCGTCGTCGTCGTCGTCGTCGTTGCCCTTCCTCTCGGGTAAGGCCTTGGTCGAAATCGACGACGACGCCGTCGTCGTCCCTTTTCTTTCCGCCACGCCGGCGCTTCCATCCTCCGCGCGTTTCATCGAAGCCCCCGAGGACGACGCAAAAAAGCTTCTTCTTTTGCGTCTCTTTTCTCGTGCAATTGGAAGCGCCGGCGGCGATAACATCATCATCATCATCATCATCTTCGGAGTCGTCGTCTTCCCTTTCGCGAGAAAGACCACCCGCAAAGAGACACACACGCGGGGGGACCAAAAGCCCGTTTTTGCGTCGACCGACCGACCGACCGACCGACCGACCGAGGCAGAGAAGAAGAAGAAGAAGACCGAACGGGGGTGCGCTCAAAAACGATGATGATGACGATGATGCGGTTTTTTGTTGCGTTGTTGGGCGAAAAAGAAATTGTGGTACGACGTACTTTTTTTTGTCTCTCCTTCTTCTTCTTCTTCGTTCTTCAAAAATTCTTCATTCATTATTCACCAGAAGAAGAAGAAGAAGAAGGAGAAGAAGAAGAGACGGGATGACGACGACGACGAGAACAACGAGAACAACGAGAACAACGAGAACAACGAGGGCGACGAGGAAATCGTCGTCGGCGCGGATATCGTCGTCACCATCTTTACGAAGACGGAAAACGACGACGAGGAGGAGAAACGATGATGATGATGATGATGAAAACGAAGACGACGACGACGACGACGACGACGTAGCGTGGTGGTGGTGGTGGTGGTCATCGCAAAAAAAGTGGAAAAAGAAGTTCTTCTCGAGACACGAAAACGTGTACGTCTACGTCCCGAACGTGATCGGGTACGCGAGACTGTTGCTCGTCCTCGCGTCGTTCTATTACGCGAACGAAGAAAATCGCCCACACGGATGGGGGGCATCGGTAACGGTGTTCGCCTACGTGCTCTCGTTCATCTGCGACGAATTGGACGGTCGATGTGCGAGAAGATTCAATCAGTGCACAGAATTTGGCGCGGTTCTCGATATGGTGACCGATCGATTGGCGACGACTGGACTGTTGATCATCCTGTCGAACATGTATCGAGACGCGCAATTCGCGTGCATCTTGTTAATATTCTTAGACATTTCCTCGCATTGGCTACAAATGCACTCACAACTGGCCATCGGTAAGAAAGGACACAAAGATATGCGCGAGAGTCGGTTCAGATTGTTGCGATTGTATTATACCAATCGAATATTCATGGGTGTGTGTTGCGTATCCACGGAGGTTTTGTATTTGTGTTTGTTCATGGCACGGGATAGAGAATTGAGCGCCGTACGTGGCCTGCTCCCGAATTCGAGCGGCGTCATCGAAACGTTTTCACACGTGCAAGCATTCGACGAGTTCCTCGTACAGACGGTTGGAATAGGATCTTTACACACGTTTGCGACGCAGTTTGCCGTCTTGGCCATTCCTGGGTTTTTGTTGAAGCAAACGGCGAATATCGCGCAGTTACGCTCGGCCGTCGTGGCCATGTGCAACCACGAACCGGAGTTTGCGTCGAAAAGGGAAAAAAAGTAATAAAGAGAGACAGAGAGAGAGAGAGATTGAGTAGGTAGTAAGTCCAATATATAAGTAGGTATGTAACACTAACGCTAAGAAGAACGAGATGACGAGACTTTGAGTCTCTTTGACACGAAGGAATCATCGAAAGAGAAAGAAAGAGTTTTAAACGTAGTAGTTTACTAAGTAGGTATTTGTAACACCAAACACTAAGAATGAGACGAGAGAAATCTCTTCACAAAAACCAATTCCACCTCTTTGACATGTCCCTTTCGTCGCCTCCTTCTTCTCCCGCGAGGAACGCTCCTCCTCCTTCTCGTGCTCGCGACAAGGACGCGGCAAAGAAGTCAAAGAGAAGGTTTGCCATCGTGGATTGCGAGGATGACGTCGAGTTAGCCTACGTCGCCGTCGCGTTTTCTCGCCTTTTGTCCGCCTCTGGAACCGACGAAATATGGGAACATCACCGAGTCCCGGAAGGCGAATTACCGAACATGCGCGAGATAGATACGTACGATGGCATCGTCATAACCGGGTCTCGACATTCCGCGATGGATGCGAAGAGCATGAGATGGATGAAACATTTGAAACAGTTTCTAGAACGCGTGGCGAATTTGAGTGAAAATGCCGTGCCGAGAATCTTCGCGGTAAATTTTGGTGCGCACGTCTTGTGCGAAGCGTTGGGAGGGAAGATAAGAAGGCGTAACGGGAATAATAGTAACGAAGAAGAAGAAGAAGAATCGGATGTGATTGGGAAGTTTACGTGCGAGTTTGATCTGAAAGCGTGCGAAAAAGCGTTCTCGACATCCGTATGGTCTCGCGCGCGAGCGATAGTCGAAGAGAAGAAACGCATGAAGATGATATCGAGACAACGAGACGAGATTTGCGAGTTACCGGAAGGCGCGGTGGTTCTGACGAACACGGTTGTCGACGATGAGAGTAATAGTAGTAGTAGTAGTAGTAGTAGTAGTAGTAGTAGTGACGAAGACAACGAAACAAGGAAAATAGAAAAGGAAGAAGCTCCTCTTCCTAAACCGGAATCGGTTTTCCAACCGGTGCCGCACGAGTTTTCCAAGTTTATTCCAGAGAGACAAAAACCAAAAGTAGCGGAGAAATCGACGCAGACTCGTACTACTAACACGAGCAAAGAAGAAAACGAAGAAGGAAAGAAGAAAGAGACGAAGACGAAACGTTTGACCCACTCGAACGAAGCGGTGTGTTGCTGGGCATGGTCGCCGACGTTTGATGACGAGAAGTCCAAAGCGAGAGTGTTGGCGTGGCAACACACGCTTTTGCTCGACGAAGGAACCGAGGATGGGAACAAGAAGAAAACAAAAGATCGTGACGTAGAAGAATCGGATCCATCGATTGCGTTTTTATCGTTGGCGAGAGCATTTCTGAGAAGTAAAAACGAAAGCGTCGTCAACGACGATGGCGTCTCGCATTTACGCGATACGAAAACCTCGCTCTCAGAATGTTTACGAGCCGCGAGAGAGACGATCGAGGCGAAGAGTTTGGATCAATGGAGGAAAAAATCCATCGCGAGAGGCGAAGATGGGAACAACGTTATTCAACACGACAAAAACCACGTCGTCGTTTTAGACAAAATGGAATTCGTCGCCGAACAGGCGTTTTTAGCTACCGTGCGAGCGGTGAAATCGGAGTTGGATTACGCGAGCGAAGAGTTTCGATTGTATTCCGCCTTGAACGAAGTCTCCAAGAACGCGTTCGAGAGATGCGCGAAAGACATTTCGAACGTTCGTGTTTTTGCGGAGAAAATTGCAGACACGGAAACAAAAATACACAGTTGCATAGTTCCAACCATAGAAGCGTTGGAGGAACAAGTCGAACTGTTTGAAGCGACTGTCCGAAACGCGGAAAAGAAGTGCGACGAAATCGACGCGAGAATAGCTCAACTCCACGTTTGATCATCATCATCATTGATATCTTTACGCGCTTTCTGCGCTACTCTAGCACCACGCCTTGCTCTTTTCTTCCAACGATATGCGTCGTCGTCGTCCTCGGATGTTTGGGCTTCTTCTTCGTTTCTTCGTCTTCGTCTTCTTCTTCTTCTTTGCGATTTTTTTTTGAGCAAAAAGAACCGACATTTCTCTTCAGTCTGACACGACGCGCGCCGCACGCGATGCCAATCGGCGATGGTACCACCGTCACGGGCAAAACGAGAGAAGAAGAAAACGAAGAAGAAAACGACGTAATAATAAAAGCGCGCCGAAAAAAAGCGATCGACGACGAGGCATCGACTGGGTGTTCGAACGCGCGTCGGTTCGAGTTGGAATTGGAATTCGTTCAATCGTTGGCAAATCCGCGATATCTGCACCACTTAGCGACGACGCCAAACCCGTCGTCGTCCTCGAGGGCGTCTTCTTCGAAAACGAACGACGAGGAGGAGCAGAACGACGACGACGTGTTGAACAGTCCGGAAATGGTCGGGTACCTGTCGTATCTTCGGTACTGGTACGAGGACCCGAGATATGCAAAGTACATTTTGTACCCACACTCTTTGTACTTCTTAAAGCTGTTGCAAGACCCATCCTTTCGCCGCGCGATGCGAAACCCGAGACGCGTGGAAGAGGTGCACACGGCACAGTTTCAGTTCTGGGCGAACGACGTGACGGAAAGAGTGAAGACGATACTGGCGTCCAAAGAAGAGGAGAAAGCGCCGCAGGATACTTAAAATGTCAGACGACGACGACGTTTACGACGACGCGCGGAAAGAACTCTCATCGAATACTAAATACCGATACCTTATAGAGAAGAGTACGCAGAGACGCGTTCCGTATTCCATCTCCACCATCGCTCAAATAGTGTCAAAAGGGGTGTGAAGCTGCACGCGTGTGTGTATATATATATATATAATAGTCTTCTTTTCTTTCTCCAATTTCTCTTTCTTTCTTTCGACGCTTTTGTTGTTCTCTCGACCGTCGTCGTCGTCGTCTTCAACGTTTTAAAGTGGCAGGGAAGAAACCACAGAAAAACACAACACGATGGTTGTTTCGTCGTCTCGACTGGCGAGATGGTGTTGGTGTTGGTGTTCGAACACCGCGAATGAAAAAGAAAAGGAGCGTCGTCGTCGTCGTCCTTTCTTCTCTTCGCGGGGAAAGCATCAGCGGCGTCGAGACGACGATGGTCGCGGCAACATCGTGTCGCTCAGACGGGGTGAATTTAAGGGAAGGGAGGACCCGCCTCCGTGGGACGCGCGATGGTCGTTCGAGAGTCATCTGCTGAACCTCCGAGGCACCACCACCACCACCACGACCACGACGACGACGACGACGGAAAAAGACGACGAGTCGAGGATCGATATTAATGCGAAGGTCGAAACGAGCGGGCCGCACTCGTACTTCGTGAACGCAGACGTCACCGGCCACGTGCGGTGTCGATGCGTGTCGTGTGGAGAGACATTCAGGCATCCAATTGAAAGTGGGTTTACGGTGTTCTTGGACGAACGGGCGACGACGTTTGGAGACGTCTCTGGAGACGTCGAGATTGTGCCTTTCCCACGCTCGACCGAACACATCGACTTGACCTCCGTCGCTCGAAGCTGGATCGAAATGAACTTAAAAGAGGAGTTCGTGTGCGAAGACTGCGAGAGCGAAGACGACGCCGCGGAGACGTGGAGGTTAGAGTACGACGACGGCGAGGTGACAACCGAAACCAAAAGATTTTTGCAACAACAACAACAACACTAAACAACAACAAACAACAACAACAGCGAGTGTAGCGCCTCGGCGTCGTCGTCGTCTCGCGCCATTCGAATAGCTTAGCGTACATTATGTAAGTAGTTCCTTTTTGTGTAATAATAAAGAAACGGTTGACTCCTTTAGCATTTAGGTAAAAAGGACACAAAAAAACCACCACCTGTGTTGCTTTTTTGTCGCCGAAGAAGAAGAAGAACAAGAACAAGAGGAAGAAGAGGAAGAACGCCGATTTCTTGCGCGATGGACCAGATTCTTGCCAGCGCCATCACCTCGTCCGTCGTTCCCGGGAGGAACCAAACGGACACGAAGCGGAAGTTGGAGCACGTCAGAGACGTGCCGGAGAATTCCAACGTGCCCGTCGACGATTCCCAAGGGTCTCGAATGCTCGAAGCGTTTTCCGTGGACATTTCGCACCAAGAAATCGAACGCATACTCATCGAGCTGGAGGAGATTTATAAGACGCAACCGGGGGAGTGGCTGCCGATACACGGCATCGGATCGATATTAGCCACGGATTTAGGATACGAGGACGAAGACGAATTCGAAGACGCGTTGAAATCGACGTTCGAGGAATTCATGAATAAACTGCCGATGATTGAGTGCAAAGACGTGGAGTCGGAGCTACAACCCGGCCTCATTCGGAAGTGTTGGCGGTTGATACCGGAGTTGAAGGCAGAAAACCGGAAACCGAGGTGTTTGAAGTTGGAGTTGAAAGAGAAATCGGATTTGTGGAGGATTTTGATGCGAGCGCCAGGGTCGTCGATCGAGATTCCAGAGATTGAGTTCTACACTGGCGGGGATATGAAGAGACAAATCGATAGCATGTATAATCATCTGTCGCAGGCGTGTTTTAACTTGGAGTCGCACGTACAACACATGGCGACTTGCGCGGTGAATCCAGAGGAGCAACAAGGAATTTTAGGAACGATTCAAAGGTTAAGACAAATGTTGGATTTAGAGGAACCGTGTACGATCGTTATTCGGTGTCCGACTGGGGAGACGGCGTTTAAACCGATGGATGGGATCGAGGTGTTGCCACTCGACGCGTCTGTCGAAGGGACGGTATTGATGACGGACGATAGGCGCGAATTGAAAAAAGCGCACAGAGAACAACAACAACAATAATAATACCTATAATAATGAAGCGAAAGTGGACCTACATACCTCCACGCATAATCTCGTTGTAATATTACGTAGTTCTAATAATAATGATAATAGACAAAAAAGTCTTTTTTAAGCCGATGCGCTAGCGCTTCATTCTATACTAAACTAATATCAATCGAACCATTTAAAGTCGACTCTCCCGCTCGTCGCTTCGTTCAAAGCCGATTCTATTTCGTCAATCGCGTCAAAATCGACCTTCAATTCAAGACTGACTCCACCAGTGTCCTCGTCCCACTCCTTGTCTTCCACTTGCACCCGTTCTTCGTTCACAAACCGTTGCACGGTTCGATTGACTCTCTCCACGTCTTTCGATTCCTCCACGTTTGCAAACGCGACGACGACTTTCGCGGCTTTCAATTGCGTGTCATTTTCTAAATCTAAAGTTTCGAAAGCTAAAGATACCGCGCCTCCGTAGGCTCTCATGAGACCTCCGGGCCCTAACTTCGTCCCTCCGTAGTATCTCGTCACCATCGCCACGATATTATCAAACTCCAGTTTTTCTTTTTTTCCATGGAGAACGTTAAGAATAGGAATGCCAGCCGTCCCCGATGGTTCTCCATCGTCGCTGGATCGGACATTCGCGTCTCCGATGCGCCAGGCGAAACAGTTATGCGACACCGACGCATCGGAGTAGTCTTTTATGAATTTCAAAGCTTCGTTCGCGTTGGAAACCGACGCCAGTTTGCACACGAACTTTGATTTTTTCGCCACGAGAGTCGCCTCGTGGTATGGTTTTTTCGTCAGCATTCGTATCTTATTCGCCGATGTTGACGATGATGCTTTGACGACGACGGCTGGGGATGACGACGACGACGATGAAACGCGTCGCGCCGTCGTTTTAGCGTTGGATGATGGTCGAAAGCAGCAACATCCGCGACACAACGACGCTCGATTGTATCCTCGTAACATCGAAATGAATTTTGACGATTTTTTGGAATCCCAAGAGCAAAAACGAGTAAAAAGTGTCCAACACACTCGGGATGATGTTTAGGGGTTGGTTTCGCATCATCCATCTTGTCTCCCTCTCTTTCTTTTTATCATACTACAACAACTCGTTTATTTTTCTTCCCATTATTCGCACACGAATGTGCAAAATGGTGGTTATTTTTATATCTACTACTACTACTACGTACTACATGTATTCCCCGACGACGACGACGACGACGACGACGATTGACCATCTCGTCGCGTTTGTTTTTCTCTGTTGTTTTATTCTTCTTCGTCGCTATCGACCAAGACCCGTTTCTTCCGCTCACCGGCCGGCGTGTCTGCATCGCTTTTGTTCTTTTCGTTCCCGCTATCACTATCGACATCATCGGGAACGATAAAGTCGTCGTTCTCGTGTTCGTCTTCCGCGCCTTCTTCCAAAAACGCCGCGTCCAACTCGGCTTCTCTTCTCGAGCGTTCGTCGTAGTACAACTCGTTGGCCACCCCGCGGATACTTCGGTTACCACCCCCGTATCGTCCGTCTCTTCCATCTCTTCGCGTTATCCCGTCGCCCCCATCTGCTCGCGCCCGTATATCTTCGCTCATCATTTTCTTCCGTTTTCGTTGCAACTGCGCCTCTTCCCTCGCTCTCTGTTCGAACAACCGATCCGACGCTTCCTTCTCTTTTTCCGGATCCACGTTGGATACAAACCGCATGGTCCCTTTCGATCTCGCCCCGTGTTTCTTCTCGATCGCATCTCGCAACCTTTTGTGAGTGTGTGAATCCGTCGTCGCCGGTCGAAATTGCATCCGTTTGCTAATCTTCGCTTTCCCTTCCATCATCCCTTGATGCCGAGCAAAGACGAATTGATTCAAACCTTGCTTACTCGACACCGCGTTTTCTGTCACGGTGAACACTTCTTCTCCTAAATGCAATGTTCTGCTTCCATCCGACCACTCCACAAACTTTGCGTTCGATTTCAATTCATTCGTCGCCGCGTCTCTCGTCCATCTCGCGACGTTGCCTTCTTTCGCTTTTAATCGGGATCGGCCAAATTCATCCACGATGGTTTTATCTTCTTCTTCTTGAAAGGTGTTCGCGTCGAATTTTTTCGCGCACACGTCGAAAATGTTCGTCGCTTTCGACACGATCGGGTTCGCGTGCGCTTCTTTTTCGTTGTTGTTGTTGTTGTTGTTGTTGTTATTATTATTCACCTCTTCTTCTTCTTCGTGGAGCGCGGCGATCAGATGCATCGGTTCGCCTTTCCCTTCCTCTTTGTCGTCGTCGTCTTTCCCATCTTCATCGCCGGCGTATTCGTCCAAGACTGAATGCACCGCTCTCTTCTTTTCCGAGGACGTCGTCGTCGTCAAAGTCGTCGTCGTCGTCTTTCTCTCGCGACTGTCCTCCCGGTCCACGTCGCCGTCGTCGTCAAAGTCGTCGTCGTCTTCCACCCCGAATTGTCCTTCCCGTACTAATTTTTGATCGCCGTCGTCGTCGCCTCCATCGATGATGTCCTCCGTCTTCTCCTTCTCCTCCGAATCCGAGGACTCGCCGAAGATGTTCGCCACGATGTCCGCCATGATCGCGCGTCCTCTCTCAAAAAAGTCGTCGTCGCGCTTTTACTCGCAATACTACTACTAATAATAATAATAATAAACGATTTACCACGCGCGAACGAAGACGGACGACGATGTATAAAAAATGTGTCGTTGTTTTCCCGCCTCCAAAATTTAGTGACAATTTTTACATTTTTACAAAAAAATTGAGCAAAAAAAAAAAGGAAAAGGAAAAAACGAGTGATGTATTTTTTTGAGTGTATTTATGCGACTGCTTGGACCTCGAGGATTCATTCATTACTCTTCTTATAGTAAAAGACCTTTTGGCTTTGCGTCTCGGTCTGTAGTATCGAAAGGAGGCTTTGGGTTTTTGTCTCCATCGGGCCTAAAAGACGAATACTCGAGAACACAAAACGAAAACGAAAAAGGGTGTCAAATCCCGCCAACGAAGAAGAAGAAGAAGACCGAGAGAACGCCGCGCGCAAAGCGCATAGTTTTTACTGTAAAGTGGTTGGTGTTTTCGTGTTTTCTACTACTAGATGGCATGCGTTATTATTTGTTTCTATTCTCGATGATACACAAAAATGTGTGTCCACCCGAGTGAGTCGTCCTACTACACGTGCGCGCGCCGCGGCGGCGGCGTTCAAAACGCGTACTCGCAATCGAACCACGGATCTTTGCCGTGCGTCACGTCGCTTTCGCCTAAGAGCGTAAACCCGCCGATGTCGCAATAAAACGGAATCAAGTGTTTTTTGCACATCAGCCGACAGGATTTCAGTGCCGATTTGTTTTCTCGTTTTCGGTCGTTGTTTAGAGCTTTCAAGTATACCAGGTACGCGCGGAGGAGTTTCGCGCCTTGGCCTCGTCTTCGTTTGGATGCTTTCACCACGACGGAGTGAATGCACAGAATCGTCCCGTTCGGGTCGTGCGACTTCCCCATGGTTTCTGCGGTGAGCGTCTCGTTTTCGTTCACGCACGTCCCGCACGCGTATCCGATGATCTCGTCTTCGTTCCCTTCCGTTGCGACTAAAAACATCTCCGGCGCGCGGTCGCATCTGTATTGCAGCGTGTCTTTCGACGCCATCTCGTCCTCTGGATACGAATTCGATTCGATGTCCGCGATGACATCGACGTCGTCCCGGCACACCGGTCGGTACGAGACGAAGTTCGACGGCACTCGAGAGAATGCTGCTGCTGCTGGCGTCGTCGTCGTCGTTTTATCGTCGTCGTCTTTGTTGTTGTTGTTGTTGTTGTCTTCCGTCGTCGTCGTCATCTCTTTGTGTGTGTGTGTGTGTGTGTGTGTGTGTGTGTGTGTTGTATTTACGAAATACTCCTTTCTTTTGTTCTTCGTAAATATGACAGAGAGCGTATAGACTTAAACACAACAGTTCGTCGTCGTCGTCGTCGTTCAATGTCTGTTTGTGGTGGTGTTGTTTTAAAAAATGGGAAAAACCCATGAGAGAATTTTTGTGCGTGTGAGAGAAAGAGAGAGAAAGAGAGAGAAAGAGAGAGAGAGAGTGTGTGTGTGTGTGCATTTTTTGTCGCAACAAAGTCAAGTGTGTCTGTCTGTGTCTGTGTATTTTTTTCGCTTTTCTTTTCTTCTTCGTTCTTCTCGTCTTTCTCGTCAAAAAAACGTGTTGTGTGTTTTCGACGCGACGAGAGAGAAAACAAAATACACACACACACACACACACACACACACACACTCGACGACGACGACGACGACGACAAAACTCTCGACCACACAAAAAACCACACGCGCTCTCTCTCTTTGCGTGAACACTAAAAACAATAACAACGCGACATCATTCATCGACGATGCGCGGCGGGGGATTTAATTGGTCGTCGTCGTCGAAGAAGAAGAACGGCGGTGGTGGCGGGGGAGGAGGAAGTGGTGGGGCAGTCGTCGCGCCGACTTTGGACGGACGACGCACAACGTCGAAGAAGAAAGGGTTCGTCGTCCCGAGACGACCATCGTCCTCCTCGCCGCTGGGGTCAAAGGACGACCGACGAAGGGTGCTGTTTACTAATACTACTACGAACGGTTTTATTCAAAAAGAACACGAAAGGAGGAGGAGGAGAGGAGTGCCTTCCGCCGCTTCCGCGTCTCCTTCTTCTTCTTCGGGCGAAGTGATGGTGTTCCCGAAACAAGAAGACGAGGCGTACCCGTACCTGTCCAGACGAAGAGCCGTGGACGAGGGACAGTTCGAGAGACGAGGTCGGCAACCGCCACGGTACGAACAAAAAGTGCGATTGAAAGACGACGGGGTGGTGGAATACGCGGTGATAAAGAAAATTGAGAAAACAGCGACGACGACGACGACGACGACGACGCGTCGAAATGAAGAAGAAGACGCGCTGAGTGAAATCTATTCGCGAAGGCATGAAGGCATTTTGGGCGGCAGTAACACTTCGGATGACTTTACCCGTTCTCGCAAAGCGACGGCAAAGGAGGTGCGCGAATTCGCGTTGTTCGGATCGGACGAAGCGTTCGAGACGAGACGATTGAAAGGACCGCCTTTGTACCAAACCCTCGATACTCACCGCTTGGAAAACTTTTACGTCTGCGAAACTCAATCGCAAAGCGCTTTTGGTAAATCCACCATGAATAACTTCGTCTCTTCCGATCGATCGAAGCGTTTCATCCAGTTCAAAATGATCGACACCAATTCACGAGTGTTTGAAGTATACGAAGGGTCCAACGCGATTGAAATCGATCCATACGATGGATCCATCGTACTCGTCGCTCGAGGCACGGCTAAGGTAAAAGGATTGCTCAAAACATTCGCGCACAAACAAGTTGCGAACGCGTTGGTATCGAAGATACGCACAAACTTGGAAAAGACGTGCGAAGATATCAACCACGCGAATAACGTAAACAACAACAACAATATCAACAAAAACGCCATTTTGGCTTAATTTCTCAAACAAAGAGAG
>JACLAA010000807.1_pt1 | contig 74475 bp, 59 predicted proteins | sample 8027891 | NCBI WGS metagenome assembly JACLAA01 (sample SAMN15724900, study PRJNA655200) | protist metagenome | isolation source: fluorescence activated cell sorting (FACS) single amplified genomes of... | place: Spain: Blaines Bay Microbial Observatory, Mediterranean Sea | collected 2016-01-19 | reverse complement strand
AGAGAAAAGCGCAAAGTATTAGTACAATAGAACAAGCATCGGTGATGTACGCGGATGATTTAGCTGGTGGGGGTTTTGGCGGCGGATACGTTGGCGGCGGCAACGCGTCAATGTCTATCGGAATGGGTAGTTTCAGATAGGTATATTGTTTAGGTAGAAGACGGCTGTTTCTTTATCTCCTAAGTACCGAAACCAAATATAAAACCGTTGCTATACTCTCGAACCTGTTTTGTCGTTACTCTCTCGTGCTTTCTCAGCGTTGGATGTTTGAACGCGTTTTCGCAAACAGGCAGAATTGTTTTCCCTTCCGCTCCTTGTTCCACGATCCATTGCAGCAACAATTCATACCCTTTCCAAGCCGCTTCAAAAGTATAATCGCTGAATAGCATCAAACATCCTTTTTTTCTTCCCTTCGCATTCAGGATACACCAACGAACAGCGGCATGCCACTCGAATGTGTAAATCGCAACACCGGCGTTTGGACAATACACTATATCTGGTGGCGCTCCACCTTCTAGTTCTGCAGATGTACCAAGCAAACCCTTGAGCAAAATGCATTGCAATTTCCCATCATAAAACGACACGACCGTATTGTGTAATCGTTTTGAAAGCTCTGGACCAACAAAGTATACTTCCATCCTTCGAGTAGTAGAATCACCTTCTTCATCATCTCGACTCGTGAGTGCGTATATTTTTTTCGCCACGCGCTCAAATGTATCAAACTCTTTCTCGCAACCTGCTATGTATACTCTGAGTATGGAAGATTCCATTATAATATCTAAGTTGAATTTGAGTATGTTTTGAGCTATCGAGAATGGCAGATGATCTACTCGCGCATGTTTTTGAACCCAATCGGCGTCTCCATCGTTAACGTCGCGAAGTAATTTTCTGAAATACTGGAGCTCAGAAGCAATGTATTCTTCATACGTTGAAACGCTGCGTAGCTCGTTATATACTAATTCACCGAAAGGAACAAAGTCGAAACAAGAGCATTCCCGTCGATATTCACGATGCTTATGAACACCTAATCTTTTTAGCTCATTGCATGCAGATTCTTGAACACCTAATAATTCATCTTTAGCACCACCTTCAGTTTTCTTTACCAATTGTTCGAATAGACTAACTTCCTCCGCTAGCCTCATGCACGCATTTCTATCATGATCACCGTTTCTTCCCGATGTGCTCGCGATTCGACACTCATCTGAACAATAATAAATTGCGCGACAGTTTTCACAAAAGAAATTAGGGGATTCCGCGTTGATTTCGTTCCTGTGTGTTTTTGTTTTCATTAGAAGATGTCAGTATAAGATACATATGAAAAGGGTAAAACGGATAAAAGACGCGCATAGATATGCGTACCCGCATCTGGCACACTCAAACATGCAAAATGAGTTTACTATTATGTTGTTGTTTACAAACGAAATAGTCAATTGGACCTTGTGGATTGTTGGTTATGAAAAATGAAGAAGAAGAAGAAGAAGAAGAGGAAGCACAAACACAGATATAATACTTCATTTAAAAAGAGAGAGAGAGAGAGAAGAGAGGCGAATCGTGGTGGTGTTGCGTGGCGTTGGTGACGACCAACGTTCTCATCTGCGCCTCTCGAGGAGTTGGCGAGATGGCGTATCATCATCAGTATCATGATCGAATCGAGAGAAGAAACGACGACTCTTCGACATCCTCTTCTTTGAATTTACTCGTTTTGAACGATAGGGGATGTTCGTTTTCTCAAGATGTATACGCTCTTCTGCCGAAAGTCGAGGGTCAAATCAGAGCGGCATCGATACAGAGTAGTAGCTCGAGAGCCGAAGAGTTTGACGATAGGACGTTTAAATGCGTATTCCCTCTCAGAGATGGAGGAACTTCCATTTGTACGCTCATTCATAAAAAGTTCAAGCCGATGGAAACGCAAGAGGTTCAAAGCGTGTGTAAATATATAAATATATATCGCGTGGATGCTATCGTGCTGTTGGTCAAATCCAACCGGGACTTGGACTCTTTCCTTCACCTGATGCAAAGAGCTGAACAACCGGTACCATCTATTATTGTCGGCGCGTTGAGCACACAAGCTAAAACGGAACTTAAGAGGCGCACAATAGGTGATGTTGAAAAGTATAAGAATGTTTTCATGCTCGTTGATGCTTCGTCGTCTGCTAACATTGAGAGCACTTTCATAAAGCGCTTCTTTTCACGTAGAGAGATTATGCGCGCGAAGAACTTTCCCAATCGACGAGTAGAACAAGCGAAGCAGCGGCAGCAGCAACAACGGTTGCGAAAAAGCGCAGAGCGCCAATCCTCGTTTCTCGCTCGAATTTTCTTTGGCGCGACTGATCGAAATAGCAGTAGAACTATTAGTAGCGGTCGACCAACTGGTTTGATGGCGGCAGCACCTCAAAAGGCAAAGAAAAATGCCGTCGCTGGAGGTCCAACACCTACTACTACTAAGCGACTGATGAGACTCGAATCGATTCAAAGTCTCGCGATGGCATTTGTCCTCGTTTTGGGACTTGGTTTTATTATAATAGAAACGCGCTTGCCGGATGCAAATAGCATAGCTTCATCTTCGCCTCGAAGAGCTGCGTCTTCATCGAAGTCGTCCTCGTTAGAGGCGGCACACAAAACGTATCCTGGGTTTGGTTTGGTTGACGTGAGCGAAGAGAGCGAGCTTTCGCTCGAAGTGCACGAGATTTTTCCGGAAACAACATCTGTAGTGCTCGATTCGAACGCATTTCCACCGAGTGATGATCATAGCGACGATAATAGATATAGCTTAGCTCGATTCGCTGTTTCCGATGCGCTCGCACCAAGAAACGAAAAGAAATCAGAACATTGTGCACCGATTATTCGCACGACGCCGACGAATGGGGGCGCTATTTATCAGACACTAGATGGAAAGACTCCGTCGGGTCCGCCTTTGATATCCGCTGGTGCCTTAATCGCGCACCCTGATCGGATATTCATATATGCGCCGCCTCGCGCGTCGAAGAAGCAAAGACATATTTCATCACTTGAATCGATGACGCTTGAACTTCCGTGTGCACGCGAGGCTTCGTCGCGTATTTTGAAGTTCCTCGTGAGGGGACGTTCTGTTAAAAAATCGAAACGCGATTCTCCATTCTTCGAGACGCGAATTCAAACCATAACTTCTGGAGCAAGTGTGAGAACGATTCGAAACGTGAGGTTTTCCTCGAAAAGCGAAAACGCTTTGGAAACGAAGTGCAGAAATAGTCGGTGTACTATAACGGTCGGAGCGCTTCGGGGAGGTACAATTAGTTTTAGCGCGAGTTCGATTGAAAGAGCGTCGAATAGTTGCGGAAGCGTTGTAACTTTTGCATCGGATGGTAGCGCGAAAGCTACAACTGGATCTTTAGAAGCGCTCAAAGAACTTCTCTCGAATTTAGAATATGCAAAAGCGCCAAATACGCGTAAGAGTGAAGATGTTGTTTCGATTACGTTGACATACGACGAGGACGGGAAAACGCCAACCGCGGCGCGCGCTGAGCAAGCACGCGTACTCGTGCACGTCCGAGCAGCGTGTACTGCAAGAACGGCAAAGGTTTCTGGCAATGGAGTAGCAAAAACGGGAAACACTCCGGGGAAGCTGGCAACGATTGATGTCTTTTGCAAAGACGGACTTGGTCAGGAATTAAAAGGCGCGGCGCTTCGAGGCGGTGATGGTAGCCAAGAGCTTACGCTTGAAGTGACTCACGGGTCATACGTCACGCAGCGAATGAAGTTCGGAGTCGCGCCTGATGCGTCGTGTTACCGCGCGCAATTCGTTCGACCGGCGAGTGACTATGAAGTTACCGTCATCATCGACGGCGCGAAAACTCCAAATTCGCCGCAGTATGTCGCCATTGATGAAACGAAGACTTCGGATGTTATAGAGAAAGCGAGCGAAAACGAAAAAAAGAAAGTAACAGCGTCTAATCAGCGTCCAATCATTCCTGCGCGTCATTCCGAAGACATTCAAGAAGCACTTCAGCACATTGCGTCAAAAGAACACGGCGGTAGTAAATGGAAGGCGGCAAACAGAGCTAGAAATTGGCGCCCGACGCAGCTTGACGTTATAGAGGAAAATGCAGACGACAATAGGGAAGAGGAGAAGAATAAGAGAGATTACGAGGAAGACGACGCGCGTGAAGAGAAACTTGCGAGCGGCTTGAAATCGTTTCTTGAGAGAAGGAACGTCATCAAAGCCGAATCCGAGAGGACGAAGATGGAGGATACGATAAAGAAAGCCAAGATTCCTGAAGGTGAGAGTAAGTTCATGAAATTGAAAGGTCGCGCCCCGATAGCTTCGGACATGGTCGTCATCGAAACCGAAGAGCCGACCGATTTCCACTCGCTTCCGCGAATTCCCGAGTGGAATGAAGAAACGATCCCGCGCCCGGAGAATCCGGTGCAAGAAGGCGACGACGGAGGATTTCAACACGGGGATGGTGAATACGTGCACTTGCACGAAAATTTAAGCTATGAGGACGGCAGTGCGAGCAACGGAGATCTCTCGAGCTCTTCTTTACGAATGAAGCAGGCATTCAAGGCGTCCCTCAAGTTAGATTCAAGCGACGGTGTATTTAAATTCGACAGATTGCAAATAGAACAAGTTCGAAGACGGGAAAGCGGGCATAAACATTTAGATGGACACAGCTGAAGTTTAGCGAACGTAAGGCTTTGTACATGATCGAAGATGTAAGGAAGAGAGTTGAAAAAATTACCAGTGGATATATATTACAAGCTAGTTACCTAGGTTTCTAGCTACGCTTGCTGCTTAGTTCCTTCCACGACCGCGTATAGAATTTAGTAGTTTGTATTCGACTCATAAGTATCTCATTTTAAAATCCGTGCTATATCCTACTGTTTTACCTGCGCGCTAATCGCTGCTGCTGCTGCTGCTGCTTCTAACTTCTACCGCTGCTGTTGTTTTTTAACTATATTATTGCTTCTAGGAAACCGCACGAGTTACACGAGGCGAACAAAACGCGCTTCAACTCGTCCATCGTCGACGAACCCCCCTTTACCGTCGTCGGTCCTTGATGATGGCCAAACTGAAACGTCAAGTCAACTTCTGCGCAGAAATTTTCACCTTCTTCCATCGTGAACGTGCGATGGTTCTCAAACGCACTCGCGAGTCGGTCGCGTAGGAAAACGAGACCGCCGTCGATATCGATGCGAAATCCGTTTTCGCACCCACAAAACACGCGCGATTTGTTCGAGCCTGGCGACGTGAGCAATCGCCGCGTTTTACAGAGAGGACATAAGACAACTGGATCGTTCGGATCCGAATTACGATCATCAATTTCCCACGCTTGCATTTGCTCTAGCGCGAGGTCGAGTTCCCTCTCGTCCGCTTCGTCTATGGCGTATTTTTGTTCTGCTAAGAGTACCTCTTCCTCCTCTTTCGCTTCGGCTTCAAACTTCATCAACATCGCGTTAATCAACTCGTCGTATTCCTCTTTCGAGATTTCTCTCGTCGACGACGAGGTGGCGAGCACGTCGTCCCACGAGCGACTGTCGACCGATGACGTCGGCGACGGTGCTTCTCTTCTCATCGTCGTTGATAACATTTTTGTCTTCTTTTCGCTTTTTATTTCTTCTTCTTCTTCTTCTTCTTCTTCTTCTTCTTCGATGGGTGAGGACGATACAACCGCGTCAAATCTTTCTCCTCGTCCTCGTTTTACGCACGAGCGAGTCATTTCTGTGGATAATATTTTCTCCATCAATGCCGAGCGGTTGTTTCGAGCGGCGGAGAGGATCTCGTTTCTATTTTCCTTGACGCGTCGTAAAACTTCTTCTCGGAGTTTGTTTTTCCACGCTGCTCCAGCGTCTCTCGATTTGACTCCACCGTTTCGATTTTTGTTGTTGTTGTTATTATTGATGATGTGATGATGATGATGATGAGAGGAAGAGGAAGAGGTTATCGTCGATGGTATCGACGGTGGTTTAGCATCGCGCCCACCACTCGTGGTCTCCATTTTTCTTCTTCGCGCTGATGTAAAACTGACGTGACGAAAATAGTGGCGAAATTGGAAACAACAACACAAAAAACAAAAGAAGAAGAAGAAGAGATGAATACGCCGCACGGGGGATTTTAGATACAAAACAAAGGCATCATGCCTCGCCGCTATCTTCCATCTTCGATTTTATCCTCTTTTTCTGTTTCTTCTCCTCAACTTCTTCTTCGGCTGCATCGTTTGAGAGGAGGAAAAGGAGGAAGAACGAGAAGCGCACAAAAAACGATGTTGGAAATGATGATGTTTTCCACATCGTCATCATCATCGTCCGGGAAGAAGAACAACGAAAACGACAACGACGGAAGGAAAGCAACAAATATCGACGACGAGGGGGATGATGAATTCTCAAACTATGAAGATTTAATGGCTATGGAAGATTCGTATGGATCCGGAGTATCCGCATCGGAGCACGCAGCCGCAGAAGCCAACGCGAAACTGTTACAACAGAGACAAAAAATACTCGAAGAGAGGGCAAAACGAGGGATACAACCAGGCGACAGGGTGAGAGTTTACGCTCGTAAAGGTGCACCGTATCCAGACTTGAGTAAACGAAAAAAATACTACAACGAGGGATACTCATTGATGTCGACAAAGACTGTGGGTGGTGCGAGCGGCGACGGCGGCGACGACGAAAGAAAACGAGAGGCAAACGCAGAAAGTTCAAAGAAGAAGAAAAGGTTCGACATCCGACCAGTCGTTGGATACGTCATAGAAGTTCGGAACGATAGAGTAGGAGTAAAAAGAAACGATCGCACGGAGGATACGGATATATCTTATCCAACCTTTCCACGTTCGTGGGTGGAGCAATTGGATATAGGGGAAATGTGGGAGATGAACACAGGATCTCGATTTCAAAACACGTACGGGTCGTTTTCATCAGCTGAAGATGCGGCTTTTTACCAAAGCGGAGGAGCAAGTGAAGGAAACGAGGGAAAAGGGGTAGAGGTATCGGACGACTTCTTAGCAAACAGCATGTAGAAGAAAGTAGCACTCATAGCGCGCACGTAGCACTGACCATAAAGGTAGGATTACAACCATGAACTAGTTCATCACATCACGTCCACGCGGTCCCGCGCGCATCATAGAATCCATTTTTTCGCTTCCTTCTCGGGAATATCTGGGAAGATTTCTCGCATCGCTTTCAGCGAGCTCTTCATAATTTTTTCGTTAATTGTGCTCGTGTCCCAATCGCTGGGTGATTGAGCGGGTTTATTCAACATATCTATCAAATCCATTTCGAAACAACACGCCGCCACGTCGGCTTCGCCGCCGTAGAATTTATCGCCGAAAGAATGTACGCCCAAAACGTAACCATCGTCGTCGAGTAACGGACCTCCCGAACATCCACTCGAGACGGTTGACGTGTGCGCGATGTGCGTACAATCTTCCGAATATCCTATGATTTCACCGTTTGACTGCTCCGAGTCCCCAACGAGGCTAAAAAATGGATTGGCGTACGCCATGGGATACCCAAACGCTCGAACTCTTTGGGTCTCCTTCATCTTTTCGTTACGCTTTTGGGGCAACTCTAACCCACGAGAAGACAATAAGGAGGAGACAGAGGAGACAGATGAAGGCGAAGATACGACTCGTAGAAGTGCTAAATCGAGTCGCTCGTGAACGCTAAAGATTTCCGCTTGAACCGAAACCGCTTTTTCCTTCTTAAAATCTGAAGGAAAAACACATTCGAGTCCATCTCGTCTTGTACCTGCCATGGAAGCGACGTGAGCCGCCGTCAACACGAAGAAATCCTCTCGATTAAACGCATCTATCTCATTAGCGGCGGCATACTTTTCAGTGCTCAAGAGAACGCCAGAGCCGTGGCGTGAGGAAAGAAACCGAGATACTATTGCGGGCGTTTTCGATGATGTTCTATATCTTATTTTACACACGGAAGATTTTTCGATGCGTGATGAAGATTGGGACCGGTCATCATCACCTTTCATCATCGTCGTCATCGTCTTCATAATCAACCTGATTGATGATTCTAATACTATTTTCTCCTCCTTTTGCTTCTCTCTTCTTTCGCCTTCATCTTCTCATCATCATCGTAATCATCTTTTTGTAACGAACTCATCTTTTCTCTCTTTTCTCTCTCAAAAATGCTAAACCCTGATTGCCGGTCGATTTTCTTTTCGGCAAAAAAAAACAACAAAGGTTTTCCCTCTCCTTTTTTGGGCAGAAGAATTCTATCCCATCGCACCACCTCACTATTTTCAGCGCGCGCACGACACACCCTTTCAATAAGGTACACGCACACGCACTCAAAAGAGACATATAGTAATAATAGTAACAGCACGCGGTAGTTTATGTACTTGAGGAAAATCACTCAGTTCACGACATCATCTTCTGCTAAATTATTATTCACTTCTTCTTCTACGACCAGTGCGCTGCTCTTGAACAACAACATTTATAAGACGAAAATGATGTCCACGATGACGACGACGCAGACGAATTTCTCCTCTCGACGAGGAGCGATTTTTTCGTTGAAACAACAACAACAACAACACAAAAAAAGATCGTTCAGTTTAACGACGCGCGCAATGGGTGCTAAAGTTGGAGATCAAATCAGTGGCGTATTGCAAGTCGGTCCTTGGATCGATGGCATGCCAACACCAGTCAACATGGCTGAACGATGCAAAGGCAAAAAGGTCATCTTGGTCGGCCTTCCAGGTGCGTCTTGTTTTCTTTCTTCTCCAAAAATTAACACAACACGAGATCGATCGGCTGCGGATTCGTTCGTTGGAATTATTCTCTTCTTCTTTTAAGAAAAGTCTTCTTTTCTATTATTATAAATACATAAACGCTTCTCTCACTAACCGAAACTATCTTTCTCATAATATTACTCAAACAGGTGCTTTCACACCTACATGATCCACGTGTCAAGTTCCGGGTTATATTGCCGGACAAGATAAATTGAAGGGCGCTGGGATCGATGAGGTGATCATTTTCTGTACCAACGACACGCAAGTCATGGATGCGTGGGGAGAGGCACAAGGTATTGCGGGCACGAACATTACGTTCATGGGTGACCCGAACTCCGTTATGGTTGAAAACTTGGGCGTCGAATTGACGCACCCAGGACCGTGCTCCAAGCTTGGTCCGGGGAGATCCAAGCGTTTCGCCATGTACATCGACGACGGAGTCATCAAGACGTTCAACGTCGCGGAAAGTCCGACTGATCCAGCCGGGGACGATTTCCCGGAAGTCGCCTGCATCGACAACATGGTTGACACCATGTGCTAAGATGCCTGCGAAAAAAGGCTTCAGTCCGAGGAAGAGAAGGAACACTGTGTTTATTAAAAACTCTTCATCTTTTATATAAAAGAGAGAAAGAGCTCGCAACGTTTTGTTTGTGTTTTCCGCAAAAAGTACCATGTCATGGTGGTGCTTCGCTCGCTAAATTAAAGTGACGTTTCTCGCGTTAAACGAGTGTGTTTATTCACATCTCCTACGCGAAAAACCGATGTCGGCGAGAAGGTTTACATACAACAAGCGAAAAGAGCGCAATATAAATTAGACGCGTGTTTTCGTCAAGAAAATTTTTTACGGAACAAAATTCTATTTACACATTTTACTCTTCTACTTTTTAATTAGCTTACTCTTCTTCGACTTTGACTTTGTTCTTGCGCTGCCAATTCACGAACGCTTTCACGTTTTTATCGTCCGGTTCGTGCGTTAAATCGCCTTGACAGAACACGATGTACGAGTCCATTCCAAAGACGCCGATACCAAAAATTTTCAACTCCGGGGTGAGTCCGACTTCAAATTTACCACACTCGGAGAGAAATCTGGTGGTCAATTCAACGAGCGCGCGCATTCTATTTGGAAATAATCCCAGAGGACGAATAATCTCAAAGACACTATCCGGCGTCGCATTTTTGTGAAACGAAGTGGGAGTCGGAAATTTCTCGAAGAAGCCTGATATGCACCTGTGTTTAACATCCGCGCTCGAAACTCGACTCATCAAAACGACCGCTATTAACAACTGCCATCCGTCGTGGCAGTAATATTCTTGTAACAACATGTATGGCGACGGCGGTGGAGGGGTCCCCAATCTCGAGGTAACAAACGCTTTCCAGTCTGCGACGGCTTCTATTTCCGGGACGCAGTCGCCCCACCTCGCCAACGCCTCGTGTCTCCAGTGCTCGTTCGCCGTCGTCTTAGCTGATGATGCGTTACCGTTGGATTTTTTCTTGCATGTTGTTCTCTTCAATAATATCGTCCGGGCGTTTTCCAACCATTCTCGGGACGTTTCCAACGCTTCCACGGTGGAGTTGACGTGGTTCTCTTTGTTACTTTCATCGTCGTCACTCGTACTTATTTTTTTCCTTTTCGCTTCTTTTTTCCACATTTCGAGTTCGCTGTATTCATCGATGAATGATCCGTCTAATTCCGCTGGTTTCTTTTGAATACGCGAAGATGCTCGCGTCGGTTCTGTCCTCAGTTTTGGTACCGTCTTTCTCTTCTTCTTCTTTTCTTCGTTGTTGTTTTTGTTCTTGTTGTTGTGATTGTGAACAACCATGGCTAAATCAGTTATTCCCAAACGCGCCATGTATTGCTTATTCCTCGCGACGTGCGCGATTCTCTGGCGCTCGTATTCAGTCAAGTTATCATCCTCGTTGTTATTATTGATACTCTCCATGATGATGATGGTTATTCTGAAATGTGTGTATAAATAGTTATTCTCAGAGAGAGAGAGAGAGAGAGAGAGAGAGAGAGAGAGAGAGGTGACGTTGATATTTTGTGTTGACAGGTGAGATAAATTCAAAAATCTTTCTCTCTTTTTTCATCACGCTCTTCTTTTTCATGTTTTTTGTTTGCTTTTGAAGAGCTTTTAAAAAAAAAAGCGCATTCATTCCCACGTGAATTCATCACTCTTAAAGGTGTTTGTGTATCTTAAGGAAGTTGAAAGCACAAAACGAATGATGATGATGATGGGCGCGACGACGACGACAACAACAACATCAAAAACACCGTTGTTCTTGGTTAAAAAGAAAAGAACCGATCTAAAAATCGTCCAACTTTCTCGAAGCAGAAGCAGAAGAAAGCTTCCTCCTCCTCCCAAAAGTGTTCTGAAAACCAATTCGCCGCCCCCGGCTGAAGAGGAAGAAAAACGTTCTTCAATAACGAAAGCAAAGAACAGTAAAGATGCGTTCAAACTCGAAACAAACGAAATCGCGTTATACGACACGACGTTGAGAGATGGCGCGCAACAAGTCGGGATGTCGCTCACTTTAGACGATAAACTCGCGGTTTCAAAACGATTGAAAGAAATCGGCGTTCGATTCATCGAAGGAGGGTACCCTGGATCCAACCCGAAAGATGCGAAATATTTCGAAGTCGAAGCGAACAACGCGCGCGAAATGTCCTCGCAATCCAACTCTGGATCGAGTAAAAACTCTTCCTACACTGATGCTGCCGAAGTTTCCAACAAAAATAAAAACAAAAACGTGAATAATAATACCTACACGTTCATATCTGCGTTTGGTATGACGAGACGCAAAGGCGTATCGGTCGAACAAGACGCCGGACTCCAAGCTATGTTGGATTGCCCGGCACCAGTCGCGTGTATCGTAGCAAAGGCGTGGGACGAACAGTGTGAAAAAGTTCTGGAGGTGTCTTTAGAGGAAAATCTCCAACTCATCGAAGAGAGCGTCGCGTATCTCATCGAGAACGGGAAGGATGTCATCGTAGACGCCGAACATTTTTACGACGGATACAACGCCAATCCCGAATACGCTTTAAAATGCTTAAAGACGGCGGCAAACGCTGGAGCTAAAGCCATCGCTTTGTGCGATACGAATGGAGGCATGATGCCGTGGGATGTCGAAGCAATCACTCGAATAGTCGTCGAGTCTCTCGGTGACACGATGATTGGCGTGCACATGCACAACGACGGCGGTTTGGCGGTTGCGAACTCCATCGCGGGCGTTCGAGCTGGGGCGACGATGGTACAAGGCTGTTTCAACGGTTACGGCGAACGAACGGGCAACGCAGACTTGGTCGTTATTGCCGCGAATTTAGCATTAAAAATGGGTAAAAAAGTCGTTCCAGACGGCGAGCTCGCGAAACTTACCGAGTGCGCGCGAACGATTGCGAAAATTTGCAGACAAGACATTTTGGCTCGGCAACCGTACGTCGGACCGGATGCTTTCGCACACAAAGGTGGTTTACACGTCGCTGCGTTGAAGAAGATGCCCATGAGTTACAACCACATACTTCCCGAACTCGTCGGAAACTCTGCTCGATCGGTGGTTTCAGAATTAAGCGGCAGAGGGAACGTTCTCGACGCGGCGTATAAAACCGGTCGCGAAGTCAGCGGCGACATGGCGAAGAAGGTTCTCGCGCAAATAAAAAGTTTAGAAAGTAAAGGTTTTATTCTCGAAGATGCCGGCGCGAGCGTGGATATTTTGTTTCAACGCGCTGCCTCGGATTACGAGGCACCGTTTAACGTTGTTGAATTCACCGTTCACTCTGGCTCGACATCGTTCGGAGTCGTCGCGAAAGAGGAAGATGATGACGATGGTAGTAGTGATAGTGGTAGTGGTAGTAGTGATAGTAATAGCAGCAGCAACGGCAACGGTACCAATAGAAACAGAGCCCCGTCGGAAGGTTACAAGGAAGGATCGTTTTCTTCCAACCAAGCTATTGTGAAGATAGATACGTTCTTGACAAAGAATATGGAAACGCGTTTGAGCGTAGCGGAAGGAAACGGTCCGGTTGATGCGTTGGCGAAAGCGCTTCGTTCAGCCTTGCGAGATGATTTCCCTCAGCTCGATGGTATTTCACTGAGCGATTATAAAGTTGATTTACTCAGTCAAGGCGGTACGACTGCGGCGGTAACCAGAGTAACGATAGACTTTGTTGATTCGGCGACGGATTTGCGTTGGAGAACTGTCGGGGCGCACAGCTCAATCATCGAAGCTTCGTTTCGCGCTTTGGTGGACGGCTTGGAATACGGCATCGAACGATGCGCGGACGGATGCGTCGTGGACTTTGAAACGAATTAATTTATTAATATGAATACTACTAACACTAATGATGATGATGATGATGATGACTCGTTTCTATTTAAAATGGTTTGTTGTTGTTGTTGTCTATTATCAAAAATATAGTACACGCTTCCTTCAAAATGTTTCCAGTAAATTTACTTTAACATCCGTAGTATGACATTTGCCTGCTCCCGAAATGCGCGTACGGGTCGACACGTTTTTTCGGACCTTCGAGTAACTTTCTCGCCTTTGTCTCGTCTCTGTCTACTCTCAACCAATCTTCGATCGTCGATAACAAATGGTCGATGCCTTTTATTTCCTCAATGTCTTCCTTTCTGCCGCCTTGGCCATATTTCAACTCGCCGTTTGAAATGAACGCCAAGTGCGTCATCCAGTCGTGCATGCCATCAAAGATGTGCGTGGCGTAAATAATCGTCGCCCCTCGCTCCTCGCACTCCTCTTCGAAGAACTTTAACAAATCGAGACGTCCTAAAATGTCTAAATCTACCGTGATTTCGTCGCACAAGAGCACCTCGTACGGTTTCAACAAGCCTAAGCATATTTGCACCCGTCGTCTTTGGCCGTCCGATAACGCCATCATCGACCAATCTAAATCAATATCTAACAGTTTAATCAGTCTTTCTCTTCTTTCAGGGTCTACGTTTTCGACGCCAAATATCATTTGTCTCGCGGGAAAGTCACCCGCCAACGGCACGTCTCCGCCCGCGCTGCCTACGTTTCGTCGCCACTGCGAGCCTAAATAGGATAACTCGCCGGAACAGGACAAGTTGAAATCGTGAAACGGAGGTCGTCCCAACACTCGAACTTTGTCTTCCGCGACCATAGTTTTCCCGGCGAGAATTTGTAAAAGCGTCGATTTCCCAGCGCCGTTCGCGCCGGAGAGTAAACATCGACTGCCTTTGGGAAGTTCCAACGTGAAATCTTTAATGATTTCGGACGGTTCCATCGGGTACGCGTACGATAAGTTCTTCACTTGTAACGATATTGTTGTTTGTTGTTTCTGCGTCATGATGTTGATACTCGTTTTATCTTTTATCACTTCTTCTTTATCACTTCTGGCTTCTTCTTCTTCTTTAAAGTAGATAATACTCGTACGTAGTGAGGAAAAGAAAAAGTGCGTCGTCACTCATAAAACGGCGTCTGTGAGCCACGAATTTCTTTTTCTTTTTTTCTTTTGCTTCTCCACACAAAAATATCTTCTCATCATCAGAAGCTCTGCTTCTTATTATATAAATAGGAACAAATAATTTAAGAAATGATGACATCGACAGCTGCCGCGACAACGACGACGACGACGAGTTTAGATCGTCTTCACACGCTCTCGTCGTCGTCCACCAAAAGCACTCGAGGACGATCTTCTTCGTCTGCTTCGTCTGCTTCTTCTTCGTCTTCTTTGACGACGACGACGACGAGGAGGATTTTGAGAAACCGACAAAAAAAATCATCGCCGATATCTTCATCATCATCGCTCAAAGATTTGACGGAAGAAATCGCGCAACTCGGTTTAGACTTGGATCGAAATACCGTTGGACCGGCGGTTTTTGCACTCTCAGCCGTGAGCGTGTTCTGGCTGTTTTACGACGGTTCGGTGCAAACGAAACAACTTAAAGAAGAGCTCGATGCCAGAGGTGTAGATTCGTCCTTATTTAACAAGTTGTACGAATTGAAATACATCAAACGCGCGTTGGACTCTGGGGACCGATCGGCGTACGACGAAGCCGAGGAGAAGATTCAGTGGCAACGATCGAAAATCGTCGTAGGAGCCGGCTCTATCACCGAGGTGCAAAAGATTCAAAAGTTCTGGCAAAGTAAAGGCATCAAGGTGAAAACGCTCGCGGACTTAGATAAAGTTGAAGAGTACATGGTGAAGAAATACGGCGGCAAGAAGAGCAAGTTTTGATTAATTATTATTTCTACATTTATTTCGACGAATGGATCATACGCGTATATATTCGATGAACGACCTAATCGATGGTTTTTTGTGCGAGTTTGAGCAGCGTGACTATTATTGTTTGTTTTTAGTACAAGTTCTTGGCGTCGTGGCGTTTATCGCGCTTCAAAGTGTTCGCTTTATATTTTGTGCCCATTTTGTCGCGATGGGCTTCAGCTTTGAGTTGCGCCTTCTTCTTGCGTTTCGTTATCCCTCTCAGTACTGTTTTTGATGCTTTAGTCTTCTTTTTATTCATCATCAGTGCGATGTTCTTGTCACCACCATCGTTGCCGCCTTCCTGGTGAGAAGAGATGAGCGCATCCAAGGAAGTTGTTGTGTTTGTTGTTGTTGTTGGAATGCTCCAACCACCACCACCACCATCGTCAGCAGCAGCAGCAGCGGCGGCGGCTTTATCATCAGCATCCATCAGCATCTTGGTAGTGTTGTTGGTATTCTTGTTTCGTCGCTTCTTGCCCATTTTATATTACTCTGTTGTTATATTACTCTTTTATATTCTATGCGTCGCCGCCAACATCAAAATGAGAGATGCGCTCTCTTTACACAACAAATGCGGATTTCAGAAAATTGGGAATTTTAGTCCAAAATCTCACCAGACGACGCAAAACAATCAATCCGTCGCGTGCATGCAAAAAAAAAGAGATGCCACAACGAACCGTGATACCACTTCACTATCAAGTCGATGATCTAGATGACCTGACTGGGGTTTGAGCCCAGGATTGTTCGGGTTTGATGAGAACCGCGTTTCAATTCCTTGATCTCTTCATTTGAAGAGCCCAGATTTTAGAGTTTTGCAGCGCTTTTACTGCAAATAGGGTTTGGAAAGAGAACTAAATCTTCCACGTTTAGGGTTCCAATTGAGAAAATCGAAGAAGACTTCAAACGTTTGAGGTACTATTATTGATTGGTACAGGTACCTACTAGTATTAGTATTATTACAACAGCTGATGCACACTTTTGACCTCTTGGATGACTTTCTTCGCCTTCTCGAACGGTTCTTCGAACAAGCCCGGGTCTTTTTGCTCTAAACTTTTTTCTCCGACTAACGCGGCGAACGACTCCGCCACGCCTTCCGGCAAACCGGTTAAATCGTACCCGCCTTCTAATAAAAACACAATCTTCCCGTCGCACAAATCTTCACTGAGCTTCTTCAACCTCGAACTTAAATAATGGTACGTTCGCGAACGGAAGTTTAAGTTTGCGAGAGGATCTCTCCAATGCGCGTCGTATCCTGCCGAAACGACGATGAAATCCGGCTGAAACCTTCTCGCCGCCGGTTCGACGACGAGATCGAACGCCTCCAAAACGGATTTCTCGCCCGCCCCAGTAGGAAGCGGTACGTTTATATTCGTCCCTTCGCCTTCGTCTTGCCCGATATCGGATATCTTCCCCGTCCCCGGGAAACTTCCGTCTTCGTGCGTGGATACGAACAAAACCGTCGGATCCTTGGCGAAAATATCGTTCGTGCCGTTTCCGTGGTGAACGTCAAAGTCGTATACCAGAACTTTTTTAATATCGTTCGGGTACTGGGTTTGCGCATATCTCACCGCCGCAGCCGCGGTGTTGAACAAACAAAATCCCATAGGACCTTTTACTACGGCATGGTGCCCTGGGGGGCGGACCAAAGCGAAGCCGGTTTTCGTCTTGCCTTTTAACACCGCGTCGACGAGCGCGTTGGAGGCGCCGATAGAAGCGAGCGCGGCTTCGAACGAACTCGGCGTCATGTACGTCGAGGCATCGATTTGGCACGGTGCTTTTGTCTTTGCCAAAAATTCTAAACTTTTCATGTAGTTTTGCGAGTGAATATCGAGAGGAACTAAATCTTCAACCGTCGCTAAAGGCGGATTTTCCAACAAGACAATCGACTGGTCCTTTTTCCTTTCGAGAAAGAATTCGGAATCGTTTTCTAACTTCTCCAAGATGGCTGGTATCCTCGCCGCGCACTCCGGGTGCCCGAGCGAGTCGTGTTCGGCATTTTCCACGTGCGCGTAAAGAATGTCTGATTTTGATACTTCTTTTGACGACGACGACGACTTTGTTCTTGTTGTTCTTGTTGTTCTTGTTGTTGTTCTCGTTTTTGAGAAAGATGATTTTACAAGAACGCACGTGTCCCGCATCATCATCATCATCATTCGTGTACCAAACACGTGTTGTCTTCTACTTCTTTTAAAACTTCTTTTTGATGAATTCTTCTTCTCGACTTGACCGGAGGAGGAGGAGGAGGAGCTCTGCTTGTGATGATGATGATGATGATGATGATGATGACTTTTTTGATGTAAATATCTTCTTGGTCTTCCTTCTCAATGAATGCAAACAAATAAAGACGTCATTGTTATTCTTTTTTATTGGAAAACCTCAGCACACAACTACTAAAAAAAAATGAACGCATCTGCCACGCTCTCTGCTTCCCGCGTCATCGGGGGAACATCTTTTACTAGGTATGTGAGGATGATAAAGAGCGTCTCTCTTCCTCTTTTGATGATTTAATACATCATATAAAAACGCGTTTTTGCGTCGTCGTCGTCGTTTTTTTCTTGATTAATCTCTCTCTTTTTCTCGTTGCATTTTTTATGAGATGATGATGATGATGATGATGATGATGAATGACTTTTATTATATTGTTCACTTTAAAACGACAGAAAATCCTCCTCCTCCTCTTTGCAGAAAACAACGCCGAGAAGAAGAAGAGGTAACGTTTCGGTGAATGCGCGATTGGTCGGTAACCCGGCGCCGCACTTTGAAGGCGAAGCCGTCATAGACCAAGAGTTTGAGACCATCTCTTTGGACCAATACAAAGGCAAGAAATATGTCGTCTTGTTCTTTTATCCGTTGGATTTCACTTTCGTCTGCCCGACTGAAATCACCGCCTTTAGCGACCGATACGAGGAGTTCTCTAAATTGGACTGCGAAATCATCGGGTGCTCGGTCGATTCCAAGTTCTCTCACTTGGCGTGGATCCAAACCGAAAGAAACGAAGGCGGCTTGGGCGACATTGAGTACCCGTTGCTCTCGGATTTGAAGCGCCAAGCGGTTCACGCGTACGACGTGTACGATGAGAATAACGGCGAGGCGTTGAGAGGTTTGTTCATCATCGACAAGGAAGGTATTATCCAGCACGCGACCATTAACAACGCGCCGTTTGGTCGCTCCGTCGACGAAGCGTTGAGAACGTTGCAAGCGATCCAGTACGTGCAAACGCATACGGATGAAGTTTGCCCGGCGGGTTGGAAACCGGGGGATGAAGCCATGAAGGAAGACGTCAAGGGTTCGAAGGAGTATTTCTCCAAGCTTTAAACACTAATACAACGATATAATAGCTTTATAAAAACGACGCAAGCACTAAAACAAATACGAAAATAAGAGCAACGCACTTGATGATGATGATGATAATGAAACTAAATAATATTGTGGTTGTTTGTTAAAACTCTCTCCCTCTTTTTCTCTCTCTCTCTTTAAATGATAATAAATGTGGTCTCGTTTTGTATGCTGTTTTATACTCCCAAGCGAGTCTTGAAGTCGCCAATCATGTGCAATAAACCATCCTCTAATTTAATTTTTGGCTCCCAACCCAATACCTTCATCGCCTTGGAAATGTCTGGTTTTCTTCTCGACGGATCGTCTTGCGTGTTTTCCTTGAAGACGATTTCGGCTTTCGGGTTGACGACTTCCTTCACTTTTTCGGCGAGTTCCAACATGGTAAACTCACCCGGATTACCCAAGTTGATTGGACCGGTATCGTCACCATCCATGAGAGCCATTAAACCAGCGACTAAATCGGAAACGTATTGGAACGATCTCGTTTGCTGACCATCGCCGTACACCGTCATCGGAGTTCCAGTCAACGCTTGCGAAACAAAGTTGGAAACGACGCGACCGTCGTCCAAAGCCATTCTCGGACCGTACGTGTTGAAGATTCTCGCCACGCGAATTGGCACTCTGTGTTCGCGGTAGTAATCAAACGCCAACGTTTCCGCGCATCTCTTACCTTCATCGTAGCACGAACGTTCACCAATCGGGTTCACGTTACCCCAGTACGTCTCCGTTTGCGGATGTTGCAACGGGTCACCGTACACCTCGGACGTGGACGTCAACAAAAACTTAGCCTTGGTGCGCTTCGCTAAACCCAACATGTTCATGGTACCAATGACGGACGTTTTAATCGTTTTCACCGGGTTGAACTTGTAGTGAATCGGAGAAGCTGGGCACGCCAAGTGATACACCTCGTCGACTTCGAGCAAGATCGGTTCGACGACGTCGTGGCGAATAAACTCAAAGTTTTCCTTCCCAAAGTGGTGCTTGATGTTGTCTTTGGATCCAGTAAAGAGGGAATCTGTTTAATGTGTTTATTATTTGGGAGAGTCATTAAGAGTGTTCGTCGTCGTGAGAGCCGCGTTAGTTTATTGATTCAGTAGGAGTTTTTTGGGTGTTGTCTCGAAATGGAAAAAACCGCCGCGCGAAAGCTACGATACGTATGCTCAAACAACACTTGACATGAAAAGACTTTTGCTGAACGCGTACCTAAACATATGACGTAATCGCCTCTCTGTTTTTACGTAGGGAAGAAAGGGAAGAAAGGGGTCAGCGCGCGTCTCGGAAATTTAATACTAATGCTTAAAGGCGCCCCTTTTCGCGTGGGTCGTCGATCGGACTCAAGTGTGATGACGACGAGAAGAAAGAGAATAAAAACACGCACCGCGACCAAGGCATCGCACAAGTGCGACCCGACAAATCCAGCGCCACCGGTAACGAGAACGCGTCTCGCTCCAGTTCTTGGTTTCGTTTTGATGATGGTATTTCCGTTCTCGTCCATTTTTTTGTATCGTTCGTTGTTCACTTAATGCGCGTGTTCTTTGTGGTGTCGGAATTTTTTGGCCATTTTGGTGTTGAGAAAAAGAAGAATGAAAAAGAGAAAAGAGACGAGAAAACAATTTCGTTGTTTCCATTTGCTGTGGGTAGAATCACATGTAAGTTTAATAACCTCTCGGTTTGCACGCGTTTTTGCGCTTCTTTATTTTAAGCGGCGGAACTCTCAATCAACTGTTCGCTGAAAATTTTTCTATATTCGCTCTTCATCTTGACGCCGTTGATGACCGCCACTCTGGCTTTATCTTTAAACACTTGCACGCACGGAGTGCCCATAATACCAGCGGATTCGGCAATCTCGGGATCTTTTGCGATGTCAATTTCGACGTAATGGATGGATTTCTCGTACTCGTCGAGCACTGTACTGAGCATCGGTTTCAGTCGTTTACACGGGCCGCACGTCGGGCTCGTGTACATCACGACTAAAGGACGAGGCGATTCGTGGTACAATTTTCGCAACGCGTATTGGCCTTGATGTTTTTGTCTATCTATATCAAAGTTATCCGCATCAATCGCAGGTTCGTGCGTCTTCTTTTTCGGCGCTTCCGCTTCTTTCTTCTTCGCGGCTTCGATTTCTTCTTTCGCGTCCTTGGTATCCATCATCTTAACTTCTTTCAACAGCTTGTTCATTTGCAGATATCTTTCCGTAGAGATGGCCGCTTGGCATCCGCTCCCAGCCGCTGTTATGGCTTGTCGCCATTCTTTATCGTGCACGTCACCGGCTGAGAAAACGCCTTCTACGGAGGTGGATGTCTTGTCGTGATCGCTGACGATGATGAAACCGTCCTCGTCGGTGCCTAGTTGCGAGTCGAGAAACTTTGTATTCGGCGTGTGTCCAATACCGTAGAACATGCCGGCAACTTTCAGAGGCTCCGGAATAGATTCATTTGTTTTCGTGTTTACGAGTTTGAGACTTTCTAAGAAGCCTTGCGCATTACCTGCCGCATCTTCGACGGACGTGTTGTAGTGCACTATCACGTCTGAAGAATCCAACACCCGGTCTCTCATCGCCTTGGAAGCTCTCATCTCTTCGCCTCTGACGAGCAAGTGAACCTTAGAGGCGTATTTCGTCAAATAAATCGCCTCTTCGCACGCGGAATCGCCACCGCCCACGACTGCGAGTTCTTTTTGCGCGAAAGCGGGCGAAGCGCCGTCGCAAATCGCACACGCGGAGATGCCTTTACTCCAAAATTTCTCCTCGCTCGGGATGCGTAAACGCTTCGCCGTCGCCCCGGTGGCTAAAATGATCGCGTTCGCTCTCATCGTGCGATCTTCGGATTTGATTTCAAACGGTCGCTTCGAAAAATCAACGCTGACGACGTCTTCTTCGTATAATTCCGCGCCCCATCGCAAGGCTTGTTGACGCATTCGCTCCATCAACTCAGGTCCGGTCACGCCTTCAGGGAAGCCTGGATAGTTTTCAACCTCGGTCGTGCTCATTAACTGACCTCCAGCGACGCCGCCGCTCTGAAATCCTTCAAAACATACCGGCGCCAAGTTTGCTCTGCCTGTATATATTGCCGCCGTGTACCCAGCCGGCCCCGATCCAATGATTACAACATTTTTTACGTCGTCGTTGTCACCAACATCATTATCTGGAGAAGTCGACGACGATGCACGAATTTTATCGTTCCGTAACTTTCTGTGTCGATGTTGTTGTTGTCGCGGTTGCGAGTGGTGGAAAAGCTGATGATGATGATGATTGTGACTTTTACTGTTGTTGCTTCTTCTCCTACTTCTTCCTCCTCTCGCGATGGTGGAGAAGGAGGAGGAAGAGAGCTGGGTGCAAATCGTTCGACAAAAACTACTTTTGCTAGTACGCAAACTTGTGCTCGTACTACCAAAACTGGTTGTGCTCCTCATCGTGTCTCTTTTTTTTGAGGTTTTTTGCCCGTCGCGTGGAAGGATTTGTCTGATTCTTCGAAAGTCTCACCCAAAAAATAATTAATTCATTTGGGGCCTTTTTTGGCCACAAGCAAGCGGAGGAAGAAGAGGAGATTATATATAATAAGCAGAAGTGGATAATCATTGGATCGGCACACAAAACGATGATGATGATGACGATGAGTTTTAACACGACGACCACCGCATCCAACGCGTCTTGTTCACTCGCGTCTTCTCAGAAGACGAGCGTGAGAGGTGGACGAGCGAACAATAAATTGAGAGCGCAAAAACATGCGATTGCAAGACAGAACGGAAGACGCGCGTCTTCTCTCGTCGTCTGCGATGGCACCGGGAAGTTCGTCGTCGGAGGGAACTGGAAATGCAATGGAACGATAGACTCTATCGATAAATTATGCGCGAGCTTGAACAGTGGGAAGATCACGGCCGACGTAGAAGTCATCTGCGCGCCGCCGATGGTATACATAGACAGAGTGCAATCGAAATTGAAGGCACCGTATCAAATTGCAGCGCAAAACTGCTGGGTTAGCAAAGGTGGTGCTTTCACTGGAGAAGTCTCCGCGGAGATGTTGAAAGACGCGAACATTCCGTGGGTCATTTTGGGACACTCGGAGAGAAGATCTTTGTGCGGCGAAACGAATGAATTTGTTGGCTTGAAAACTAAATACGCGTTAGATACTGGAGTGAAGGTGGTGGCGTGCATAGGCGAATCGTTAGCGCAAAGAGAGGCGGGAGACACCTTGAACGTGTGCTTCGCGCAACTCAAAGCTATCGTCGATTGCGTGACTGAAAAGGACTGGGAGAACATCATCATTGCTTACGAACCAGTTTGGGCTATTGGAACGGGTAAAGTCGCAACTCCGGACCAAGCGCAAGAAGTGCACGCTGGCGTCCGGAAGTGGATGAATGAAAACGTCTCCGCGGATGTGGCCTCCAAGGTGAGAATCCAATACGGCGGAAGCGTGAACGCTGGCAACTGCGATGAATTGGCGACGAAGCCTGATATCGATGGATTTCTTGTCGGTGGCGCCTCTTTGGACGGTGAAGCGTTCGTTAAGATTTGCAACTCTGCCGCGCATTCTAAATAAATAAATGAATTTGGATGGCTGCGAAAAAAAGAAATACAAGGAAAAGAACACACGCACACACACACGCACACACACAAACGCCGCGAGAACATAAATGATAATAATAAACACAAACCAAAAAGAGAACAACATGAAGAACAAGAGATGAAGAGATTGTAATTTTTAACCGAAGATAATACTTATTATCTGAAAAAATCACAAAAACAAATCACGCAGCTAAAAGGCAAACTATATTCGTGGGTGCAGCACTCGCGAGCACGCAAGAAATTCTCACAATCTCAAACATTTTTTCAGATCGTCCATATTCTCCTTCGATCCAAGGTGAATGGCGCCTCGCTCGTGAATCGACTCAACTGCGCTGTCTAATGTATTCGACCCAGTGTCGGAAATAGATAATCCTCCCGCTACTTCAATCATGAGTGCCATCGGAAAACATTCGTATAACATTCTCAGTTTACCGAGCGGATAGTGAAACGTACCTCCGGCGAGTAAAGTTCGATGCACGTCGGCTACCATAGATCCGACGTAGCGAGCCGTCATAGACGACGATTCTTTACAATCGCGAATGTATCTTTTCATCCCTTCCGAAAATTTGTGTTCGTATCCTTCGTTTATGCTATATATCTTCCCCCGCTGAGGAATCGATATATCAGCGCGCGTTTTCACGTACGTATTGGAGGAAGGGTCGAGCGTCCATCCAACAACTCTCGTATTCTTTCTCGTTGCAATCACTAAGTCTGTGCTACTACCGTACACGCAATACCCCGCGCACATGACGTTGCGTCCAGTTTGCGGCTTTAAAACTTCTTCGATTGGATTTCTAGTGTCCCCCTCGCCGGTTGTCTTATATTCAAACACGCTAAAAATGGACCCGACGGAAACGCCGTAAGCTACATTCGAAGACCCATCTAACGGATCGAATGCGACGATATATTTCTTTTCTTCTCCTAATTCTTGACCTCCGTCGTGTATTTGATCCGATGAAGACGAAGGCGCGAGTCCTTCTTGTTCTCCTCTTTTACCTCTTTCTCCTCCTCCTTCTCTCAAGTCGATGTATTCTTCCACTTCCTCGGAAATCAAACCAACGCACGAATTCGATTCTTTACACGCTTTTACAAACACATCGTGAGAATATATGTCTAATTTCATCTGTTCTTCGCCTTGAACGTTCGTGCTCTCCGCGCGTCCGCTCAAATTTCCGCTCCCATCTTTCGAGTCATCGATCGCTTGCACTCGAATAGCGTCTGAAATTTCCGTGCACGCGGAGGCGATTTTTGCCATCAATCGAATCAACGCAGGGTCGGAAAACTCCTCCTCCAAACGCTCTATCATCATTTTTTTATTCACCCGTATCAATGAGAACGCGAAATGGTTTAAGAAGATCAAAAGGTGGTGCGTCACCCGAAGACGTTTCTTTTTTATGATGCGGTGCGCGTGCGTGTATTAAAGAGTACTCCTTTGAGAAGAGTTTTAATTTTATGCAGAGGAAGAGAGAACTGAAATTTTATGCCACAAACACGCACCAATTTCCGCTGATTTTGGATGCGTGGCTGCCGCGAAGAGGAGGGGAGACCACGTGGACAAATTTGCAGACGAAAATTTTTCTTTTTTGGTCGCGAACAAACAAAACGATCCATTTTTCGAAGAAGTTTCTCTTGAAAAGAACTGAAGAAAAGAACGGCTTTTGCGACACAGTCTTCGCGGTTTTGATACAAAAAAAAGCGCTCGAAGAAGAAGACAAAGAAGAAGTGAGATCGATCGATCGAGGATAGCAGTGATGAGTTCTTCTATTTGTGCTGCGAAACAAGCACCGATCGTGGTCGGGTCTTTTGGAACAAAACGGAGATCGCCGAACAACAACACCGCCGCGCGATCATCATCTCAAAGACCGAAGCTTGTCAAGCTCGTTTCCAGAAGAGCAGAATCGTCGTCGTCGTCGTCATCCCGAAGAAAAACGCAATCTTCGTCGTCGTTTACGTCGTCGTTAACGCGACAATGTTTTACGACGAGAACAAAAAGCAGCGTCTCCTCCTCCTCCAAGAGAAGAGGGTTCATCGCGTCCACTCGCAAAGCACCGAAACACTTCAAGAACAAAAACGGGGAGGTGTTTTGCGGCAGCGCTTCGGGAGGAATCGGCGGAGAATTATCGGACTCGACGACGAACAATAAGAACAATAACAAGACGTCCAACAACGGCGAAGAGAACAACAAGAGATGGAAATCAATCACGTCGGCGTTAGCCACGACTCTGGGTGAAGACAGAGTAGAAGGGGAAGTGATTCCGCTCCTGGAGAGACCTTTGCCACCGCACGAAGAGATCCACCGAGGAACGCTCAAGAATGGGTTGAAATATGTCATTTTGCCAAACACGACGCCGGAGAGACGATTCGAGGCGCACCTTGAAATGCACGTCGGATCCGTGGACGAACGAGAAGACGAGCAAGGTTTGGCGCACTTGGTTGAGCACGTTACTTTTCTGGGTTCTCGCAAACGCGATCAGTACTTAGGAAGCGGTACCAGAGGTAACGCGTACACAGATTTTCATCACACGGTGTTTCACATTCACGCGCCGACGGTAAACAAGGACGGCGTGTACATGTTGAACAACGTGTTGGATATTCTCTACGACGTCGCGTTTAATCCTTCGTTGTTACAAACCAGAATTCAAAAGGAAAAGAAAGCAGTTTTAGCCGAAGCACAGATGATGAACACCATCGAATATCGCGTCGATTGTCAGTTGTTGCAGCATTTGCACTGGGACAACGCCTTGGGCATTCGATTTCCAATCGGTAAGCTCGATCAAGTGCCTCTGTGGGATGATGAAAAGATTCGCGATTTTCACGCTCGATGGTATTTTCCTTCGAACGCTACTTTGTACGTCGTGGGAGAGTTTGATGCGACTACAGAACAAGTTGAGAAAATGATTGAAGACGCGTTCAACGAGGCGGCGCCGAGTCCGTGGGCAATGCAAGCGGAATCTCCTTTAGCTCGCCACGAAGTGAGACCACCGGTAAAGCACGCTTACGGCGTACCTCTCGAAGAGCGCAAAGAAATTGAGGCACAACTTCATCGCATGATGGAAGAGAAAATCGAAGATCCGTACCAACCGTTCATCGCGAATGAAGGTGAACCGCAGATGTTTCAACACGAACACTTGACGCACGCGTCGTTTAACATTTTCTCGAAACTTCCAATCGTTCCGATGGAGAAGTTAGGCGACTTGCACCGAACAGTGTTGCAAAGAATTGCTTTGCTCGTGTTGCAATCTCGAATCCAGTCAAGGTACTCCGAGACAAACGCTGATTATAAACGCGTTGAACTCGATCATTCGGACTCTGCGCGAGAAGGATGCACGGTGACAACAGTGACGGTGACATGCGAACCGAGAGAATGGGAGTTTGCACTCCAAGTGGCAGTTGAAGAAGCGCGACGATTGCAAAAATGCGGTTTAACTCAAGGCGAGCTTTCGAGGTTTAAAGCAGCCATGATGAGAGATTCGGAGCAACTCGCGCAACAAGCCGGGTGCGTTCCGTCGTTGGAAAATCTCGATTTTGTCATGGAACACGACGCTCTCGGGCACGTTGTCATGGACCAAGTCGTAGGACACGAGAGTTTACTTTTGTTGGACGAATATATTACGTTGGAGAGCGTCAACGAAGCAGCTACGGAACTTTTGGGATTCATCGCGGAGTACGGATTCGACAGCGAAACTCGAGATCCTCGATCGGGCTTGACGACTGCGATTGTCGCGTGCGTTCCAACTACGACGACTGACGTGGAGACGGATCAAGAAGTTCGATTTGACATCACTCCCGAGGACGTGATGCGAGTATTGTCCGCGGACTACGGCGAAATCGAACCATTGGAGGATGTGGACGTGCCGGACAGCTTAATTCCGGACGCCGAGTTGGAAGCTATGATTCAAGAAAGAAAACCAGTAATAGAGTCTGCGACGCTCGACGAAGTTACCGGAGTGTACCAAAGACGCTTGAGTAACAACGTTCGCGTGAATTACAAACAGCTCGACGCGGAACCGGGAAGTGGATTTTTACGATTAGTCGTTCCCGGAGGTCGATCTCACGAACCGTTGGATGCCGGTCCCGATGGTATTGGTTCCGCCGCGCTTGGTTTGCGAACGTTGCAAGAAGCCGGTACGGTTGGCGCTTGGGACCGAAAACAAATCGAGCTATTAACGATGCAAAATCTGTTGGTGTTTGACGTCGAGCCTGAAATGGAGTATCTCTATTTGGACGGCGCGTTTGCTGTCGATGGCGGGTTGCGGACGATTTTGGAAATTATTCATCTTTTAATTGAAAAACCAAACTGGGAAGAAACCGCGTTGGAGCGAGTGAAAGATATCTACAGAATGTTTGAACTCAACACGACGAAAAATTTGGAACTAACGACGCACGATGCAATCAACAAAGCCATGTACGGTGACCGCCGATTCATGGATCCCTCGCGAGCAGAGTTATCTGCGTTGACTTTAGATGGTGTCGCGAAAGCAGTCGAAATGCAATTTAGCAACGGTCCGATTGAAGTGAACATCGTCGGTGACTTGATTCCCGAAGAGGTGGACGAGTTGATTACGCAAGTATTAGGCACGATTTCTAAAACGAAAGAGAACAAGAACGTACCTGTCATGACGGATCCGATACCATTGAGCTTAAAGAATGTTCCCAAAGACGATCCGGTACGCGAGCAACGACAATGGCTCCGGGATTCCGACGACAGAGCGTGCGCAGTCATGGCTGGTCCCGGGCCTTCCATGTGGGCGCCCATGCGCATTCCGGAGAGAGATTCCGCGCGAGTAGAAGAAGAGGGTGGTTTTGCTTTTATCGACGATATTGATCCGGTCAACGTGTTAGCTCAAGCGAATGGGAACCCATACGCTTTGCAAAGCGCGCGGAGAAAGAATCCTTTGGCGACGTACATAGCGGGTATGCTACTTTCTGAAGTAGTCGGTGGGCGGCTCTTTACCACGGTGAGAGACGCTTTAGGCTTGACGTACGACTGCAACTTTACGTTATCGTTCGGATTACAAAATTCAGACGCCACTACATATAGATTATTAGTCACATCTACGCCAGCAAAGATTGATGAAGCATTAGCCGCGGGTGTTCGCGTTTTGCGCGGATTTCAGCATCAAAGAGTTTCGCAACGCGAATTGGACCGCGCGAGAAACACGCTCTTGGCTCGACACGAAACCGATTTGAAATCGAACCATTACTGGGCAGATTTGATGCAATGCTCCTCTTTAGAAAACTTGGCAGAACACAAAACACTTGATTGCATCATGGACTTACCTCTGATGTACGAGGCGTGCACGGTTGACGATTTGCACGAGGTGTACGATTGTTTAGGTCTTGGCGAAGGAGAAATTTTCACCGCCATCACGGTTGCCGGTGAAAACGAATCCGTCGCTGAAAAGAGAAGAGAAATCCAACAAGACAGCGTTGCGTCCTCGTCATCGAACAGCGGCTTCAAAAGTATTGGTGAAGATGTTATGGCTGCGGCTGCTGCCAAACTCGGCGTTGCTCTCGGCGGCGGCGTGAGCATCGCCGAAGCGTTGAGCAAGCTGAAAATGGATCAAGATCGACGAGAAGAAAATTAATACACAAAAAGAATTATACTTGAGCGGCGCGGCATTTTGAGCGAATATATATATTAAAAGCAGATCTTGGTAATAATAATAATAATGTACGTAGTAAAGAGTATTATAAAATTACAATTGCGTGTGTGTGTGTATTTGTGTGTGTGTGTACGTAAATTCGCTCTTCTCTCTAATTCTCTTTTGCTGCGTCGTCGCTCGATCCTCCTCCAGCCGACGGTTTCGTACTCTTCACCTTTGAAAGTAATCTGTTCACCGCTTCCGGACCATCTTTTTGCACGAACGATTGCAATTCCTTCAATTGCGGACCGAGTTCTTTGCGCACGGCTTGGAAATCACCCTTCATGATCAAATCACCCGTCTTATCGATGGACGGACTCAACTTTCTAAATATCGGAGCGATGCCGCTCTTGTACAAAGTCACCGCGCCTTTGAAACGCGGGGAGATCAAGTAGTAAATCAAACACAATTTTACAAATCTGTATTTCGGGATTCTGTTTTAACATTGTAATAGTAATAAGAAGAAGAGAGTGTTATTCGCGTTTTTGTCAGTACGTATTATTTTAACCATTATACGTATTCTTCGTTAATGTGTTGTAGAGAAAGAGAGTTCCCCTTCTTTCTCTCTCTTTCTTTCTCACACAATTTTTAAAAATTGGATCTCTCCCTTAAACTCTTTTTCTCTTTCTTTCTAACGATCGATCGATGCGCGCGAACCGCCGACAAAAGAGCGCTCTGAACGAAAACATGATGATGATTTTGATGCTTCTGTGTCTTCTTCTTCTTCTCTGTCTTCCATCAAAGACAGAGAGAGATGAAGAGAATTAAAAAAAAATTGCGAGACGAGACGACGATTCGAGAGAACGACGTTTGAGACTTACAAGAAGACGAAGCCTAAAGACTCTCCCATTAAGACGGAGATGTAGACAATCCAATAGGTCAACCACAAGACGTCGTCGTCCGGTCTTTTACGATCGATGGCTTTCATCGAAGCGTACATCGGGTACACCACCGCGGCGTAGAATGAGACTAACGTGAATAGAAAGTTGATCATTTCTTCTTCTTCTTCTTCTGTGTTGTTGTGTTATTATGAAGAACGGTGCCTTGGTGCGCGTTCTGAAAGATTATTTCTGAATGAAAAGGAGAGAAAAGACTCCTCTCGGTTCTCTCCTTTTTCGTTCGTTTTTTTTTTCGACGAGAGCACAGTCAAATTTTTTCATCAGCCACGAAGAGAGAAAAGGAAAAAGAAGAGCGATGTCTCTCCATTCGATTTCTCTCTGGTGGATCGTTTCGACACAAACAACAACTTTAACAACAACAACAACAACAACAACAAAAAGAAGAAGAAGAAGAAGAAGACAAAGGAAATAGATAATAAGTACACAGAATACTCTTAAAATAATGTCCGGTTTAGCGTGTCTGAAAAAGTCACAAACCGAAGACGAAGACGCGCAAGAGTTGAAATTAGGACCCGATTTTAGCGACGCGCAGTGCTTGTCGATTTCAGAAGTGAGACTGGTGATGGAAGCGATGATATACGATTACAACAACAGAAACGAGGACGCGTCGTCGACGAACACGCAGGTGTTTGAAAAGACTCTGAAGTACGTGCAAAGATTTGGAGGGAACGTCAGTCAAGAAGCCGTGCAATTGATTCGAGACATGTTGACGAAACAGAACGGATTGCACACGTTCGAAGCGGCGGTGGTGTCGAACTTGCGCCCGGTGGATTACGACGAGGCAAAGACGCTCGTGCCGTCTTTGGAAGCGGAAGGGAGAGCGAGCGAGGAGCAGATTCAAAGAATGCTGGATGAAATGGCAAACGTTAGACGTTTTGAATAATATATATTATACTACTACTACTACTACTACCTCGCGGTACGCAAAATCAAAGTCTTTTCCTCCTCTTTCATCCTCACTCAGAAGGTCCAAAAACAAAACCAAAACAACCAAAACAGACAGAAGAGGAGATCTCTTTCTTAGTAGATCTTCACATCTCTCTCTCTTTCTGTCATCGTCATCGAGGTATTTTCACACGAAGGACAGATACTAAGATCTCTGTTAGTATTCACGAAGAGTAATACTTAATTTTACGACGATCGCACAACAAAAACGCTCCTCCTCAAAAGAACACTACTACTACTAAAATAGAATGACGCGAGCGGAAGATTTAGCTTCGGCGCAAAACTCTTTCAAAGAGTTTAAAAAAGCATTCGAACGCGCGACGACGACGACGACGGGTGATGAGAACGCTATTATGCAACAACAACAACAACAACAAACGAGTGGGGCGTTGAACTTGTTAGAAAACTTGAAAGTGGCGCTGACGCATCTCACCGCGTTACCTCCGTTGTTCGAACAAACGAAGAGTAAGAAAGAAGAGCTGTTATTAGCTCGGGAACTTTTGGAAATGTCTGTTATTTTGTGCGCTCGAAGAGACGACGAGATGTCGTTTGAGAGGAATTTCGCGCAACTCAGATCGTATTACGAAGACGTCCGAGAGGAACTTCCGCCGTCGAAAAACGAATCAATCTGTTGGGGATTGAACTTGTTGAGATTGTTGATGCAGAATAGAATCGGTTCTTTCCACGCGGAGTTAGAACTGACCAGTTCCGAGTTACTCGCAAACGCGTGCGTGAAGTATTCCATCGAATTAGAACAAAGATTGATGGACGGGGCGTACAATAAGATCGTGGAGGAATCAGTAAACGGGGAAATTCCCGACGAGAGCTTCAAACCGTTTGCAAACAGAATGTCCAAAACGGCGAGAGATGAGATTGTAAACTGCATCGAAAAGAGCGCCTCGGAAATAACGTTGAAAAATTTAGCGAGGCTTCTCATTTTAGACCACGATAAGAACGAGGCGATGAAGTACGCGATGGAGAGAGGATGGATGCTCGATGACGGGGCCATAGAAGAAACGTTCGTGTTTTCGGACGAACAGGCGGTACCATCGAGCAAAGACATTCCCTCGAACGAAATGATCTCGCGCGCGCTTCTTTACAGTCGCGAGCTGGAGAGAATAGTTTAAAGAAGAGCGCCGAGAAGCGAGAGGAGAAAGACGACGAGGAGAAAAGCAGAGGTTTTTAGCAAAAGATGTAGAAACATAATGTAGACGTAGTGTATTCAGTGGCGGTGATGGTAAAATCGTGATGAGTTATGATCAAAAGTTACTGGTTACAAAAAAGAATCATAAAATATTCTCTCTTTCTATCCTCCTCTCTCATCAATTTTCATCGATATCCAACGCATTGTCAAAAGCATCCATGATATCGCCCGGTGTTACTAAATGTCGATCGATTAAAGCTTTAGCGTGCCATATTGTGTTCTCTTGAGAATATCCTAACAAAGAACCGACGGCAATTCGTTTCGCCCAGTCTTGTTCGTTGAACGCGGCTTGCGTTCGTAATTTGGACAACTTTTCCGCGCGTTCTTTTGCGCCAGCCCCGGATTTGCGATACATGATGAGAGATACAGATTTAACCGAATTCTCATCCACGCTTAAATTTGACGAGAGAAATCCAACGTCATCAGGATTTTCGAGCGCTATCCTGTGTAAAGTTTGTAAGACGTACGGCGCGTCGATCGTTTGGAGTTGAGAAGGTTCCCACGACGCGTTCAAATTCATCACCTTATTTCCAGCGTTTGCGCCGTTATTATCACCACTACTATCACTTCCAAACAGATTCCCAAAGAGTTTCCAACCTCCGTTCGAGGAATTACCATTTCCGACGGTGCTTGAAGAAGAGGAAGATGATGAAGGTGAAGATGGACTCCCCGGGGAACCGCTCGAATCGCTGCCGCCGCCACCACCGCTAAACTCCGCCGCGCGTTTCCTCTCCAAATAATCACGAAGATTTTGATCGTGCATGTTCTCTTCTTTCGCGTTGTAAAACAAGTGCCCAGCTGGTGCCAGCTCGGAGGAATGACTCACTTGGATCATGACGACGTCTCTGCACTTTTCCTCAAACGCGAGAAGCTCTCCGGCGAGTTGCGTCGCCGCTTCCAACCCTTCGACGATGCACCGTCTCGTAGACGCGCTTTTCCCGTCTCTCCACGGCGACGCGTCGTTCATCACCGCAGCTTTCAACAGATCGTATGAAACGACCGATCTGCATCCGACCACTTTCGAGGCGCGTTGTAAGTTTTTCATCTTTTCGAAATTTTTACTCTTCAACTTGCTCGACTTTAACTCTAGTCTAAACTTGTCTCCCAGTTGCTTCATCCACGCGTCGTTCGTAAAGCAAGAGTCCTCTTGGACGTCTAACTCTGCTTCCATGTTGTTCGATTGTTTTCTCGTGTCTAAAGTTATGGTCACGTTTTTCCCTTCAATTTCGCCCTTCAACGTAATCACCGCGTTGATGTTCTCGTCCTCTTCAGCCGCCGGCGCCGCTCCCGCCGTGGACTCTCTCACGACGAACCATCGCTCGCTCTGGTCTTCTTCCTCGTCATCTTCTTCGTTCGTTTGTGCAGTGGTGGAAACCGCGCTATTTCTAATCGTGCTGCTGCTACTTTCTTGCGAAACAGAAGAAGAAGAAGAAGAAGAAGACTGTTCTTGTTCTTGTTGTTGTTGCTGCGTTTTCCCACTCCTCCCACTGACGGTGGTGATCAGCAACAAATCTCCAGGAATAGCCGATCGTAAAACCGAGGCGACGCGTTCGTTCGGCGCTCGTTCTAGATCCGAAATCCTCGGTGGGGGTAAATTCACCGATTCGTCCACCCGTTCACTACTTTTACTATTACTATTACTGTTATTATTACTGTTATTAGATATCGAGTTTGACGGTCCCGTTAAAATCGATTTCGTTGTTTTCACTTTAAAATTTTTCTTCTTGTTGTTTATGTTGCTGTTCAAAAACGACGTGAACGACGAAGATGATCGCCGAAAAGAACTCCGATGAAACCCAAACGTAGTTTTAGTTTTAGTCGCAGTAGTTTTCTTCGCAACAGTTGTTGGTTTGACCATCGCGAGAGAAGAAGACAAAGACATCATCATCTTTTAAAGAGCGTTTGTTTGTGTTGTGATGAAGGACAGAAAGAGAACTCACACAACAAAAATATCAAAAATATCAAAAATGGACTCTTTTCTTCTTCGTTCTTCGGACAAACAAACAAACGAAGAAGAGAGAGATTTGAGCCGCCAAAAAACAACACGTCAAAGACACGAACACACATCTTCAGCAACAAAACACATATCAACAATGGGAGAAGAATCGAGAACGAAGAAAACAAGAACGAAAAGGCCGAACCAACCAAATAGCAAGCAATTGAAGGAAAAAGTAAAGAAAATCAAAGCGGAGAGGAAACCAGGAATAACGTTCGCGCAGAAGAAAAAACAAAAGAAAGAAGAAGATGCAAAGAAAAAAGGGGGGAAATACAACACGGAGTTTGGAAAGGAAGGGATGGTGCTGAAGAATAAAGGAGCGAAGTTAGGACCGATGGAGATTCGATACAGAGCGTTGGCGAAATTATTGCGACAGATTGAACAGTTGGAAGAGAAAGAGAAGTTGGACGCGCAACAGACGAAGAAGGTGAAACGGAAAGCCTTCATCGAAGAAGAGATGAGACAGTTGATAAAAGCCGCAAAAGGCGAAGACGAAGACGATGATGATGATGACGATGATGACGATGATGATGATGATGATGATGATGATGATGATGAATTCGACGAAGACAAGGAGTTTTCGGATGAGGAAGAAGACGAAGAGGATGAAGACGAAGAGGATGAAGAAGAAGAAGAAGAAGAAGAAGACGCATAGCAGAGATAATTAGATTTTGTACGCTACATCACTATTATTATTATTATTACTACTACTACTACTACTACTACTACTACTACTACTACCCAATATATATCTATTTCCTCCTATTACTATGCAGTTAACAACACTACGGCGCGAAACCTCCCATAGTTTTCAGCGCGTCGTACATTCCGGCGTTGAAGCTTTCCTCGCTAAATTGCAAACTTTTCCTCTTGCCGTTTTCAATCATTTCTCTCAACTTTTCGTCGTTCATGCCGAAGGCGCCTTCCAACGCTGCCGCATACGACGTCGCATCGGAGGCTAAAAATCCGTCCACGCCGTGCTGAACGATATCCATTTTGGGCCCACCTGAGTTGTGCGCGATTGGAATGGCTCCAAACGCCATGTATTCGACGATGCAAATGCCAAAATGTTCATCCGTCATGGCGTGTAAACCGACGATGGAGTGTTGTAAAAGTTCCTTTAACGTCGCGTTATCGACATCGTGATAAAACTCCACGGAATCGTCGATGCCCATTTCTTTGACCATCGCTTTTAACGCGTTGTATCTCCGCAAATCGTTCTTGTCTCGCAATCCTCCGACGAGTTTCAAAACAGCTTTTTCGCACGCCGGATGTTTATTCGTCTTGACGTTTGTCTTCATCAGTTTCCAACTTTCCAAGAGAAGTTTGTGGTTCTTTTCCGGACGAAACTGACCAACCGCAATAGCCGAGAAGTGTGGCACTTTATACTCTCCCAAAATCAAACGCTTCGCTTTCTTTACGTACGGCGTGTTGTTTTCTTGTCGACTCCTTTTCACTTCTTTGTCGCCGTCGTCGTCACCGTCGCCGGCGGCATCCGGAAGCGATGAAGGCGGAGGCCTCTTTTTCAACTGAATCAGTTTCGTCGTCGTTGTTAGCACCTTGGTAGTAGTAATACTCTCTTCTTTTACTTTTAATTCTACCGACGATACGTCGCACGGTGGATACACCACAATTGCTTCGCCTTCGTTCGCTCGTCTCGGCGCGAGTTTCTTTTTCGTCCTTCTCGCCCTCCTCTTGGCGAACGCGCCCCAAAGTCGATCGATGTGATTTTTCGTCCACGTTGAATTGACAACGATGACGTCCGCAAAGTTACCTCCGCAGTACCCGTACAACGACATTAGAATCGTGTAATAGACAATCTTAATCTGCTTCAAAATTGGAATTTTTGCGAAAAACACGCGGTTGTTATACATCAAACTTCCTTTTTGGACGCGTTCGCGCATGTCGCTACTGATTGTCGGATAGTGCACGTACGAAACAATTTTCGTGCTCTCGCCGCAAAAGAAACGAATAAACGGGTACGCCCACGCCGCTCCAATTGTATCCACGAACACATCCGGCGCGAACCCGGATATCGCTTCTACGGCGACGACGACGATACCAAACATTTGCCCGAGAATCGTCGCCACCGGATACCATTTGCTTTGCGATAACGTTCGAAAGTACACCCTTTTGAACTCTATTGTACCTCGTCGTCGATTCTCATTGTTGTCACTATTATTATCATCATCATCATCATCATCAATATCTATATCTAAACCGAATCTCTCTTTCGCTCGTTCCAATATTAGCTTTTTCTTCCTCTTCCCATCATCACATTTATCTCCGGTATAAATCACCACCCTCGCGGTTGGATACTTCTCTCTCATCAGTTTCACGAATTGCCACAAAACCCTCTCCCCTCCACCACCATCCGAGGTGAACGGATGGAAGAAACCAATCGATTTCGGTCGAAACATCGTCGACGTCGAGGAGACGTTTTTGGAAATCGAATCTAATCTTTGCACTCTTACGTTTAGAAACGTCAAAGACATTAAGAGCAAAACGACCGCGTACGAGAGTTTTATCGCGTTTAATACGCATACTAAGAGGAAATCTATCTCGAGACCGTTTTCAAAAGAGGAGGAAAAGAAGGAAAAGAAGGAAAAGAAGGAGCTCATCATCATAAAGTGATGATGGTTATAAATTGTAGTTTTGTGTGTTCTTAGAGTTGTCTTTGTGAGGGAACTTGAGACAAATAATTTTTCCCTCATTTTTTTTGTATTCCCCTAATTAATCTACTACTATAATACTAATAATAAACCGCCCGCAAAACGACAACAACAACAACATCGAGAGTAAGACACAAAGGCTTATTATTAAATGCTTGCAACTTCGACGCATAAATCATCATCTCGCTGTGCCTTTACAAAACTCTCTTCTTATTACTTCAGACGACGACAAAACTGTTGCAAATCATCATCATCATTGAATAACCACCACCACAATAAAAGACAACAACAACAACAACAACAACAAGGAAGAAAAAGGGATATACAAATAATGGCATCGGCGCAACAAGTCCGAGGGATTGAACTCGCCTCCTCATCGCAAAGAACAGATTTGACCGTAGTTTTAGTGTGTCCACAAATTCCCGGGAATACCGGGACGATTGCGCGCACGTGCGCGGCGACGCAAGTGCCTTTACATTTGGTGGGACCGTTAGGTTTTGAGCTCGACGACGCAAAGTTGAAACGCGCGGGTTTGGATTATTGGCAAAGCGTTTGCGTGAAAGTGCACGAATCGTACGACGCGTTTTATACGTATTGGCAAGAGATTGAAGCGTCGAAAAGAGGAAGATTAGTCGCGTTTTCAAAGTTTGGAGGGAAGTCGCATTGCGCGCGAGGCGCGTATAAACCGGGAGACTGGTTGCTCTTTGGGAGCGAAGTCAGCGGTTTACCAGAGAACGCGCACAAACACTGCGAAGCGACGGGAGGGATTCGGAGAATACCCATCGACGAAGAGCACGTGCGGAGTTTAAATTTATCGGTTTCTGTCGGTGTGGGAGTCTACGAAGCGCTGCGACAAATAGACGAGAAAGGGATGGAAGTAGACGTGGAGTATCGCCCTCAATACGGGAAGGAAGATTAATATATTTACGAGTAGAATAATAATATTAATAACAATAACGATGATGATGATTACGAACCTAGCTTGAACGCGTCTGCAATTAAGGAATACACCAGCCCTAACTTGAAGCAATTCACAAACTCCAACTTCCTCCCAGGTCTGCTCGTTTTATAATACCACCTCGTGATCGTCTCGTAAACGAACACGCACAACGCGCCGGCGACGACGTCGTTGATGCCCAACGCGCCAAACGATAAAGTAATCACCGAAGCTAAATAAAAACCAACAAAAATAAAGATAGTTTTCCATAAAAGCATCCGATACGATCGTCGTTGGAAATATAAATCCAAGCGTTGCGGTAAAGAGGTCAACACTGACGCTATTCGGGTTTCGCTTTCGCACTTGATTGTCTTTTTGTGGTGACTCCTTTTGTTTTGACTCCTCTTTTTTTTACTACTACTAGTACTACTACTACTACTCGATGATGATGATGCTTTTCCTGCGTTAGAGAACAACAGTCTCCTCGAAGAGAAGACAAAGGAACCACCTTCCCCGTCGTCTGCTAGCGTATGCTTTTGAAGAGACAAAAGTCGAGGCAGCGTTGATGAATGTGATGCACTCGTTGTCGTTGTTGTCGTTAAAGAAGTCGTTGTTGAATACAAAAAAGATTCATTTCGTTTTTGTCGTCGTTTTATTATTACGCTCGTCGTCGTCCTCGACCTCGACAACAACGATGCGGCGAGTTTGGGGATTCTTGAAGCAGATGATGCTCCTGAAGAGGAGGCTTTTGTTTGCGTGATGAATACTATATTAGAAGAGACAAAGGTCATTTCCGAAACATAGAACAGGAGGTAAGACTAAGTGAGGAAATGTCTTCTCGTTAATTTTTTCTCTCTCTTCTTCCCACAATTCACAAACAAACAAACGAAAAAAATTCCCTCATTTGCACTCAAATCTCAATTACTCGTAAAATTGGTACATGGTCTCCCCTTCAACTGCTTCAATTTCTGCTGTGAGTAGTGTCTCTCCTCTCGCGACGACGAGGAGGAGCAATAACACAACCCCTACCATCCGCACCTCCTCAAAGTCCTCCTCCTCAAAATCCTCTTCGCATTTGTTTTCTTTTTCTTCGGGGTCTGTTCGAGGGAAGAGAATCAAATTATTAAGAACAACAACAACAACAAAAGAACGCCAAGTCGTAACAAAGACATCCAGTCAGCAAAAATTTATATCACCATTGTTTGAGTTGGCGGCGAAGAAAACGCCGGCAACTGTGGTGGTTGCCGCGAAACCAGTCGCCATGTGCGCGGCGGTAGCGGCGAGTTTGTCGGCGGCAAGTCCACTGGCGTTTCCGGTGTTTACCGCGGCGGCAATTTTACCCGTCACTTTGGCGTACATTAACCCGGTGTATTCTTTCAGCGTCGGGTACGGTCTCTCGGTCGCGGCGAGCGCGGGAATATTGTTGAAATCAGCAAGCATCAGTGGAATTCTTTTACCTGAACTCTGTCAGCTGCACATATTGGGAGGTTTACTCTACGGTTTACGATTGGGCATCTTCTTAGCCATTCGCTCGAAGACGTGGAAGGACTGGGGGAAGAAGGCGAAGGCGTCGCCCGAGGCGCAGAACAGCAAGTCCTTTTTGCAAAAAACGATGGTCATCGTAGGGTGTGGGTTTATTTACGCCTTGATGGCTTCTCCCATGCTTTTCCACTATCAACACGCGAACGTGGTCGCGCACCACGAGATTTTGAAGGCTGGCGTTGTCATGCAATACGTCGGGTTGGTGTTAGAAGCGGTTGCGGACCAGTGGAAATATTTCCATTATCAAAAGAACGAAGGCAAGTTTTGCCAAACAGGCCCTTACGCGTTTTGCAGACACCCGAACTATTTGGGCGAAATTCTCTTTTGGCTCGGGTTATACGTCGCCGGCGTGCCTGCTATGTTGACGAAATGGTCCACGTTCATTCCGGCTTCCATCGGATGCGCGTTCATTTTGTTTTTGATGACCATGGCGAGTAAACGAGGCGATAAGAACGCTCTGGAGAAGTACGGCGATGCGCCTGGGTATAAAGAGTACAGAGAGAAGAGCTGCTCGCTCGTCCCTGGGTTTTAGAATGTTGGTAGTAAAAGTGTTCAGCGCGTTGAGGAGCGCGTACGTTTCATAACACGGCACGTTGTGATACGTATGTTGTTGTTTCAGTATTCATAATAATAATATCTTTCTAATTACATTTTGCCTTTCGCTTTCATTTCCGCTTCCAACTCCGCAACCGCCGCCAAATCGTCAGCGCTCAAGTTATCCAAATCAATCTGTCCTTTAAACGATTCCTTCTCCGCTTTCGTCGTCATTTCGTCGTATTTCTCCGGGAACGCCACTTTCGCTATGGTGCCAAAGACGAAAATAGTCCCGACGATGATCCCCCAGGCTGGGAGAATAAACGACGCGACGTTGATGAACATCTGATCGAATTCCGAGGTGTCCACGCCTGGGATACCACCACCACCACCTTTCGCGAGATTAGAAATGACTTCGTAATGATCATCCATGAGCGAAGCTCTCGCGACGACGACGTTGTTGTTGTTCTTTTTATTATTAGTATTCTTGGTGTTCCTGTTCCCGATGGCTTTTAATGATGATGATGATGATGATGATGTGAAAGAAGAAGAGGAGGAAGAGTTCTTCTTCGCGACGACAGCGGACCGAGACGAAGCAGTCGTAGTCGTCATCATCGTCATCGTCGACGACGAGGCTTGGGCAATCATTTTATTAAAGGCGTAAGTAAAGTGTGTGTGCGTGTGTGTGTGTTGTGCTTATCTCAAGTTGTGAGAGAATTTTATCTCTTTTCGAGATATTTTGATTTGAGATTTTGATCTTTTTTCGATGTCGTCGAGTAACTCTTGTTCGTAAATAATAATGTGAACATGTAAACGCTCTCTCTCTTTCTCTCTTTCTCTCTTTTAGAGAATGCGTTATTTATTATATTCAAGCGTCTGCTAATTCCTCCTCGTCTTCTTCTTCGGCGTCCATGTCGTCCTCCTCATCGTCTTCCTCCATGTTTTCTTCGTCAACATTCTCGTTCTCCTCGTCGTCGCCGTCAATAACGATGGGAACCGCCGGCGGATCTTGTTCTTCTACTTTTTCTTCTTTTTGTTTCTGTTCTTGCTGTTGCTCTTCGAGCATTTTCGCGTTGAGGGCGGCGTAATCGACCGCACCACCGCGACGACGACGTTTACCTCCCACTTCCTGCACCTCCGCCGGCGGTGGTGCTGCCGCTTCAGCCGCTTCAGTAGGCGCGCCTCCTTCTTCAGTTTCGACGCCGCCGTTTTCTTCGAGCTCTTGCAATCGCAAAAGTTCTCGTTCTCTCTCCTCTTGTCTTCTGCGCAACTGTTCGGTCTCTCGTTCTAAGCGTTCTAAACGCACCAACTCTCTTTGCTCTCGCTTTTTCGCGACTTCTTTCTCCAAAATACGCGCGTTTAACTTTTCGTCGAAACAATCGGTGTTGTGCGTGGCGAACAACGCTTTGCAATGTGATGCAACCGAGCGACCAAACGCAGAGACAGCTTTGCCTTGAATCCGATAACCGCCTTCTAAGACTGATATAACTCTTCCTCCGGCGTGTTTGTTCGCAATTTCGCACAATTCGTTCGTCAGCCACTCGTAATCTAACTCTTTGACGCCTAAATTGACTGGTCCTTGAATGGCATCTTTAGAGTGCGCGTCGAAACCAGCGGAGATGAACACTAAGTCTGGTTTGAATTCATCCAGAGCGGGTAAAACTTTCGCTCGCCAAACGCGTCTCCACGAACTCCCTCGTTCGGCGCGTTTACCTTCCCCAACCATACCAACGTCAACGATTCTCGGTGGCGGCTTTTCAAACGTCGCCGTTTCCATTTCTGCCAACACTTTTTGATCGTCCTTGACGACGCCATCAGCGGCTTCGTCTTCCGCGGAGGAGTACCCGGAAACGTATCCAGTATCTGTGTTGTCGTTTTCCGTGCTAGTGTTATTATTATTGTCTTCGTTTTCAAAATTGATATCGTTTTGTTCTTGTCTTTGTTTCGTATCTTTCGTCGGTCCCGTTCCGGGGTAAAAATTTGACATTCTTCCGTAGCCGTGCACGGACGCGAAGAAAATCTCATCCTTATCGGTGTCCGGATCCATCCACGGTTTACACGTGTTCGTCGTTATCTCTCCGCTGCTCCAAGGCGTTGAGATTTTAACTTTTGGCGCGCTCGGTGCCGTATTCGCGACGAGCGCTTCGGTACCGTTGCCGTGATGGACGTCGAAATCAATGATTGCAACTTTCTTGATGCCTTTATGTCTGTGCACGCACCTCGCGTATGCTGCCGCAACGGCAACGTTATTAATCAAACAGAAACCGTGCGACCCTTGTCCAATTGGATCGCCAGGAAGGCCAACTGGTCCTAATGGTCCCGCGTGGTGTCCCGGCGGTCTCACCGCGCAAAAGACGCGTTGACACTTTTCATGCTCTTCACCGATGACAACCGCATCGACAGCCTTGATTGCCGCTCCAGCGGCACAGAGCGCCGCGTGAAATGAGTGCGAACACACCGTGGTATCGCCATCGATGGTTCCAATCGCGCTGGAGTGTACCGTTACGTCTGGGAGAGATTCACAAATTTTTTGCACCTTTTTGATGTAATTGTACTCGTGGCATCGTAAAACGTCCACCATTTGCGCCGGCGACTCCGTCGTGTCTATGCTCAGGGTTGAAGACTCGGAGAAATCTGCCGCGCGCAGAGTACCATTCACTGGGTTCATGATGCACGTCAATCTTTGAACGTTTTCTGGAGGGACATCAAATGAACATCCTCTCTTAATGGCCGGACACGAGTGGTGTAACAAACACGCGTCCGGGGCGATAATCAAGCCATTCACACCAGGCGGCGTCGTTTCTTTCTTACCTTTTTTACCGTTCAACAAAGAAACCAAATCGTCGTACCCTCTTCTTTTGGCGATACACTTCGCGCTTTCTTCTTTCGCATTGACAATGTCCGCGTCCGCGTTCCTCTTTATCAAAACTTTCACGCACTCCGCGCTATTATTCCTCACCGCGTGAATCAACGCCGTATTCCCATCGTTATCGGTATCGTTGAGCATGCTGGAATCGTTTTCCAACAAAAGTTCCACAACATCCGCGCGATTATAATTAGCCGCCCAAATCAACGCCGTCCTCCCCGATCGATCTTTCTGATTCAAATACGCCTTCAAATCGTCCTCCTCGTTTGGCGCTTCGTAGTTTTGAATCAAATACGCGCAAATCTCTTTACTCCCGTGTTGCGCGGCAATACTCATCGCCGTTCTGTGGTAATCATCCTCCACATCGTGTCGAGTCAAATGCGGTAGCAATACCTTTACCATCTCGAGACTTGCCTCGCGAAACTTGGCGAACGACGCCATCGTACACGCGATGTGCACGGGCGGAGACCCTTCCAAAGTTGCAAACGGATCCGCGCCTTTCTCTAACAACATCTCCACCATTAGATTTTGACCGCTTAAAATCGCGCAGTGCAACGCCGTTTGCCCGTCCTCGTCTCGGCGATTCAGCGCGTGCTTCAAGTTGGTGTTGAATTGCTCCTCCGCGGCAGCGTCATCACCCTCGTCGTTCCCAGCGTTGTTCTCGTTTTTGTCATCATCATCACCATCTTCTTCTTCTTCTTCTTCTTCTTCTTCTTCTTCTTCTTCTTCTTCTTCTTCCGCATCTGGATCGAAATCTTTCTCGTCGTCCGAGTCTTCTTCCTCATCACCATCCTCTCCTTCTTCCTCATCATCATCACCATCATCTTCTCCTCCGCCGCCGCCGCCTTCTTCTCCATCATTTTTCTTCTTCTTTTTTGGAAACGTCAACGCTTTCCTCAACCGTTCCAAATTCTCTCCAGCAACACCGACACCACCACCATTACCAAAATGTACGCGTGCGTCGCACAAATCGTGAATTGGAAACTGACTTTGAAAAAGGTGCCCTTCATCGTCGTCTGTATCCTCGTCCGATGAATTATTCTCGAACATGATTCTTTTATGTGCGAGTATTCTTTTCTTTTTTCTTTAATAAGATTTCTATAATTCTGATTTTGAGGCAGAGTGATGCACGAAAATTTTTTGTCGATTTTCAATCAAAAACTTGGGTGACAAAAAGCAGTTGAGAAAAAGCGAAGAAAAAAAGCGCATCATCTTCATATCTCTACTACAGAGTACTACACTCTTTATTTATACATTACTCTCACAAAAGTCATCTCTGCAAAACTCTGTCTTCTCGCCTTTTGGGATACATAAAAAGAGATGTTTACGACAATTACGTATCCCGCGACGAGGAAAAGAGGACTGATGATGAGTATCAGGAGGAGTTGTTGTTCGTGTTTTGCTTCTGCGGAAGAGAATCGTTTTCGTTCGTTGTGCACATCATCAGGAGCATCTGCATCGGCGACGGCGTCAACTGATGATGATGACAAAGACGACGACGAGAACAGAAGAAGAATTAGAGAAAGAAAAAGAGAAGAAGAAGAAGAAGGTTCAATTGAAGAAAATCCAAACGAGAACGCGTGGAGAAGAATGGTACGAGAAGCGGACGAGTTCGTGTTGCCTCCAGCTTTGAGATTGAAAACTTTAGCATCATCAAGAGTCGAAGACGACGGTAATAAAACCAAGAACATCGAGTCATCATTGTCGTCGTTAATCTCAAACGTCCCAGCGAAAGCGATCGTGATTGAAACCAATCGACTGACGAACAGAAAAGGCTTTTATAACGACATCAAGAGCGACTACATCATCGACAACAACAACAACGAGAACAACGGGAAGAACTCGATGGAGTTACCGAAACATTTCGAGAAAGCGGTGAAGAAGGCGATACAATCGGAAGGGAGTTCGAATAAGCAACTGGCGAGGAAAGGGAAGAGTTTATTGGAGCTGTTGAGGACTGCATCGAGAGGGTTTCCCGACGACCAAGTCGACGACTTTAACGACAGTTCCGAAGACTTTCGCGTGAGGAGTTGGGTCAAAGAAGGATTGGACGTCAAAGGAAGTAAAAATAGTAGTCACAGAAGTCGAATGAACGATTCGGCAACGAATATGTATGAAGACGACGGAGAAGATGAGGATGACGTAGAGATTATGAAACGAGATTGGGACGCGGACATTGAATGGGGAGCGAGACTCTCCGTGCGAAAAATGCGGCGGATGCAAATGGAAGAAGCGGTGTTTGTGGGTAAAGCGCAGACTCGAACGGGAGCGAAGAAAAAATTAGGTGATTTCGCCGCGTCGTCGGACGATCCTCGACAACAAATTCAATCAAGGAGAAACGCGCCGAAATACGATCAAACGGAAGCTGCGGCGTATGCGATAACGCGCGCACCGATGACGCTCGGTGCAATCACGAACGTTTTGAATGAGATACACTTGCGATTGAACGGAGGAAGTTTGGACGAGAAAGTAGCTTCGTTTTCTCCCGAGACGCTTCTTGATTTTGGATCCGGGAGTGTTTTCGTCGGCGCCATGGCAGCTCGAAACGTCTTTGGAGATCACGTCGGAATGAGTAAAACGGGTAGAAAAAGCATCGGTGACGATCGCGACGAGTCGACGAGGAGTAATAATCGAGTAGCCTTTGCCGCCGTGGACAAGAGTTCCCACGGTATGGTGTTTGCCAAACGAGTGGAAGAGTACATGCGAGATGAAGCTGAAAAAGAGGGAGAGGAGGATACGAAATTAGGAACGAAAGAAGACGAAAACGGGAAAGCAAAGGACTATGACGACAATTATGACGAAAACGACGATGATGCTTTACCCATACAGTGGTCCGAAGACACGTTCGTTCCGGAAAGCGTGAGAAACAATCGCAGATTTCCAACGCCGGAAGCGTGGTCGGAAGGTTCCAAGCAAAGGTCCGTCGCTTCTTTAGCCGCGTTGCAAGACAGAAGCGCTTCTTCTTTTGACCTCGTATTGGCGTGCTATTCTCTCGGAGAAGTCATGGTGGAAGCAGAAAACGAGGAAAGAAGAATTAAATCCGGAATGACATCGTCGAAGCACCTCAGCGGCGCGAACAAAACGTTCGGCATGCGCAAAGTTGATTTGCTCGCGAGGCAACTGTGGGACAAAACGGCCGATGGCGGCGTTTTAGTGATTGTTGAACCAGGAACGCCGCGAGGTTCGAAACTCGTTCGAAGAGTGAGGCAACTCGTGTTAGATTACGAAGAACGCAACGCGCGTAATGCGGAGAAAAAAATGAATGCAGCACCGAACAGCGTAAAATCAAACGCTCACGTCGTCGCGCCTTGCCAACACGATAAGAAATGCCCCATGAGCGTTGCGAACGAAAAAAAATCAACTTCTCAAATGTGGTGTCACTTCTCGCAACGCGTCGAGCGAACGGCGACGCATCGGTTGATGCTCGCAAGAGGTAAAGGACGAACGTATCAAGACGAAAGGTTTTCGTACGTTGCGATTCAAAAGTTACCCAGAGACCAAGCGGAGGAACTCGCGGAATCGAAAGCTCTGCGTATTTTGGAAGAAGAAAACAATGCGGATGTCGATGCTTTCTTTGCTTCTGAAAGTCTCCCATCTTCGGACGACGATTATAACGACGAAGAAGAAGAAGAAGAGGAAGAGGAAGACGACGAAAGCGAAGAAGACGAGGACGAAGAAACCTTTATATTCGACGAATCCACGAAATCTAAAGCTCGCGCCGTCGCCATGGCCTCCCAACCTTTATGGTCTCGAGTCGTCCGTCCACCGATCAAACGACGCGGTCACGTTGTCATCGAAACGTGCGAACCAAACGGTAAGTTGGAGAAACGTACCGTCGCGAAAAGTCACGGCACGGTTTTCGGCATCGGAAGAGACGGCTATCGCCGCGCGAGGAAAACGAAACTCGGCGATTTGTTCTCCTTCGAAGATGTCAAGAAAAGAACGACGATTGATACCGACGACGATTTTGACATCGACGGTACGAAAAATACCATCATCAACAACAGAGCCGGGGTGGTTTTCGACGAGGAGAAGTTCATCATGGATTGGTTGGAGCAGAAGAAGAAAGTTGTCGAGTAATAATTTAGTATAACAATGTTAGTTTAGCAAAAAGTAGTTTTAATTAAGAAGAGAGAGAGAAAAAACAGATTCACGACAAATTTTTCAGCATTTTTTTCATCACTTTTACTAACGAGTTTCGCATTCAGAAGCACGAGGAATGAAGACGATAGTCTCGACTACAAGCGTCACGTGCTTATCGAGGAGATACCAACCGCATCATCATCATCATCACGCCACCTCAATCAACAGGATGACTTCTACCACTCAAAATTCCTCTTCGTCTTCTTCTTCTTCTTCGAAGCTCCGTCAGTTTATCCATAAATTCACGTCGTCGTCGTCACCTTCGAAGCAAACGAACAACAACAGTATTCTTCCGCAGAGACGACAGGTGACGACGACCGCGGCGAGCGCTACTTCGGATGGTAATAATGGGAAGAATAATGATGACGAAGAAGCGTCGACGAAGTATAAAATCCCTCCGGACGACATCTCTGTATTCGTCACGCGTCCAGATGCGCCGTCGATTTCGTTGTCTCCCAGTCGAACGCAAGTGTTGTATTCGCACAAGCCGAAAGATAATCCACCGGTGGCAGAATTGGCGAGAAAAGAGCTCAAATTAGGAGGGATCCGCATAGATACGAAGCAGAACTCGAGTTCGAGGATGGGACACACGGTGAAGTTGTCGATTGGGAAGTTTCCGAAGACGGAAGCGGACATCGGCGCGTACGAAGACATCACGGGTCTGCCCGAGAACGGGTTGATTAACTTTGTGAGTTGGTCACCGAACGGGAAGAAGTTGGCGTTTACGGTCAGATTCCACGGCGACGAACACGAGGACGAGGACGAGAGTCCATCGTCTTCGGCGACGGGGAGGAAGCCGCTCGAGTTGTGGATCGCGGATGTGGCGACGAAATCGGCGCAGAAAATCACCTCGTTGGCGGAAAACTACCAACTGAACACGATTTTTGAATCCTACTCGTGGTTGAACGATGACGAGTTGTTGTGTTGCGTCATTCCTAAAGATCGTCCGAAAAACGCACCGAAGAGACCGAAAACGCCGCTCGGGCCGAGAATCGAGAGTAACGTGGCCGGGAACGTGCGTCAGGCGCGAACGTACGCAGATTTGTTGAAGAACGATACGGATGAGAAATTGTTTGAGTATTATTGCGAATCACAATTAGTTAAAACGAACATTAAAACGAACAAAACGACAATGTGGTGTAACGGCGAGAAGAAGATATTCACGCGCGTTGACCCGAGTCCGTGTGGGAAGTATGTCATTTTAGAGTGCTTGAAGCGTCCGTTCTCGTACGCCGTGCCGTGCGGCAGATTCCCGAAGAAAGTCTGGGTAGCCGAAGCGTCGACGGATAAGTTTTTGAGAGAAATTTGCGACTTGCCTTTGGCGGAGAGCATTCCGATCGTTTCCAATTCGACGCGCGTCGGACCGCGAGGTGTGAATTGGCGTCCGGATAAAGAGGCGACGTTGTATTGGACGGAATGCCAAGACGAGGGCGATCCAAGAAACGAAGTTGGCGAGGGCAATCCTAGAGACATTTCGTATTTGGTTGATTTTACGATACCAACCGCAGAAACGGATGCGCCGAAAGCATTCTATAAATCTGGGTTACGATTAAGCGGTTACGCGTGGGGATGCGACGATTTATCCATCGCGTACGAGAATTGGTACAAGACGCGCACGTCGAGAGTCGCGCCTTTCTCTCCCAAGGAAAACGCCGAGAAGGATTCCTACGCATCGACTCCGATCAGCGATGAGGAGAAGCAAAACATACTCTGGGAAAGAAACTACGAGGACAGTTACGGCGATCCAGGAGGATTTGTGACGAGGCGAACGGATTTGGGGACGTACGTCCTCGCGCGCGTGGAAGGCGAAACGCCGTTGGGCGAAGGCACGGCGACTGGAAAGACTGGTGCAAAATTACTGTTACAAGGTTCCGGAGCAAACCCGAAAGGAAACAGACCGTTCTTTGACATTTTTGACGTCGATACGGGTAAAGCGAAAAGGTTGTGGCGTTCGCCAAAGAAGGAGAAATTATTCTCGTGCGGCAGTTTGCTTTCGGATTATGGTGAAAACGGCGAAGAGCAGATTACTTTGCAAACGATGCGCATATTGACGACGAAACAATCGCCGTCGGAATACGTCCAATATTACGAAACATCCTTCGATTACAAGAGCGGCGAAGATGCGAAATATGCGCTCAATACCGACAACGGTGATTCGAACATCGTAGAAGAGTTTGAAAAAGAACGAGTGGAAGGCCCGTGCGTGTTGCCGGTGAGGGAGACCAAAATATCGAATTTCCCGCATCCGCACCCGCAACTGTCCGATCCTCCCAAGGAAATCATCAAGTATAAAAGAGACGACGGCGTTGAGCTAAACGGGACTTTATACACCCCACCTGGGTACGATGCTAAAAGAGACGGTCCGCTTCCTTTGTTAATTTGGGCGTACCCGAGAGAATTCAAAAATGCAGAATCAGCGTCTCAGTTGCGAGAATCGCCGTTTAGATTCACAGGCATCTCTCCGCAATCCTCTCTCGTATGGTTAGCGAGAGGATATGCAGTCTTGGACGGTCCAGCACTTCCCATCATTGCCCAAGGTGACGACGACGATGCCGAACCAAACGACACGTACGTGCAACAATTGGTCGCCGGGGCGAAAGCGGCGGTGGACGAAGTCGTTCGAAGAGGCGTAGCGGATAAAGATCGCGTCGCGGTTGGCGGGCATTCGTACGGAGCTTTTATGGCTGCAAACTTACTCGCACACGCTCCCGATTTGTTTTGTTGCGCAGTCGCGCGAAGTGGTGCCTACAATCGAACGTTAACGCCTTTCGGGTTCCAAGCGGAAGAGCGCTCCTTTTGGGAAGCGCCTGATGTCTATTCTAAAATGTCACCATTTAACAACGCGCATTTGGTAAAGAAACCTATATTATTAATCCACGGTGAAGACGATCCGAATTCGGGAACGAATGTCATGCAATCGGAAAGATTTTTTGCGGCTCTGAAAGGGAACGGCGCGCAAGCAAAATTAGTCGTTTTACCGCACGAGAATCACGGGTATCGCGGCTTGGAGTCGGTGTTGCACGTCATGGCGGAAACGAGCGAGTGGTTGGACGAGCACTGCAAGGTAAAGAGAGTGTAAGTGTTTAATGATTTGTAGAGAGTGTGCGTGCGTGCGTGCGTGTGTGTGTGCGTGTGTAAATAGAGATAGAGATATTTATCATCATCGTCAGAGAGGGCTTTTAACGGAAGAGCTTGCCCAAATTAGGTATTAAACAACAACAAAAGTATAAATTATTAAACTCCCCACCCGCTGCCGTGGTCGCTTCGGTGTCTCCCATATCCATCGTCTTCTTCGTCGGAATCGTACTCGTCGTCGACGTCCCACTCGTCCCTGTCGCTGTCGTCGCCGCCGTCGTCGAAAAATCCGTCGTCATCGTCAGTATCTTCCTCCGGGTAATCCCCTCGGTAATAATTTTCCGCGTTGCTATCTTCGCTATCGTCCTCCGAGAAATATTCGTTCTCGTGTAAGTTATGCTCTACGTTTGCGTTATCTAAGAAATCAGACACTCTGACGATTGGTTCTTCGCAAATGATATCGTCCGTTTCAACGGTACCTCCTTCCCTCTTTGGAACGACGTCGTCTTGCTCGAGCACGTACAAGTCGTACACCCAATTCCCATCCGCGTCCTCTTCTTCTTTCTTCTTTTTCTCCGTGTACTCTTTTACCATCGGCATGTAGTTCATCAAAATCTGATCTTCTAACTCTATCTCTTCATCATTTCTATTTCCCTCTTCTTTCCCTTCTTTTTCCTTTTCTTCTTCTTCTTCTATCTTTTCCTCTTCCTCGTCCAGGCACAAAATGTCGTAGCAATAAAACACCTCTTTCGTAGAATCGGTCGTCGTCGTCGACGACGACAGAACATTTCTCTTCTTCCTTTGTTCCTCGTCGGTGATATTATGATCTCTTCTTGTCGTCGTCACACTTTTCATGCTCTCTTCTTCGCTCATGACCTTAACTTCCTCGTACGTCCGTTTTGTCGTCTTCCTCGTCCTCGTCGACGCGGTGTTGGTGGTTTTACCGCCGCCACCATCCTCTCCTTTTCTTCTGCTCTCTAACAACGTCTTCACCGTCTGCGCATCTCTCGCGTCGTTTTGTTCCATCCCCGCTTCTCTCGTTAATCTTACGAACTTTTTCAGCATTCTATTGCTTTTCTTCTTCTTCGTTTTCTTCTCGTCCTCGTCCTCGTCAAAGTCTCCTTCACCTTCACCTTCTTTTGTCGTCTGATGAGAATTTCGACGAAAAGGCAGCGCTTGACTCCCACCGCCTAAAACTGCGTCTAACTGCGCCGCCAGCTCCCGGTCGTATCTGCCTTTGACAAAGTCGTCGTTTTTTATGTTTTTGATCGCGCTTCTGTTGTTGCTGGTATTCGTATACCTATTCTTCTTGATGCTTCGTTTCATCCCATTCGTGTTGTCCGTCCCTTTTGTATCGTTTCCTTTTCGTTCGTCTTCTTCTTCCTCGTCTTTTCCTTGCAAAAACAAAACCTCCGCCGCCTTTTGCGAGCCTCGCTTCCGTTTCACTCTCACCACCGACACCACTCTCGTCGTTCTCTCAAAATCCTCACCCATTATTATTATATATGTGGTATTATTTTAAGAACGTCTTCTTCTTCTTTAAAGTACGAGTGTTTTTGTGTTCGTTGAGAAGTTTTGCCGTTTTTCCATTTTCAAAAGTCTTCATTTCATGTAAAGAAAGACTGATTAAAAGAAGATGGCGTTTTCGACGAGTAGTATTAAAACGAGCGCTACGAACAACAACAACAACGGCAATAAATATGCTCATCTCAACGCGCTTTGTTCGTGCGGCGTGGCATCCGTCGTGTCTTTATATTCGTGTTATTATTATTATTCGAGGTACAAATGCGAGCGATTTGCAAAAGAGGAAGAGACGGTTGGAACGCAGAAAAAGTGCTTGTTTTCCAGACGATCTTACTCTAAAGAAAAAGACTCCTCTCTTGATAAAGAAAAGAAAGTGATGCTGGTCATCTCGCACCCGGACGACGAGGCGATGTTTTTCGGACCGACGTTAGAGAGTTTGAAGAAGACAACGAATGTGATTACGACAACGAAAGTCTTTTGTATTTGTCTCTCGAATGGAAACGCCTCTGGTCTCGGGCAAACGCGAGCGAAAGAATTGAAAAAATCAACACTAGAGGTGTTCAAATTGGACGGTTGCGTGATTGCGGATTCAGAGGATTTACAAGACGGGATGGAGAACGCGTGGCCTTTGGAGGAAATAGCGAACGTGGTGCACGAGTGCGTGCAACATTATTCGCCGGATGTTATATTGACGTTTGACGAGCGCGGCGTGTCGAAACACCCGAATCACGTGCAGACGCACCGAGGGGTGATGCGGTTTATAGTGGAAGCCAAGTTAGGGGCGATACCGAACGCGGAGTATACGGAAGAGAATGTGCCAGAAGTGTGGGTGTTGGAGACGACGCCGTTTTATAGGACGTTTATGGGGGCGATGGATTATTGGGCATCGGTTATTACCACCACCACGAGGAAGAAGAAAGGTAGTAAAAATACCAGTAATGAGAGTAGTAATAGTAATAGTAGTAGTTTAGCAGCGGGAGCGTCCTCAACGTCTTCCTCCTCGGTCATGTTTTGCTCGAGGAATCCTTCGTTAGTTTTGGAAGCGATGCGGACGCACGCCACGCAATGGGTTTGGTACAGAAAGTTGTACGTCGCGTTTTCGAGGTATTCGCTTTTGAACACCTTGCGAAGGATGGACGTCGGTCCACCTCCTTCGCAACAAGAGAAGTAGCGCGCGTAAGTGCAACATAGCAGAAATTCGTGTAGTAGTATTAATACATTTTCTAAAAACAAAAAGGTGTCTTCCTTTCCTCAAGGCGGCGTCGGCGCGCTCGGAGACGCCTGCATCGCTTGTTGCTCTGATTGTTGAGTAGCGGTGGTATGAGTAGTGTTTCCGAGACTTCTTTGTCGAGCCGGTAACGCCGTGGGGAGACTCCAGAACCCGACGGAGCCATCGTAGGACCCACTGTATACTTTCGTCGCGCCTTCGCCGGTCGACGCTAAAACTCTCACGGCGTCCTCGTGACCTTCAAACATCCCCGCGCACGAGAACGAATTCGCGTTCCAAAATCGAACCGTCGTATCGTACGATCCACTCACGACGTGACCTTGCATCACCGCTAAAGCTAAAACTGCCTCCGTGTGACCGGTAATCACCTTGACGCACTCTAGATTATTTTGTAAATCCCAGCACCGGATGGTTTTATCCCACGAACCGCTATAAAGGAACCTCGAATCGAGCGCCAAGACGCGAACGTTGTCCTCGTGGCCGACGCACACTTGCAAACATTTCAACGTGCGAGCATCCCACGCTCTGACGGTTGAATCATCCGAACCACTCAAGACGATTGGATTTTTTGAGGATGATATAGTATCGTTATTAGCCTCGTCGTTGGCGGTGGCGGTGGTTTCAGTTTTAGTAGTCGCGTTCATCGAATGCTTGTTGATATTTTTATGCGCGATCAACGCTCGAACGGCATCTTTGTGGCCCGTGAGCGCTTTGATTTCCTTCAATTTGACGGCATCCCAAACGCGAATGGTTTTATCGTAACTTCCCGAAAAGACGCGGTCTAACGCGACGACTAACGTTCTCACCGGCCCGCCGTGCCCTGTCAAAACCGCCAGCGGCTCTAAAGTTACCACGTCAAACGCCCGGATCGTGTGATCGTAGGACCCGGTAAACAATCTATCTCGCATGTTCTTGTCGCTCTTACTCACCTCGTGGATGACCAACGCGCGAACGGCATCCGTGTGCCCAGAGAGCACTTTCATTCTGCGAAACGTCGTGATGTCCCACACGCGCACGGTGCAATCGTACGAGCCGCTAAACAATCTCTTGTGCCTCGTGCTCACCGCGAGCGAAAGCACCGGTCTGGTGTGCTCTTCCAACACGTGCACGCACCGTCTCGATGGGATGTCCCACACGCGCACGGTTTTATCCGCCGATGCCGTAAATACTAAGCTATTCGTGGTTTCAACCGCCCAGACGATTTCTTCGTGGCCTTCTAAAACGGTGTGTTCCGGCGCGCTCGGACTCGGTTCGCCACCCATGGCGGCATCGCCGGTAATGTTTGGATTTCGCCTCGCCAAGTTATTAATTGCCGTTTCAATTCGATCGTCGTCGATGGTATCGTATACGTTCGCTCCGCCGCCCTCGCCTCCTCCTACATTTTCAAATCCCGCCGCTTCTTCTCTTCCCTCTGCTCCCGCGACTCCGTTCTCGCCTTCTCCGCCGTCCGTGGACATTCGTCTTCTTCCTCCCTCGCTATCGTCGTCGTCTACATCGTCGTCGTGTTCTAAATCGTCTCCAAATTGCAACGTCCCGCCTATTTGTACGGTTGGTTTTTGCGAAACGTTCCTCAGCAACTCCTCCCCTTCCGCGTCGACTAAAAACTTCGTCTCCTTCGCCCACTCCAATATCGCGTTTCTCAACGCAAAGTTTGGCGTGATTTCAGTGTTCCTCAATCGTTGCCCGGTCGATGGACACGTCTTGTGACCTTGCTGAAACCACTTCGCGATTGACCTTCTGTCGTACGTGTGCCCAGAGGCTATGAACACTGGGTCCCGCATTAACTCGAAAGTAATCGGACACGAGAAGTGCACGGGAACCTGGATCTTTTCTCTTCTGTCTTCAACGCCTTCTTCTTCAACGCCGTCGCCGTCGCCAGGAATGTTGTTGTTCTTGTTGTTCTTGTTCTTCGCGTTCGTGTTGTTGTTCGTGTTGTTGTTGTTCACGTTGTTGTTGTTGTTCGTATTCTTGTTGTTGTTTTCCCCGAGAAGAGGAGGAGGAAAATTCTTTTCCAACTCCATTAATTCCTCCTCTTCTTCCTCTTCTTCCTCTTCTTCCTCTTCTTCTTCTTCTTCTTCTTCTTTGACGCTGTCGTCGTTCATCATTATTTCTCAACGCTACTGTTCTTCTTTGTCTTCTTTGTCTTCTTTGTCTTCTTTGTCTTCTTCTTCTAATTCACTCGTACTTAATAATGAAGAAATGAGACGAAAGAGTTTTTGTGTGAAAGTTGCCCCTTTTTTGTTTCTTCTCTCTGTTGGGAAATTTTTTCGATTCTTTAAAAAATACTTCGAGTGCTTTTGCTGCTTTTTAAAAGAAGAAGAACGAAAGATGCTCCTCTTCTCCTCCTCCTCCTCCTCTTTTCAGAAGAGGGAGAAGAAGAAGAAGAGGAGCATCACCATCGTCGCGTCGTTGTTCCTCTTCGGGGTGGTCTTTCTTTGCTCTCGCGTGGTTTTTGAACCAGTTTTCTTGCTCAAAAGTGTCACCCCGCAAGAAGAAAAAAGGGTGTTGGGGGTTCCTAGAAGATATGAAAAAAATACTATCATGTTGAAGAGAAGATGGAGAGACGAAGACGACGACGCGGAAAGAGTAGACAAACTGCTGGTGTCTTCTTTGAGAAGACTGTCGAAGGAAGATCAGTATTATCGCGAGGAGGAAAAGCCTCCGGAAAAGAAGAAACGAGTACAACAACTCGATGATAAAAGTGGTACCCAAGGCGTTTTTGCCCGAGAGATATGTTTGTTTGCGCCGAGCACTCTCGATCGGTTAAAATCGGTACTCCCCAGGCTCGCGCAAACGTGGTCGGGGACGATGTCTGTTGCCGTGCTCGCCTCTGAGGAGGACGTTAGGAGAGAGATGTTCGGTACGAGTACTCGAGAGTTCACGAGAAATCGTCTGACCGTCATCGCGGTGGACCCGTTGCCAGAGTACGAAACGAGATTCCCGGTCAACGCGTTGCGAAATTTGGCCTTGTCGGGATGTAAACGCACGCTGAACGCCACGTACGTTGTTCTGCACGACGTAGATTTCGAAATCTTTCCGGACGCGCCATCAAAAGAGCTACTCGAAGAAATTGAGGAAGTTTTAAAACCAAACGCGAAGCACGGATTAGTTTTGCCATCGTTCACGGCAGACGATCGATACTTGCGCAGAGTCGAGACGTTTCGGAAAGAACACGACTTTTCGCGCGAGTCGTTGGACGTTTTGAACAGCTTCAATCGGAAGGAAAAACTCGTAGAATTGATAAAAGAGTACGGTATAGTCGAATCGTTCCGCGAAAAATACTGGCCGGTGGCGCACGCGGCGACAAACGTATCTAAGTGGCTTTCGATGATTATTGCAGAGAAAAAGAAGGACGCAGAGAAGCATCGACCGTACTCGGTAGGCGCGAATCATCTCGGGAGTCGACATCCGTATTATTACGAGCCGTGGATAATATTGCGCGCCGATGTCGACGATATGCCAGCATTCGATGAATCTTTCGTGACGTACGGGTTCAACAAAATAAGTTGGATACACGAGTTGTCGGCTGATGGTTACAAGCTCTTCGTGTCTCTCTCTTCGTGGATGGTTCACACCAATATTCATCCTAACAGAGGATCGCAAACCTCTGGCGAGATGCTTCAAAGGTGTAAAAATACGGCGAATACCGGTAAAGATTTCCGCATTTCTCGCATCGGTCATAGCTGCATCCCAAAATTTCTTAAGCGGATCGAGTGCGCGTATAATTTTGGCCTCGAACGAGTGCAATGGCCGACATCGAATGACTCGGTTCCAGAACGGTATTTAGTGGATACCATGCGAAACGAAAGTCGAATCGCGTGTTTTGGCGGATGCGTCACGGATCAAGAACCCGTGCCAAGAACACCGCCGCTCGCCGTGTTACAAGGCTACGGCGGTCGAGTCACAAAACGCGTCGGCGAGAAACCGCCGAGAAGGAGAAGAGAAAAGTGCGAGAGGTTGCGCCCATCCTCTTCTGCGACGTGGACGCTTTGATGGTTAGTCGTTACGTTGATTCAAAATATTCTTTCTTCTTTTTTTCTCAAAATACAAATAGTTCGGTAGATTTCTACTACTGATACTCCTCCTCTCTCTTTTCACTAATAATATCAACATCGGGGAAAGGAAGGGCTCGTTTTTAAAATATATGGTAAAGTTCTTCTCAAATCAGTTTCGATTGAAGAAATTGGACGGCGAGAAGCCGCCCGCAAAGTTGATCGGCATTCCAGCGTCTGCGAGTTTCATCGCTCTCGGAGGGCTCGCAGCAATGTGGTGTTCCAAAGTTTCGCGTTCCTGCTTCCCTCTCAAAACAGAGGGCATTCGCTCTCCCGCGCCTCCATTATTCGCACCTCCCACGCTATTATCTTGACCCATGCGAAACAAGTGAGAAAGACGGTTGTTGTTTTTCTTCGTCTTTTTCCCAGTTCCGTCGTAGTTGGAAACTTTGCCGAGGCCAGCCACGACCAATCCATTCGCGGTGACATCGCCGTCGCCGTCCGCGTGCATTTGCGCACTCGTGCTGACATCATTTCCTCCTCTCGCGGGTGGCGACTGGAACGTGATGGCGGTGTTGTCGAACGCGCAACTTCCGTCTGCGAACCCTCTCGGCGCTTTCGTTGGCGCCGGCGGAGGGTCTACCGAAGCCCCTCCCGTCATGTTTATTCTCTCTGCTTCTTTTTGTTGTAACAACTGTTGTTGCATTTTCTGATACATGTCATGGAAAGGAATATTGCTTGGGTCGCTGTGATGATGCGCAGACGTCGTCGTCATCATCGTCGTCGTTGCCATTTTCTTCTTCATTTCTGGAGAAAGCAAACGGTTGGTCGGCGAATCGTGTTGTTGTGGACTCGCGACGTATTTATCGTACATGGTGCCTTCGCGCGCGTTCGTTTGCGCGTGAAGCCTCCCGGGAGTCACTCTCGTAGTGACGCCACCACCGTTGACCCAATTCAACAACGACGGCGATGCCAACGGCGAGTGCACCATGGTGTTATCGTGTTCGTCAAAGACGTCCTCGAATCCGCGTTCGGCGTCCTCCTCGTTCGCGTATTTTCGGACGTCCGTGGGCGTTCTCGCGGCGGCGGCGGCGTAGGTATTCGGCGATTGGAAATGAAATCTCGTCGACGGCGAGTTGTGGTGATGGTGTTGACGATGATGATTATTCATTTCGTACGGCGCCCCCGCCGCCGCTGATACTAAGCCCGCGTCATTACTGGAATCCTTCTTGCGATACTTCTTTGCGTTTTCTCCGTTGTTCTTCTTCCCTCCCATCTCCGCCGCTCGTTTCGTCGCTCCAACAGTACCACCCAAAGTTTTCCTGTTCGTCTTCGTCTCCGCAAAAACAGTCCCGGCGAGCGGATCAAAGATATCCTCTCCGTCATCGTTTGAGACGACGTACTTCCTGTACTCCGCCGTCGATGTTTTTGCGACGATCAAACTGGCTTGTTGACTTTGGTTCTTCGCCGACGCTTTCGCCGACTTGGTGCCTTTCCCGGAGGAGAGCTTTTTCCCGTTCTCGTCCGAGCTGTTGTGAAACGCCGCCGCCTCCGCGGGCAACCCTTTGGCGTACGCCTCTTCGACGCGTCTTTTTAGCGTCGAGTTCCAGTGATTTTTGATCGCGTTATCCGTTCTTCCGACGAAATTTTTCGCAATGTCCGCCCACTTGTTCCCGCACTCTTGGTGTTTCCTTATCAAAAGCAAATCCTCCTCCTCGCTCCAATCTTCTCTCTTGATTTCCGGATTCAAATGATTGTACCATCTCTCCCTGCACTGTTTCCCGATTCTCCCGGGTAACTGTTGCGCGATTTTCGACCACTGTTTCGCCCCCAACTCCGCGACTAACGAGATGATCTTCTCGTCTTCTTCTTTCAACCACGGGCCTTTCACCAGCTCTGGGTTTAAAACTTTTTGCCACCTGTGTAAACACTGCACGTCCGTTCTTTTCTCCACGCCTTCGTTCGTTTTGAAGTATTCCGCTACAAGTAATGTGTTTTGGTTTTGGTTTTAATGGAGATGAAAAGGAAGAGAAGAACCAAAGATGATGATGATGATGATGATGATGTCAGTAAACATATCTAATATTTAAGAAGAAGAGAGAGAGAAAGGGACAAACAAAAATACGAGCGAGCAAAAAATCGCGTCCAAAAAAAAAACCAAAAAAATTCAAATTCAAAATTTTCCTTTCTGCGCTTTTTTCTATCCTTTCTTTTTAGGAGGAGATGATGTCGAAACATAATGCCGAGAGAGACGATAATAAACGCTTCTTACCAATCTTCTTCCAGTTCTTCCCTTTGTAAATAGCCACCGCGCGTCTCAAAACGTCGTCCTCGGCCGGGGTCCACCCGCCTTTGGCGGATCTTCTCGTCGGACCTCCGACTCTGCCTTCCAATCTTTGCGTCAGAATTTCTTTCAAATTCATTCCATTTGTTTCGTAATTTTTTTCTTCCTCCTCGTTTCCGTGGGCTAATATTCTATTATTCTCTTCCTCCTCCTCCTCTTCCTCTGTCATCATCATTCCTCCCGAGAAATTAAAAAAGAAGTCCTCTTCCTTCATCTTTAAAGGCTTCTTCTTTGTCTTCGTCTTCATGTTCGTTTTCTTTTTAGAAATCATCGTCGCTTTCTTCTTCTGCAAAGCGTTTATGATTTTTGTAAGGGGCGGTCGACCCGGAGGCATTTTTGAAAAAAGTGAGGAGGACGAAGGAGAGAAATTTTTTTCTTTTTTTTGTTTTTTTTGAATTTTTTTCTCTCTTGGACTCTTTCTGCTCTCTCATCAAATCGTCGTCGTCTGAAGGATAATCGTCTCGGGTCAAACCTTCAAAAATACGCGTTGAAGCTTTCTTTCTTCGGATTTTAATAACGAAGAAGAAGAAGAAGAAGAAGATAACGATGAACGAAGAAGATAACACCAAAAAGGAGGCGTTTGAAGAGGACTTTGAGGAGGAGGAGGAAGACCACGCCCTCCCCTTCATCAGCAGCAGAAAAGCGACGCGAAAGGAGGAAGAGGAGTTGCGTCTCTCTCGTTTTTTTTTCTCTCTCTCTCGTTCTTTTCTCTTTCTCTCGTTTTTTTCTTAAAGACGGACGTAAACGACGACTTATATTATACTTTTAATACTAACACGTGATGATTAAATACATCACACAAAACAGGATGTATCATTCAATCGTTGCGAGTAAGGATGAAAACACGGAGAACACCACCACCTCGGAAGAAGAGAAAGAGAAAGAGAAGGAAGAAAAAGAAGAAAAAAATCTCCAACTCGTTTCTCTCTTGGAAGAAAAAATGGCACGACGAGAACGAGAAAATATGGAAACGTCGAGCCATCTTCGACGCGAACTGTTGGAGAAGGAACGCGAGGTGTTAAAAGCGAAACAACTTTTGAATCAGGAGAGGAAGAATTATCGAGAGAGGGCGATGATTGCGAACCATCAGAGAGTGACAGAGATGGATCGACTCAACGCCGATAACGAGAAAGTCGTCGCGCAGTTACAACTGGAGATTCAAGAGTTGAAGACTACGATTGCAAACTCGCGAGAACACGTAGAGAACAGAGCAAAGTTCGACCGAGAGTACATGAAAGTCTCTCAGGAGCTGGAAAACGCAAAGTTGAAGATTGAAAACATCGACGAGGAGAGAGAGGAAGCTATATCCGCGCTCACGGCGAAGATGCAAAACGAACTCGAACAAAACGTTCAAAAAGCAACGCGGGAACACGAGTTGGCCATGGAAGAGAAATTGGAAGCGAACGTTCGAAAAATATTCGCGCATAATCGACGAATGGCCGAGGCACTGAGGTTACACGTCGCGGAGACGGATAAACTGCGCGAAGATATCGAAGCCGCAAACTCCGAGAAAGTTACGCTGAGCAGATTATTGGACGAAGCGAAAGAAGAAACGAAACTATCCGCGAAGAAGGCGCTAACGATCGGTAAAGATTTGAACACGGCCCGAGTAAGTTTGGGAGAACTGAACGAAGAGTGCGAAGAACTAAAAACCGCGTTCGATGAGGAGCGAAACCGCTGGATGGATGAGAAATCTCGCGCGACGGAAGAACTTCGCGAACGAGAGAAATACTTCGCCGACGCTATTTCTCTACGAAACAAGGAATTGCTCGAATTGCGGAAGTTAGCGCAAGCTTACGTAAACGAACGCAACGATTGCGAGGCGTTTCTCATCTCGTGTTTAGACGACGTGAGAGAAAGAAAAATGAAAGAGCAAGAAACGAAGACGTCGGCGTCCTCCTCTTCTTTTTCTTCTTCCTCCTCCTCCTCGATCGATGAAGAAACACAACAAAAGATTGAACAAAAACAAGAAAAACAAGAAAAAAACGCCTTGGTTGTTGTAGACGTCGACGACGGAGAAGGAGGACAAGAAAGCAGCGAAAACGACGATTACGTGCACGTGAGTGCCCCGACATCGTCTGCGGCGGCGGCCGCGATTGATTTTACAAAGCTTTCTTGGAAAGAGAAAGAAGCGGTTCTTTTTGAACTCTTTCGTAAAATTGAAACGAGCGTAGTATCGGAATAAAAAAAGAAATATCTTCTCTTCCATGTGTGTCATAACTAACCGGTAGCGTACAGTACTCTCGTTTGCGTTCTATATTTCAAATTCGCTACATTTTGTCGTGGGTATATGTTCCTCCTCCTTTTTTTTGCACTCGCGCGAGTGCGGTTAATAATAGCGAATGTTCAGTTGTTTGTTTTTATTATATGATGATGTATAATTGCGCACCATCACCACCTCCTCCTCCTTCTCCTCCTCCTCCGTACTTCTGGCGTGCTCTGCTCTTTTCTCTCCTCCTCCTCCTTTTGCGTTTGTTGTCTGAAAGATTACCATCGTCGAGATCCGGGTCGAGTGCCTGGAATCAGCGAGCCGCGACTCGGACTGGTAAGAAACGACGGGATTTCCAAAGGTCTGTTCATCGAGCTCGGCGGCGGCCCCAACTCTTCGTGTTCCGTCTTCTCTTCGCGCCCGTCCGGGTGAGTTACTGTTTCCACCGTTTTTGTTTTCGCCACCCCATCTTCACCGACGACGGTTTCCGTTTCTATCGTTTTCTTCACCGTTTCTCCGTTTGCGCTGAACACGTACTCGCTTTTTCTCGTCGACGAGCTCGTCCCGGCTTTCTCCTTCCAACCGTTTCTCTTCATGGACTCGTCCGAGAACAGCGACCGTCTCTCCTCTCGTAACCGACCAAACTCGTCGAAGCCGAACGGATCTCTCCCTAAAAACATATTCGGGAAAAACTCCGACGGTCTGTGCGTCCCGTGCTCGTTCGACGGCGACACTTCCTCGAAGAACTCTCGAAAAACGTCTAAAGGGTCCCGAAAGAACCCGCCTCTGGCCCAGTTCCCGAACTCGTACGATCGAGGCGCTCGGAACGACGACGAAGGTCTGTGCTGTTGTTCTCTCCTCCCTTGATCGTTATCATTATTGCTATATCTATTCTCGTCCGATCCTCCTCCTCCTTCTCGGAAATAGGCAATCCCAAACGCGTCGTATTTTATTCTTTTCTTTTCATCCGATAATATCTCGTACGCGGCCGCGGCGGTCTTGAACTTCTCCGTCGCCTCGATGTTACCAGAGTTCTTGTCCGGATGGTTCTTTAAAGCTGTTTATCGTCGTGTTGTGTGTTCATGTTTACGTACCACAACGAAGAAGGTTGAGGGGGAGGAGGAGGAGGAAAAAAGAAGGGTGCCGTTAGTAGTGTTGTGTGAGTATACGTAAAAGAACTACTATCCTTTCGCACACGAGTCGTACATAAAGGAGCGAATAAAGGACGAACGGACGAACGGACGACACAAAAAACACCCCAACAACCATATCATTTCTTCTTTATCTTTGCTTCTTCTTCTTCTTGTTCAAAGAACTGATTCGATTGTTGGGGAAGAATGATATCTCTCGAGCACGTGTATAAAAAAGAATTTTCTCTCTTCTTAATTACCTGTAGTTTTATACGCCTTCCTGATCTCCTCCTGGCTCGCCGTCCTTTCCAAACCTAAAGCGCGGTATAAATCATCCTCTCTCGTCATTTTTATTGTTCTTCTTATATGTGTGTGTAGTATTCTCTTCTCGCTTCTTCTTCTTTTTTATGGTACTATATATAAGAGAAGAGTGACGATGTGATGAATGTTTTTGAGAGGCTTTTCCCCCCTTTTTTCTTTCCTCAGTCTTTCTTTTGTTTTATCTACGAGTATCACCTCAAAAAAAAAACTTAGCCGTCGGCAGAGCTAACTTCGAGAATAACAATAAGCTTTTGCGAAGGATATTTTAGAACGAATTATCATGCATTCGATGCAAAGAATAGATGCGACTGTGTGCACCGGGTCTCGATTGAGCACGCACTTCTCGTCCGGGAAGACGGCGTCGATTTCGAACAGAAAAATTGTATTTAATAGTGTCGTCAATAATGCGCAAAATCATCAACACGTTTCGCGCATCAATAAGAGACACGAGGAAACGAGTAGATTTCAATTAAAAAGAGAAACACAAGATTTAAGCATTGTTGAACGGATTGGGAGCGAGAGGGTACGTTTTTCGCGTTCGCGTCGTGGTTGTTTTGCGCGCGTTTGTTAAAGGTGTTGTTTTTTTTCTCATCGCGTAACAACCCGCAACAAACCACTTTATCTACTAAACTAATACAAAATTCGTCTTTTTTTTAAACGATAATAACAAACACAGAGAGGAGCTCTTTTACGAACCCGAGCGGCGAACATTCCAGACTCGTTCGACCCGTCGAAGTACGACGGCACGGGTGCTGCGGAAGGCGAAGACGAAGGGAAACCGGCGACGTTGATGGAGACTTTGTTCGGCGGCGACGGGTGGAACAAAGGTCGAACCCGACCGCCGGCGAAGGACCGTTTGTTGGCTATTCTGCCGTATTTAATCCCTATGATGGGTTGCATCGCTTTCACCAACGACGGGTTTGAGTTCTTCCCGTTAACTTTGCAGTTTCTGGACTTTTTCACGGCGCCGATGATGATTTTCTACTCCAACGGGTTCATTCCGTTTTGCACGTTTTTCGGTTTGTTCTTAGCCGTCGTGAGGAACCCGAAAGTGCCGCACTTTATTCGATACAACACCATGCAAGCTATCATGTTGGATATTTGCATCATGCTCGCCGGTTTAATCATGCAATACTTACCCCTCTTCCTCGCGGTCACCTTCTTTGGTGCTTTGGTAGAAATCTTAGCTTTTGCCAACGGCACGTACGCTATTTTGTACTCCGTTTGGAACGCCGTGCAAGGCTTGTACCCGGAAATCCCAATCATCACCGAAGCGGTGTACGCGCAAGTCACGGAAAGTATTCAAAACCCGGACGATTTTGGTGAGGATGAAGATTAAACAAAGATTAAACAAAAAGGGAGAGAAGAAGAGAGAAAGTAGAAAGTAATAATCATTATACTAATAATAAGAACACGTATAATAAAAAATGTAGTACTTTGCTCGAAAAAAGAGCACGAATACACGCTTTTACGAAAAAGGACGGAATATCGCGTCAAAATATCTTTCATCACTCTTTCGTTGGATCCATCTCATCACTCTCACGGATTTATAAATATTTGAACAAACATGATCGCATCTTCCACGACATCCTCGACGATCAAACATCAACAGCGTTTGATGATGAGCAAAAGCAAGAAGCGATTTTCGTCGTCTTCTGTTTGTGTTCGATCAAAACGCAGCGCGAGAGCAGCTTCTGTAAAATCCGATGACGACGACGATGCGAATGTCGACAACAACAACGGTTCGGTGAACAGACGCAACGCGTTGCTCGCGATGACCGTCATCGGTACCTCGGCTGCGCAATCCGCTCTTGCTTTGGATTTAGGCTCTCTCGCGGAAGATCTCTTGAAGGAGAAAGACATGTCCGCGAACGAAGATATGAATGCGATTAAAGCGAAGAGAGCGGTGAACTTGCCAAAGTTGGAGGTGGAACCGCTCGATCGATTAGAAGGCGCGGCGAGAACGTCTGGGGCGAACAAATCGAAAGCGCAAATTGAATACGCACAGTACATCGCTCCGATTATCGAAGATAACATCGATTTGGACTTTGGATCGTATTGTCGATTGGCGTTGGCGGACGCCGGGACGCACTCAGTCGTCGGGAAGAAGTACGGTTTGAACGGTTCCGTTCGATTCGAGTTGGATCGACCGGAAAATAAAGGTTTGAAGAAAGCGATGGCTTCGATTGAGAAGATCAAGAAAGCTGTCGATAAGGAGACGACGCAACCGGTTTCATACGCGGATTTGATCGCCATCGTCCCGCACTTTGCGGCGAGAATCCAGTTCAAAAAGGATTACGTCGAGGAAGTCGGGAACGACGACAACTACGAGTTCTTGTTCATCGGCACGAACCCGTTTTTGGGCGCGAAGGTGCGCGTTGGACGCTTGGACGCCACCGAAGCCGATCCGGAAGGGTTGATTCCAAACTTGGAAACCGCGACTGGGGCAGAGTTACTCGCGTGGTTCAAACGCATGGGTAAAGGTCCGAACGAGTTGGCCGCTTTGGCGCCGTATTTGTACTCAGACCCGGCGAAAGGCTTGGAAGTTGTCTCTCAAGACGGCACGTGCGAAAGATTGCTCGGCGTCTTTGAAACGCAACGAATTTTGGGTAAGAGAGCGCCGGGACCAGCGGTGACGATCATCAAAAACTTCAAGCAAATCACGGACAACGCCATCCCGGGCGGCGCCATGGAAATCGCTCCGGCAGTCTTCGACCCGCCGTACGTCGACTACGCGTTTATTAAAGGTGGTGGCGAGATTCCGAGAGTTGGTGCGTACCCGGCGAGACCGAATGCAGCCAGGGAAGGTGGCTCCGTATTCGCTTTGAGGATGAGAGGCGAAACTGGCTCGGTCTCGAGTTTGGGCGGTAGAAAACAGGATTAACGTCGTCGTCGTTATTATATTACTACCATTTTTATAATTACATTATTTAATACGACGTGCAGCTGCTTGCTCTTTATTATTATTAATTCCTCTCTTGTTGTTGTTGTTTATATCTACCGTTTTCGCTATCTTTTTCAATCTTCTAAGCGTGATGGATGAATGCTAGTAATAGTACTACTCCTTTCTCTTTCTTGAGCGTATTTCGTCATCGCGAGCGCAACCAATCTCAAATCGGAGCTGGATACTTTTTACTCTGTTCTTTCACTAATCTGTTATACTCCGTCCGATCTTGCGTGTACATCACGTACGCCGGCGACTGTGCCGGTGACAAAGGGTTTGGCGTTTTCAATAAATCCTGAACGCCTAAAAGTATTTGTTTCACCGTAATAGAGGGCGACCAATTCTCTTCTTCGTTCAAGATGGACAAACACACGGTTCCGCTCGGATACACGTTCGGGTGGTAAAACCCTTCCGGAAATTTCACTTTCGGTGGTTTCACCGGGTACTCTTTGTTGAACTCTAACGTGACCGGGTAAAACCCTTGGTCCCAGATGGTATCTCTCGGTCCTGGAATCAACGCTTTCCATTTGAAGAAATTCACATTGTTTCCTCCTTTATCTCCTCCTGATGTTGTTGTTGTCGTTGTTTCTGATGCTACTTCTTTCGTCGGCCCGGCGGTAAAGCCAAAAGGTCGGTCTTTCCGCCACGCTTTGCGTTCGGCCATCAGACGTTGCGTCGCGATCGACGACATTTAATAGTATATATTCTTCTTAAAGAATTCTTTAGCAGTTCTTTCGTCTGACGAATACTTTTTTCTCTTCGTTTGACTGCTCTTTTTTCTAATAAATTTTCTTCATTTGTCTGCTCTTTCGCATCTCAACATCATCATCGAAAATTCCTTTTTTCTACCTTCCTTCTTGTTTTATTGTTGTTGTTGTTGTCATGAGTAGTAGGAGTAGTGTTATCGTTTTAGTGACGACCTGATTTCGACGTAAACGACGTTACAAAAGAAGAAGATGATGATGATGTTGAGAATGAGAATGAGTAGTCTGTTGTTGGTAATGTGTTCGTCTCTGCTGTTTTTTGTATCTTCTGCTTCTGATATTAAACAAATAACGCACGACGACGACGTTTTGATGAAATACTCTTCAGATAATACTAACACTAATAACGACGGGAGTATATTCTTGCAACGAAAAGCGAAACCAGACGCCTCGTTCAAGGAGAAAATCGGACGAGGAATACTCACAGATGATTCGAAGAAGACAAAGAAGAAGAAGTTTGTTGGAGGATATTGTCCATCAAACGTGCACTTAAAATGGCGCCAACGCGTCTCGTCTTCCGTGTACGCGACTCCTCTGTTAGTGGACGTGCACAATGACGGGCACAAAGAAGTTCTCGTGAACACGTTCGTGCACGCGATTGAACTGTTGGAACCGGAAACCGGGCAACCGGTTGCGAATGGTCGATTCCCGATATTTCGCGAGAGTAAACTGCACGGGAGCACCGCGGTGTACGTGAATAACGATGACACGAAAAATAACAACAAGAGTAATAATAATAATAGGAACAACAACGAGAAGAAGTTTATCGTCGCCACGTACGACGGGGAGATTTTAGAGTTTAACGCGAGGGGCGATGTGGACGTAAAAGTCGCTCGACTCCCTCGAGCGAAAGTGACGAAAGATTGGTTCAAAGAGAAAGAGACGGAACGCGAGCGAAAGGAGAAGGAACACTTAGAAGAATTAAAGCGGAAGGCGAAAGAGCCGATGCGCGCGCCTGGAGATTGGGAGCATTCCGGGTTCGACGCGCCTTCTTTGAGCGGTCACGGGAGAGAACCGCCTCCGGAAGAAATTTCCGAGAAGAGCGAGGAGAGTAGAAGAAGAGGGAGAAAAGTGTTGGCCGAAAGCACGCTCGAAGATATAAAGTTTACCATGGACGATGAGGATGGTGAAGATAGTAGTAGCACCAACAACGACGACGACGAGGAGGAGGAGGAGGAAGGCACGAACGTTTTGGAAGAAGACGAAACAGAAGAAACAGAAGAAGAAGAAGAAGAAGAAGAAGAAGAAGAAGAAGAAGAAGACGAAACGAGAATCCGAGAACGAAAAGACGCGAACAACGTATACATAGACGCACACGTTTTATGTTCACCAATTATTGCTGACGTGGATAACGACGGTCGAAAAGAACTGATACTCGCGGTTTCATACTTTTTCGACGAAGAGAGAGAAGATTTATCCAGCATGCAATACCGGAAGAGGAATAAAATCGAAGCGGAGAAGTATCTCGCCACCGGTATCGTTCTCTTGGATATCGCGAACGAATATCGAGTTAAAAATTCAGTCATTTTGGACGTTTCCGTAGAAGCGACTGCATTCAGAGCGCGCGCGTTCTCGCAACCGACGGTTTTAGATATCGATAAAGACGGTACGAATGAACTCATCGTCGCGACGTCTACGGGAAACGTCTACGTGTTGAACGGGAAAACTTTGGAAAACAAAAATCCGCGACAGTTTCCGAAACAAATGGGCGAGATTCAAGCGCCAATTGTGGTCGCTGATTTCGATAACGATGGGTACTATGAATTTATCGCGTGCGATTTGAGAGGAAACGTAGCCGTGTTCACGAAAGACGGCGACATTTTGTGGGAGAAACACTTACAATCGGCGATCTCGGCGAATCCAACGCTGGGCGACGTAGATGGCGACCATTTCCTAGAAATCGTCGTTGGCACGTCGTCGGGTGCAATTCACGTTTTGAGCGCCGAAACTGGCGAGGAGAAGTACCCGTTCCCGTTTTATACCGGCGGTCGAATCTTAGCGCCGGTTGCTTTGGGAAGAGTGAGAAAGGCTTCCCCGGAGAGTTTATCGCTCGTGGCGACATCTTTCGACGGTTACGTCTACATCATCGACGGTAAAACTGGATGCAGAGACGTTATCGATGTAGGCGAAACGTCTTACGCTCTTCCTTTGATTGATGATTTAACGAATTCTGGATATTTAAGTATTATTTTGGCGACGATGAATGGCGAGGTGCATTGTTTCGAAGCGACGCATTCCGGTCCGCACGCGCACGCCCTGGAAGGACAACAGTCTCAATTTTTATCCGCAAACTTGATGACGCACAGGAATAAATATTTCGGTATTTACGGAGAAGATCGCGGATATTTCGACGCTCGAGGAGAATTTATGACGATTAAATATCGCATGCGCGATAACCGAAGCATTTTTGGTTCCAAAATGAAGAAAAAGGCGTCGAATTTTGGTCCGTACGTCGTCACGGTAACGTTGAACGCGCTGGACGTGAATTTCATGGAGAAAGCGTCAAAATATTACGAAGATGTCATGGAGATTGATCAAATTACTCTCAGAGTGCCGAAAATGAAATCTCGAGGCGAAATTTTTATCGAAATGAAGGATGGTTCAGGCGTCGTCGCGACGGATACGTACTCGGTTTCTTTTCACGAAAGGCACTATCGAATCTTGAAATGGATAGTCGCGTTACCCTTCATCGGCATGACATACGTGATGAAACAAGCAATGGAACGAGTGAAAACAACGAAAGTAAATTAAGAAGAGATTGTGAGATAGATACATAGTAGTAGATACATAGATTATGATCGCGATAGATATACATCTTGAGTTTGTCTCTCTCTTTATTTTTTTACAACAAACTCCTTCTCTAAAAACAAGTGTATCTTCTTCTTCTTCTATTAAAATCCTCGGGACGAACCCGCACAAACTCTCTTATCAAGTCTAAACAAAGATGCGTAATGATCTTTTACGTTTAAACAATCACGTTGTTTTTTTATAAACTAGTAGAATTTGCGGAACGTCTCGTTTGCTTTGGTTGGAGCGCTATTCGGATGAGGGCCGAATATACTTCGCGCTCGCGGTATAAGACAAACGCCTTTATTGCTATATTATTATTATTGCGAGGACATATTATTATTATTATTATTACGCTTCTTTTCGCGGCGGCGTACTTTTTCCATCTCGTTCTTTCTCGCTCGCGTTTTCGTTTCTCGTTGTTGTTGTCGCTGTTGTTGTTCTTATTCTTTTTTTTTTACAGCAACGGTTTAATCATCGCCTCTTGGTCTTGCGCGGAGGAACTGTTTCTGTTCACGACGTTGCCTTCGCGGTCGACGATAAACTTCGCCTTAAAGTTCCATCCTACGCCTCCCGGAAATTTGTCCAAACAATACGACCACATCGGCGTTGCGTTTGCACCTTCCACGTCTCCTTTCGCCATGACGGTCCCGTTGAACCCTTTCTCTCTGGCAAACTTTTTAATGTCCGCGTTGTTCGCCAACTCCTGCCCTCCAAACTGTCCGCTTGGAAACAAAAGAATCTCCAGACCTTCGGTTTTATATTTCTTCTCGAGCGCAACAAGTCCCTCATAATTGCTGCGCGTCGCGCCTCACCTCGACGCCACGTTCGTGATTAACACCACTTTCCCTTTTAACGAAGAGTAGTCGAATTCGTTCCCGTCCACGTCTGTACCGTTCGGTAACTCGTAAATCGAAGACGCGTTCACTTTCGGGGTTCCTTCGCCGCCTTTTCCCGTCAACATGTCGAACAAACCGCCCATGCGAATGTTTCTTTTCTTGGTAAGTTGTTTACTCGCGGTGTGAGACGTGAGAACAACAGAAGGAGACGTGACTGCTTTCAAAGGGAGCATACTCTGGCGTAAGTATACTGTCTCTTCTTCTTCTTGTTGTCTAAAGTGAATTAAATTTGTATCTCTCTTTCGTGTGAAAGAGATTTATTATGACGTCAGACGGTCTTTTTTTGTGTGTGTGCGTGTGTGTTTTGGATAAAAAGAACAACACTTCTGTAAAATTGTGCGACAAAACGTATAGAGGAACGTGATACTCTCAAGAGAATATACACACAGAATACACATGGTAGTATTCTTTTTTATAACGTTCGGACAGAAACCGAGCGTCAAAACGCAGCGAGAAATACTCGAGAACGGATCGCGACATATTGGATTTGGAGGAAAAGGAACGAACGAAACAGATGCGAAGAAGAAGAAGAAGAAGAAGAAGAATCATTCATTCAACGTGGACGAGGAGGACGTCGGAAAGACGAAAAACTTTACCAATTTTGCGAAGAAGACGAAGTCGTGTTGTTACGCCATAGACGAGACGAAAGTGTTACTCGGCACGAACGGCGACGTGGATTACGAAAAAGCCAAGAGCGCGCTGAAATCGTGGAAACAGTTTCAACTCGGATGGACCGAAGTGGACGAAGCAACGCGAGTGAGAAAAGGGCAAAAAGTGTGCGTCATGATTCAACCGTTTCCAAGGGTGTGGCTGCTCAATCCGCTGGAAATCACATACGTAAGCGAAGAGAAAAAGAAGTCGTATTCCTTCGCGCACACGACTTTGCAAGGGCACTTATTAGCCGGAGAGGAGAAGTTTACCGTGGAGAAGGACTTGCAAAACGACCGAGTGTATTTTAAAGTGGAGACGTTTTCGAAACCAGATCATATTTTGGCGAAAGTTATGTATCCGGCGGTGAGGGCGTTGCAGAAGATTTTCGGAGCGCACGCCGGTTTTGAGATGAAGAAAGCGGTGAGGAACATGTAGAGCATAAAAGTAGTGATAGTAGTAGTAATAGTAGTAGTAAGGAAAGTATAGCAGTGGTGATTTTAATAGTCATGTTCTGACTTCAACAATAACACCTACAGTACGCGCGCGACGAAAGTTCTCTTTTTCTCAAAAGTATTACTAAAAATTAATATCTTCTGTTGTACGCGTTGCTCGAGCCTAGGATCCTCTTGTTATCGTACGCTCTCCGAGCGTTCGCATCGCTCAACACTTTGTACGCCTCGACCACTCTCTTAAACATCAACTCTGCGATCTCTTTCGTGTGCTCGGTTTCCGCTTTATCCGGGTGGTGCTTCAAAGATTTCTTGAGGTAGGACGCTCGAATCTCTGAAGCGTTCGCTCGAGAGGAGACGCCCAAGACGGCGTAGTGTTCGATATGAACGCCTCTTTGGATGTTCATCTTGACTTCTCGCAATTTCGCGTCGCACTCTTTGCCCATGATTGGCACTAAAGCTTCTAAATCTTTCGCCGCCATCGTCCAATCGCCGATGGATAAGTACGCGTCCGCTCGTCGTTGAATGGCTCGAACGTACGATTTATCAAAAAATTGACTCTCGCAACACGCGACAATCGCTTCTAAATGTTTCTTTAACGACTGCAAAGCCGCCGCTCTGTTCGCGTGAAGCACCGCGCGGAACGGTTGGTCTTCAAAGTTCACCTGTAAAGCCGCCGTGTACGATTGTAACGCTTCGTCAAACTTGTTCGCGTGGAACGCGCGATTTCCTTTTGTTTTCAACTCTTCAGCCTCGCGACGCTCTCGAGACCAGTTGACTTGTTGTTGTTGTTGCGATTGGTGAGTTTGCGCCGTCGTCGTCGTCGTCGTCGCGTTTACTTTTTGTTGCTCGTTTTGCTGCGGTCGTTGTTGTTGCTGTTGAGGAAACGACGAGGAAACTTTTGGCACGTCCTTCTGTTGGTCGCCCGATCTTCGTCTCGAAGTCTCATTCGCGGCTTCGGCTTTTCGAATCCAACTTTCGTTTTCGTTCTTCAAGTTTCTCAGCTCGCTTCGTAACTGTTCCAACTCTCTCTTAAACTTATCCGCCAAGTTTCTTTGTTCCAGCGCTTCGTCTCTTTTCGCGCTCAACTTTTTCGTCAACTCTTGCGTCACGCTCACTTCTCTCGCCAAAGCTTCCCTCGCCGCCTCGCGAGACGTTTCCAACTCGTTCTTCGCCGCCTCGAAATTCAGCTTATCTTCCTCGCGATTCTCTCTTTCCTTCTTCAAGTCGTTCTCTGCGGTTTCCAAATTTTCTTTGACGCCGTCTAACGTCAATTTTGTCTCTCTCAGTTCTGTTCGTAACTCTCCGGTTTGTTTCAACGCAGATTTGAGCATCGCTTTCGTCACTTTCGCGTCCGTCTCTTCGTGTTGTTGTTGATAATTCATCGTAGAAGAAGGCGAAGGATCGCTAAAGCTTCGTCGGACAACTGGAGGAGGCGTGTTCTCTTTCCCCTCGTCGTGTCGCGCCGTCGCGGTGCCGTACACCGCCCTCGTCACCGCCTCTCTCGCGTTCTTCGCCGCCTCTCTCAAACTCTCTGTCGCCGAGGAGTTATTGTTGCTACTAGTATTATTATTCCTGCTATGCTGTTGTAATGGTGGTGACATCGACGCGTCGTGTCTCGCTTTTGCCACCACGCTGTCCATCCATTGCGAGACATTTTTACTGCTGTTGTGCGTAGTATGAGTAGTAGTAGTAGTATTCGCGGCGGCGGCGCGACTCCGTCCTCCTCCTCCTCTCTCCATGATCCTCTCTTTCGTCTCGTCCATCTTCTCGTGTAAACTCGTCTCCGCCATTTGTGCTTTCCGTCTTTTCTCTTCCAATCGTTGCTTTTCTCGCGCAACATGTTGTTGCTCGTCGTTTCCGTCAATATTTTGAGCACCTCCAAACGCGCTCGGGAACCGACTTTGGAACCCAAGACCATCTTTAGTATTCGTATTATTTTCTTTCAACGCTTCCCTCTCGCGACGAAAGTCCCCCCCGTGAGACGACGACGACGTGTTCGAAGAGTTTCGAATATCCTTTCTCACTTGGTTCACGATTTCGCTTCTCGCGCGATGGAGGAGTTCTTTCGCCGTCGCGGTGGAGGCGGAGGACTTCTGTTGGTGTTGAACATGAGACGAACGATGATGATTCTTCCCCGGCTGCGCGTTTTCGTCGTTTTTATTCATCTCCTCCTTCTCCTCCTCGCTCTTAAAAAAGTTGCTTTGAATATAATATCCTCTGTTGTGGTGGTGAGTAGTATTCGTCGCGGTTGTACTGCTGCTCCTCGTGCCGTTATCGTTAGTATAATATCTTCTTCCCGATGACATCTCTCTTCTTCTTATGCTAAAAAATGACGAGCGTTTGTTCCCCTCTTTTTTTTTTTCAACCGAGTGAAAACAAAAAAGCGAAAAAAACTTTTGCCAAGAGTGTGAACAATTTTTTATCTCGTCGGATTTTTACACGTACTACGTACTCTTTGTATGAGGCGGTTTTGCTCGCTACGGAATATATATTCTGGCTATTCTTCTAAAGGCATCATCATCATTATTATCATCGTCATCGTCATCATCTCTTTCTCTCTTTCTTTCTCTCTCTGAATAATCGTCACTCCTTTTCGTCGGGGTGAATCGGGACGAACACTCTCTGGTCTTTCTCGTCGTAAACGTCGTTTACGTCGTCGTCGTCGGATTTTTCGTCTTTGTCGTCGTGTTCTTCTATTTCTTCTTCCTCCTCTTCTTCCTCCTCGTCCTCCTCCTCGTCGTCTTCTTCTTTCGGTCGCGCGTGCCAATCGAACGGCAAACCGTTGATTTTCCCGCCAACGTCTGCGCCTCGTTTCAGATTCTTCCTAATACCCCCGTTGATACTCGTTCGCGCCGAGTCGCTTCCTCGAGCGATTTCCCAACCCCAATCTTTGTTCGTTTTCGCCCACACGCACGCGCTCAGAAAGACGATCCCACTGACGACACCGTTTGTCACTTTCGAGTAAGAAAACTTCAACCACGCGCAACACGCTAAATTCGCCAAGAAAATCGGGACTCCCAACGTGAACATGTAAAACGCTTTCTTCCAACTCGATTCGCACCTGTTTTCCCAGTGTCTCTCGAACGTCCTTTTCGGTTGCGGAGGGTAATCCCCGGGTTTAAAATGGTTCGCAAACCTTCGACATCGAAACAAGAACTCCGCCTCCTCGTCCTCGGAGACGTACGATTTTCCTCTCTTTAAAATCGAACTCAGAATAAACGTGCACAACACCATCGCGTTCAACATCAACCCGACGACGAGCGCCGTCGACGCCGCGTACGCGCAAATCAACCACTCGCTCACGTGCGAAGGCATTTTCTCGAAATCGTTCGTAAAGTTCAACTCCACTAAAGAGACCACCGCGAATCCTGCAATCAACGCCGATAAGTTCGATATCGATTTCAACTGTTCCGATTTCTCCTCGACGTCTCGTCTGTTCTTTTCCACGTATCTGTTCCACACGCATCTGGCGTTTTCCAACGTCCTTTGTTTCACGTCCGATTTCCTCCAGTTCACCTGTTGCTCTCGATATAACTGCTCTACAATTCGATACTCTCGTTCCTCTTTTCTGTAACTGACGTCTTGTTTCCGCCACATCCGGTCTTCCTCGCGCCATTTCTTCGATAACGACGTATCCAAAGCGGTTAAAAACGCCGTCGCGATATCGGACGTTTGTCCTAAATGTATGTTATTCGCACCACCACCACCGCCTGCATTCGACGACGAGGATGCTTCCATTTTGATGTTATCTATTGGTGTTCTCTTACCGCTGCTTTTCGTATTCTTATTAGTGTTATTCTATTCGCAAACAGCGCTCTTCTATTCGCGCGTGTACATGTGAAGACATTTCACATCTCCATTTCCCCTCATTCCCCTCGAAAGCGCTTCTGTTGTTTGTCACGAGAAAAGGACGAC
>JACLAA010006288.1_pt1 | contig 75447 bp, 57 predicted proteins | sample 8027891 | NCBI WGS metagenome assembly JACLAA01 (sample SAMN15724900, study PRJNA655200) | protist metagenome | isolation source: fluorescence activated cell sorting (FACS) single amplified genomes of... | place: Spain: Blaines Bay Microbial Observatory, Mediterranean Sea | collected 2016-01-19 | reverse complement strand
GCCCGCCACTGTTGAGAAGAAAGTGACAAAGACTCCTGGAGGCTTGTCGCAAATCCTGAAAAATGTCGTGAAGAAAGGTGGCAATGGTGGCGTGCAAAAGAAGGCGAGTGCAGTTGCTGAAGTTCCATCGAAGAAAGATAAGAAACATAAGGACAATAAGGACTTATTGAACCCGGCGGCGCCGAGTAAAGTTGTCCCTGCGACAAATGAAAAGAATGAGTCTGCGCCTACTGCACAGAAGAGAAGAAAGAAAGATCCGAACGCTCCAAAAGGTGCCAAATCTGCTTACATCTTCTTCGGTGATAAGGAAAGAGCGAAGATTATCAAGGAGAATCCAAATTTTTCGCCCACAGAAATCATGACTGAATTAGGGAAACGTTGGAAAGAGCTCTCCGAGAAAGAGAAGAGGCCGTACGAGAAAGAAGCCGAGAAAGATAAAGCACGATATTCTGAGGCGATGAAGTCTTATGAACCAGCAGAACGTGACGACGATGAAAAGCAAGGAAAGCGACAAAAGAAGGACCCGAATGCACCAAAGAACGCAAAGAGTGCGTACATCTTCTTCACCATGAAAAAAAGAGCTTCAATTGCCAGCGGATCTTCTCCCACAGAAATAATGCAGAAGCTAGGTAAGATGTGGAGCGCAATGAGCGAAGCTGAGAAGAAGCCATATGAGGATTCGGCCAAGAAAGATAAGGAGCGGTATGAGAGAGAGATGGCCAAGTACAAACGTAAACAAAATTGAATATACACAATACAAATCTGAAGTATAATATTTATACACAATCGACGAATCTATTTACAAGCAGCATTTCTAGACTGCACGACTACGTGACCTATGTACTTTATTTTCTATCTATCTATTTAGGAGGGCAAATGTGAAGTAAGATAGTTGCCCTCCTCGCTATTTTGTCTTTGAATATTTTCGATACTGCAGGCGTTTTTGTCTCGTCGCCGGCGGCAGCGCAATTGCTTCTTCCGTTCATCTCTTTCTTTTTCCGAGCGTTCAAAATCTTAAATAAAGCCTCCTCCTCTTTCTCTTTCCACGACTTTGGTGTGCTTCCACTCGGAGCTTTATCGTTCGCTTTCATTGCGCTTTGCGGTGAATTAATATCCTTCTTCACCGCTCGATCTTTCTGCTGCCTCGAAGACAAAAACGAAAAAAACTTTTTGGAAATTTCATCTTCTTTCTTTTCCTTCGTTGGACTCTTATAAACAGAACGAATATATTCTTCTCTGTGTCTTCGTCGAGATGCAGCGGCGGCGAGCCTCCTCATTTGAAGCCATTTTGAAATATCCGAACAGCGTGTTGCTGTCCATCGTTTCCAGGTACGAAAATTTTCCGCAGTGAAATCAATTTGAAACCGAATCGATGTTATTCCATCAAAATGTACAACCCATTTATCCCCCAAGACTACATCCCTGAGCAAAGTCCACATATTCACATCGTGCAGGATATTTCTCGCAGCAAATGCATTGAAACGGCGGAAATCGCCCCCTTTTTTATCTCCTCTTCTTTCATTTTCATCCTCCACCTTGCGAATGCTTTCCCGCTTTTCGATTTCTTCTTGAACTCTTGCAGTAGTCGTGGAGTCATTCGAACCTATCCTGTCGCGCTTCTGAAGACTTTCCAATTCGGTGCTTTCATTTTCATTTTCTTCTATCGCTTCTTCTTTCTCATTTTCCCGTGCCGGTTCCTCCTCTTCTATATTCTCACCATTCACGCGACCACCCCCTTTTCCTTCTTTTCCTTTTTCTTCTTCTTTTTCTTCTTCGAGAGCAACTGCGTTTATAAAATCATCGAACTCGATGTAATAACCTCTTCCTTTCTTCTCTTCTTGCTCTTCCGTAATATTTTCATATTTCTCTCCTTCGTCAACAACAACAACAACACTCTCTTGTTCTTCTTGTTCTTCCCGTCCACTCAAAATTTCAGAACCAACATCCTCTTCAGCGAGAATGTCGTCGTCGTCGTCCTGTTCCACTTCGTCGAGCCGATATTTCCACGAGAAATCATCATAAGCATGCACATTTACGTACTCTATTTTACCATTACGCATATTATCATTTTCGTATTCAGAGGAGTTATAGTAATCCAATTTCGTTCTCGTCGTCGATGAAATATCTACATCTATAACGCCGGGAGCATCATAGGCACCGTACCATATATTCATCGAAGAGTGCGGAGAATAATAATGAGAGGGTGCATTCCCACTCCGCCTTCGTCGAAAGAACCGCATACTTTTTTAACTCTCTCACGCGATACTCTTCTGTTCTTTCGCGCACATATTTTGTTTCCTTCTTGTTTGTGTTTGTGTTGTGTCGTTTTTGGCGGGAGCATGTGAAAGAAAGAAAGAAAGAAAATGCGTCAAAAATTCTTCGACTCTTCCTTCTCTTTATTCTTTTCCTCTTCCTTTAATACATACATACATACACACACACATGCACATGTATATATGATGCCAAAACTCAAAGCAGTATTCTTTGATTTAGACGACACGTTAGTTCCAACTTCGGTATACGACGTGAGAGCGTACGCAGACGTGAAAGCGAGCGTAATCACCTGGGTTGGAAAAATCCAGTTAGATGTGGATAAATTAGTCGCGGACTTTAAAGAGAAATTCGTCAAAGCACCGTGGGATCCAGAGTATAAAACCGACGTTTTCACGTGGCGTTCGAGAGTCTGGGAACATGCGCTAAAGTTGCAAGACGTAGAAAACGCAGAAGAAGTTGGATTGAAGTGTCAAAAATGTTTCGACGACAACCGCATGGGAACTTTTCCTTTGTACGACTGCGTGAAAGAACTCACAGAGTACATCAAATCGAAAGGTTTAGAGACGTGCATAATCACAAATGGACATCATCGAGTGCAGAGAGATAAATTAAAAGCGTGCAAGGCATACACATTGTTTGAGAACATAATCGTGGGCGGTGAGGAAGTGTTAGCAGGACGTAAAGAGAAACCCGACGGGAGTATTTTTGTAAAAGCCTGCAAATACGCGGGATGTTTACCCAACGAAGCTATCCACGTCGGGGACTCTCTAGGCGCTGATATTCAAGGGGGCATCAACGCGGGGTTATTAGCGACGGTTTTTATTAACGTTAAAGCGCGCGATATGAGTAATATCCAGCCCATGCCTACATACACGATCAAACACATAACCGAATTGAAAGAGATCATCGATAAATTACTAGTGGTATAAAAAAGCAGTATTGTTCACAGTATATTGTTACATTTACGTTGTTAGGATAAACTTTTAGGTTGCAACTTCATTGTGGTCTTTTCGCAACATGGTCTCGATAAAGAACTCGCCCGCTTTGTACGAGCTGCGCACGAGCGCCCCGCTGGCTACGTATCTAAAACCAATTTCCTTCTCGCCAAATTCTTTCCAATATTCGAATTTCTCCGGCGTCACAAACTCCTTCACCGTCAAATGCTTCGGTGTTGGCTGTAAATATTGACCTAAAGTAAATATATCGACTCCCACATCTCTGCAATCTTTCATAGCTTGCTTTATCTCGTCGTCCGTTTCGCCTAAACCGAGCATAATTGACGTCTTTGTTACCATGCCTTCCTTTGCTTCCTTGGCCGCTTTTAGCACTGATAAAGACTGCTCATAATTCGCGCGCGGATCTCGAACACGAGGCTGTAACCGCCTCACAGTTTCGATATTATGTGCAAACACGTCTAAACCAGAGTTAGCCAAATGTCTCACAGCGTCTAAATCACCTTGGAAATCAGATGTCAACGCCTCTACAAGAACGCTTGATTTTAACTTTTTCAACGTGCGCACTGTTCTCGCAAAGTGCTCCGCTCCTCCATCAGGAATATCGTCTCTGTCAACTGAAGTTAATACTATATACCCAACACCCCACGCAGCAATAGCCCTGGCCGTATTTTCTGGCTCCGTATCATCCGGTGGCGGAGGTGTACTCGCCGTATTCACCGCGCAGAAACGACATCCTCGGGTGCACGTGTCACCTAATAACATAATCGTTGCCGTTCCCGTTTCCCCGTTCCAGCACTCGCCTACGTTTGGACACATGGCTTCTTCGCATACCGTAGCAATTTTATGCTCTGAATTATCTAACGTGTCTTTCAAAAACTCAAAGCGTTCTCCACTTGGCGCTCTTTGTCTCAACCATGGCGGCTTCTTCAAACCGGGGGGTAAACCGGGGATAGTTGCGGTTGCAGTCGTTCTGCCACTTGACGTAGTCTCCTCTCCGGATGATCCTTCTATGGTTGCAACTGGTCCACACATTGCTGCAGCGGCGTTGAACTTTGGTGCCGATGGTGGCGGTTCAACCCCGTTTTCTTTCGCCATTCGAACGAGTTCCTCAAACGCATCTATGTTTTGTAATCGCTCGAACTCATAATCTTCCTCCGTTTTCTCAATATTTTCACCATCGCTCGTTGTGGCATGCAAACGCGTTGTTGTTGTTCTTGTTGCAGCTGATGGTGGTGGTGACGATGATGGTGATCTTGTTGTGCGGAACCAAGTGCGATACCTGTTTTTGCTCTTTTCTATGCATTCTTCGTTTTGTGAAATAATAGACGAGGAGGAAGAAGTAGAAGAGGAAGAAGAAGTTGATAAATCCTTTTGACGGTGTTGAGGTTGTTGGAAAAGTCGACGGCGCTGAAAAGGAGCAGAACAGGAAGCGGCGCAATTCGTAGTTGTCTCGTTCCGACGCGCGGAAGGTCGCGATGTAGCGGTACTACCGATATATTTACTGACGCGCACGCATTGATTCATTCCGTTGATTCCCAGGAACTCTATTTTATCGCGTGTTTTTCTTATGATGCGACACAAAATGGATAAAAGCGCGAGGAGGGCGAAAATTTTTTCTTTCCATTTCTTTTGTGTGAAATGTGAAGCCGAAGCCCCAGAGTTTGCACGTTCTACAAATGATGATAACCAAAACGTATATAGAGGTACTCTATCTATTACAATAAAAGTATCTGAATATGTTTTTCCTATGTTGTTACGTTAAATAGTATACTATTTCTTTTCATTCAAAGTTAAAGATAAAGCAAGCGTCGACGTAATTAAACGATCTCCCAATAGAGTACAAACAGGTGCGCACGAAATTCATTGGTGAAAATCGGGCAAATAGTGCTCCTGCGACCTTTGGTGTACGCGAAATACCTCTCGAAAAAAAGGTAAGGGCGTTATTATGCCTTTAAGTATTTAGAAGATACGGAACGGCGGGCCCATCGTAGTCTTGATGTACAAGGACTTGACGTTTTGCCAGTTCTTCTTCAACAAAGAAACTAAAAAGTTCACAGCCATTTGCGTGTTGATGAACAATTCTTTCTCAGTCATTTCGACGTTACCGACGGCAACGGCCAAGCACAACACTTTCTTGAGCTGAAACTTGACTTGCGACTTGATGTCGTTGACTTTGGTCTCCAAGGACTCATTGTGTGTGCACAACGTCGGAAACTTACCCGCCTTGTTCAAACCCGGACCCAAAAGTCTTGGAATTTGTTTGATGACGGATTCAGACGCGACAAAAACGGCATATTTCTTAGCCAATTTCTTGATCAATTTCTTGTTCTTGTTCAACTTCTTCAACGCTTCGACGTCCATCTTTTCGATCCCGATACCCGCAGCTTCTTCGCAGTGCTTGGCATCACCAAGCATGCAAATCTTAAGCTTCGGTCTCGGCATCGCCGGTAAAACGACGGTACCGTTGAAACGCTTATCCTTTTGCGGATCGTAGTTCTTTAAACCGATTTGAAGCTCGACAGTTTCGACAAACTTCCTAGGTTTTTCTTTAGATTTCTCTAACATGAAGGACACGCCTTCTTTCAAGGTATCCGAGTTGAGCTTACTGTGAGATGAAAAAAGAGTGAAGGGAGAAAATGCAAGTCAGCTTATGTTCGTTCTTTTCCCGCGAGGATTCGTTTGCAGTAACCGCTCCGTAAAATGACTGTAATTTCGCGCACGAATGGTATTTCTACATTCGTTAACTTATTTAATGTAAGAAACGAACGTTCGTGCGATCGTGCACGCAACGCGTTTTCGAGCGGGCAAAATCCTAAATTTGCGCCTCCCCGAAAAAAGACGAAATTCGAGCGCCACGGGTGCCACGCGAACGTGCATTCTCTCAATCATTCCGTCGTCGAGGTGTGAACGATGTCTTCTCGAGAGAATGAACGCGTTAAATGAGCTAACAGACGCGACGTACCTCATCTTTAATTATATACTAAGTCTGAAAAGTGACGAATTTTTCTTTGCTCACGACAGTTTTCAGCAGTAGCAGCTCAAATAAAAAAAAAGTACAAGGTAGTTGTGGTTGTCGTCCGTTGTTCATAAAAAAACTGACACACAAGGCGCTACATTTGAGAAGAAGAATCGACACTATATAGACGATAGCAATGACATCGACGGTGTTGTCACCGATACTGCTCCGGTCTGCTGCTGCTGCTGCAGCGTCGTCGAGACGGCGTCGTGCAAAGTCTGGTTCTTGCTGTTGCACTTCATCGTCCTTTTTGTCCAAAAACAAAACGAAAGAATATCGAGGAAATAGAGTTAGCACCAGCGGCAGCACTAGAACAATAAAAACAACAAGAATGAATTATAATGGTGCTGGCGGCGGCGGTGACGACGACGTGTCCTTCTTCGTGATTGCTAAACAGAGACGACGGATGCTAAAGTGCTTTCGTCGTTCTTCCACCAACACCATCACAGCAGCAGCAGCAGTAGCAGCAACAGCAGAAGTGGAAAACGAAGATGAGAGAAAGAAAAAAAGAAAATCGAATAAGTTACCGACGCGAATGGTCGTCGAAACGGCCATGCTGGCAGCTATGACAGGCTTGAGTTTTCACCTATCGGCTTCGTTTAGATTGGAAACGTATTTGGGTTCTCTCTTTCCTCTTCCAGTTGTTGTAGCATCTGCGCGTTGGGGTGACATTGCCGCTTGGAGGACTTTATTGGTGGCGTTCCTTTTGTTGACGTTACTAAGTGGTCCTCTACGCGCCTCAAATTACGCGTGTTTGCACGGTTTTACCGGCCTAGCCTTGGGAATGTGTTGGAAAAGAAAGTTCTCATGGGTGCAGAGCGTGCCTATATCTGCGCTCGCTCGAACCATTGGCGTCTTTTCGTCTCTCGCGATTTCTTCTTTAGTGATTCGAGAAAACATCCTTCGCTTAATGATTCAGCAAGTCTACGCGCTGATTGATCAAATTTGCGCAACTCTAGGAGCAACATTCGTTCCGAACATGACGACCATTTTGTGTGTCGCTTTTGTATTCGTGATTTTGAATTCGTTATCGTATACGCTCATTTTACATTTGGTGTATTCAATAGCTTTAGTAACGGCCACACCTGATAGGAATTTTTCAAATGCTCCATTAAAAGTTAGAAGAGCGTTAGGATTATCCTCAACGTTTATACAATAGAATTCATCAATAATGATACATACCTAGGTACCGTACCTTACATGTGGTATTTCATGAAAAAACGGATTTAAACTTATTCTATTTATATTATTATTCACTCAACCCGAGGTCGTCCACCAGCTTCTGGCGGTGCATATCTATCGAAGCCTTCAGCTTCAATCCTCGCCTTGGCTTGCGCCGCCCTTCTCTCGCGCACGATTCTCAATTTCTCCATTTCTTCCGTCATTTGCTTCGCGGATTTCGTCGGAGGTGCATCGTCTACTTCTTTTGGTTTCGGCTTCGCTTTTGGCTTCAAATATTCATCCTCAAACGAGGAGGAAGAGGAAGAATCGTCCTCGTCCGAGGACTCTTCCTCTTCTTCCTCCTGAACTCCAATCCCTGCGAATCGATCAAATTCCTTTACCTTTACAATTTTTTCTTCTTCGTCTCCCGATGATGATGAAGAAGATGATGATTTGCCGTCGTCGTCTTCATCGCTCGTTTCTTCCTCCTCGGAGGAAGATTCTTCTTCGCCTCTTCTTTTTCTCGCTTGTTGTGCTCTCCACTCCTCTTCTTGTTGTTGTTGCGCGGCGTACCCTCTGCCACGGCCTCTGCCTCGTCCACCTTTCGGTTTAAATCCTCGTCCCATTTCGAACCCTTTTTTGCCTTTGTTGTAAAGCTTTCTATATATATGTATGTGTGTATAAATATACGAATAAGGTGCGTGTTGTGGCGTTTTTCTTGCAACGAAGTTGAAATAAAAGCTTGGCTGGAAAAATCGCGGTTATCGGAAAAATCGTCATTTACGTACATATATAGTACGCAAGGCACATTACCACGCCCGGAAGAGAGAGAGCTATATATTATATAGAGAGAGAGAGAGGGAGAGGGAGAGAGAGAGAAGGAGAGAGAACTTCACAACCTCTTCTCCACGCTTCTATTCCTCCCTAGTATGTATGTATGTATGTATGTATGTGAGAGAGAGAGTTTTTAAAGGATCCCGCCGCACTTTTCAGAGAGAGAGGTATAAAACACAGACGGTTTCCCACGTTCTCTGAAAAGAAATAAGGTGTGTTCTTAATATACTACTACGCAACGTGATATCGTCGTTGCGATGTTCGTTTTCGTTTTGTGCGTCTCTAGGAACTGCTCCAAATAGAACAGGACAGTGTCTTTAGAGAGGAAAGACCGAAAGAGAGAAAAAAACAAGAGAACGAAATTTAACGAGAAGAAAAACGAGGCGTAAGGATGATATCACCACAAAACGCCAGTTCTGCTTCAGAGTTCTGCAATGAAGAACTCGGTGGATTACGCGTTGTTTTCATTAATGACGTCTGAACGCAGCTTGGTTTCTCTCTCTTTTTGTTGTGAAGTTTCTTTTCCTCTCTCTCTTTCTTTCTTATGTAGTCGTCGTTGTACTTTTGTCCCATATCCTCTCACAGTGTCAGAGTACCCTGAACTCGTTTTGCGGGTAGTGAATGGTACCTTGGGTGAGTAGGAAGAGCAAACAGCCGATCGGACAGCTGGAAACGCGTTATAATACGACGTGATCGCGGCATCCTTACCATCCGAGCCGATATTTGTTTCGTTCGAATCAAACAGACAACAACACACATAAAGTATGGATGATGACAGAAATATAATTAGATGACGAATCTGATGCTTTTTGAGCGTGGTTTTCACGCTCTGAAGGTTGCATTCGTGCAACACCTGATTGACAATCGAGGCATTTGTCTGACATATTTGATGATTTTTGTTGTTGTTTTCCTTTTCTTTCTCTATTCGTGAACCAAAAAACTCACACATATGAACTTATTTAAAAAACAGGCACGTTGTTTGAGCAAAAGTGAAAAGGAAAACGATGATCACGAGACGCTGTGACGCTTGCTCAACATCTTGTTCAATGGAAACGAGAATGAATACGAAACAAAACGTTGTCTCGAATACTATTCTCGTCCCGACGCGAAACAGCCAAAACCATCGGTTGTCGATAAAGACGCATTCCATCATCGACCCTTCTTCTATGAGCACCGAGGAGACCAACCAAGCGATATCGGCCGTCGCAACCTCTGTCATATTCGGGGGCCTCGCTATCGCGCAAGGTTTGAAATCTGAACCGAAACCGTGCCCGTCTTGCGCAACTTCGGGAGGCGAGGCATGTATATTTTGCAATGCAACGGGAAGGAGAGAAACGCCGATTGAAATTACGAAGAGAGAGAGACGCGACGACTCCGTGCTCGGTTTGACGAGACGGTCTCCGATGGAGTGCACTGCTTGCAAAGGAGTAGGGATGATTCTTTGCAAGACGTGTAAAGGTAGCGGGTATGTGTAGTAGGAAATCCTAGAAAATATTTTTAGATATTCGAGTACCTCCTTCATCCTTTCGTCACAATTATTTTCTTTTTTGGTACCTACGGTACCCGGGTACGCAAGTGTTCGTTATAAGAAAATTCTATTTACACACTCAAACTCTTTTTATCTGAGAAAATGCCACCGCATCGTCAGACGCGAAAGAAATCACCAACAGTGGCTACCACAGAAGGAGAAGGAGAATATGGAGCAGCAGCAGCAGCAGCAGCAGCAACAACAACAACAACAACAGACGACGACGATGATTTGGAAGAAGTTGAAGATTTGTCAGATTCCGAAGACGGTTCGAACAACGATATGGATGATGATGATGATGATGATGATGATTCCGATGACTATGACGACCTTGATGACACTTTGTTAGATGAAGCTATGAATTTAGAAAAGAAAGTAGAGACGAGTAAAGGAAGAGATTACGGCGCGCATGCAAAACTTTTACTCAAACTTCGTCAAGCAAAGTTGAAGGAACGTTTGGAAGAGTCGAGAGTTGCGTTTGACCGAAAGTTCAGCTTGAGTGAAGAGCAATGGTTGAGTTGGTTGGAAGATAAGATGACAGAGTTGAAAAAATGCGCGTCAGGAAAAAAGAGAAAAGAAATTGAAGCGTATATTCAAGAGCTATTTGAAAGGGCCACGGCAACGCTTCCGGCGAGCGTACCAGTTTGGCTAAAATATTTATCTTTTTCGGTGGCAAAAACGAGCGAAGATACCGAAGAAGATAGACGCCAATTTTACGAGAGGAGCTGTAAGATTGTCGCGAAGGACTATAGAAGAGGTAATGCGTTTTGGCTCGCGTATAGAGCCTTTGAGAGCTCGCAAATTGAGTCCCCGGAAAAGAAGAGTCGCGTTCAAGCGGTATCGACGCGAGCACTGGAGACGCCTCTGGAAAAGTTGGACGAGTTGAAAGAAAAGATATTAGCTAAAGTAGAAAATAAAGATGAACGCAACTTATATGCAATAGCGTACGAGACTGGGTGTAAACGGAGAGATTTGAGGAAAGCGTTCGAGGACAAAGTAGAGGAAACTGCAACCAAAAATGCCACAATAAAATCGGATCCAAAAGCGAATTTGCGTGCATATCGCTCATACATCGTAATGGAGAAGACCTTGCAAAAGAAAGAAAGGAACAAAGAATTGGATGAGTCCATCGAATCGCTGTACGAACGGGCGCTACTGAGAAACCCGTATGAGGTGAGCTTATGGCTAGAGTACGCGATGGAGGTTTCTTCTTCTTCAAAAATTGATATTTTAGATCGAGCGCTCAGAGCGTGTCCATCATCGTTCGAACTCTTAATTGAAAAGATTGAGTGTTGTGCGTGTAATAGCGATCCACAAACGGCTAATATCGCAGCGATGACCGAAGCCTTTGGGGATATTCTAATAAACTCGAGTTTAAAAAGTTTCAAGGGGGCTAATGATGTCGCTCTCGCTTTTCTGCGAGCGAAATGGAAAGACAAAAAATCAGATGGCATCAATAACTTGATGAAAGAAATGCACGCAAAACTAGTATCGCAATTTTCTAATAGAATACGGATCGACCCCGATATGAAGTTGGCGAGATATTGGGCTCAACACAGCGCGAATCCAGAGATGGTTTGGAAATTTTTTCTTGTTGAAAATGAAAAGATCTACGGCGATTACCTCGAAGCACATATTCAACGTGCAAGGTATTTCGAATCGAGTGATCCACAACTGGCTAATCGGGCGTACGAACTCGCATTTAGCAAACGCAATAAACTATCTCGAGCTGTGAAAGGTAAAGTGAAAGATGATACTAACGCGTTGATTACCCGTGACTTGTGTACTTCCTGGAGAAATTTTCTGGAAACCTCTCGGGACTCCTTTCCAAGCTCGTACGAGAAGGTGAAGTCTGAGCTATGCTCAATTGATTTCGAAAAAGCGTGCGCACCTCCAATGTCCGCCGAAGACATCAAGCGTATGCGCAGAGAAGGGCAAATTGCGCGAAAACGTAACAATATGGAGGATGAAGATGACGATGACGAGGGCAATGTTAAAGATGATGAAAAAAATAAACGAACCAAGGCACAGGATGATTCAAAAAGCCACGTTCCACCGGCGTCTTTTGTTCCACGCTCAGAGAAACCACGGGAAGAAGTCATTAAAAGTCTGTATCCCAACCGAGATCAGCAAACGGCTTTTGTTAAGAATCTTGACTTCAGCGTCACAGAGGAGGAACTCGTCACGTTTTTTGACGTCAGAAAAGAAGGGAAGGTGAAAGCAAGGGTGATAAAAGATCGTCACACCGGTCGATCCAAAGGTATCGCTTACGTGGATTTTCCGAATGAACACGATTTACTCGCTGCAATCATGCACGATGGTGAAGCCTTGAAAGGCCGTGCAATGACTATCGCTAAGTCTCGCCCGCCGCCCACCTTTTCTGGTAACGTTGGTAGAGGTGCTGGGAGAGGAAGAGTAAATGCGCCTCCTTCGTCGGCTGGTCGGGGTGGGTTAGGATTAGTACCGCGTGCAGTGAAACAAAAGCCAAAGAAGGCGCTCGCCGATATGTAGTTCTGTGTGTGCATCCTATTTCTACTAAATCTAATTTTAAATACTAAAATCCTACGGCACTTAGTTACTTCCAGTCCACATGGTTTCTTCATTATCATGGCCGTACCCCACATATCGAGGTCTTCGAGTTCCTTTTGGCGTGAAATGCTTGAAATATTTCGGTAAACCACCTTCAATTATTTTCACTAAACCTCCGCTATATTCCTTCGAAAGCGCTTCAAGAAATAGTTTCTCGTATTCGTTTCCATTATCGTCCAATAATACGATAATATGCGTTCCCATGGGTACTTTACATTTCACTTTCTCCATACACTCTTCCACGTTTGGTTCGTCCACGAAATCGCTCAAGCTTCCTTTGCGAATCGCCGCTGGAAAACTAAAAGCTCCCTTGCACGTCTCGCGGTTGAAATCTTTCACTGGCCTGGCATCAATCGTCACTACTATCTCTCCCTCCATTCCTTTTTCGTACATGATTTGAAATGCCATGTTAATGTTGATCGTTTCCCATGGTAAACCATTGTTCTCGTCGGTATCTTCCATGTCAATGTATTTGACAACTTGTTTGATACCTCGCGTCGACGATTTTGTTTCTAACATTTTCCTTTTCGCCGCTTCGAATAATGCCTGTGTTTCTTCGTCGTCAACAACTTCATTAGGTGACGGTCCAGGCGATGCCAGTTTAGACGGTACTTTTATATCGTCTTCATTCACCCAATTCGCTAAATATTCGCGCGATAGCTGCAAATTGTTCACATTTTGTTGTTCGTTCTGAACGTATTTCGCAGCTTTTAAAAACATTTCGTACGAAACCGGTCGTTCGCTCACTTTACTTTGAGAAGACGACTTATTTGCATCTTTTTCTAATAACGCGCTTGTAAACGCCAGCTCGTTCTCTATGCAAAATTCCAATACGAATGCGTCGATTGCACGGTTTCTTACCGCAGTGAAAAAATCTAAAGGTTGGTTTGGAAAGTTGGAGATTAATCGTTCCGTGTCTTGTTCGCTCAATCCGTGTTGTGCGAAAATAGGCGTCGTGATACCGACAATTTCCTCTCTTGTTGGTTCCCAGAAGAATTTTTCCATTCTACCATCTCGCGCTAATGGAGCATAGAGTCGACTGAAATCGTTTCCTGTAACAATAATAGGTACCCGCGGAATGTTTGCGCGATTGCCTATGATGCTCGTATTTTCGTACACGTTCGTGGGATTGTCTGCGATGTTCATCAAAGTTCCTTGCACGATCTGGTTGTTTACGGTCGACGAAACCGTGTGCTTGAACCGACCAACACCGGCATCGATATCATTTATAATCAAACAAGTCGCCACGCCCGTTTCTTTCGTCAGTTTTCCCGCCGCGAGGTACCGTCTTCTGAGAAGTTTCCCTGGTTCCCCGGCGGTGGCGTCTTCGAGCTCCCCAGCGGATGTCACTATGGGTAACACGCCTAGTTTTGCGCATGCCAACTCTACGTTAAAAGTCTTGCCGCATCCTTTACCGCCCCAAATGCCTAACAATAGAGGAGACACTATCGGCCCGCTTTCTTTCATAAATGTATTCGCTTGATACTGTATCAAATAGTTTTTGGTTAAAAAGGTGCATATTTTCTCTAAAAGTCGTTCCGGAACTATGAATTCGTCAGCGTTTATCGATTTCATCTCTTTAAACTCGTTCACTCGCATCTCCCCGGTAGCGATGTCTGCGTCCACAGAATTCATGAATAACTCCTCCGTCACTCCAGATTTCTGCGAATAAATGAAATCCTGCCCTCCTAAGGCGTCCTCTCGCGACGACCGTTCATCGTTATTTGAAGAAGATAGTCTTCTTGAATGGGTTGAAGCGCGAGACCCATTTCTCGTTCTTCGAGAAGAAGAAGAAGAAGAAGAGAGAAAGGTTTTGAACCTCATCGTCGCAGAAGAGGTTGAGGAGGAGGAGGAGGAGGAGGAGGAGAAAGAAGACTTCATCACGATCGACCTTTCTCCTCCGCCTCGCTCCTTCCCAAAGATGATGACTCTCTGTGTCAGAAAAAAATGAAGCTACTATAATCCAAGTTCGTTGTTCTGTTGTTCACATATAATTTTTTTTGGATCAGGTGGGTGGAATTATGAATGGGTGCACGGGATAACCCACTTACTTTATACTTTCGTCATTGTTTTTTTACGTGTTTAATACGCGAATAAATCAATCCTATACATACATTTATACACACACAAACAGAGACAATGTTTGCCTCTGCACCGATGCGCTCTTCGATGCTTTCGAGCAGAACAGCTTCCTCCTCGTCTTCCTCCTCTCCGTCTTCTTCTTCGATGAAAAGAAGAGTATTGTTTTTGCAAAATTGCAATCGTCTTCGTCACCATTCTTCCAGGTTGATGATTCAGAATGCTTTATACACGGGAACGCCGGCGGATTTCCAAGAAAAGGGAGATAGTAATTCGATGATCTCGTTTGACTCGTGGGATCCCCTCGGGTTGTTGACGGCATCATCTCATTCTGCTTTTGATGAGCGCGCGCAAGATTCCCTCTTTGGGTTTGGTGGTATGAGAACAAAGAGCAATAAAAAGAGCAATAAAAAGAGCAGCAGCAATAACACAATCAACAAGAAGATGACAAAAAGTAATAGCAACAAGAGTACAAATATCAGCAGGAACAGCAGCAGACGATCGACGAAAACATCCGCGTTTGGGACGTCCAGCGGTGGTAATGACGATGGGAACTTCGGAGACTTCTTTTCTGGGGATCTCCCGCAAAAAGTCGCGACTATCCTGGCATTGCTCGTCGTCTCTAGAATTGGCGCGTATATTCCAATTAGTGGCGTCGATCGAACGGCGTTCGCAGAGTCGCTTTCGAACACTGGTGGTATGATGAGTTACGTGGATACGTTAACGGGAGGGTCTATTTCAAAACTTGGTATTTTCTCGCTCGGTATCGTGCCGTTCATCAACTCGAGCATTATCTTTCAGTTGCTTTCTTCTGTGTTTCCAGAGCTGCAAAAGCTCCAAAAGGAAGAGGGCGAATCTGGACGGCGTCAATTCATGCAGTATCAGCGGTAAGTATTATTATTATACTCTTTCACACGAATTATTTTCGCTCTCGGTATGTTATGGTCTGTAGTTTTTCGCGATGATGTGACCTTATAGGTCTCGTTCGATTGAGCGTCAAAGGCGCATGAAAAGAATAACGGAATTGAGCGAATACTACTGCTATATGGGGACAAATGATCGCGAGAAAAATCATTCTATTCGTATTTTACTCTTTCCTGCAACAGTTTTTATCTTAATTTACCCGCATTTTCATCTTGTTATATTTCTTTGAAACAACAGATACGGGGCTCTCGCCTTCGCGTTGATACAAGCCGTAGGCCAGTGCTTGTACGTCCGACCGTACGTGGATGATTTCTCCGTTATGTGGTTAGCTGAATCCACTGCAGTTCTAACCGCTGGCGCGATGATTTTAATGTATATCGGGGAAATTTTGAACGAGTTGAAATTGGGTAACGGGACATCACTTTTGATTTTTGCCAACATCGTCTCGTCGTTGCCATCCTCAATTGGTCGAACAGTCGAACAAAGTAAAACCGACGGGAACGGTGCTTTCACTTTGGCTGTGTTCTTCGGTGCATTTTTGCTCTCAACTCTTGGCGTGGTATACGTTCAAGAAGCTGAGCGTAAAATCCCCATGCAATACTCGACAAAGTTCAACTCACAAGGCGCTGGATTATCGAAATCGTCGTACTTGCCGTTCAAAGTGAATTCCGCTGGTGTTATGCCGATTATTTTTAGTTCCTCGTTGATGGCGTTACCAGCAACATTGGCGAGATTTACCGATAATGGTGCTGTAACGTCTGTCGCGAAGTTTGTTTATCCAGGAGGTGCTGGATACATACCCGTGAATGTAGCCTTGATCTGTTTCTTCAACTATTTCTACACGTTTTTACAGCTCGACCCGAAGGACGTCGCTGAACAGTTGAAGAAACAAGGAGCGTCCATCCCGGGTGTTCGACCAGGTAAAAACACGAGAGAGTACATTACCAAAGTGTTGGAGAGATTATCTTTGCTTGGTTCCCTCTTTTTAGGTTTTCTTGCGTTGACGCCTGGTGGAGTCGAGAAACTCACTGGACTGCAAACTTTCAGAGGTTTCGCGGGGACGAGTTTGTTGATTCTTGTTGGTGTGGCCACCGACTGCGCCAGGAAAGTAAAGTCAGAACTCGTAATGCAGAAATACTCAACCTCGATTGAAGACTTCTACAAAAAATAACAATAATTTCTAATAAAATCATCTGTCCTATATACGTTTGTATTACTCACTCTCGTTGGTTAATTTCTATTATTGTCGTCTTCCTCCGAATCTACCTCCGAATCGTCCACCTCCACCTCCGCCTCTTCCACCTCTAGCTCTGCCACCTCCAAACCTTCCGCCACCCCCGGGCGAGCGACCACCGCCACCACCTCCTCTGCCGCCGTATCCTCTGCCACCACCTCCTCTGCCGCCGCCTCCGCCACTTCCAAATCCTTGAGGACGCTGACTCAATTCTGGGAGTTCTTCGCACACCTCGATGGTAATCGCGGTTCTCCCGTTAGAATTCTCACTCAATCCACAATATTTATCCGCCATCTTTGCAGGAACGTCAAAAACTGCTTTCAAATGATCCTGGGATAACGTCAAACGATTGATTTGAACTTCATTCTCTGATAACCGCTGTTTCAAGAAGTTCCACACATATGTCGGCGTTCGGATTTCGGTTCCACCGGCGGATAAAATCAAAGTCGTGCTCCCCGCCGTTGACGTCAAAAGCGAACGTTGTCGCAACTCACCGTGTCCACATGCGTGTGCTAGTGCCATTGCTAAAACTTCGACAGCGTCTCTTCCTTCGTCGTGATCGTCGCCCTCCTCTAACAAATCTCTCGCCGCTTGCATAAAGAGTTTCGCCGCGCCTTTGTGTACGGCACGAACTTTTTCGCAGACAATTTTCGCCGCCGCTTTAGCCATTTCCGCAGGTTGCGGCGGTCCAATTCGCACAAATCTGAAGCCGCCTTTGCGTTCGATGTTCGGAATAGCCCATTCGTTCCTCGGGGTAAGTAAAGTCACGCAAATTCCGGTCGCTCCAGCGCGCCCAGTTCGTCCTGATCGATGAATGTACGTTTCTGGATCTTTCGGAGGTTCGCACTGAATGACTAGCTCGACGCCGGAAATATCCAAACCTCTCGCCGCAACGTCCGTAGCCACCAAAACCTGGAACTTGTTATCACGAAAGCCTTGTAAAACAACTTCTCTGTTGTTTTGCGCAATATCGCCGTGTAACGCCTTGGCGCCTTTTTCCAAATTCGATTGCAAAGCGTCGCACAGTTCCGTGCAATCTCTTTTCGTGTCACAGAATAGAATACATCTCCCTCCACTCGGCGCTTTCGCTCGAATTAAATCAGGAATCAGCGACACTCGTTCTTGCCACTGACATGGCAGCAACAAATGTTGCACTTGACCGCTCGCCTTTTGTTTCTCGTTGCCGACCAAATCGATCGTGGCGTAATCTTTCTTCAAGAACCGCTTCGCGATATCCTTCACCCATGGAGGCAAAGTTGCCGAAAACAACAAGGTTTGTATATCTCCAGAAACTTTTAAAATCGTTTCAACGTCGTCCACGAAACCCATGTTTAACATCTCGTCCGCTTCATCCAACACTCGAAATTTCAAATTGTCAAACTTCAAATTTTTCCTATCTAAATGGTCCTTCACTCTTCCGGGCGTGCCAACGATAATGTCGCACCCGCTACGTAAACCTTGCTCTTGGTCTCTGTATGGCGCACCACCATACACACACACGGTTTTCAAATTAAAAGCCTGTCCGACCCAATCGAAATCTGCACCAACTTGTTTCGCCAACTCTCTCGTCGGGCACAAAACGCATACCACTGGCCTTCGTCCTTGTAACCTCCTTCCGGTCTTCGGGGTCGGGTCAGTTTTGTTAATTTGTTCTACGATCGGCAAAACGAACGCTAATGTTTTCCCGCATCCAGTTCTTGCTCTTCCAACAATATCTTTCCCGCTCATTGCGGTGTCTAAAGTCTGTGCCTGTATGGCGAACAACGCGTCGATGCCTTTTTTCTGCAGAGCGCATACAACTTCCGGTGAGAGGTTGAAATTCTCCAACGCCAAAGGGTTCGGCGTTCGCGCATCCATTCGGTTCGGAACGTCGTCCGAGTTGTATCCTTCATCATCGTCGGAGTTTTGTCCATCTATCATGGTCAATGCTTTTATCTTCGTCGGTCTCTTCACCCTCTCTTCATCGTCTTCTTTCTCTCGCTCTTTCCGTTTCTCCTTTTTACCCGAGGAGGAACCACTTTCTTTCTTGTCCTTTTTGGACGACTTGTCTTTTTTCGAACTCTTGCCCATTTTGTTACACCAAGAAGAATATGTATTGACTCGACGGTCGAATTACTGGTGAGTGGATAATTAATGTTACTCTCCCTTTCTCTCTCGTGTGTGCACGCGTGCGCGCGCCGTGTATATGCGAGGGAAGAAGTGAAGAAAAATTGAGAAGGGTGGCGGCTCAAAAAAGCCAAAAAAGAGAGATTTTTGCCTTGGAGTCATCTTTATGGGCACAATACAAAAATATATAAGTATATTTGCTACTTACCCACTTTAACCTCAAACCGCATCAAGGTTCTTTGGATATCTTTCGTTTCAAAGAAGATGCCGTGACAAACGTCGCTCATGAAGTCGTTTCCCGAGGAAGCAACGATCGTGTTTCCAATTTGACAATTGAAAGTCTTCCCGCCGTGCAAAAGAACCGACTCGTGGATGTGACCGTGTAAAGTGATATCGGGTTGGTGCTCTGCTATAAAACTTCTCAACGCTTTTGATCCAACGCGCTCATTTCGATGCGTCAGATCTCCAATAGTATCAAAAGGTGGACCGTGATTGACCCATACTTTTGTCAATAACGGTGAAGAAGAAGCAGAAGCAGGTACCATTTTCGGTTGCAAATTGGCTAATGTTTCTGCAAAAGTTGGTCGAGTACACGCGTCGTTCACCAAATATCTGTCCACTTCGAACTTCTTTTCGTTACCGACTCGCGATACGAAACCATTTTGGTTCTTTTCTGGAACGTTTTCTGCATCTATATCCTTTCTCTCGAAATCTTTTTTCCTGTGATTCGAGACGGAGACGATGGCTGTGAAGAAAAATTCAATGCACTCGTCTTCCACGAAAACATCGCCTAATCCAGAACATACCTTCACCGAATCGTTTGTGTGAAACCTTCGTTTTAGAACGCATTCGTTTATCTGCCAATCGCTGTTACCGAGGACAAGGAATAATTTTTGCTTCTTCTTTTTTGTCTCTTCTTTTTTGTTCTCAATACTACTAGCAGGAAAAAACGTTTCAACTAAGTCGCAAAACTGTTCCTCAAACCATCTCTTTTGCTTCATCATCTCTCCATAATGATACTCCACCGTCTCTTTATCCCCAATACCTTCTCCTCGAGGGCCCAAATCGCCGCCTAAAATCACATAATCACAATTTAACTCGTTTAAAGAATAAGAAAAGAAATCTCGAAGCATACGTGTGTTCCCATGGACATCCGAAGTAAACGATAGCTTCTTGTTTGCGTTTTCGTCGACTGGTACTCGTCCTGGAATGAACTCTTCAGGCTTGTCCATCATCCCGCGTTGTCCGAACGCGATAAACTACGATACTCTATTCCTCTCTCGATTCATCGTTGTTCTCGTTGTCCGGTTTTATTCTTTCTTTATTCGACTTTTTTTGGCATTTGGTGGTTGCTTTCTTCTGAAAATCTTCATAATTCATTATTGACGACACACACAAAGCACATCAGAGCGAGAGAGAAAGAGAAGCACATAAAACCATCGAGCGCACGAAAGCTCACTCACTCACTCACCCACTCACACACACACACACACCAATGTTTCAGCGCACGGAGTCAATCGACGACATCGGTCTCTCCCGAATATTACAAACGGACAAATCGAACACGATTTCGTCGTTAACGAAGGTTATATGCACGATCGGGGTGAAATCGAGAACGGTAGAGGAATTATCGAAACTCTTAGAAGCTGGGATGTCCGTCGCTCGCTTCGATTTCAGTTGGGGATCGCACGAATATCACACGGAAACGCTGATGAATTTACGACAAGCGATGAAGAAGACGAAAATTTTATGCGCGACGATGTTGGACACGTGCGGGAGCGAAGTGGCTGTTCGGTTAGCCGCGGAGGACGTGTCGTCGTTCGATAAAGACGCGCCGAAAACGCCGTTGGTCATGAAAGAAGGGAATAAAGTCGTGTTGTCGGTGTGTAATCATGAAGAAGATCAGAAGAACATGGTGGTCACATCGGAGTTTTTCCCGGTGGTGAACTGTGATTCGTTGTGCGAAATAGTCTCCGTCGGTGACTCGATTTTCATCGGGCAGTATTTATTTACCGGGTCGGAAACGTCGTCAGTGTATTTAACCGTCGATAGTATTGATATAGAAAACAAAGAAGTCGTTTGCACGTGCAATAACGACGCTTTAATGAGAGGGGTCTTGTTAACCGTACAAATATCAAATATCGGCGAGAAGTTGCCGACACTTAGCCGAAACGACGAACATGACATTGTCAATTGGGGCGTGAAAAATAACGTCGATTTCATTTCGTTATCATTCACGAACAGCGCCGAAGATGTTCGGAAATGCAGACGAATATTAGACGAGCACAAATCGTTTCACACCAAGATTTGTGCGAAAATTGAACGCGCTTCGGCATTGAAAAACATCGACGAAATCATAGAAGAAGCGGACGGGGTGATTATTTCGAGAGGGAATTTAGGAACCGAACTGCCCCCTGAAAAAGTGTTTATTTTACAGAAGATGATATTATCGCGGTGCAACGTCGCCGGAAAACACGCAATCGTCGCTCGATTGGTGGACACAATGGCAGAAGCGCCGAGACCGACGCGAGCGGAAGCAACGGATGTCGCTAACGGTGTTTTAGACGGCGCAGATGCATTGCTTTTAGGTGCAGAAACACTCCGAGGTAACTTTGCCTCGGAAACAGTCGCCATGGTTCGCAAGATATGTCGTGAAGCCGAGAGATTTTACGATCACGAATCGTTTTATAACGCTCAGATATCGCAACGAAAAATTGAAGCCGGAGAAGTGTCGCAAGCGGAAGCTTTGGCGTCTTCGGCGGTTCGAGCTGGAACGAAAGTCGGTGCAAAGCTGATTGTCGTGTTTACGCGAACCGGCCAGACCGCGCGAATGGTGTCCAAATATCGTGCGCCAATGCCAGTAGTCTCTTTAGTTATTCCTCATTTGCGTCAAGACTCTATTCGATGGGTATTAGAAGGCGAGTCTGACGCTCGAGGTGCTTTACTCGCTCGCGGTATCGTCCCGATGTTAGCCAACCCGCAAAACTCCGAGGCGAATTCACTTTTACAAATGGTCTTTGATTTTGCCAAGAAGAAAGCGGGATTAGACATAGGCGATCGCGTAGTTATCATTCAAAAGTTGGGCGGAACAGCTATTGTAAAAGTGCAAGAGTTGACGTGATATAAGATTGTTGTTTTCTTCTTCGAAAGAAAAAGAGTTTAGAGAGACGACGGCGATATTGTTGTAACAATATTAATAATTCTATTTTCAATTAGACACTCATCATCTAGATTATTCTATATTGCTGCTGCTGCTACTCTTACGACTACTTTCGTTGTTGATGTTTGTATGTTACCTGTGTTGTTGTTGTGCTTATTACCGTTGCGTTTCCTTTTATTATTTTTATTCTTGTTCTGTCCGATATTATCGTTCTTATTACCGTTGTTATTCTTGTTATTATTCAACGACGACTTCATCCGTTTCCTCTTTGCTCGGTCTAGAACCTCCGTCGCTTCCTCTAGGAACCGAAAGTCCGAAGTCACGTGTTTATCATCCATCTCTTTCAAGTTTACGAACTGAAACCGGTCTCGTTTTCCATCACAACTGAATTTTGCCTTGTGTTTGTTCACGCACTCCAACGAACAAGAGATGGAGAGACATTTGGGACAGCGATATTTCCCTGGTTTGTCTTCTTCCTTTTCACACATTTGACACTTTCCCATTTTCCCAGTTTTGTTACCCTTGCGGTTGTTTTTCTTTTTCATATCTTCGTCCTCGATCGTTGTCGTCGTCGTCGTCCCTCTCTCCTCCTCGTCGTCGACGTCGTCGTCCGTCATTTTCTTTTTAAATCACACACGTTTTCCAAAACCGCTCGTACAAAAACACTTTCGTTTTTGTGGAAAGACCAAAAGTTTTCTCTTTCCACTTTCTTCTTTTTGTCGCCACTTTTTCTCTCCCTTTTCTCTCCCAAAGAATCACCCCTTTACAAAAGACCACCTTTTACCATCACCACCAAAAAAAAGACAAGAAGAGACGACTGATGTCTGCTTCTGCTGTCTCTGCCGCCGCCGTCGCAGCTTCTTCCGAAGGCTCTTTGTTAGCCGTCATTGGTGACGAAGATCTCGTCACCGGGTTCCTCTTAGCAGGCGTAGGAAATCTGGACAGTCGACGCAAATCCAATTTTCTAATCGTCAAACCGGACACCTCGAGAAGAGAGATGGAAGACGCGTTTAAGGATTTTACCACGAGAGAAGACGTGGCGGTGGTGTTAATCGCGCAGTTCGTGGCGAACGAGATTAGATATTTAGTAAACGAGCACACGGAGCCGATTCCGGCGGTACTGGAGATTCCATCGCCGGATCATCCATACGATCCTTCAGCCGATTCGATATTAAAACGAGTTAAACATTTGCTCGGTGCTGGAGACGGCATTTGATACGTGTAGTACGTAGAAAGAAAGAAAGAGAGAAAGAGCGCGCGCGTGTGAAAGAAACTCTGATCGTTAATATGTGTAGCCCCTTAGATGTGTAGCATCATCCATCCATTAGCTTGTGTCTAAAAGTAGTAGTATACATACCATACCATACCTCTTTCCTCTGCACACGTCTCTCACAAACTCTTTTGGAAATGTAACTGGTGACGCCCTAAATACTTTGCTTTTTAAGGAAGGAAGAGGCAAGCGACGTGTTTCTCAAAATTTTCGTGGTGTTCATTCTCCCTCTCTCGTTTTCTAGTTATCCGGAAATTTGTTCAACGAAATTTCCTTAGAAAACGACTCGCGTTCACCAAGACACGAATTTGACCCATCTCTTTCAAGACACCAACCGCATTAATCTGAAATGTCTGCCTTCTCCTTACAATCATCCGCGTTCGTTGGCGCCAAGGTTTCCGCGAAATCTTCCGCGCGCAACCAAGTCAAATCCAGAGCGTCGTTACGCGTAAATGCCAAGGACAACGGGCCAGTCATTATTGGCTTAGCCGCAGATTCTGGATGCGGTAAGTGATAGAAATACTGTTTTATGAGAATTCGCCAAGAAATGTGGATTTTGTTGTTCGCGTCTGGTCGCACACATCGTGGATACATTCCTTTTTTATCTCAGCATTTCTCTCCCTTAGAAATGATTGATTGTTGATTGATATCAAATTTTCACACACACTCACTCTTTTATCTTTAATTAATCAAACAGGTAAATCCACGTTCATGAGAAGAATGACTTCTTTGTTCGGCGGTAAGGCTAGCCCGCCTGAGGGAGGCAACCCGGATTCCAATACTTTGATCTCGGACACCACCACCGTCTTGTGCTTGGATGATTACCACTTGAACGACCGTCAAGGCCGCAAGGAATCTGGCTTGACTGCGCTCAACTTGAAAGAACAAAACTTTGACTTGATGTACGAACAAGTCAAAGCCTTGAAGGAAGGCAAAACGGTCCAAAAGCCGATCTACAACCACGTGACTGGTGTCTTTGACCCGGCCGAAGAGATTGTCTCCCCGAATATTTTGATTTTGGAAGGCTTGCACCCGTTCGCCGACGACCGCGTCAGAGACTTCTACGATTTCAAAATCTATTTGGACATCTCTGACGACGTCAAGTTCGCGTGGAAGATCCAAAGAGACATGGCCGAACGTGGTCATTCCTTGGAATCCATCAAGGCGTCTATCGAAGCGCGTAAGCCAGATTTCGACGCCTTTGTTGACCCGCAAAAGAAATTTGCTGACGTTGTCATCCAAGTCTTGCCGACGCAATTGATCCCGGATGACAACGAAGGTAAAATCTTGAGAGTGCGTATGATAATGAAGGAAGGCGTCAAGTTCTTTGACACCCCGTACTTGTTTGACGAAGGTTCCACGATCTCCTGGATCCCGTGTGGCCGCAAGTTGACGTGCTCGTACCCGGGCATCAAGTTCTTTTATGGCCCGGACACTTTCTATGGTGAAGAAGTTTCCGTCTTAGAGATGGACGGTCAGTTTGACAAGTTGGAAGAGTTGATCTACGTTGAATCCTTGTTGTCTAACACTTCCACGAAGTTTTACGGTGAATTGACGCAACAAATGTTGAAGTACCAAAACGGTCCGGGTTCCAACAACGGTACCGGTTTCTTCCAAACCTTGGTTGGCTTGAAGGTTAGAGAGCTCTACGAGAAGATTGCGGAGACGGAAGTTGTTGTCGCGAAGTAAATTACTTGTTGATGTATAATCGATAAAAAACAATTTTAAACTGCAGCTATAACATTACATTAAGTAAGAGTAAAAGGGGGGGGTTAGAGATATAACAGAGATTTTGGTATTATTAACAACGTAAGCATAACTATAAAAAATAACATTACACGAACTTGATTCTAATGCATGCACCTTCACCACCGTTCGATTATATTGGTAAAACAACTGCCTGCGTGCTCTTCAGTAGGTATTGCTGTTTAGAATAATATTTTTTTTTTCTTACGCGACCGTTTCCACCCACTCGACAAATGCAATGTTACTGTCCGCGGGATTATCGTCTTGAGGGCAATGTCCAGCCGGCACCGGCGAATATGTCGCGCTCGGTTTGATCTCCATAATTCTTTCTGCTTTTGTCGGTGTCATCCACGGATCGTTTTCTCCCCACAATAACATCAACGGTGCGTTCAAGTTTTCTAATAAATCCCTCGGTTTCACTTGCGTTCGTGAGCCAGCCAACGAAATAGCATAAAATGTTTCTCTTGCTTCCGGATCTTCCGCTGCCATAGCAATACTTCGAACCAAATCTTCGTCAACATCATTATCGTATACCTGATTTAAAATCATTTTGATGCGAATCTTGGTGAAATAAAAGATACCATACGCTGCTAACTTCCCAAACGCCACGCGTAGTTTGCCTTGCAACGTGTTGTTCTCCTCGGCCTCTTCCATATCTTGCGCCGTTCCTACGGCTTTTTGCGCCATGGTTTTCTTCTCTGGACCAGGCGCTGCGTTTGGTTCGAAATTCCCCGCCGAGTTGACTAAACACAAACCTTTAGTTCTCTCCGGTGCCCCTTTCGATGCCGCATACAACGCTGCCAACGCGCCGATGGAATTCCCAGCGATGAACGCTTTATCTGTCTCCGTTGCTTTCGCAATCGTTCGCACGAAATCAGACACTTGTTCGCCCCAATATTCCATACAATACTTTTCTTGACTCGCTTTCGAGGACCAACCGTACCCGAGCATGCACAACGCGTACACTCTATAGCCTTTCTTCGCCAAATATGGGATCTGGTACCTCCAGTGGTACGAGTGCGCACCAAAGCCATGCACCAAAACGACAATCGGTCCTGTATTCTCCTTCCCGGCGCTAATGTAGTTGCAATCGAATTCGTTTTGGTATTTATACGTTTCCCATCCGTCTTTTTGTAATTTGATTCGTTCGATACCTACGTCGTCCAGTTCTAACGGTGGCATGTCAGAGATACTTTCACTCTCGAGTAGTTGTTCTTCCGATGACGACATCGATGACGAACACACGTTGCTGTTGTTATGTCTGTTGCGGGTCCCACGAAGGGTGTTACTCGTCTTCTTACTCATGACGAATTTGGATGAGGAACGAGATGTGTTCGTTGATACTGCGCTGCTGCTTCTGCTGCTCGTGGCAATCATCTTTGTTTCTTCTCTCTGTCGTTGCTCTCGTCGAAGAGAAAGAGAGGAGAATTCTGGGGAAGACGTCGTATCTTTTCTCTCGGCTTCGTCCAGGCGTTTTTGCCAGTCGTTTTTGTCGTTTTTTTGTTTTTCTTTCAACGACGCGTGGGCGAAACGTTTCGTCTTCACGACGACGTTTCTTTTTTTTTCGAGGGAACAGAGCGTCGACGACAGCGGCGATTCTCGTCGCGAGCGACGACATGATGTCTCTTGCGTTTATCGCGGTTCTTCTTTCTCTTCTTTATCGCCTTCTTCGCGCGCGTGCACAGCGTGTGGTGTCTTCTTAAAGATGGTTTTATTTGTCGGTCAAACGAGCTTCATGTTCTGGTGCATATTTTTTTCACTGATGAGATTATTTATTCTTTTTTCTGCGAAAAGTCACGCGTCATCTCCGTTTCGGCACCAAAAAAAAATTATGTTATCGATCATCATCAATCGTTTTATCATCGTCATCATCCGATCCACGACGACGGAATAAAAACCCAAAAGGTTTTCACACATTTCTCTTTCTTCACTTTTGTTTGCGTCGAGATACAAACGCACACACGAGTGCTCTTCTAATAGCGTAACCAATCAGAGTAAAGCAAACGACCGCGATGTCGACTGCTATGATGCAATCGAGAGTATCCACTCAGTACGCGTCCACGTCCTCATCTCGCAACGCTACTAATAAAATTGCGTTTCGTCATCAACAACCTCGCAACATTTCTGCTTTCAATCGTCGTCATCATCAACAACAACAATATCGACAACAACAACAACAACATAAAAGAAGAAATGGATCAGTCGTAGTAAATGCTGGATTAGTGGAGAAAATGAATGCCGAACAGTTGGAAGTGGCCATGGCGGACAGGTCAACGCCTATCGTGATTGATTTCTACGCCACGTGGTGTGGTCCGTGCGTGCTGATGTCCGCAGAGTTGGAAAAAGTGAAGGAACAACTCGGTGAGGCAGTAAGATGCATCAAAGTGGACACGGACGAGGAGACAGAGTTAGCGACGCAACTCGGAATTGAAGGTTTACCTACAATAGTCTTTGTTTCAAAAGATGCGTCGTCGCCGGCGTTGAGAACGGAAGGGATGATACCTGCGGAGACGGTTGTTTCCATCATCGAAAACCAGTTGCAAGGTTAAAAAACAGAACAGAGACCATTAACGATGAGCACGTTTACTCTTTGCAATGATGAACAATACTAAACATCTACCACTAATTTAAACTATTTCTACCATGTAGTACATTTTACCATCCATACTTTGATTTTGCCATCGTTCGGTGGCGCATGCCTTGTTGTTGCGCTAGTTTCAATTCCGCTTGTCTCGCGTCGTGCACTAATGAAGTCACTTGATTCTTCGCTCGAGCCGTTCCGGAGACTTTACCTAAAGAGCCACCCATATCGTTCGTATTTTGAATCGCGTACTCATTCGCTAATAACGGATTGTAAGAGCCTCGTATGTCTTTTTCAGTGATTTCAACCATTTTGTTGGACTTCACAAGCATGTCTTCTAAACTCATGGTGTTATTGGAAGTTTTCTCCTGTTCGTTTCCTCCTGCCGACTGTTGTTGTTGTTGTTGTTGTTGCTGCTGCTGCATAGAGCCAATCAGCTCCTGGTGAATGTAGTTTCCGTCGTCATCTACTTCGTATAACTGCGAAGGATGAATCGTCGTAGATGCCGCTGCCGCAGCTCCTTTTTCGTTTTGTTCTCGTTCTTGTGTTTTTATGGGGACGCTTTTTGTTGCCGTTCCACTAGATAAGTCTATGCGCGTTCCTCCTCCACTACCAAAGCCTCCACCCTCGTGAAAATCGCCCCTGATGTTAAACGCATCTACAATCGCTGGTTTTGGTAAGAACATACCTAACCCAGATCCGCTTCCGTTTCTCTTCGCATTTGCTAAAACGTCTCTTCTTCTCCTCTCTTCTTCGTCTTCCATCAAATCGTCGTTTTCCTCATCCTCGACGTCTCTTCCTCCGCCTTTACTCTTCGTCATTAACTTTTTCTGCTGTTTATTCAAGAACCGTTTTCGCGCGATTCTTTTTCTGAGCTCTTCCCGTTCCTCGGTAGTTTTCATTGCGGACGATGAAGGTGGTGGCAAACGCGTTTCGAAAAGTACTGGTGCATTTTCTTCTTCTTTTCGGATTTCTTCCTCTTCTTCTTCTCGCCGTCGTTTCTTGTTGGCCGTACTCTTTACGTTTCCGTCGTCACCCTGTGCGTTGTTGTTCCTCCCATTCTCGTCTTCCTCCCTCTCGTCCGAGGAAGAGTCGTACGCGTCGAGACCGAAAGACATCCTTCGTGTTCTCTTTCAGCTCGGCGCCTTTTTAGGAGCACAACTCCGTCTTTCTTTTTGTCAGGCAAGCTCAAAAAGCCAAAAAATTTTTCTCTGTACCCTAATTTGGGAGGACTCGATGAAGTCTAAGAGTTCGGGATTCCCAGGTGACCTCCAAACACGTCCAGTAAAATTTCGTCCCACCCAAAAAAAAAGAAAAGAAAAGAAAACAAAGTCTCGTTGTGTCCCTTGTCGTGTGCCCATTTTTCTGCCCATTTTTCCCGTACGCGACCCTTACTTTTCATAGAGTCCAATATGAGTAGTGCGGCGGCGATCGAGAACTTCGATAACCCGGCGATTCTCTCATCGTTGGTAATCAACGCGCCAATCTATATCGATTGTCGATTATCCACGTGTCCGGAGAAATCCATCGGGAAAGACGCGTTGAGCGCTCTGAAAGAAAAGAATAAAAACAGCGGTTCGTCGATATCGGGAATAGGAGACGCGACGACCGACGAGACGTCTCGTCAAAACAACGACGATTCGTTCGAAGAAGATGGAGAAAGCGGATTGGTTTTCTTACGAGGCACGGTCGCAAAAAACGACTCGCAGGGGGAATGCATGGATGTAAACGCGTTCGTTTCCGACAGCGAAACGACGACGACTTTGGTAAAAGCTGTCTCGTATAAGCGACTTTTTGCAGGTAATCCGGCCAACTTGATAGAGTCACTGTCGGACGTCTCAAGACTGACCAACTTGAACCCGCCATCGATTGTTCATTTTTTAGAGGAGCGGTTCATGAAAAACACAAAGAATGTTAAGAAGTCCTCGATGGCGACGAGAGAAATATATTCTAAGGCTGGGCCTATTCTTATCGCATTGAACCCATGCGAGCCGTTGTTGGGTAAATACGGCCAGGAAGTGATGAACTTATACTCGCCAAGGAACATGGCGAGCGGGGTGAAGGCGTCATCGTCCTCGGCAACGGTGTCTTCGAATGGGGAAGTCTCATCTTCCTCGGTGAAAGATTTACCTCCGCATTGTTTCCAAGTCGCCTCGAACGCATTCGAACAGATGATGGAGAGTCAAATGGACCAAGCGATTGTGATTTCGGGTGAATCCGGGTCTGGGAAAACCGAAACGACCAAGTTTATCATGAAGTTTTTAGCCGCAACGACGTCTCATAATAGCAGCAACAGTAACAGCGGCGAAGACGAAGAAAATCACAATAACGACATGTTCAACGCGGTTTCGAGAGATCTGTTGATGACAAACCCAATTTTAGAAGCGTTTGGGAATGCAAAAACTGCGAGGAACTTGAACTCTTCGCGATTTGGTAAATTGATCGACATTAAGTTTGATAAAAAGTCCAACGGAAAGTTAGCACAGGCAATGATTGAGACATATCTATTGGAAAAGTCTCGAGTCGTACACCATTCGAAAAGAGAACGATCGTTCCATGTGTTTTATCAACTCTTGGCCGGGGCGTCGAAAGAAGAGAGGAAGAAATGGTTCTTAGACGATGTGAAAGATGGATTCAACTATTTAGGCGGTTTTGGCGTCCAAAGCGAAAAAAGTACGGAAATAGACGACGAGAGCAAACACAAAGAGACTAAAGAGGCGTTGCGGGCGATTGGCATTACGGATAAAACCATCGACGACATTTATCGAACGCTCGCTTCGGTGTTACATCTCGGCAACGTTGAGTTTGACACCTTGAACGAATCTGGGCACGACGCCGCAATGATCAAGACGGAAGACGCTTTGAAATGCACAAGCGAGTTATTAGGTGTCGATGTCGTGGCTTTAGAGCGGTTATTGATTAAGCGCGTTATTTCTGCCGGTGGTGAGAAAATAGAAACCGATCTGACAATGACGCAAGCGAACGATGCGCGTGACGCATTGGCAAAAGCTATGTTCGAAGCGCTGTTCCATTATTTGGTTAGTAAAATCAACGAATCCTTCGCACGCGACGGTTCTGTACAAAGGGACGACGAAGATTTAGTTTCTTTGAACATTTTAGATATTTACGGCTTTGAGAGTTTCCAACACAACACATTCGAACAGTTGTGCATAAACTACGCCAACGAATCCATGCAGAAGATGTTCAATCATCATTTATTCGTGGTGGAACAGAAAGATTACGAGATGGAGAACATCGAATGGTCGAGAATTGAGTTCGTAGATAACTCTTCCACGCTTGAAGTGATTGAAAATAAACCAATGGGATTGTTTGCGCTTTTAGACGATCAAGTCAGTTTCCCAGGTGCGACGGACGAAACGTACCACGCGAAAATTGTCAGCGAGCTTTCCAATATGGAAAAGTTTTCGTGCATGAGAAAAAAAGGAACGTCGGAGACTTCGTTTGATATCGTGCACTACGCCGGGAGTGTTACGTACGAGTGCACAGGCTTTCTGGAAAAGAATAGAGATGCGTTACCGTTAGATTTGGCGACGGCTTTGTATACTGATAACACTTTCGAGTTCATGAAGATGAACATCGGCGAAGCGTTGCGCAAACGCGCCATGGAAACGATGGTCACGAAAGCCTCAAAATCAGCCAAAGAAAAATCTACCGTCTGCACGAAATTTCGCAACCAGTTGAATGGACTGCTTCAAAAGTTAAACTCGTGCGAACCACACTTTATTCGATGCGTAAAGCCAAACGCTTCGCTCGTTCCAACCGAAACCAATCAAAAACTCATTTTGCATCAATGTGCGTGCGCTGGTATTTTGGAGGCGACTCGAATTGCCCAAGCAGGCTACCCGACACGTTCGCTATACGAAGATTTTGTGCACAGATTCGGTTTCTTGGTCGGTAAAGATGTCATTGAATCCTCCGGAGTGGATAGTCAAAATGCGACGAGAATGATTTTGGAGCATTTCTCCGTCGACGCCGAGGAGCACGTCAAGTTTGGCTCCACGAAAATTTTCTTCAAGCAAGGTGTATTGGGCGCCTTGGAAGATGCGCGATCAAACGCGATTTACTATTCGAAGATTATTCAAGCCACGTACAAAGGTTTCAAGCAACGTAAAGAGTACCAACGCATCCGTTCTGCGACGATTACCGCGCAAGCGAGCTGGAAAGGAATGAAACAGCGCAAAGAGTACGTCACATTAAGGGATCGAAACAGAGCTGCACTTAAGATACAAATGGCAGCGAAAAAGAAAGCTTTCAACGCGAGGGTTCAGTTGCGCGTCGCGGAACGCGAGCGACGCGAACTCGAGATGCGTTTGGAGGAAGAAAAGAGAGAAAAAGAGGAGAGGGAGCGTCTTAAAAAAGAAGCGGAAATGGAAGCTGCCGCGGCGCGTAAGAGAGAAGAAGCTAAAGCAAAGGCAAGAACAGAAGCTGATGCTGACACTGCCGTTTTCAAACGAAAAGATTCTCCTGAATCTACTCTCAATCGTGACACTTCATCTGCAGCGTCATTATCCGAGGACGTGGACGTGTTGAATAATCCGTTCGTCAAGGCTCTTAAAGCTGAAAATGAAGCATTGCGAGCATCTGTGGAATCGGAAAGACAAGAAAAGATGGCACTCATGAAGCAAATAGAGGGGCTGAAGGAGCAACTTATCTCTGCGGATGACGCGCTAGTCACGGCGATGATGCAAAAGGAGCAAGATCAACAGAGTTCGCCGTCTATTTCGACGCCGATAGACAAAGAAGGCCCATCGAGCGTGGATAAACCTTCAGCGCACACGAACAATGTCCCATCCGGTCAAGCCTCGAGGGTCATTCAATTCGTGGATGGTATGAAAGGAGAATTTAACTCTATGTCGCGCGTTTTGGACGACGACGTTGATTTCATCCGGGAAGTTGCAATGGGTGAAATCACCGTAGACACCATGGACGTGCAGAAAGAGTTCAAAATTTTGCAATCTCGCTTCGATCACTGGAAACACGATTACAAAGAGCGTCTGAAATTCGGCGAACGCTTCCTAAAGAAAGAAGCGACGGAAAGGCCACACCAGAGCTTACCAAGAAGAGGAGTTTCTTTGGCGGTAAGAAATAGAAAAGGACCATAGCGTAGTAGATTTATACAAAAATTTACTTCAGATTCACCCATAGAGCCCATCAACAACACGTGAAACTAATAATACTTATAGGCGATTTTTTTACAAACAAATCAATATATCCTTATCTAATTGCACACAATGGTGGAACCGAACCCGCCTGGCAATCCTCCCTCTCGACTACAGCTCTTGGAATCGAGCAACTCGATGTCAAACACCTCCCACTGTTTCGATGAGAAAAACGTCGCCGGACCAACCGGCGGTCCCAATTCCGGCGGTACGATAATCCGTCTCTTCCCTCCCGGTTTCATCGTGCTTAATCCTTCTTCAAACCCGGGAATCATCCCTTTCATACCTAATCGAGCTTTCGCTGGCGTATTTTTCCTATATGTAGAATCGATAACACCACCGTTCTCGTTATATGCCACGTAATGAAACGTCACCTCTTGATCCTTCCCCGGCAATTTTCCACTTCCTTTTGCGAAATCGTAATACATTAAACCGTCCTCTGTTTTATCATACCCTCTCGGCGTGACCACTTGCACATCGTACGAATCTCTGACAAATGTTGGGAAATCATCCGGCGCGTTGTTGTACTGTTGAATCCTGGCATTATTCACCGCTTGTTTCAACGTCTTCTCGTCCACTTCTTCTTGCGAAGTGGGGATATATCCCGGCTCGACCAAATCGATGTCTATTTCAATCACACTCTCTTCTTCTTGTTGTTTATCGTTACTACTAGTACTACTATCGCTTGTGCTTCGAAACACTTCTTTCGGATCTCTCAACGGCTCAGGAGGGGGATTCGCAATCTCCACGTCTTTCTTTGCCTCCGTCCAGTATTCGTTTGGTTTATATCCATCCGGTTCGTTTTCCACTTTAATTCGTTTCGGGTTGACGATCCAGTCGTCGTCGTCGCCCGCGGCAAATTTGGCGTAGGCAACGTCTTTTCGAGTGTTCAAATGTATCCCAGCCGTGAGCGCGGCGAGCGTTGAGGTCAAAACATATCGTCTTTTGGTGTTGTTCACGTGCTTTTTGGGGGTGCATCGATCGCCGTCATTTTTACCACCAGATACGATTACTCCTTTTCCTCCAAAACTCTTCGTCTTTGACGACGTTTGTTTCGAGACGTTCACGGAGGAGAAAGAAGAAGACGTTAAAGAGATGGAGTGCGCGAGAAAAGCGCGCGCGCTCGAAGCCATCTTTTTTCTTTTTCAGTTCGCCTTTCGTTTTACGTCTCGCGCGCGTATACAAATGCCGGAAACAATAATAATACATTTTTGCACGGGGTGAAGAAGAAGAAAAAGAAGAAGAAATTTCTTCAAAAAAAAAAAGAAAAGGCACCAAATGAAAAAAGGCACCGACACCAATGAAAGAAATCGAGTCAACACGTGAGTGCAAGATGAGTGGATGATGATGTCACGAGGAGGGGAATCGATAGAGGTGGAGGAGAAGAGAGGGATAACGGCGACGACAGCGACAACGAGGATGGATGAAGAATTGGACGAAGAAAGACGCGACGTCAACGACGAGAACGAGAACAACACGCCTCTCTCGGTGAATGACTTTGATTTCGAGCGGTGGTTAGAACACGACGAAAGCAAACAAAAGCGCAAACGAACAAAAAAAGAGATCGAACGGGCGATACTATCCATGGAATCGCGAACGAGGAAGAATGCGCGAGAGTTGTCCGACACGCAAGAGTCGTTGGAGAAGTTTAAAGGGAAGAAACCAGACGTTGTGCTGAAGTTCTTGAGCGAATTAATACTATCTTCTTCCTCGTCAAATAAGAATAGCGAGAATAAAGGACATCCTCAAGCAAACGCACGCGAACTTAAAGTTTTGCTCGAAGAAGAAGGAATGAGAGATTGGTTCGACCGCAAATCGGTGAACGTTTCCGACGAACAGGGGATGTTAAAATTAGTCAACGAAAACGTGCTGACGTTTCAAAACGTGCGCAGAAAAGTGGAAAGAGAAACGTATGCGGACGAGAAGAGAGCTTGGATGGAGAAGAAGAGGATACAGAGAGAGAAGGAGAGAAAGAGTCTCGCAAAGTCAAAACTGAAGCAAATAGAGCAGCTGCAGCAACAAAAACAAGGTGAGAAGAAAGGCTACGCATCAACGAAAAATGGCACGAAAAATGCCAAGATAAAGAAGCCGAAGATTGATCAGAAACGAGGACAAGAACACGAAAACGATAAGAAGAAACATTCAGTTCCGGAAAGTAATGAATGGATGGTCGAAGACATACCAGAGGAGTTGAAGGCACTGAGAGAGTACATCGTACGAGTTGGTGGAAAGGGTTACATGGTAAAAAAAGAAGAATGGGTGATAAAGAAAAAAACGAGGAAACATCCCCTAAAGAATGGAGAAAGGAAGTCATACAAACTGTACTTTCGTTCTGACGGCACTTCGTGCCGGTCGAGAATAGAAGTCGCCATGGCGCTTGGCTTGGGATCATAGTACCAAAAAGTAACTCTTCGATAATAATTACACACGTTCTTTATGTTACATACATCTACTCGAACGCTACAGTCTTTCTACATTTTCCACTACTTCCTATCGTGATTTCGAGCACTCGTGAACAAACACATCATTCGGATTCAAACAACCCTTCGATTAATTCGTTCATCAAAACGCCTTTCGGATCAAATTTTCTGCGAAGGTCTCGAAATACTCGAAAGTTTTCTTGACCGTAAGCGGTTTTCAATCGTTCGACTTGTATTTTTCTCCGTTCGAGGTTTCCCTCCAGTTCAATTTTTGCCCAATGCGTTTTGAGTAAATACTCGTCGCCTAAAGTGTCGCGCATTTGTTCACCGTATTCTGTGAAGCGCGCAGTTATTTCCTCTCGTTCTGCTTCGACTTGCGTCGGCAAGTACATGATGATCCCAACCCAGGAGTGTAAAGAGTGTTTTTCGCCATGTGAAGGCGACATTATACTCGAACTGCCACTCGTCCATCGTTGCTCGATCGGTGCGTGAGCCGGGATGTTGTTTTCCTCGATCATTTTGCGTAAATCACGCATGAAACATAAATCTTTTCGAAGAGAAGGAGGAACACCAACATTCGCCGACATTGTCGCTTTTTCATCCATTTCCTCTAAAGTTCCGCACGGAAATGCAACCTCTAACACATGTTGCTGTCCTCCGCAATCAAAACCAAGAATTTGGTCGCTCCAATCCACGCGTGTGCCGTGCGAGCGCTTCCAGAATTCCGCTTCTGCTGCATTTACTTTTTTAACGTGGTCCACGTTGAGCGGATCAATGCGCAAAAGCAAATCTCGAAGTTCGCCAAAGCCGGCGTTTTCGCGTTCGGCTTTCTTTGCGGACTCTTTATCATACTTTTTCAACAAATCAATCATTGGTTTGGTCCGATATTTGTTCTGTTTGCGTTCGTTTGGCGTTGTCAAATAGGAAAATACAGAGTCTAGACCCAGAATACTTTTCTTCTTCGCGTCAATTGGATTTGATCCAACCACAACAACACAATCCGTGTGCGGAATCCACATGTACCGGACGTGTTTATACTTTCGAATCCACTTCTCGTGATTCTTTTCGATAAGCTCTGGAGCAGTTGTAAACGTATCTTCTTTCAATCGGTAGGCGTCGACGCACTGTAACGTGATTTCCGAGGCGACCCCTAACGAACCCAAACCAACTTTCGTGGCTTCAAACATTGGATCGATGACATTTTTGTTCTCTTCGCCTTCTTTCATACCAAATTCAATCACTCCTCTCGCTGGCGTTATTAATTTCATTCTAACTACGGTTGCGTCTACTGGAGGAATTTTTGCCCCGGTACCGTGCGCACCGACTTGCGTGAACCCGCCAATTTGCTGTTCGCGAATGCTCGCGTAGTTTTGCAACGTCAAATTATATTTTCGTAACGCTTCCGTGACATCAGACACTCGCGCTCCAGGTTGCACCGTGACCTGTTTCTTTTCTACGTCCACGTGCAAAACCTTATCTAACAACGCCAACGATACCATGCCTTCTTTTTCAAATGCCACTCCGTTTGGTGATAAAGCCGCACCAACCGGTCGTATTTTCTTCCCTCGCAAACTCGCGTGTCGTATAATCGCCTCTAAAGCTTCCGTCGTTTCGGGTTGCGCGAACGTGTCCACGACAACTTTCTTGGTCCCGGACCAATTTTCAATCTCGTAATCTTTCTCCGTCGTATAGTTTTGCTTCTTTAGATTTTCTGTCTCTTTGACGCCTTCTCGGTAGATGTGAAAACTCAACGCGCAGCCGAGCGCAAAAGCATAGAAGCGGTATTTTTGCCACATAGTTTCGCGATGATGATGCCGTTCGCCTCCTTCTCTGTTTCCTCCTCCTCGACTATCATTACCTCCATTTCCACTGTTATTAATGATGCTAGTATTCGTATTGTTAAAACCTTCAGCTCCGATGGTTCTGGAAGAACTATTCTCCGCCGCCACCGCCGCCGCTGCTGCAGACGTCGACTCCTTCTCCTCCAACATAAATGGCATAAAGAACTTCGTTGTGTTTTTCCTCACTCCTTTCAACTTTGCGCTTTTATTAAACACCAACAAATCTGTCCTATCTCCACCTCTCGCCGCGGATGATGACGATGAATTCCCTCCCGTCGCTCCTCTGTGCACATCCAACACCTGAAAGTCTTTCATGAAATCTTCCAAAGCAACCGTTTGCCTTTCCCCTGGTTTCGACAACGGTATTCCTGGGCATACTTTTCGAATTAACTGTCTGTATAGCAGTGGGTTCGTTTTTACTGCCATGGTCAGTTGGTGCGCTGGGAGCACTCGCGCGCGATTGCCACCGACGAACGTTTCAAACTGAATGTGTTGTTGTTGTTGATGTTGTTGGTGAATTCCAATGTTTCGTCTGAAAAGCATCGAGAAAGAAGAAGAAGAAGAAGAAGAAGAAGAAGAAGAAGAGGAAGAGGGAACACGTCCACACTCGTTCAGGACATCGCCTCCAAGTCCCGACTCTCGCCGCCGCGTCGCGTTCGTCGCGATGTTCACGACTCGCGCGCACGTTCGTCGTCGACCGAACATAACGACGGTTTCTTTTCTTTTTCTTCTTCTTCTTCTTCTTCTCTTTTTTTTTGTGTCGTTTGTGTCGTTTTGGAAAGAAACATCCATCGTCCATCCTTTTCTTCTTCGCTATTAAAACGCATCATTTATTGACACGTTACCCACCACACACACACACACACACACGTTGTGTCCGTCCGTCGAAAACAAACCAATAAAAAAAATCGCGAGCACACATGCGCGAGTCTTCGCTGAAGTTAATCTACCGATCCGGTGACTCAAAACCGTTGCGCGTGTACATCGCGGCGGAACTCGATGGAAACAAAATAAACGCAATCGATTTCGACCCGTGGAAAGCCGCCAGTTGTGCCGACCATTCTTCTTTGAGTTCATCGAGAAATGTGGCAAGGAATACCGGAGCAGTGTTACATAAGACGACCAGTTTATCCGCAACGTTGTTTATAGCGACTTTATCAGGAGAAGAGGCTGTAAAAGGCACGTCCATGAATAGCGCTTTAATGTGTGTTCGAGATGAGGGTGATAATTCTTTCATCAACTTCAGAGACTTGGACGAACGCGAGCTCGGAGTAACTGTTGGCATGTGCTGCGCGGAAAAGAGTTTAGACGCGTTGATGGAATATTTATCAAAGAACGAAAAAAAGTTGAAAGGTGTAGTCCCGGGTATTTTCGCCTCGTCTACATCTGCTACGCCAAGCAATAGTGAAATAGCATTCTTCTCGAGCACATATCCCGTATTCGCAAATGGGTCAGAGATGTTTGGAAAGACTTCAAGCACTTCACCAACGCCTCAGTTTGACAGCGTTTATGCGTGGTTCAAAGCGTTTTCGAAACAACCTTTCGTGCAAAAAGCAGTGGAAAAAGCGAAAACGACTCCATCGATAGCCTTTCTCTTCGCTGCACAAGAGGCACAAAACGTTTTGGATTTGAAAAACGCGAGTAACCCTCCCAAAGATCCATCGAAAGACTCATTTTCGCTGACAACGGCGATCAATTACGCGAACGGTGCTCCGCATATGGGACATGCGTACGAAGGGTTAAGTGCGGATGTCATTGCGAGATACCACCGCGCATACGGTAGACCGACGTTGTTCCAAACCGGCGCAGATGAGCATGGGCAAAAGATTTCTGACGCTGCGGTTGCCGCGGAGTGCGAACCGATTGAATTGTGCGATAAACACGTGAAAATGTTTCAAGATTTAAACAAAATGTTACGAGTAGAAAACGATGTTTACAACAGAACAACCTCGGAGAAGCACAAACAGTGCTGTCGGGAACTCTTCGAACGAAGTGAAAAAAATGGCGATATTTATTTAGATACGTACTCGGGGTGGTACAATGTTCGCGAAGAAACGTTTGTGACTGAAACCGAAGCGAAAGATATGGACTATAAAGACCCAGTTTCAGGAAAACCTTTGAAACAAATGGAAGAGGAGTCTTTCTTCTTTCGCCAATCGAAATACCAAGCGCGGTTGATCGAACACATTGAAAAGCACCCAGAGTTTATTCAACCAGAAGGCCGAAGAGGGGAAATTTTGTACCGATTGAAAAACGACGAGTTGAGAGATCTAAGCGTCTCACGAACGACGTTTGATTGGGGAATTCCCGTCCCTGGAAACAGTAAACACGTCTTGTATGTCTGGTTCGATGCTTTGACAAACTATTTAACCGGCTGCGATTTCCCGAATGGAGAAAATTATGCGAAGTTTTGGCCTGCGAATGTGCACATCATAGGAAAAGATATCATCTGGTTCCACTGCGTCATTTGGCCATGTGTGTTGATGAGTTGCAACGTTCCTTTACCAAAATCTGTCTTCGCGCATGGTTTTGTTACCGCCGCGGATGGACAAAAAATGTCCAAATCTATCGGCAACGTCGTCGATCCATTGGATGTTTTGAAAAGGTGTTCTCCGGATACGTTTCGTTACGCACTCATGCGAAACGGCATTTACGGATCCGACATTCCATTCAGCGAAGAATCTATGACATTGATTCACAACGCAGATTTAGCAGATACGCTTGGAAATTTAGTTCACAGAGCAACGCATCTGTGCTCGAAGAATTGCGATGGTCGCGTCCCGGATGTTCCAATCTTTGAAAAAGTCATCGACGTCGGCTTGTTGAGATTAAAATCTGAACGCGCGATGGAATCATTCCAGTTACAACAAGCCTGCGAATTGGCTATTAACTCGGCAAAAGCTGCTAATAAATACATTACCGATGCGGAGCCGTGGAAATTAAAAGGCGAGGAAACGAAGCATCGCAGAGACGTAATCATTCGCACGACCTTAGAAGCTGTGTACATTACCGCTTTATTTTTACAACCGTACATACCAACCGCGTGTGAAGACATATTCAAGAAACTCGGCATGGACTCGTCTAAAGTCCACAAACTCTGGGAGCTCAAATCATTCGGCGAAAATGTGAAACCCGGTACCCAGATTGCCGTCGGCGAAGTGCTCTTTCAAAAACACGAGATTGATACTGCCGAACTCGCCAAAAAAGCGCAATCGAGCAAAGAAGAAAAAACTGCTAAGTTGGCCAAGAAGAAAAAAGGCGAAGAGAATGCGAAACTCGAAGTCACGCGCTTAGATTTAGTCGTTGGTGAAATCACGAAAGTCTGGAACCACCCGGACGCGGATACGCTCTACGTGGAAGAGATCAACATCAACGTCGGGAAACCGTTGCAAGTCTGTTCTGGTTTAGTTAAACACATCCCGATTGATAAAATGCTCAACGCGCGAGTCGTCCTTGTCGCTAACATGAAACCAACGAAAATGCGTGGCATTGAATCACAAGCCATGGTTTTATGTGCCACCGATCCGAACGACAGCGACAAAGTCGAAATTGTCACCCCACCAAAAGGTGCAGCAATTGGCGAACGCATTACTTTCGAAGGCTACGTAAGTGACCCGGACGAAAAGTTAAATCCAAAGAAGAAAGTGTTTGAAGCAGTGCAACCAGATTTTATGGTGAATAAAGATGGTGTCGCTACTTACAAAAATGTCCCGTTCCAAACGACCGCTGGTTCGTGTTCGGTAGAGTCCATCAGAGAAGGAGGGACAATTAGGTGATTGTTTAATTTAGAGAGAGGTTTGTATACTATGTACCTACCTACGAGTGTTGTGCTTATAAATTCTTCACTAAATCTTCATTCGCGTTCATTTTGTTCTAAATGTTGCGCGCACACCCGACGCGACTACTATTGTGTCAGCGCACTAATAGAGGAGTAGGGAGAAGAAACGTAGAAGCACGCAGCGATAGCGACCCATTTTCAGACGTGATACCCTTCCCAAGAACGTTGCCTAACAGATTACAATGGAAGAAAACATTCACAACGAACGAAGGAATTAATTACATATGTCGCGCTTGCGATGTAGACGACATCCCATCTGTGACATCTCTGTTGATTCGAAGTAAACTCGCAGGGTTTCCAACCGAAGAGAACACGTTGAGAAAATATATCGCGAAGAGTATAGAAGCTTTTCCCCGTGGTTGCTACCTTTGCCTGTTGAGAGAAGAAAAAGGCACTAATAAGAAAACTTGCGTTGGAGTCGTTGGCGTCTCGAACACTCCGGAAACCCGAAAGGATGACTTTGAAAAAGCGTTGCAGTTCACCGACGATGGTGCGTACATATCGGATTTAGTGATAGAAACTAGATGCAGAGGTTTAGGATTGGGGGAGAAGTTGATGTTATGCGCAGAGAGTTTGGCTAAAGATATGCAAAGGCAAGAAGTTTATCTCCATGTGAACACGAGAAAAGTCGGAGTAATTAGATTGTACGAGAAAATAGGTTACGAAGAGCTCAATTCGAACTTTTTGCGGAGAGACTTATTGATGCGAAAGAAGATATGAATAAAGCTAGTAGTTGCGTTTAGTATTTGTAGGAGATAAACTTAGTAATTTTAGATCTTCGCTTGTCCTCGAGTCGAGAGATTTTTCAGCTGGCGTAAAGCTTTTCGTGGATCCCCGATATCGTCGTCGTCAGAGGAATCTAAACTTTCTTTGTTTATAGACGGCGCGGTGGATCTATTTCTTGCCGGTGCGCTTTTAACGAAGCCGGGGTGCAAATTGCTTTTTTTACTGCCATCTCTATCAAAGGTCTCCGCTGTGACGAATGTCTCCGGTGGCATTGCACCGCCGTATAGAGATTTCTCGTCGACTTTCTCATCCCATAAATCGTATTCCAACTTAAAGAATGATCCATCTACCATCCGCTTTTGCGTCGGTAAACTCGAAAGTATCGCGACCGACTCTTCTGACAGCTGCCAATCAAACACATCCAAGTTTGACTTGATTCTCTCAGGATTGATTGATTTTACCAAAACCGAGCTCTTCGGTCGAGTTTGTAACGCCCAACGCACGAGGACTTGACCAATGTTTTTGCAGCTTTCTTCCGACGCTACAACCTGTTTAACTGCCGGATCGTCCATCAGATTTGGTCCTGATCTACCCAAAACTGATGCCGAATCTGGAGAACCCAATGGCGAATATGCCGTGACGTGAATTTTATTCTGCTCGCAAAACTCAATAATTTCCTTTTGGCGCCAATACGGATGGATTTCAACTTGACACACTGCCGGTTTGATTTTGCAGAAGCTCAAAATATGTTTCAATTTCTTCACAGAAAAATTGGAAACACCAATTGCACGCACTGTACCAATGTCCACGAGTCGTTCCATCGCACGCCACGTGACTTCAATGGGAGGATCGATGTACCTCGTGTTCGTATCTGTAACAGGCCAATGAATGAGATAGAGATCGAGATAATCAGATTTCAACTCGCGAAGCGTTTTTTGAACCGCCGGCAACACTTGCTCGTATTTGTGCATGTCGTTCCAGACTTTAGAGGTGATGAAAATGTCCTCACGGACTAATGTTGTTGTCTTGAAAACGTGTTCGAGAGCTTCGCCAACTTCATGTTCGTTTTGGTATATGGAAGCACAATCAATGTGTCTATAACCACACTTCAGAGCAACTTCAACGGCTTTGCGCACTTCACCAGGATTCGATTTCCACGTGCCCAAGCCTAGTAAAGGAATGTTGATCTTCTCCTCGTCGATATCGTATCGAAAAAATACAGTCGGAGCCGCTGCTGCCGCCACAGCTTCTCTCGCGCCCATTTTCCCTTGTTTTTCTCCATCGTCAAGTCCATGCTCTTTGCGAAGGCGTTCCATGAGCGCGATCTCTTCTCGGGCCTCTTTCCTCCAAATCTTCAAATTCTTCGTGTCGTGACGACAACTTTCAATCCTCGCTCTTTGTTTCGCTTCGACTACTCGCTTCCCACCAGTAAGGTCGAACCACTGCACGCGATCGTTTTCGCCTTCAATCTCTTTCATCCTCCACTGCTCTCTCTCTCTTCCAGTTTGAAATTCTTTAAGTCTTCCTCGTGCGAACGCCATACAGTTGGCCAATTCTTCGTCCACCCATTGTTCTTCTTCTGCTCTGGAGTCGCTTCGGGGACGTTGTCAAAGTCTAAACTTTCATCTTGACACAATTTCACATCAATGTTTTCAGTTTCGCCTTCAGAAACTACGCAATCGCCCGTGTCAGGATCTTCATCAACAAACGTGTATTTCAGAGGACCGTTGGGGTCATTGTGAAACTTAATCAGGTCGAGATACTCTTTCGGCGTGAGCTTAATGTCTTTTCCTTCATTGTGGTCCTCGTCGCCATCTTCGATGGCAAATTCATCTTCTGGAGTTGATACCATGTTTGTAACTGACGTTTTTTTTTTACTTCTAGTCGCTGTCAACTCGACACATCGTAATATCGAACTTTCTATGCAAAAAATCATCATATTGGCATTACATCTCTAACAAACACCTCCACACCAGGTAACGACCAAACGCGCAAGATGATACTTCCCTTTAAACCGGGCGGGTTTGTATACTTAGAGTGATTTCTCTCACGAACGATACGAATCCATCCGCCTAAACCAGAAATCGAAAGATCTTTACCTTCGTAATCGTCTAGACTAATCTCCACCTCTTTGGAAATACGCAAATTTGGAAGTGATTGGTAAAACTCTTGCATGGATGCGCTATCATCGAATAAACACGTTTTATTTCCAACATCGGCGTGTTTTTGCATGTCTTCAATCGTAGACTTGAATACATGCATCTTCTTTGGCCCGTAAAACGAAACGTTGATGGTGTTCAAATCGTCCGTCTCTGGAGCGCTAAGGATATCTAATCGAACCAATCCGTTCCAATCGAACGACATGTTCTTCAATCTTTCACTACTATTGTTATCAGTGTTGTTGTTGTTGCTGCTGCTGCTGTTGCTGCTACTACTACTACTGCTACTACTACTATGTTGTAGTAGTTGTTGCGTCACTGGTGCTCGATACACTTTCAAATCGCGGCCTAATTTCAGTGTCTTCATTTGATCCCCGTTCAATAGTGAATTCACTCTGTGGTGCAAAAATACCCCAGGCGTGTCGAATAGACTCTTCTTATCTTCAAATGCTTTAATTGAAATGACACCTAGAGTTGTTCCAGGCATAGAACTCGCTGTCGGTAGCCTTTTTTTCGGCGCGAAATAATTCCCCATTTCCATCCTCAACACTTTCGTGAATTCTCTCACAAACGTTGACTTACCCACATTTGCGGATCCGACGACGTACACGTCTCTCCCTCGTCGTTCGCGAATAGTCGTCAAAACTGCTGTTCTCATCCCGTTTAAATCTTCTCTTCCTCTGTCTCTCAACGCATCGTCACTACCATTATTACTTCTCAAAGACCCCGGCTTCCTTGCGGCAACGAAAATTGGATTTCCTGCCAACGTCAATCTTTTCTTCGCGCATTCGTTCAAGACGAATTCGATCAAAGCATCATTATTCTCCACTTTAAACCTTTTACCAATCACGTCGCACTTCGTTACGACTAATAAAATCGGATTACTCCCGACTAAGTCTCTGATTTTGGGTAAAAACGACCCGTGAAAATCAGTCAAATCGACAATCTTCACTACCAGCGCCTTCTTCCCCCGAATATCTTTCAAAGTTTCTCTCAACTCTTCCGGAGTAATTAAACCGCTTTCGATTTTCTGTCCTCCTTGTCCAACAACTGCGTTAATCATTTGTCCGTTCGATAAGTTCGAACATCGAGAACACAATAACAAATCCAACTGTTTATTTTTCTTCTTCGTTTCATAATCGAGTTCAGAGACGAAACCGACGGCGGACGCTGAAACCGTTTGTAAACCGACGCCGCACCCGTAGCAGGTACCTCGTTCTTTCCGCTTGATTTTATTCGTGGATAATGATGATAATGATAGTGATGATGTCGTTTGATTGATCAACTTCGTTTCATCGCGAATACTCGTCGAAGATGGCCGTTCATCGTCTTCAGACATGTCGACGTCTTCGTTCATCGTCGGCGGCGTCACGTGCGTTCTCTTTGGACATCTCATCTTCCCTCCAGTCGTCGTCCGAGGTAGAAAAGACGAATATTTTGTTCGAGCGCCGCTCTTCGCGATGAACGTCTCACCTTGTCCGCGCCCCATCGCAAATGAAGAGCGCGGCACGACTTGCACGAGGGAGAACGACATGGACGCTTTTTCTTTCAATGAATGAATGCAATGATGAATAATGAATAATGTTTCCATCGTCATTTTTGTTTTTCCAAAAGTAAAATTTTAAGAAATTGAATCAATCAATGCGGAATAGTTGTGTTTATATGTTTTCGTACCATGGTCCTAGGTAGGGTACCGTGGTATGTTTATATATTGTATATTAAAAGCCGTTTGTTTTTTCAGTCTTGTTATTCACTTTACTCTTATATTACTTATCCGGTCCTCGTTGCTTCAAAGTAATTTTATCACCTAAACTCAACGCAATGCCTTGCGTCTTAGATCGGATGCGGATGTATCCGCCAAGCTTCTCATCTTTATCTTTTTCTACAGAGACGTTAACCAAAGCGTCTTCACCGAAAACGCTCCTCGCATACAAGTTTGCGGCTAAGAATCCGCACTCGCCGTCTAAAGCCGACTCGGGAGTCAAGCATTTCATGTTCGTGCTCTTCACCACGTGGTCCAAGTACTCCTTCACGTCCGTAAACTTGGTGTTCACGGCAACTTTGTTCTCCCATTCAAATTCTGCCCACATGTTTCTAAAGGCGATATCCGCGCACGATGCCGGAGCGATATAATCCATGATATCGATGTGGATGTCGTTTAACACGACGACGTTTCGATCCTCGTTTCTGGATTCGTACACAATATTGCCAAAAATGACGCCAGTTTCCGTTGATGAAACTTTAATATTCGCGCGAATGTGTTTCGATTCTCCAGGGGCTAAGGTGTAGTTTTGCGGCCTTTCTACGAGCTTTAAGTCGCCCATAGTAGCGAGCTCTAAGCACACGTTTTGTAAGACTTCGTTCGTTCTGTTCGTTGCGGTGACGTCCATGACGATATCGTACTGGTGGACGGTGATGTAGGACTCGGCGTACACCGGATCGGAAAAGCCAGTCAACTGCAAAACTCTGTTCAATTTGGAATCTCTGGCGTTTGAAGCCGAGTCCGGGTCGTTAAACCCAGTTGCTCGGCGTAAATCAGTCGCCACGGCATCTTCCAATTCGACTTGTGATAAGCCCTTTCTGGATTTCAAGTGATAGAAATCAATCAAGTCATCCGCTTGAGATTTTGGTTTCTCTTCCTTCTTCTCTCGTTCTTTCGCATCGTTTTCGAGTTTTTCGTTGATCATTTTCGAGAACGATTCTCGGCAGTTTTCGAGCCAGGCCTGAGTGGTTTCAGAGTCCGGAGATTCTATCGCCGCGAAGCACTGCGACAAACGCTCGGTCGAGTCGTAATCCATCTCATGTGCGACGACATGCGATTTTCCTAAGCGCAACATGGCCACAATGTACAACATAACCTCCGCTTGCGTTCGGTTCTTTTCCTCTTCCGAGAACGTATTGCTTTTCATGTACCTCAAACCGAGCTTGGTCATCGTACCACCACAAATGGCGGCCAAGAAAAAGTCGCCGGACAAAAGCAATGCTCTCAAGTTTGGCGTCGAAGTGCCCACGTTGGCGGTATCAGCTGCCGTTTGCGTGGCGTACGTACCGTCGGCTAGAACTATCGGTCGCACCGATCCAGACTCGTACGTTTCCTTCTCTTCATCTGCATCATCTACGAATTGTTCGTCCGAAGGCGGTTCGAAGAATGGCGTTTGACCTAAACTCGATTTCAACGTCGCCAATGCCTCTTCGACTTGTTCTCGCGATTCGGAATACTCGCCGATAATCCATAGCGCAGTCGCACACACTCGACTCGATCGAATCGAGTAGAAGGAATCTAACAATCTCTGTAAAATCGACTCGCGCATACCGCTATTCGTTTGCGCGATTTCGCGAATGAACATAATCACGTCCAACGCGGACGCCGTGTTCGGATCGCCCAAGAAGTCCATCAACATGTGCACGACGGAGCCTGCAACGTCCGGGAATTTAACCGCGCACGCGTGAACGCTTTGAACCAACATTTGACGATACTCAGCGTTCTTTTCGTTAGCGCCTAAACCGGTATCATTTTGCGATTTGATAATTTCCTTCTTCAAGGCAGTAACCACCTCCTCGATGTTCCTCGAATTGATCAAATCCAAAACAATATCCAACGTCTTTCGACGAATATCCACAGACGGGGACGCCACCGCTCTCAAAATATCCATAACCATGTCTTGCATCCCCTCTCTGTGATTCTTTTTCAAATCCGCCAATCGATCCAAAACGATCAACTTGACGTTGTTGTCGCCTTGAGAGACGATCAGTTGGCAATAGCAGTTCGCCGCAGCTTTAATCGCCGTCGGCGCGTTACTCAACGCGATCAATGTATTCGCACACTCGTAAATCACGGATGTGTTGTTGGTTTGCAATAACATCAAAATAATCTTAATGTACTTGCCTTTTTGCGACGGATCAGTTCGACACACCTTTCTAATCAAATCCAACACAACGGTTTGCAAAATATCGCCCCAGTTCGCAACGGATTCCAAATTGGCCATTAAATACTGCACCGCGCGATCTTGATCTGAATGATACAACATCAAAAACGCGTTACGACGAGTGCTCAAATCTGACTCTCCGCCATTCAACAACTGCTCGATAATTTCTGGCGCATCTTGAATCATAATCTCCCCTCTCGGCGTTTCGGTGTAAATCTTATGAATAGCCATCACCGCGTTCCTTCTCACGTACGGATGTCTGTGCTCTAAGTTCTGCACAATAGACGGCACTAACGGTTCGATCAACTCTGGATCGCTCAATCGACACAAAAATCTCAATGTCGACCCTCGAATAAACTCGTTCGGGTGCTGCAAATTGTTTCTCAAGTTTTGGCAAATCAGGATCATTTCTGGAAGCAATTTTCCTTCGCTATCCGTCTTTTCAATAATCTCCATGTACAACAGCAACAACTTTTGCACCGAGTGGTCCTCGCTAGGTAATACGTATCGAACGATGGTGATGAAAATCTGCGGTAAATGTTCGCCATTCATTAACAACGAGATGACTTTCTTCATCGCGTCCGCCTTTTCGTAGTTCGATCCGGTTTCTAAAGATTCTTTAATTTCTTTAGAGGACGCAGACTTGTCGAAGTGGACGAGCATGGTGCATCCTCTCTCGATGACTTGGTTAATGGTACCCATCTCTCTATGCCTCTAGAATTCGCTTCCTTTTCTTTTCTTTTCTCTCTCCCTCTCTTTCGCTCTCAGTTATATCAAAACGTCTTTCTTTTCAATCGAGGGCAAAAATCGAACTTCGTACTTCTCCTTTATTCTTGTTGAAGCGGCTGTCAAACGATCGATACAACGCGATTTTCTCGAGAAAAATATACCTCTGCGAGTGAATCGAGAGTTCGATTGGACCGTTCTATCCGCCAAAAGGATGGTTTGTAGCGTTTTTCGAGACAAGATCGAATTTTTTCTTTCGCGAGACAATTCCATTCTTCTTTTTCTTCCCTAAACCCTAAACATGAGGGCGTAGATTTTTGAATTCTTTTATGTCTTCCTTCTTCCTCAAAGAAGGAAAAGAATGGAACACGTGTACGACTATTGTGCGCGACAAAACCGTCCGTTCAACGCCACGAACTTAGCGGACGCGTTGCAGAAAGAAGGCATTAAAAAAGCTGCAGCGCAGAGATATTTAGACACGTTGGTCTCTGACAATCGTTTATCGTTAACGGAGCGAGGAAAATCAAAAGTGTATTTCGCAATACAACCGGAAAATGTCTTGCCGAAAGAGAAAATCAACGAGATGGAACACGCGGTGAAAACGAAACAGGAACAGATTCTGGCGAAGAAACAAGAGTTGCAAAGTAAGAGGAAAGAGTTGATGCAACAAAAGAATCAGATTTCAGTGAAGGAAATTCGAGAGGAAACGACGAAAATGACCAAGGAGAACGGAGAGATTGTGAATAAAATGAAACCGCTTAAGGAGAAGTTGATGGCGCAACAACAACAACAAAAAGATGCAGAAGATTCGTCAAAAATGGGAGGAAAAGACGCACTGAAAGACGCCATGAAAACGCAAAAGGAAATCGAGAAGAAATTCGTGACGTATTGCGAGACGTGGTTGAAACGCAAGCGAGCGTTTCGCGATATTACGGCGACGATAGTTGAAGGGAGCAACATCAAGATGAAAGATTTGATGAAACAATTGGAAATCGAAACGGACGAGGCGAATGAGGTGGACGAGAAGGAGTTTAGGGCTTTATTGGATGAGTTAAAGAAGAAAATGAGAGCAGAAGAGATTAGGAAGATGAACAAGAAGAGGAAAGCGACGGCGTAAAAGAGGAATATTTTATGTTTGTGAGAAATTTGCACGCGAGAGATGATCATCATCACACAGAGATAAAAAACAAGAGAGAAAGAGAGACACTGACAACTACGCATAGAATACGTAGAGAGAAACACACACGCACACACAAATAGAACATTGTATTAGTAGTAGTGGTATTACTTATTTTGATATATCAAAATTCAGATTCAGATTCTACGTTCTTCGGAAGGTTATATATTTTACGGGCACTTTTTGTGAATGTGCGATACACCGTACTCGTCGTATTCCGCCTTGGACATCCACATTTGCTGAAAAGACCCAAGCGATGCTAAAATACTTCCACCAATCCACGTCGCAAATCGTCGTTCGACTGCATTCTGACTTGCTGTGACTTTCGTCTTGACGTTTTGGGGAGCTTGGTCGAAAATCGCGCTTTCCAACCGCTCTTTGCAATTGACAAACATGGTTCCACCACCGGACAAAACGACGTTACCGAACAAATCCTTCCTGGTATCCACGTCTGCGTTTTGAATGCTCGCTAAAACCTGCGACGGCAACGACATCGCGTTCTGCATGTCGTCCACCACCGGCGGTCCTTTCAACTTCAGCTCGTCCACCATAGCTGGATTGAACATAATTTCTGGAACGATGAATCTTTCCACGCCAACTTCAATGGTGTTCCCATCCGGCAACTCGTACTCTACCGTTGGCACTTGGTTGATTTCGCTGTTTTTCAAATCCAAACGCACGTCTGATAATCGCATCACGCTCGCTTTCGCGTCCTCAGCAATTTGTTGTCGTTTCAACTTGTTGTACGATTTGGACGTTTTCGGAAAGGACAGATTTTCAATCTTAAACTTGCCGTCGTTCTTTCCACCTGTCTGTAACTTCTTCTTAAACGCGTATCTAGGTTTAATTTCACCTTTCATTTTCTCTTCCATGTATCGTAAAGTCGTATCGGCCAGACAATCTCCGCCTAAAGCTTTCGATTGAATCACGCTCTTCAACAAAGCGTACCCTTCGTATACCGCGCATGTAGTCGCCGCGCGTCCACCAATATCCACGCTCAAACCAGTCGCTTTTCCGCACGCGAAACAAGATAAAACCGGATTCTTACTCAAAAACAATGCCGGCAATTTATACTTTTCAAACAACAACTCTATAATCTTTTCTCGGTTCGCCTCGGGCGTCGCCACCGGTTCGCTCAAAAGTAAGGGGTGCTCCGCCGTTTGCACGCACAATCTACCTCGGAAAACGTGATTACATATCGCCTCGTACGCGTCTAGATCATCCAAAACCCCATCCGAGTTAAATGGCGAGGAATATTCCACTTCGTCTCTACGGATGTTATCCGAGTCGACGACGAAAAAGTCCTTCTGAGGAGACTTTCGAAATATGTTTGTGTTTTGGATCGATTTCGGTTTAATGTCGTGCGGGTCGTCCGCATCTTTCATCTCCGCGTCGGAATCTTTGGAAGGACCGCCGTATTGACCCGAACCTCGACCGACAGACTGCGCGTGGAAAGAGACGAGAGAACCATACCGTGAGTATTCTTTATCTAAAGAGACAAAACGAGAAGAGAAAAAGAGAGAGAATTTTCTCGATCGAAAATTGAAAGGCGCCGGCAAGAGAGCAAAGAGTTCTAAATAACACTCACGGATGAAAACACCGCGCTCGGTGTGTCCTGCCCGGCATATCCCGCCTTCACCGAGTGTGTCCCGACGTCCATGACGATCGCGGAGACTTCATCGCCTCCGTACATGTTTCTTTTGTATCTATTTTTGTATCTGTTGTTTGTTGTGAATTCACCGCAGTCCCCACAAAGGTCGGTGCTTTCCGATTTGCAAAAAGGTTTCCGATTTGAACTTCACGCTCTCTGCTTGATGCTACTCAACGATACCGTCGAGAAGAAGAAGAAGAAGAAGAAGAAGAAGAAGGGGAAGAAGAAGAAGAAGGGAGAGAGAGAGAAACTCTGGAAAAAGACCTCCCCGCTCGCGTCTATCGACGAAAATAGAGAGAGCGCCTCGAAATTGAGGACAAAATTGAGGGCAAAATTGAGGGAAAAAAGGAGGGCAAAAAAAAAGGAAGAAGAAGAATGGATGTGCATGTTGATGTTATTAAATATTAAATATAGTGGTATTAGGACTATAAAAAGAGGAGATGAGAAGCGTATTATTTCGTGGACTCTTTCAAATACGCGATCAAATCCGCTCTGTCTTGCGGCTTCTTCAACCCCGCAAAGACCATCTTCGTTCCGGGAATGTACTTCTTCGGGTTCAACAAGTAGTCGTACAACGTCGACTCGTCCCACTTGACGCCTTTGTTTTTATTCGCCGCAGAGTAGGAGAAACCTTCGGTAGTCCCGGAAACGCGACCGAAAAGGCCTCCTAAGTTTGGTCCCTGATCATTTTGTGTTTGAATGTGAGAAAAATATGTCGCGCGAGTGAGTTTTCGTGCTCTTTTTATCGAGTCCGTTTCGTTCGTCTTCTTCGTTTTCCGCTCTGCCTTTTCAATGAACTCGATAACGTTACCGACTCCATCGATCGACGAATTCCAATCGCGAGTAGCGTAAAGAAAGAGGCGCCGTAAAGACTCGATCCGATGGTTCAAAACGCCCAAAGCGCGTCCACCGAGTACCACGAACCGCGATCTCATCCGTTCCAGTTCGTTTGTGTCCAAAAGACACGCGTAAACGTACCTGTTTGTGTCCTCCCCCCGGTTCCGCGACGTGGCACTGCGCGCACTTCGTCTTGAAAATCTTCGCGCCTACACGTACGAGATCGAGAGATGAGAAAGAATGCGTCAGTATAACGACGAGATCTTGTCTGCAACGCGCGCTCTGCCACGAAGCCAAATCGCACGAACTCCTTCGCGAAGACAAGAAAGCGTACCTTTCGCGACGTCTCCGGCTGGTGCTTCTGCAAAGGAAGCCATCGTCGGGTCTTTTTTTTTCTTTTTTTTTGTGCGGTGCCGCCACCACATGCCACCAATTTTTACCCACACACTCTCTCTCGATTTTCCAGACTTCGACAAATACAAACAAAACTTTGAGCCACGAAAACCCAAAACACAAAAAGAAAACAAAGAAACACACACACACACACACCTTTTACTCTGGACTTTTGTCTAGTAGTGCAAGAGCGAGGGGAAGAGTCGTGTTTTTACGAGCGAAAAAAAAAGTCCATTTTGCAAAGCGCGTTCCACCTCAGAGAAAGAAGAGGAAGACGACGACGACGACGACGACGACGACAAAGAAGAAGAAGAAGAAGAAGAAGAAGAAGAAGAAAAATGTCTTCGAACAAAACTGCCGCGGGCGTGGACAACACGACGAGAAAGAAATGGGACAAATCGGAGTACGCCGCAAAAGCTTTACAACGCGTGGAAGACGAGAAGAAACCGAAAGCGTCTGATTTTGGTTTAGTCGTCAAACAACCGCTCTCCAGAGAGAACATGATCAAAAGAGACTTTAAAAAAGACTTGGAAAGTAAAGTAGGCACGGTAACGCTCGTAAATCCAAACACCGGAGAAGGATCTGGTTTTAGATGCAAGGAAACTGGGGTGATTTTACACGATTCATTGAGTTATTTAGACCACATCAACTCGAAGAAAACGCAGCGAGAACGAGGAATATCGATACACGCAGAACGGTCGACGGTGGAACAAGTCAGGAATAGATTTGCGCTGCATAAAAAAAGGAAAGAAATGATTAAGAGAGGGGAAAACCCGGACGAGAGTATAGATACGGAGACGGATTTGGTTAAAAGGATTGAACACGCGACGAATAAAGAACGGGAAGAAGCCGAGGCAAAGAAAGAGAGGAAACGTTTGAAGAAAGAGGCGAAGAAAATGGGGAAAACGAAGGAGGAGGTGGAGAAGACCGCAGAAGAAGAGGAGATGATGAAGGCGATGGGCTTTAGCGGATTTGGAGGTAAAAACTAAAACGTATGATTATAGTAGGAGTAGTAGGAGTAGATAAAAAAAATAGTTTGATTGTACTAGTTAGATTTTGCCGCCATGTAGATTCTATTTTAATTAGTTTTAGTAGTTACGAGTATTTCTCTACACTTATAATATACAAATGCATGAAACGCAATCATCTCACAAACGCTCGTCGCGGACGTGGTGACTCCCTCTCAAACAGTCCCGTCGCATCTTCTCAAATACGTTTCTAACGATCAAAGGATCATCCGTGACTATACCGTCGATATTGTTATTCGCTAACTTACGCACCCTTCGAGCGTCGTTCACGGTCCACGCGAACGTCTTTAAACCCAGCTTTTCGTTCGCGTCACGGACGAGTTTCTCTTCCTCGGCCATTTCCGATTGAACAGCCACGCAATACGCGCCTAAAGGTCTGTTTACGCTCAATTCGTTGTAGCCTTCGTCCCTCAACTCGTGGGAGAAATTCGCCACCGTGTACCCGACTTTGTGTTTACCGCCGTCGAATTCTATGAATTTTCTTAACATCGCGTCTGTTTTCCCCCAATACACGCACTCTTCGCAACTCCTTTTACTATTATGTTTATTATGACTACCTCTTCCACCCCCATTATGATTGCTATTATCTTCCGCAAAAACAGTCTCGAATATCTGTTCTGGCAACCCTGACCATCCGGCTTTCGGGTCGTCCTTTACGTCGATAGTAACTTGTTTAAAACCTCTATTCACGACTTGGTCCACAACCTCTTTAAACGTGGATATCCAAACCCCTTTTTTCTTCGCGTGCATTCGTATGACGTCTAAAGTCACGTCTTGTACTCTGTCAAATTTATTATTCGTAATCGCTTTCAGCTCTCTCGAGTGTAAACACACCAATTCGTTATCTCGCGTTCTCGAGACGTCCACTTCCACGCACTCGAATCCTTCCCTGCTGGCGGCGACAAACGCAGAGACCGTGTTTGGAAAGGATGCGCCTCTCTCTTGCCCCACGCCGCCGTGCAAACCTCCGTGCGCGCAAATCAAAGGCATTCGTTCGTTCCTCTCTTCGCAAAACCTCCTGGAGACGTGTTTATCGCGTTTGTCGATGTGCGTTTGATGCGTGAACTGATCCAAAGTTCTCATGGTAAACCACAAAGATACGATCGAAAACAACAACAACACACCGCCTGGGCCTCTCAACCAGCTCGATAAAAACTTCGGCGGTTGGAACCCGGTATCCTCTTCCCTCGCCAATAAAGGACGATACCTTCGTTGTCTTCGACCGCCGAAACCAAAACTTCGCTCTCTTCGATAATCATCGAAAAACCGTCTGGATTGATTGAGAATACCTCTCGGACTGATTAAAGCCACGCCTCGAGAGAACATTGATGGGGACGACGACGACGAAGGTCTGCTCGAAGGCGCGGCAGAAGGCGCGTACCCTCCTCCTCCTCTTACTCTTTGTCTCTGATTTGGGTACATGATTTCCACTTTGTGTTTGTTACGGGTTGAACTCTGTCTCTTTCACTCTTCCTCGCTCACAAAATTGAACGCGTGCTCATCCTCGCGTCTCTCTCACCGAGACAGCGTCAGAGACAGAGACACTGTCTCGGTGCCACGCGACGCGGAAGTAAAGAAGAAGAGGAGGAGGAGGAGGAGAGAGCGAAGAAGACGTCTCTCGTCGTCTCTCGAAAGAAAAAATGAGAAGAAGAAGAAGAATGATGATGATGAATTTTGGATTTCGTGAACGTTTTTTCAAAAATCAAAAAGAAAAGAAAAAAGAACCAAAAAGTTCTAAAAAAAGGGGGGGGGGGGGGCATTATCCGGTGGGTTTAAAAAAAATGAAGACACGACGGACGAGAGTCGTTAGAAGAAGAACGAAGAACACTAAAAAAAAAAGTGACATTAACTTTGCCGACGTCCCTTGAAAGCGAGAAGAGAAGAAGGAATGAAGCGGGCGTTGGGGTCGTCTCGTCGGTGCGGATACCTGATGGAGCGGCAGTGCGCCGCTGGAATAATGTCTTCGGGTGGTCATTCCTCGGGAGTCATCGACGGAAGACGGCAAGACGCGCATCGTCGTCGTCCGAGGGACGTGTCGCTTCGGCTGAACGAAACGACGTCACGCGCGGCGTGTGGCACCGCAGTTCAAGAAGAACCGCCGCGGGAGAAAAAAACTATTTTATACACCACGACGCACGAAAAGCTCGTCATCGAACGGCGACGGTTATTGAACGACGACGAGAACCGCAAAATGCGCGTTCTCGTCAACGTCTCCATAAGCGACTTTGGCTTTGACAAAATCGGAGACGTCTTGGCAATCTCTCAAGAGAACGTGCCTGTACAAAAATCAAAAAAAGGAGAGTTTATCGCGAATGAAACGTCGTTAGCGACGTTGAAATGGTCTGGGTTTCACCGAACCGCAGCGGACGAATTATATCACAGTTTATGGTCTAACGTCAACGGGACGAGGAATCTTCAATTGCCATTTCCAGTGACGAACATTCGATTTAACGACGAGATGGTTCAAGAGGCGTATAAATTCTGCGTGCCAAACGCGAGTATTTTGGAGTGCGAAGCGGTTGGTTCGGACGTAGACAAGTGTTCGAATTTATTGGATGAAAAGGAATACGAGAAATTTATCGATAGAGAGTTGGAAGAAGAGGAGAACGCATCATATAAGAGTTATCCGTAATTGTTTAGCAAGAGTGAAAACTTTATTTTTAAAGTGTATTTTAGCGGCTTATTTGTATTAAATGTGTGTGTATCTTAAACTACAGTAGTTTTACGCTATCTTCCTTTTCTTAGATGGTGTTGGCGACGGAAATTTCGCTTTCGTTTTACCGAGACGCGGTGATTCAACCGTTTTCATAACATCCACGCCTTCTTCGATAATCTCCAAATCGTCGCTCGCTTCGCAAGCCGCCGCCGCATCATCATCATCCTTCTTCTCTTCTCCTTCGGCAACTTTTGGCGTTTCGCCTCTCAATTCAAAACCTTCCGGGAACGTTTCCTCGTCAAAATTTTCTAAATTTTGATGCACGACGACCAAGTCAAACCTCAACTCTTGACTGTTATCGTCGATGCATAAAATACCGCCAGACTCCAAGCCTAAACATTTTAAAGTTTTTTTCCCAGTTGCCGCGTACATCTCCACCTCGTCTTCGTCCAAATCCGCCCCTTCTTCGTGCAGCATTTCGTCGCCTTTCAAAACAGTCGGCTCATTTGTGTTCAACTTCTTCTTCAAAACTTTCGTGACAACGTCGGCTAAGGTCGTCTTGGACATGTCACAACACAATTCGGCGCGGGCATTCGAGCACACGACGCATTTTGGATTTTGCTCGTCTGGTGCGAGGGGTTGTAACAGCTGCTTTCCGGCGTTGAAGTTACCCACAAATGTGTATCTAGAGTTTGCCAATTTAATTAATCCATCGTTTTTGCCTTCTTCCTCCACTTCTTTGAGATGTTTTTGAGCGTTTAAAATTTTCAGCGCTTCGAGGACAATCAATCCGGAAACGATAGCGTTGGTCGTAGCTACCGCGTGGACGATGTTTCCAGCTACGCCTTTCGCCTCAAACCTAGACATGTATTCGATGTCATAATTTAAGCATCTCAATTGCGCCGTGGCGGTGACAAACGCCACCGCGTCGTCATCGTCCTTATCAAATTCGCTTATTTGGTCCCCCTTCTCGAACAACTTTCCGGCGGATCGAACGAAAATCTCCACCGCTTCCTCCATCGTCCATTTCTTATGCGCATCGCCGTATCCTGTCTTTTCTTCCTCGCCACACTTCATGAACAATGTCTCTGAATCCAACGCTTTTGGTTTCTTATCTCTGTTCGCCCACATATCCTCTCTCTCTAACAAATCCTTGATTTTCTTCTCAAAGACGTACGCGAACACTCGTTTCGCAAACGCCGTTCCGGACTCCTTGTCTTTCCTCGTAAACGCATCTCGTGCTTCCTCTTCGTCCAAATCGCTCGGATCCTCCTTATTAGGTCCGAACAATCTCGGAAATAACAAATCGGTCGCGAATACGATCGTATGAACAAACGTGCTCGGCGTATCTCTCAACGTACAAATCGGAAACGACTTCTGTACCGGTTTCGGCGCGCACTCGAAACACGCACAGTACTTCCCTCTCACGTGCACGGTCACTTGACCTTTATACCCAGTCGTCCCAGACTCAACTAAAGGCACGTTTGCAGATAAGCATAATCGATTGACGTGTCTTCTCGCTTCCAGATTATCTAAGCCGTTAAGAACGATGTCAAACTTTTTGAAAAATTCCAAGCCAAATCGCTCCTCTTTGACGTTGCCCGTGTACGCATCGATGTTTATCGAACCTTTTTTGACGAACTTCTCCACGCTTTCTTTCGCGACTTGACTTTTGCTCATGCCGACGTGTTTCTTTCTGAAAAGAAATTGCCTGTTTAAGTTCGACACATCGATGGTGTCCAAATCGATAATCGATATGTTTTGGAAACCGGTGAGGACGAGAGTTTTTATCAACTCACATCCGATGCCACCGGCTCCGACCATTAATATGTTTTTACTCAAAGTTTCTTCATCGGTGGATAAAGATAGTCGAGGAGAGAGAGATGAGAGAGAGGTGGTGGCGGATGCCATTTTTATGTGCGCATACAAATACTGACGAGATTGAGCGACGAAAATGTATTTAAATTCTTCTAAAAATACAATTTTTACCGCTCTATCTGTTCTATTACATGTCTAAAACTCTCTCGCTCACGTAAATGGCTTTAGATGCTCCCGTTCTACAAGCTAAATGTTTTTCTAAGTGTTTTAACACCACGCTGGCGTCCTTTAAGGAATATTTCCCGCGTTTCCAGGTTTTATAAAAGATGTTCCAAACGCCGACGTAATAGGCGTCGAGGCAATCCCAGACGGAGTTGAACTTTGAGTTTCGGTCGTTTATGTGCTCGTTTAAGAAGCCGTTTTCGAGGACGCGGATGGACCAACTGGTAAAGGTGACCCCTAAGGCACACATTGGGAACTGTTGGCCTGGGCAGCGGGAGAGTCGATGGACGGCGACGGCGTTTCGGCCGAGAGTGACACCGTTCGTGGCGGCGTTATTTGCAGTCCCGTTACTCCCGTTCGCTTCTGTCGCGGGGATTGCGGGTGTTGCATTAAACAACACGAACGATAGCATATTCGCCACGGCTAACGCTCCACATGCTCTCACGTCTGTGCTTGGATCTTCACCTTGAAACCCGATAGTTTCCCAGTGCTTTCCGACCGCGTCAATTTTCTCCTCACGATAGTCTCCCGTAAGTTTCGCGTACACGGTCAACAACATTTTCCGGTGCATTTCGTCCACACTTTCGTCTTCTACCTCTGCGTTTTCTTCTCCTTCTTCTCCATTGCTTTTCTTTGTGCGCGTCGTTTTCTTCCTTTTCTTCCATTTTAGGGGCATTTGACTCAAGGCTAATATCCTTTCGCGTTCGTCCAACAACCGATGGCTTTGCAACGGTTTTATCCGTGCTTTAAACGCGCTCACGATTCTATCTCGTTTGCTTCGTGGCGGCGGCGGCGGTTGTTGTTGTTGCTGCTGCTGCTGCTGCATCACGGATGGTCCCACATTCATACTGTTGTTGCTAGTCGTGCTCGTGGTATTCGTCGTCGTCGTCGATCGGTCGACTCGTGCCATCGACCGAGCGCGTTCCACCAACTCTCTCGTGCAATCGTATTCCAAAAGGAAATAGTCGAGCATTTCTTTCCTCGAGCGGAGTAGGAAAGAAGAGGACGGGTCTCGTCGTCGCTCCAGCCCGTCCATCGCGTTCATTCCAGGCGTGCACGTGCGATGGTATTATTATTTATTATTATTAGTAGTAGTAGTAGTAGTAGGTAGTACTACTACGACTATCAGTACCTGGTAGTGGAAGTCGTAGGAGTACGATTCGTATTATTCATATTATTATTTTGGCTCAAAATTGTTGTTTTGTTTTTTGATATTTCGTCGTCGTCGTCGTCGACTTTGTCGTCAAATTTATAATAAAAGAAAAAGCATCAACAACTTTCCTTTCGCGACGAGAGAAAGACGACGTTCGAGAGAGAGGGAGAAGAGGAGGAGGAGGAGGAGGCTCTTCTCGAGAGAGCACGCGCGTGACGGCGACGAAAAAAACGACGACGACGACGACGACGATGGGAAGGAAAAGGTCGTCGCCGTCCTCCTTGAGTCGAAGAATCGTCGCGACGTGTCTTCTGTCCGTCGTCTGTTCGAAAAGCGCGAGATTGTATTTTGGAAACGCGAAACGCGACGAGTCGTCGGCGTCTTCGATGAGGACGTCGTCGCCGGCATCGGGAAAGGGGGAGGATGAAAACGTGTTCGGGGATGTAAACGAAATACAGACGCCTTTTATGCGTTTACGCGATGAACAACGGTATACACACACTGGAGAAGAAACGACGACGATATCTAAATATATTTTAGAGAAGATGAAACACTTGCCGATGGATATATTATTGAATAAAAGTGATTCGAGTGGTAGGAAACAGAGGAGCAAGACGATGAAGAAACAGTACGAAACGTGTGCTTTAGTTGGCATGGCAGCCGTCGTAACGGACGCGCAGAGAGGCGGCGAGATTGACGCGAACGACGCGGTTTTTAGAACGGACGATGCGCCGACGAAAAGATACGAACAGTTTGTTGGGAGGAGAACAACGTACAGAATTGTGAGTAGTAGTAGTAGCGGTAGTGGTAGTGGTAGTGGTAGCGGTAGTGGTAGTAGTTCTGCGTCATCGTCGTCGTTTTTCGAGAACATCGTATTGTCTGGCGAGGCGATTAAAGAAAAATCGATCGTGACAACGTCTTCGATGTCCTTATCTGCTACTTCGAGGAAAGAGGGAAGTGAGGAAGATGAAAGCGAGGATGAAAACACAAACAACGAGGATAACGAAGATCAAAGAGTGGTTGTGAAATACACGTCGCCGTTCGCGAAATATTTGGTGGTTTTGGACGAGGCCTCTAAGGAGAAAATTCGACAAGCTTTATCCTTGACCGATGAAGACGGAGATAATGAAGCACACGAAGAGAACAACAACGAAGGAGGAGATCAACTCACGCACGCGATTGCTTTGGACGCGTCATTTGCGAATGCCATCCGTGAAGCGTACACAACCGTCGGCGCGGCGCTCAACGAGCTCAGCGAAAACTTCAAAATCCGCCACGTGCCTCCGGTTGGCGCCTACGCTCTCTTCTTCGCCCTTTCCAAATGCGACCATCTCTCCTTATACGGCATCCCGTCCCCAGACTCAAACCGATTAGAAAGACAGCCTTATTGGCCTAGAAAAACCAAAACCGACGGTAAACCGACGAAAATCGACATCTTCGGCGACAGGGTTTTCTACGGTTTAGTTCGGTTGTTTGCTTTAGAAGGGTTCCTCGATGTAGTCAACTAAAATGTAATATATGTGTCACATAGTGCATGTAGGAGAATACGCGCGCTTGAATGAATGCGCATTACTCGCACATGCAGAGTCTTTTGTCCTATCGCGAAAATGGTGTGCATGCCACGGTGCGTGATGCATTCGTGCGATATTTTTCAATGTTCATTTTCGATTTTCTTTCTTTTTGCTTCAAAAAATGCGCTTTTGGAGACCATAGAGAAAAGGACAGAAGACAATGGGACGCCCAAAAGGGTCGAAGAACTTGAAAACGTTGGAGAAAGAGCGAATAATGGCGTTGAAAGAAGCGGGTGGTACTCTTGGGGTTGAGAAAAGAGGTCGAGGTCGTCCACCCAAGAACGCATCATCATCAATTCAGAATTCTAAATATAAGAAAGTGGTTAAATCGTTATCTAATGCGACGAAGATAAAAGATGTCGCGACGACAGCAAAGACAAAAAGAGGCCCAGGAAGACCACCGAAACGCAGTACAAAAAACGTCGTCGTGAAGACTACCACGCCTGTTATTCGTAAGGAGTTTGAGTTGATAACGAGCGCGGAAAAGAAGAAAAAGATTCCTCCAATTCTCTCTACTTCTGACCCAATTGGTGGTGGTGGTGGTGGTAGCAAACGAGGACGAGGTGGTCGAGGAGGAGGCCGAGGTGGTGGAAGAGGTCGAGGAAGAGGCCAAGGAGGTGGAAGAGGTCGAGGAAGAGGTGCTGGAAGAGGTCGGGGACGAGGTCGAGGATCGTCGTCGTCTTCTCTACCGAAAGATGACGTTTTGAAGAGATTAGTGCTGCAATCGCAAGGCGTGGTGAAGAAGAGAGGACCAGGGAGACCTCCAAAGAGAGGACCAGGGAGACCTCCAAAGAGAGGACCTGGGAGACCTCCAAAGACTCCAGTCGTCGCGGTGAAAACACCGGTAAAAAAAGAGGCTACGTTCATCCCTGAGAAACGGAAAAGGGGGAGACCGAAGAAACTATCAACGGTATCGGCAGCAGTTCTACCGAAGAAGAGTCCAGGGCGACCGAGAAAGAACGCGCACGCGGTGCCACGTCAAGTTCAACAATCATTACGTGTGCTACATGCGCCGTTTGTGAAATTGAATTCCACGATGATTAACGAAAACGTATCGAGAGCGATGACATTAACCATGGGTTTACCGTACGCGGAAAAGAATGTACCGAAAGAAGGTGCGTTTAAATCGGTTCGTAAAACGCCGCCACCACCAAGTCTCGATGAATTCGTCAGAATGCCGTCGAATCGAGGGCGAGGGCGACCATCAAAAAATATGAAATCAGTAAAAACAATGACCGAGACGAATATATCGCCGCAACAAGGAATCGGGCGTCCTCCTATAGTACCCAATATCACCACTATCACCGCGACGCAATCCAGATGGCGCTTGGATTTCCAACGCATTCTCGTCACTGGAGGCACTCGAGGCATCGGACGAGCCTGTGCAGAGGAATTTTTGGGGCTAGGCGCCAAAGTCTTCGTATGTGCGAGAACGCAAAAGAGTGTAAACGTGGCTGTCTCGGAAATGAGAAAAAAATTTGGCGCGAACAAAGTGTCCGGGGTCGACGCTGACATCACGACGAAAGAAGGCCGCTCGAAAATTTTACTCATGTGCGACGAATTTTTCGGCGCAAACTCGTTCGATGTTCTCGTAAATAACGCCGGTTGGAACAATCGTCAGACAATCACCACTCAAACTGCTCAAGATTTCCAACAAATCATGGATATTAACTTTGCGGCGCCATACTTTATGTGCGCCGATTCAGCCGAAAGGTTATGCCGATCTTCGAAAAATCCATCCGTCATTAACGTCTCCTCCGTGGCTGGTTTATTATCCACCGGGTCTGGAGTCGCCTATGCCGCGAGTAAAGCTGCCTTAGTACAACTCACGAAAACGCTCGCCTGTGAATGGGCCCCACAAGTGAGGTCGAACTGCGTCGCTCCGTGGGTCACCAAGACGGAGATGTTGACAAAAGCGGTGAAAGCGAACGCGAACTCGTTGAGAAAGGCGGAGAAGAGCACGCCGTTAGGACGCGCGGCAGAAGTGATGGACGTTGGATCAGCAGTTGCGTTCTTAGCTATGCCGTGTAGTCGATACATCAACGGGCAAACTATCGTCGTTGATGGTGGTTTGTTGTGCGAAGCGCATCAAGGCGATTGCGCTCGAACCGGACCTTTAGCTCGTTAATTTGATGTTGTTGTTATTGTACTGGTAATTAAGGCCTACATTAATACATTACTATTTACTGCTACATCGCTCACTTGTATTATTATGCTTTCTCTGCGGTTTCTTTCTGTTGTACTACATCTGTAGTAGGTGCTTCTGGGACTTCGTTCGGCGGGTTTGGCATTGCCCCCAACGGCTTCTCCTCCGGCGCTGCCGGCAAAGGGTCGTCCCTCAAATAACTCGGTATCTCCCCATTCCCAATCTCATTCTCCAAATCTTCTTCTAAGTCCAACTCCAACGCGTCTAATTCGTCCATCAACCCGTCTTCGTCTATATCTTCTGGCGTCGTGTACGACTGTCCCAACACTTCTTGCACCTCTTCGTTATACTCCAACAAATCGGCCATCTGGTCGTTTAACGAGTCGATTTTATCGATATCAAATTCTTTCTGTTTAAACTGCGTCTTCAACTCCTTCGACGCCGCTTTCATCGCTCGCACCGTGTCCACCGTAGCTTTCGCGTTTTCTGTCGCAAAGGCTACGGAATCGATGTTGTATTGTTGCGAATACAATTGGTCTCGTTGGTGTTCGTACATTTTCTTTTGCTTTAAGATGAGCAGCGCTCTCTTTTTCACCGCGTCCTGGGAAGGTCCTGGTCTGATTTTTTTAATCTGGTCGCGCTGTTTCGCCAATTGTTGGTCAAGAACTCTGATCTTCTGGTCGATGGATGTCGCTCGAGTGTCAAGCTGTTAGGAATACGAGAGAAAGAGCGTCGCATTATTCAATTGTCAATTCAAATGAACCCAACCGAGATTCACCACACACGCGCGCGCGCGCGCAGACAGCGAGAGAGAAAAAGAGAGAGAGAGCGAGAGAGAGAGAGAGAGCGCGAAAGTAATCTCACCTTACTCGTCGTGTCCTCCAACGAAGGCGCTTCGACGGTCTTCTTTACTCCAAATAAGCGTTTCATCGTGGCGCTCTTCTCGTGTAAACTTTGGCGTTTGAGTAAATAAAGAGACGTGATTTTTTCTTCTGCGGGTGCCTCTGAAACCAAAGCGCACTTGTATGGACGGTGGTGGTGGTGGTGTTGACACAGAACAGAAAGGCTCTTTCATCTTTGGGTTGGGTTTTTTTTTGCGGATTTTTTTTTCTTCTTCCCGTGACGGTTTTTACCACGTCACGCGAAACAACACGAACGTGTGTGATATTTTTTCCTTTTTTTTTCGAAACGACGGACCTCTCGTCAAGTTTCTGGGGCGAAAAAACGCACACGACGACGACGACGCACAAAACAAAACAATCAATAGGCATTCGAAATCCTCACTTTTTATTACGCAAGCTACACTCACAATGTCTATCGCGCAATTAGGATCTACGACTGCGGTAAGTATACATTTCGTGGAATTAGATTTGCGCGTCGCTCGATGGATGCAAGGTTCGCGCGGATGCGAATAGAGAGGTGGAGCGAGCGCGATTGCCGTTCGCGAGGGAAAATCCGCCTAACAGAAAGACAGATAAAAGAAAAGAAACGAAGGATTGAGTAATCATCGGGCGAAATCGTGAACGCGGAAAGGGATGGTTCGTGCTCCTCGAACGGCGCAAACGACACCGACGAGTACAAAAGAACGTCGACGATGTTTTCCTCCATCGGTTTTGCGCGTCTGCGTGTCGTTTTATTCCTCGCGCGTGCGAGCACGCGCGAAGAACAGTCGCTCGCGAAGCGCGGTGACACATCCGCCTGTCTTCGTTTTTCTTCCACGAGAAGGAGTTTGTTTGAACACGTGTCCATCTTTTTTCATCCGTGTGCAATTTTTGGCCTCAAACGAGTCCACCTTTTTTATCCAAAAAAAAGATCACATCGCTCACCGCGTGACGTCTTCTTCTCTTTCCGCGATGTAAATACAGGTCAACACCCGCTCCCTCGCGGGTAAGAATTTCATCGGCTCCAAGGTGTCTTCCGTCACCAACGGCTCCAAGGTGCAAATGTCCAGATGGAAGGGTATGGACGAAGACATCTCCGATGACCAACAAGACATCTCCAGAGGGAGAGATATGGTCGACTCCAAGTTCCAAGGTGGTTACGGTATGGGCGGTACGCACAACGCCGTCATGTCCTCCACGGACTACATCTCCCAAGGTCAAAAGAACTTGGACAACTTGTCCGTCGATGGTAATAACTATTACATCTCCCCGTCCTTTTTGGATAAGACCTCCGTGCACGTCGCGAAGAACTTTATGGACTTGCCGAAGATCAAGGTTCCGTTAATCTTGGGCGTCTGGGGTGGTAAGGGTCAAGGTAAGACTTTCCAGTCTAACTTGATCTTCGCCAAGTTGGGCATTTCGCCGATTGTCATGTCTGCTGGTGAATTGGAATCCGGTAACGCCGGTGAGCCGGCCAAGTTGGTTCGTCAACGTTATCGCGAGGCGTCCGACATCGTCAAGAAGGGTAAGTTGTCGACTTTGTTCATCAACGATCTCGATGCCGGGGCCGGTAGAATGGGCGGTACCACGCAATACACCGTCAACAACCAAATGGTTAACGCCACGTTGATGAACATCGCGGATAACCCCACGAACGTTCAGTTGCCGGGTCAATACGAAGTTATCGAAATCCCGAGAGTTCCGGTTATCGCCACTGGTAACGATTTCTCCACCTTGTACGCTCCGTTGGTTCGTGATGGTCGTATGGAGAAGTTTTACTGGGCGCCGACCTTTGAAGATCGTGTTGGTATCGCCAACGGTATCTTCAAGGCTGACGGTGTTGACGAGGAAGACGTTCGCTGCTTGGTTGAACAATTCGACGGTCAATCCATCGATTTCTTTGGCGCCTTGAGAGCTCGCGTGTACGACGACAAGGTCAGAGAGTTCATCACAGAAATGGGCATCGAAAACATTGGCAAGAGATTGGTCAACGTGAGAAAGGGTGAAGAAGTCACCTTCGACCCGCCGGCTATGAACATGGAAGTGTTGCTCGAATACGGCAAAGCTTTGGAGAACGAGCAAGAAAACGTCAAGAGAGTCCAATTGGCGGATGAGTACTTAGACGGCGCCGTATTGGCTGGCAACGACGATACTTCCAACACCATGATGTCCTTGAACTAAACGGTAATAGGATGTTACTACGCGTGTAGAGTATGTTACGGGTTAGGAAAAGGGGTGTTTTCTCGAGAAGACGGGGAAAAATACGGAGAGCAAAGGAAGCTCACGAAGTGGTGTGTATTGGGACGTTCATCGTGCTCGGAAGGTGGATAATGCTGTAGAACTAAATTCATATATACATGTTTTGAATGAATACAAAACAGTACCTTTATTCAATTGTTTATCATCTCTTGTTCATATACACCCCCCACGCCACGCAGACCGCGGAAATTTGCCTCTCGTGCTTTTTGCTGTCACCACTTGTGTTTTAATTTCATTTTTATCATTTTTACCATTTACACAACATCACAAAAAAATATAGCTCCTCACGCACTTTTAGTCTTGTGTTCACACGACGAATAATGTTTCAAACGCTATCAAGGCCAGTGTTATCGGCAGTTTTCACTAATGCTACAAGATTGAACGGCAATGGCGGCAAAAGACGATTTTCTGTCATCTCTTCGTGCAGAACGTCTTCGACCTCTTCTTCTTCCTCTTCGGGAAGCGATGAGAATTCGTTCGCTGCGTCAGCGATTCATCATCATCGTTCGTCGCGACGCACGATGCTCTCCTTAACAGCCTCTCTTCCATTAATCGTTTCGACGACATTCAAAGGAGAAGGTGATTTTCTGTTGCCTTTAATAAGCAACAATATTGCATTCGCAGGAGAAGAAAACACAGACAGTTCGGGACAAGTCATCCAAAACCCGCAAGATTTGGGCGATGCTTTCAAGCGTTTCTACGGCGAGGCAACGTCGTCCTCTTCCTACGGCGGCTACGGCGGGTCAGATAATAACTTTGATAAATTCAAGTATTACTTCGAAATTCCATCGAGTTACGAGAAAGACATGGTGAATAAAACGGAGAAATCGACGAACGGAACCGACGCGAGGTGGGTGAACCCGAAAGATAAAAGAGCGGAGAAGGCATATTGCATAACGTTGCCGGGTTACATGAAGTTAAAAGATGATCGAATGGGAACTTTTCAAGATTTAGCTCTGAGCGATTACACATTGCAGGATGCGATTTACGTCGTGGATGGAGAACCGACGGTAAACGATCGATATGTTGGGAAGACAGAACCAGATCAGGAAGGGAAGGGAGGAAGTCTTGGGCAGTTGTACGCGGATTATGATTTAGTCGGCATGGATTCGTTTGGGCATATTTTTGCTACGATTACCGTGTATGGAGGGAGGTTATATTCGTTGTTCGTGTGGGTACCACCAGGAGGTAACGTAGAAGATGGGAAGAGAATGCGAGATAGCTTTCGAACTATTGAGAACGTGAACCAAGAGCAGATGAAAGCGGATATGGAATTCTACCGGCGCTCATAACATTGGAGAAGAAGATAGCAGTTCAAATGTGTTGTAAATTGTATTTTCGCCCTACGGTATAATAATAATATTTTGTGATAATGTTTAAAGTATATATGGTACCATGGTACCATGGTACCACGTTACCCGGGTTCCATTTCGTATTAATGTCATATTAAAAATCTTTCTCACGGTATGTTTTGTATAAGGGCATCCATATGCACACGTAATATAGATTGAAGTTTTTTGTAAGTATGTAGGTACATAGTAGTATACGTAGTTTAAAAAAATACTTAGTTCGACGATTCGGTGATTGCATACGACATATTTACATCAAACCGATAATCTTAAACCACGGGAATCCGACGCCCAAGAAGATGGCGATGTACATTATTGACATACCAAAACCAATTTTCCACCAGGTAGCCAACGGAACGTACCCGGCGCCAAAAAACGGCGGTGCAGAACCGATGCCGTAGTGCGTGGTGCACCCCATGATGTTGGAGAAAATACCCAAAATGATGGCGGAAACCAACGGCGGCGCGCCACAGGCAATCAAAACGGACAAAAACGCCGTGTACATGGCACCAATGTGCGCTGCACCAGAGGCGAACAAGTAGTGCGAATAGAAGTACAACAAGACAACAACCAAAAACGCCGGTTGCCAGGCCAAGCCCATACTACTGACGATTTTAACGACGGAATCCGCAAACCACGGGATCAAACCGTATTTTTGCAAGTACGCGGCCATCGCAATCAACGCGGCAAACCAGGTCAAAGTATCCCAAGCTGGGCCTTCAGCCAAGCACTCTTTCCAGGAGATGACGCCGGAAACGAGCAAAATAGTCAAGCCGTTCAAAGCCGCAGCAACCGAGCCGATGCCGACAGAGGCACCAACGACCCAAAGCAAAACCGTCAAACTAAGCGCAAAAGTCATGATTTTCTCGTCGCCAGACATCGGACCGAGTTTTGCCAACTCCTCTTTAGCTTTCGCCGGCGCTTCTGGAGAGTCTTTCACCTCTGGCGGGTACAAAACGTACAACACCAACGGCGCGAGGATCAAGCAGATCAAACCTGGTACGGAAGCCGCTAAGGCCCATTGGCCCCACGTGATCGTAATACCGGTCACGGCAGCAGCCAAGTTGACAGATAAAGGGTTCGCAGCCATCGCGGTGATAAACATACCCGAAGTAATCGTGGACGTCTGGAAGACAGTCGTCATGACGTAACTTCCCATCTTCTTCTCCGTCTTATTCGCCGGATCAGAACCGCACGCCACGCACAACGCTTTTGCCAACGGCAAGAAAATACCACCGGCTCTCGCCGCCAAAGACGGGATTGCAGGCGCCAAAAGCGCTTCGGAAAACACTAAGGAGTACGTCAAACCCAAAGTTGAGGAACCGAACACAGAGACGATGTAATACGCGATGCGATTCCCCAAGCCGGTCTTAATAAACCCTCTGGCCAAGAAAAACGCAATCGCAATCAACCACGGAATTTCACTAGAAAACGCAGAAAACGCCGCAGAAAATGGCAGTAAACCCGTCGTCATGCTCACACCGAGGCCAATCATAGCCACCGCACCTAGCGGTAACGGTTGCGTGATGATCCCGACAATCGTCGCCACGAACACGGAGAACAAATGCCACGCTTGCGTCGTGACGCCCGCCGGAGCTGGGCAGATCCACAAGAGCAAACCTGCTAAAACCGAGTACCCGAGGTTTTTCACATTTGCGCCTTTACCGTTGACCAAGGCTGGGTTCCCGGCCGAGTTCGCCGCCGCGAACGAAACAATGTTCGCGTCGCTCTTACCCTTGTTCGAGTTGGTTCGTACAGTTTGCCCTCGTTTTTTGTTCAAAGAGACGGCACGATGAGCGGCAAGCAACACGAGCTGTTGCGGAGTCAATCTTTCCGACGATTCGATGGCGTTAGACTTTTCGTCTTCGCCGAAAGACTTTTGAACAACTCGATCGCCTCTTTTCACGGCGGCAGCTTTATTCGATTTCGCGTTCGATCGGGCATTTAAATTCACCGTCACGGTTTTTGCCAACGACGTTGCGGTCGCATTCATCGTCGCGGAACTCATCCTTTTCTGGTATCGATCGCTCTCGTCGAATTCTCTGCGATGCGAACAGCACAAAGACGGATCGGAGAGAGAGAGAGTTAGAAAAAAAAGGAGAGGGAAAAGTTGTCGCGACGACGATACAAGACGATGACTTTATCTCTTCACCAAGTCAACTTTTTGAGTGTGTTTGTGAACTCATAAAGCAAGAGAAACAAAAGAGAGAAAAAAGGAATGCACCGCATTTATTAGTATGATATTTGTACGACCCACACACCTTCTTCTTCTTCGATGAACCAATCAAAAACACCCAAAACAATATAATTTCATTCTCATTTCATTTTTTTTGTGTTTCCTCCTTCACACACGGGACCAAATGTATGGATATTCATTTTTCCCTCCACTCTTTTTTCCCGTACTCCCGAATTAAACTCAAACAAACAAACGTTTTTTTTTCTCTTTAACGCGGGGATGTGCGCGTAAAGACGACGCGGACCGCACGCAGAGAGAACGACGACGACGACGACGACGACGACTTTCCGACGACAGTTGAAAATGACGACGACGGCGGAGAAGAAGAAGAAGGAGAAGGAGAAGGAGAAGGAGAACGACGCGACGGCGAGAGCAAGGAAAAGAGAACTCTCGCAACGGGCGACGACGGAGCAAATCGCGAAAGAGATGTTCAGAAGAGCCGGAAACGACGACGATAAAACAATTGATGCGACGTTCGTGAATGACGCGGCGGAGTACTTTCACAAGCACCAAAACTTTGCGAATAAGTGGTTACATTTAATCACCATGCCGATTTTGGTGTTTAGCGCGCAGTGTTATTTGCAACAGTATCCAATATCCGTGCCAGAAAGCGTGGTAAATAAAGCGTACGTGTTCGCGACGACTCACAACATTCACCGCGTGTTATATATGTTCGCTAAACCGACGGTGTCGCACGCGGCGTTGGTATCCTTATACATTGTTTACGCATCAACGAGGGATTTCTTTGCCGCAACGTCATGGCTCGTATGCTGGGGCATTCCGAGCACGATTATGAGTGTCGCGTGCATGCATTCGTGGAAACCGATTATGCCTGAAGTGATAAAATACGGATGGTTCGGAGGGTGGTTTTTGCAAATAGTTGTCGGACACGGCGTGATTGAAAAACGAATACCGACTTTAGCTAGAGGCGGGGTAAAGCATTTCATTCCCACGTTTATAAACACCAGCTTGTATGCACCGTTTTACGTGTTTTTGGAAGTAATGTTTGGCGTTTTGCTGTATTGGCCAGAGTTGGCGGATGCGATAGACGACCGAGTCGACGAGATGAACGCGAAGGAGGAGGTTGAATTGAGGTTGAAGCAAAAAATGAAGACGAGTTGACGTTAGATTCTCTCAACTCGCAATCATAACGAGCTACTGTTGTATGCATATTTCTACGCTAATTACTGCTGCATCCATTTTTTTACATTAATTTTTATATACGGTAAGAGCGATTGTCCACTTTCTCCGTTTAATTGTTGGTATTTTCATCTCCGATGCGAGAATTGCTATCATCACTCACGTTACCCATTTCTAACTCCGTGTAAACATACTTCCTTTTCGATTTTACTATTTTACGACTTAAAACTTCCAATAAAATCGGTATCAAAACGTACCCGAATACGGTGTACGCGACAAAGAAATTCAAGTTCCAAATATTTTCAATCGCTTTTCTGCCAAAAGTCATCTCCGGATCGTGATCGTTTAATCCAGTTCTTACGGCAAATATGGAAAACATCACCGACAATATCGCGACGAACCTGTGCATCCACAACCACGCAGTTCTCTTGACGTTCGTCGTCGTAGCGCCGCCTCCTAGTTCCAAAAATTTCGGCGGTCGAAAGTACGCTACGATTGGTTGTAACAACCAACAAGCCACGGTGATGGAGCCAGAAATCCCGTGTCTAGAAAGCATTAACTCCGCAGTTGTCCCCTTTTCAACTCGGTACCTAATGGCTAATATTAATGCGATGAGCACAAACACACCCATTAAACTGACCGTATATTTATGCACGAGAAACCAATGTTTACCAAAAATACTCTCCTTAAAGCGACCGGCGTATAAGAGAAGAGGTGGAAATACGAGCCACGAAAACAACATGATCCCCCCATGTGCGACGATAGATTTCAAGGCATCACTTTTCCCTTGCGAACCATGAACCGCTTCGTCGTCGGTTAATCCGTCGAAATGATTTATCGGTGGCGGGCTCGCGACACCGGGCGGCCCAGGAGGTATGGTCCGTTTTATCGCCTCATCATACTCCAATGTCACCGAATTAAACTTAAAAGATTCAAATTCCCCGTTTGCTCCTGTAATTTTCACCTCAATGGGCCCTACATCTCCGTCCGGTGCGGTCCATATGTAATGATGCACGGTCGACTCTTTAGGTAATCTTACGATTGATGAAACAGCTCTATTAGCATCAGTCCAAAGTCAAATTGACGCTAAAGCTGATGCCAGTACAACTTATACAAAAACAGAATTAGATACAATTCACAACTCAAAGGCGGATGCCAGTACAACTTATACAAAAACACAAGTTGATGCTGGATTGACCGCAAAGTTGGATGAAACGACGTATAATACTGGAATTGCGTTAAAAGCTGATATAACGGCATTAACCGCCACGAATGCGACTTTGGCGAATAAACTTGATACGAGTACTTTTGACACGCAAATCGCGTTGAAAGCCGACGCAAGTACAACCACGGCGTCCTTGGCTACAAAACTCGATACGAGTGTTTTCAATACACAAATCGCAACAAAAGCCGACCTCAGTTCGCTCCAAGCTACGAACACAACCTTGGCGACCAAAGCGAACCAAAGCGATGTAGATACGGCACTTGCGACAAAAGCGGACCAGAGTGCGTTGAATAGTACAAATACAACACTCACGACAAAAGCCAACATTACGGATATGAATACCGCTCTGGCTTTGAAAGCAGACACGACAGATTTAAACAGTTTAACGACAACGGTGAATACGAAAGCAAACCAATCTTCCCTGGATACTTTAACAACAACGGTGAATACCAAAGCAAACCAATCTTCCCTGGATGCTTTAACAACAACCGTGAATTCCAAAGCAAATACGACGGACTTAGACGCCAAAGCGGATGTAAGCTCGGTTTATACACAAAGCGAAATAACAAGCCTTTTAGCGGGAAAAGTTGATACAGACGCAACACTCGTTCAAAGTGAAAATAATGAAATAATTGTTCCACAAAGAGCTTTACCGTACCCACCAAAAAATATGGATATTCCCGCGGGAAATTATCCTGGAGGATTAGATAGTCCAACGGCGTGGGCTTCGTCTTGGACGATAAGCGGTGGGGATATGACGAAAGTGAATGGTCTAAGACGAAAAATTTACGGGACTAGTTCGTACGCGTTGAGTAATATGACCCACGAAAACAGTACCGCGGACAAAAGATTTGTTGAACTTACATTACCGTACCCCGTTGTAGCTTCTGGTGTTGAAACAGTTCAACGAGCCGACGGCAATACTACTAATAACGAATTTCCTGATTATGATAGTGCTTCCCCTAACGGTTGGCAAACATTCGCGTGGGACACCACGAATAGCGTTTGGGTTGAAATGAATATGGATAATACACGCATACAACCCTATCCGTCATCACCGGGTATTTTGCCAACAACTTTCCGCGAAATAACTGGAAACACACTCAGCTCAAACAAATACCGTGTTATGGTGTGCGAAGATAGAATGGCGACGCGTTTTGATGGGTTCAGGATATATTCCAAAGACGAAAGCCCTCCAGATATACCGTTAAGTGATGTGATTGAAAGTCTCATAGAATTAAATACCTTCCATTAATATAGACAGATGACCTTCATAAACCGAAGGATAATTAGACGACCAACTTTGTTTGCTTCAAGCAAAAGGAACTTCGGCAACTTACTAACGCACTACGAAACGGGACAGGACGCAACCCCCGACCGTGTGCTTTCAGCAACAACACCCATCTCATTTACCGTGAATTGGGCGACGAACGGTGGAATAATTCAAGCGAACTTAATTGGTATTCAAGATGGCGACGGAACGGAAGTTATAACTTTAACCCGGGACGATGGTAGTATTTTAGCTACACTCACAAGTGGTTCGTTAGGTAATCATACTTTACAACACGACGAGGGGACGAATTATAACACCTATACCTATACCATTCGGGTAAACCCTAAACACGACAGTCGTCTCTTCGCACACGGAAACCTATGTGAGACCAACCCCTACTTACACAGCATCGTTCAGTACCAACGAACTCACGCTTACCGCAAGTATAACAAACATTACGAACGCACACAATTCGTTCGCAATTACACTTGAACGCGATGACGGTACGGTACTTTCCACTCACACTTTGGCGGAAAATGAAACGTCTTTCAATTTCACACAAACCGAAAGTTTATACGCAACGTACAATTATGTTGTTAAAATCAACGGAACTCAAACCGATACTCATACGGCAACATACACGCCACCACCAACACCGACATTTGATATTGCCTTGACGAACGATAATTTGGCGATTACAGCTACTATCACGAACATCGTCAATCCAGACCCGTATTATACAGTTTCTATTCACAACGATACGAGTACGCAAATCGCAAGTCATACATTTTCAACGAGCGATACGAGTGTTGTCTTAACTTGGAACGAAACGACTTATGGTGTGAAAACCTATACGGTCAAGATTAATGGTACAACGAGTAGCACGGAAACAATAACATTAACCGACCCGAATGCTTCAACACCAACAGTATCGGTAGGAGATTACATTCAGGTAGATGGCGTTGGGGGAAGCACACCCTTCAGCCATTTTGGTGGTCTCCATAGTTTATACACACATATGAGATATTACTTGGTTTCGCAAAGTAATGGTATAGACTATTGGGAAAGCAGATTTTTAAGAGATTCATACGATACAGTCTATTTTCAACCAAATCAAGATTATCACGATGTTCGTTATGATACGAATACGAACACTTGGGAAGATGATAATACAACTGACACGAGTATAAATTACAATCCAGTTTATATAAATGTGAATGGCACCTCGGTTGAGTTAAAGGACAGTAGCGGGACTATTATCGGGTCATTTACAGACCCGTATCAATCAAACCCAAATACTCCAACTTTCAATCCAGCTAATTTTGGAGCTGACCTTGATATATACTGTACTCCCACGAACCATCCTACGCACCCAAGCCACTCTAACGACCACGGATTCGCACGGTATTCAGCGAGTGATGTATCAAGTGGTGGTACAATAGAGAAATACGCATACCGATTATTTGATAGTACCAACCAATCAAGCGATGGCTACGCAAATCACGAAATCTGTATTGATATTACGGATAATAATACCTGGAAAGACCTTGGAACACAGGCCCCTATTGATGTAGAGGAGGTTGGAACTACCACCAAATACATAAAATGTACTTACGGTAATGGAGCGGTATTGTATTTTGAAAACAAGGCATCTTGGTATTCACCTCCAACGCCAACGATACAATCCGTATCAATAAATAATGGTGCTTGGACCGACCACACATTCACACCCGACGATAGTGCCGTGAGTGGTAAGTACGCGTGGGATTTACAACACGACGCTGGTTCTGGATTTTATAAAATAGGGGACCTACACAGTCTTGAATACATACCTGGATACGGTTGGTTCGTTATAAATGTTAATGGTGATGGTTTCGGTGATGTGAGTCCAACATCAAGTACTTCGGGTACATACTTGGACGCGAATGGTACATCACAAAGCTTTACCTCTAACTTCGCGAGTTCATCAAACGGAGTTTTGACTATAGCTCACGGAGGAGGGACAATAACTTTGAACGAAGCAGACTTCTTCACAAACGGTGTTTTACCATAAAATAAACATAAAACATAAAATTAAAACAAATAGTTCCAACGCATTTAGTATGTGCGTTCGAAGTATTTACATTCTTAACAGCATTAAATTCTGTTGCATTTTTGA
>JACLAA010004059.1_pt1 | contig 75601 bp, 37 predicted proteins | sample 8027891 | NCBI WGS metagenome assembly JACLAA01 (sample SAMN15724900, study PRJNA655200) | protist metagenome | isolation source: fluorescence activated cell sorting (FACS) single amplified genomes of... | place: Spain: Blaines Bay Microbial Observatory, Mediterranean Sea | collected 2016-01-19 | reverse complement strand
GCCTCCAACAGCATGAAGTATCGCGAAGCACGCCTGTACAGGACGCAAAGATACCATCTGAAGGCAACTTGCGAAGCACAAAGGTTCTGCGAAAAGTCGGCGGCGCCGCCGAGGTGCCGCCCGCGTCGCCGAAGGAGGGGCTGGCGACACTTCCGTCTGCGGTTGACATCGTATGCATATGTCCAAGACGGCTACTACAGAGCGCTGAGACGACTACTATATGTCACAACATGCATCGAAAGCACCCACAAAACGAGGTATCATCAAAAACCTTCCAGTGGCGCTGTGCGGCGTCGTTACGGGACCACTCGGTGGTTTGCGGCGCGACGCCACGCCGCTTTCCCGACTCACGAGACGCACACGGAGTCTGCTTGAATCATCGACTAATACTGTGTGAGACGGCCAAGCATGCTCGAGTACATCCACGCAGTAAGGTTCGACAGGCATGGATCGTCAGTGGTGCCACTCAATATTTCGACACGTACATATAACCCAACATCATCATCAGTGTTTGTTGGCGGCGGCGGCGTGGGACGATCCGAGACGTTTTGTTTACACCGTGCCAACACAGATAATGGACCGTAACAAGCTGGGGGTGTGATATGGGCGGGGGCGAGGAGCGACATCAGCAAAGTCGACCTATAGCATAGTCGTTACTGAAGAAATCAACGTCGCCCCAGGTTGCAAAAACGTTTCTCGAGCTCAAGACGAGGTCTCCATGAAGGAAAATTTTCCTCCCAGCCAGGCTTTTTTTTATCTTCGATGGATGCATGCTTTCAAGCCAGACACAGAACATCATCCCACTTCAAATCAAGGGTTTAATCGCTAAAAGATAGAAATTATTCATAGAGGTGCACAATGTTACATGATGACGTGACGGTTCGGGTGAGTGGAGGTCCAGGGCGCAGGGGCTGCGCCCCGGATCTCTGACAGCTTCCTTCCTGTCCTGATCGAAGAAGATAAGAAGACGGACGAAAATAAATAATCGAAAGAAAAAATAAGTGTATTTTCAAACTTTTATGACTGACAACATATGTGAAATAAATTCGTCCCAAAATCTCAATTTTTAGGGCGATTTTAGGGCGATTTTATGGGCCCTAAAATCCTCTTCCGAGTTTTAGGGTGCTCAAACAGCTATTTTGGGTTTTAGGGGGATTTTAGGGCGATTTTAGGGATTTCTTTCTCGTAGTGCTTGCTTGCTTGCTTGACGACAATATTTAGCTTCGTAGTACAAAAGCCACACACGCACGCAATCCCTCTATCTTCTTCAAAGGGTCGTGGTTCTGGAAGCTGGGAAGGTCCGCACGGCTGGAAGGTTCGCACAACTGCGTAAGCGCTGAGTTTGATAGGACATGCCACAAAAATCGCGTGCATACCAGCTGAGACGCCCTTTATTCTTCAAGATGCCCGAGTAATTCAAAAATGACCTCGGCGGACTACGATTCGCCGCCTGGTAGTCAAACCGAGGTTGTCAACTTGCCAAGATGGCGCAGACTACACATCATCAGTAAAGTTTGGCGAAAAAATGTTCACACGTCATCTGACAGGACGCGCAGTTCTCGACGCTCGGCTGCATCGGGTTTGAGTAGAAGTGACATCCACGACGATAGGCATCGGGCACCTGAAGTGTTAACACTGGGACATGTAGGTGAGCTCGCTGGAGATTCAGATGTAATCTCAACACCTCTCACACTGTCTACTCTGGCAGAGAACTTGGGTGAAAGTGGTTTAGCAGCAGATATACCGGGTATCCTCGCGCATAATCGAAAAGTTCGCCAGGCCACTCATCCAAGTGCTATTGATGTTACCACTCGAACAGAGGTTGCTCAGCAGCAATCCAATACGGTTCCCGCGCGTCAAGTGACGACTTTCTCTTCCACGCAGCCAGACTCGCAGCAAAAGCGAGGAACTGTTGACGATATGATTCACGCACATTTTATGAATTTCATGCGTCTATACCTTTGTGATTATGACCTCGATGGACATCTTCCACCTAACTGGGCAGGGCTTGTCGTGAGTCACCTTACGTCCCTCATTTCATTATTATTGAGGGCCAACGATGACAGTGGGCTATCTTCAGGACGAGCAAATCCATATTGCGATGTGATCGCTACCAATCAGAATTTTCATCTCACTCACTGGAATACTTCCATTTCAAGCAGCTTGACTCGACTTCGTGTGGCTGACTTTATTTTGAGAGAGCTGTCTCTTGAATATGAGGCCTCTCTGAAAGCCTTAAAATATTCTGCTCAAGAAAACGAAAATATATTTGACGCTACCTTGAAACGTGAAGGCAATGAAACCTTGAAACTTTCAGCAGAGCCAATTTTGAATGAGGACACGACGCCTTCTCAGCCTCTAACTCCCAACCAAAGGCTTGTGATTCCAATGCCCATGTTCAGAAGCACCATGAGCTCGGGTCGCGGTGGTGTACAGCTTTCTGTTGCTGAACTCGGAAAATCACCCGACACCATCAGCTTTGAAACAGACGGTCGACTAGAACATTCTACCCCTCATATTGGTGATCTAATGGAAGATGTGATTCTACAAGAGGAGTTAGAAAATTCGGGAGGCTCACATAACAAGAAATATACTGTGTTTCATGGCAGTGGTAAAACATCTGAAGCAAAAGGAGACTTTTTTCAACAAGTTGCCATGTCCAAACTGACACACAAGGCTTATGATGGGTGCTTCACTGACAAACAAAGTAAGGGAAATGAACATCTTGAAGAACAAGATCGTTCCTCGAGATATCACCAGGCTAAGAGCTCGATATACATCACGAAAGGAACCTCAGCACTCTCATCAGGTGCACATATAGATCCTAGTGAAGTTGAGGACCCTGCAACCACATCGTCACGGCGCGTTGCAGAAAAGCTGTATTTCTTGAAACGGGGTTGTCGAAAGTTGTACCAGGACGTTAGTGTGCATGCGGCTATGATTGAACTCCTTTTGCTTTTACTCGTTCACGTTAAACCTGAACATAGTGAAGTTGACAGGAAATATATCTCTTCAAGATACGCTGATGAAGAAGCTCAGACATCTAAAAAAACGTTCCCTTTCACAGCTGCATTTTGAAAAGCTCGTGCACGGCGTTCCTCTTCGTCTTCGAGCCCATTTAAATCACGTTGGTAACGCGTCTGTAGTCTCTGCTCTTGTTTCTAGAGTCGAAGCTCTTGGTAACGATGTTGAAAGGCTGCTTCGCTTGTCATCAGACGCATTCTTCAGCCCGGAACGATACGCAACGAAAAAATTTGTTGCAAAAGGTGCCTTTGCCGAGATTTATAGATGCGTTCTTCCTTACGAACTAGGCACACTTAGATCGATGGAAGTGGCTGTGAAAGTGACCGACACAGCTCAAGATGTGCACGGAATTTTTTCTGCGACTGCCGTTTATTCCGAAATCGCCTTACTCGAAGCAATGGAACGTGAGCCGTCTGTTGTGAAAATGCTTGATTATGGTGTGTCCAAAGGAAGCTTCTTTATTGTGATGCAGCATTACCCGACTTCACTTAAACAATGGAGAACCAATCATGGGCATGTGTGCGACATGCCTCGAGAAATTACCTGTACTTCCCGACCCTTACTGCTGTATTCTGCTATTTATGCGCATTGCCTTGAGGCTGTCGCAGCATTAGAAAGGTTTGGAGTGGTTCACTACGATATTAAGGCAGACAACTTCTTACTTGAGCCAACGCAGGGTTGCTCGGTGAGCGATTTCTGGAATCCACCAGAACGTTCAACTTTGTCTGTATTTCGTATCGTTATCACAGACTTTGGTGAGAGCCGTTCATTTGGTCCGTCAGAGACTGAGGGTACTTTGCGAAACAAAGGCACTGAGTATATCAAAGCACCTGAAATGCTTACAGTGAGCACATCGTCGAAAACGGAAGCGAACAATTATGACAGGCGAAAATCAAAGAAGTGCGGGCATCCTGCAGATATCTGGGCTCTTGGTTGTCTGCTATATGAAATTATCACCAACTCTTTCTTACTGTATGATCCTGATTGGATACGTTTTTTTCTGCGCACAGTCACACCGAATTCTGACTTGCTACCACCTCAGTCAAGGAAGGATTTGGATACAATGCCGTCGATTAAGCACTTTATCATGTGGTTATTGGTGCGTGACCCAAGCCTGCGGCCAAATTTAGCCAAGGTTAGAACAAAGTTTGCTTCCCTCAGGATGAAACTTGACCCTAATTTTGTGTCTCCCTCACATGAGTTTGCCTCGGTCCGTTGGCTTGGAAGTGATAGCCCATGGTCCATACGTGCAGGAGTTTCTGCTCCTCTAGAAGCAAAATGGCCTGTGGAAATATGTGCATCTCGGCGCACATCCCTATCAGGCTACTTCCCAACGGCATCGAATCGCGTGGAAGAAAATAGTATGATGCGTCCACCCCATTCTACGGCAGACATTTCGAGGCTTGCGCCTGGGAAGATTTTCCGAGCTTTCCGATCAGCTTCTCGACTGAATGGCGTATACATAGGAAACCTTGACTCTGTGGTTGGGATGTCAGTGCAGGAACTACAAACTTTCACATTTATCATCTGCTCCCGAGAACAGTCCGTGGATGACATGTCGACACCTTGCGCATCAGACGAGGTTTCGCACATCGATGAATACGAGTCTGATGCCATCAGCAATTTCACCGAACGCGCAGCTGCCACAGGAGTGACCACGCAGCGCATCTCCCTTCCGTCTATTTCTGATTTCAGTCTCGGAGCAAATTCTTTATTTACAGAGGCACTGCGGGAAGTGGAACATCTGTTTGCAAGAACCTGTGAGCTGGAAACACCAAATGACGATGAAATGAATTGTGGCTACCATAGTCAACACGATCGCTCTCAGCGCGATCAAATATTGATATTGTGCGCGCCAAGCGATTGGACGACGGCTTTGGGAGTAGCAGCTGCACTTCATATTTATGTCAGAGGAGGAGGAGTTCTTGCCGCCGTGCAAGCTCTGTCTGTGCCTGACAATTCTGGGTTTGGGTTTCTCACGCTTCATCCTACTGATGTTGCAAGGTTGTCAGCATGGGAAGCTCGTGAATTTGCCACAGCACAGCAGCTCTCCAACATTAAAGGTTAGTCGAAAGAGTGAAAGAGCACACTTTAGAAGGTGGCACTTGTAATTTGAATTGTATTTAAGGCAGTAAGGCGTCCAAGTGAAAGCGAGGAGCAGGAAAAGCGAAGAGTCATCGCCCTCGTCTAGGAGGGGAAGAAGAAGAAATCTAAGAAGGATCATGTAAGGGCTGCATCTAAAGACCACATAGAAACTTACGGAACTATGGGCTTTATATACGAAGATACTAACACTACGAATAGTGGTACAAAGAGGCCCAACTTCTACGGTTCAGCAGACTGATAATCACTCGCCCCACTTTCTGTACTCTCGGGCACCAAGCCTCCGACCTTCCCATCCTTTGACACCTTTGTTGAAACCTCATACTTCATAGTAGGCTGTACCGCCATGTGTAGCTGGGCATCGAGGCCAGCCATGGATCCAAAGAAAAGATCAGCTACAGGCATGAGCAACCATTGAATCTGAGAAAGCACCTGCCACCACATGGGTGCCGCGTTGGCCTCAAAATGTCGACGATCGTGCAGAAGGAACATCCTGATGTAGAAGTCTCCGATCATGAACATCGTCGTAGCAAACATCATGGGTAAGAAGCAAAGCATGGCGAGCTTTCGAAGACCAATGCCAAACGGGTATGTCTCAAGAACAGGGTTGATCCAGGTGCTCACGAGAGATCCAAGCATGACTGTGACCCAGTAAAGGGTCCAACTGATGTGGTGTTCAGAGGCGTGCGTAAATAGCTTGTACACCTTGCGGAAAGGCACGCGATCCATGCGGGCGACATACTGGCAAACGATGTATGCGAGGTCAATGGCTCCCCATGCGTGTCGCTTCGCTTGCGTGTATCTCGCTTTGTTCGCAGCCCACCAGGTCTCATCCTCAATTGCGTCGTTGCCCATGAATAAAAATACAGGAACGACGCGGAAGTTCCCATCGCGGCGGAACCAGCACTTCAAAAAGTGATGCCAGTCCTCGGGAATTATGTCAACATCCCAGTATCCACAGTCAATCGCCGTCCTCAATGATTGACTGTAGATGGCGAAAGGGAACGGATGACTGAATGGACTCGCGAGTTGACCAAGAAACCCGACAGAGTCGATTAATGCCTTGATGCGGACAATGATAGGAACGGCCCAAATGTTGGGAAAGAAACATTCCACAGCTTGGTAAGTTGTGTTATAAGGCAGCGGATCTTGGGCATGGTGAAATGCGAGACAATCCATGAATTGTACATCGAAGTACGTGTCTGCGTCACAAATAGTGAGGAGGACATCTTCGGGGACGAAGCCCCAAGTGTCAACCAAAGTGTGCTTGACGCAGCGAACAGCCCAAGCTGTGTTGGACGACTTTCCAACAGCTTCACCTTCGGCGAGCACGTGTGTCGTGTAAAAGAGCCCAAGAAGGCCATCACCGAATTCTGATAACAGAGCCTTCACCTTCTCTGGGGCTTCTGTATCACGACTTTCCGTGGCGAGACATACGATGAGCTTCTCCTTCGCGCATGACTGTGCGTGGAGAGTTCCTACAGTCTTTCTCAGAGTCCCTAAAGGTTCTTTATACGTCGGAATGACGCACACGTGAACGAGGGACTCAAACTTGTCTGTTAAGCTGTGGTATTCAGTGCCACCTGCGGGGGACTGAATGGGCAAAGGGGACCGGCCGGTTTTAAACACAGGGCCTTGTGGACCGAATGTGCGTTCGATGATGGGACTCTGCTGTTCTGGGTTCTTTGCGAGTTCATGCCAGTTTACATCTCGATAGGCATGACATCTCGGGATACCCACGAAAAGCGAGAACAGAGCTGAGTGGATTCCCTTGACCCAACCATAAGAGACATAGCAGCAGATGAATACAACTGTCAGAGCAGGCGACACGCGGGCACCCCAAAACGTTACGAATGTGATCATAAAGATAGAGATGAAGGCCGGAGTGATGAACACGAAACGTTCGAGAGCGCCACCAGAGTACGCGAAATCCGACTTGGAGTCCGACGAGGGAGTGTTCAGGTATCCGGAGCGCTTTGATAGCGGACTCGAAGCAAAAGCATTCGCTTTCTTCTGCGTGGATCCTGCCATCATCCCCCCCCTGTTTAGACTGAAATGAGTCGCAGCCTAACGATGGCGGGGGCTGAAGTGTGATGAAGCAGCGACGATGCGAGCCTTTTTGGGGTGTTACCTGCTCCAACGATTTGGCCCACAAAATAATTCTTTCGTAAATTCTTTATGGCCCACGGTTAGCCTATTAAATATGATGAAATCATATAGATTTTCAGTGAGGAAAAAATGTTTGTCCGTGTGCGCTGCACATGATCGATGCGAATGAAATGAAGGTCTCTTGTCGCGTGCAGAGCACAGCAGACGGCACGGGACAGGGTCTGTTTGTTACCACTGAGTAACACAAGGGTAGCGTGTTCTCAAATGACGAGCGCGTACTCTTCCCGCACGTTCGTCAGTTCTTCGGGGAGGCTTCTACCTCGTCCTACTCTTTCCCGCAGCAGGCGGGCTACAAGATGCTCCACTGTTTCTCGTGCCCAGGGCACTTCGAGCACCACACATCTTCGCGACCTGTACGTACGCGACTTTGCACTCGTCGATGATCAGCACGTTAGTTTCCACCCTCACCTGAACATCATCACTGGGCAGTCTGGGAGTGGTAAGTCCGTGCTTCTTGAAGCCATCGCTCAACTGTGTGGTGCGCCTGCTCGGGAAGAGGGGATTCGAAGCGGAGCTGACTGTGCAGAGTTGCAGGGACGGTTTTGCGTTGGCGTTGATACACTTACCGAAGTAGGGTCGATCCTCCGAAAACACGATGTACCCGAATTGTCTAGACTCTCATCATCTCAGTCTACAGCAAAATTGTTCGTGGAACGTCGCCTCGTCTACATTGTTGATAATCGTCCAGGATCTGTTGTAGAGGACCCAAATACCGAGTTGAACCAAGAAGCTCATCATCAAACGCAGAGACGCATACGCAGCGTCTGCCGTGTGAATGGCACGACTGTACCAGTGAAATGTCTGAGAGAGCTGGGAAAAGTTCTGGTTGACTTCAATGGTCAGGGTACGGCAGCTTCCATCGCCGATGAGGAGGCTCAAAAGCAGCTTTTAGATGATTGGGCTGGGACACGCCAACTTCGGATGCGCTTCGACGAACTTGCCGGGGCGCTCCTCTTGCACCGTTCTGAACTTGCTTTATTAGAAGAGATCTCGCCAGATGAACGACAAGAACTCAATAATTTGATAGATACAGTACAAGCAGTAGAACCTGTCAGAGGGGAAGACGTTGCGCTGAAAAGTGAGTTGCGTCGCCTGGAAGGAGCCCGAATGACTGTTGACGCATGTAGCAGTGTGATGAGTACGCTCAGTGGTGACGGTGGCGTTACGGTCGTTGATACTCAGGGCAGCGTTCGTAGTGGTATTAGAAACGCATCGATGCAGATCAAGGGCCTGCTCAGTAATGCACAGCGATCAGCACCAGGCGCGGGCGCACACGGTGGAACGTATTCCAGCGAAGCAGATGAAGATTCAAATATGCAAGCGAACTCGGATGATAGTTCCGATGAAACTGATGCTGCATTGGCGGGGCTTAGAGATGCACTTTCGATGTGTCGAGAAGCTGAAGTTCTCATATCAGAAGCAGAGCGGCGGGTGGCTGATTATCTTACCATACTGCGTGCTGACCCCTACCACCAAGAAGAGTGCGTTGGCCGACTCCGTAAGCTAGATCGGCTGTGCCGAAGCATTGGTGTCCGGAATATTGACGAAGCTTGTGATGCTGCTGAGGTAAGGAATCTAGCAACCCGTCGGATTCGGATTTTACCCTTTGTCTCCCTTCGTCCTTCTTTTCTCCTGCGAAAAAACTGACACAAGTTCTATCGTCTTCCACCATGATGGATAATTAATTGTGCAGGCCGCGAAAGCAAGATTAGATGCTGCGGAAAACTTTCAAGAAAGACGCGAAACGCTTTCCGCTTTGGCAGCTGCTACTGAAACAGAACTGGCCGAAGCTGGACTGATACTCGCAAAATCTCGCAGGAAGGCAGCTGTTGCTCTTCGGCGCGACGTCACGACTGCACTTTCCTCTCTTGCGATGGAGGGTTACCGCTTTGATGTCTCCTTGAGCTGGGAAAGCATCTCCAGTGATGAAGTGATCCCAGCGTCGTCACCGCCTCCTACCATCTACGTCGATGAATCCGCCACGGATGTTGGTGAAGAAGGATCCTCGCGATTTCGGGTGCGACCCGGTGGACTCGATCGGGTGACATTCCTCCTCGCGGCAGGACCGAATGAGTCCCTACGTTCCATGAGCTCAGTAGCCTCAGGTGGAGAGACCGCTCGGCTCTTACTCGCGATGAAGCTCTCGCCTGCAATTCAGAGAGACGCGACGCACGGGGAGAAGAGCGAAGAAATAAATGAAATGCCAGGATTTGCTCGCTCCCTGCAGGGAGCGCTGCGTGGTGTTGCTGCAGAGGTGGGTTTATCCTCGCTGATACAGACACACGATTCGTTTGTGGAATTGGATGCAATTCAATCTTCCAGAATCTCTGTCTTTGATGAGCTAGACAGTGGTGTTGGTGCTCGAATTGGGGATAAAATCGGGGCTTCCCTCCGAATGCTAGCCGACAAAGGAAATCAACAGGTACTTTGTGTTACGCATCTACCGCAGGTCGCAGCATATGGAGACAGACATTTGCGTATCAGTAAGGGGGTTGGACACGAGACGGGAGAGACAGCGAAAGATTCCAGTGAGGGCAGGATTCGAATAACTGTTGACGCGTTAGTCGACGAAGAGTCACGCATTGAGGAGATCTCAAGCATGCTTGGCTTGGGAGACGCCGAAGGAAGAAGATCAGCAGTTAGAATGCTTCAAACAGGTGCAAGTTCAGCCTCTGATTTGTAATTAAAAGATATGAGCGCGAACGAAATATTATCTACGTCATTGTCCGTCCTTAGACTGTAGCGCCGCAGAGTCCATAAATGCTACACGCTCGTCTGACACGACCTCGATCTCTGGCGCAAGTAATCTGACATACCTATCAAAATAAAGAATTTGCTTGAGGAGCAACCCAAATTCTCGAGGGAACTTTACTCCATTTTTTTCCCCGACCTGCACGACGTCCACTAACAGTTGACTAACCACTTGTTGATCCACAGCCAACGTGGCAGCGATGCCATTCCCATCATCAGTTTCTGAAACGACAATATCTGGATCTAATCGATCCAAAGACTCATATATACTTTGCAAATCATCAGCGAATTCAACAGTGTTGACGTTGGTCTCTGCAGCCCCCATTTGCACGAGGGATTTTGCCATAAGTGTATAGTCTCGAGAGGCAGTTGCCTGAAAGAAAATCTGCACGGCACCCGAAACTGCAGGCGAGATGCGGCCAACAATACCAAAGTCAATGAATGCGACGCGCCCCTCTCTAGTGACCAAGAGGTTTCCAGCATGTACATCAGCGTGAAACGACTCACAAGCAAGAACCGAGCCAAACCACGTATTCAACGCCGTGATGAGAATTCGTTCGGCGTTGTCGTGAACATCTGCACCTGCAGCTTCGATGCCCGTAATGTCGCGTATCGCGTTCAGGTCTGTGAGAGGACTTCCATAAAGCCGTTCAAGAGTCAATACCTTCGTCGAGGATTCGCCTAGATAAACATAAGGGGCGATGGCGTCGGAGATTTCTGCCTTATCCAAGTAGTTCTGAAACGCAAGAATATTTTGAGCTTCCTTAGTGAAATCCACTTCCTCCATAATTGAGGCGCGTACGTCTCCGACAATATCAACCATTGAAAGTCGCGAGAGCTCTGGATTGAGGAAAGTTAAGACTCGCGACGCCACATAGATGAATGACAAATCTGCGTTGAGGGTTTCTGTGACACCAGGCTTCAAAACTTTGATGACAACGTTTTTCTTGCTCCCTTTCAACACCGCAGCATGGACCTGTGCCACAGAAGCTGACGCTAGTGGGACAGGATCAACTTTCTCAAAAATATCTTCCACTGGCTTCCCAAGCTCGTCTGTTATGATCTCACGAATAATGGTGAACGGCACAGCCGGGGTTCTATCGAAACACTTTTGAAACTCGCTAACATATTCATCTGGGAACAAAGTTGGTGAACTCGCGATGAACTGCCCGAGCTTGATGTATGTCGAACCCAAGGCCTCAAAGAGTTGGCGCAACAGTTCTTCTGGTTTTGGAAGGTTTGTGGGGTCTTGCAGTAGACGAGTCCCAAGGTCGGAGAAAGCTTGTGCCGCGTAAAAAGTGCGGGATAAGCCGCTCGGTCCCGTGGCTACGGCGATGTCGACGATCTCTCGAATTAGTTCTGCTGCCTCTTGTGCTCGCCCAGTCATGTCCGGGGAGGGTTGGCCGGAGGACGTCGTCGAATGCGCTGAAGCATGTTGGTGGTAAACGAGACGTTGCCGCGGAGGGACTACGACTTGCTTCGAGCTTAGCCTTGGCGACGATGCAGTCGTGTAGCCTCTAACGGCACTCCATTTCAACACAGGCATCAGTTTGGGACAGACTGTCGCAACCATCTCAGCAGTATTTGCCCGTCCTTTCGTGCACCTTTAGTGTATAGGTTTACGCTCTTCGCTCTCAGATCTCCAGGCGGTGCATTCGGCACAGTGCCGTCCGCAGCCGGTTAAGGCGGTTTTTTGCCTCGCTCCTTCTTTATTTTTTGTTTCCTGTTACTATATATACCTGCTGCTGCTGCTGCATGCTGCGTGCGTGCGTGGATCGGAACAACATAACATACAGCAGTACGCAGTAATAAATATATAAAATAGAGCTACATACGTACATACGTAGTCTATTATTATTATAATGATCGATCCGATTTTACAAATAAAGAAAGTCTCACAGAAGGCCACACCAAACTCACTCCCGATCAACCCAACACCTACGATTCCGAACGAACCTAAGGTAGACACCATGAAGGTACGACACTAGACTATGTTGAAGCGCGCCGTCCTGTTGTTTTCAATGTCACGGATGCTGCAGTCGTCCAGTTTAAACCTTGCCCGTGTCGCTAAATCCTCGTTTCCCATACCATTTTTTGCAGGCGCCGTCAGAGGTCCAAGCAAAGAGCGTCGGCGAGGTCGTGCTCTCTTGGAATACAGAGCTCGAGAGTCGCACGGTACGTTTCGCAAGACTGAGTTGGTTGAAATTGTTTGGTTTGTGGAAGTCTCTTCCCTTTGTATCACGTGTCGCTAACAGACTGCCCCCTCGGCGATGCTTGTCCCCGCTCCGCAGAACTTCTTCAAGTCCAAGGCTAAGAGTCTTGCAGAGTGGGATCGCCACATCTTGAAAAACAGGCACCAGCTCATGGCCTTGCAGGTGAGGAGTCCGCAAATATGAAACATTCTCCTAGACTCGTTCCATCATCACTTCATCTCTCTTGTCTATTGAGTGGTGGGGCGACGTCCTTGCTCGATAACCTTCACCTATACTTACTGAGTTTGATTCTTGCTCTTATTCCAGGTTGACCTCGGGAAAGCTTCAACCTCCCAAGATAGGCTGGAGCGTCAGCTCGATATCCTTCAAGTTCACCAAAAACAAATCAGTGATGCGCTGAACGTCATGGAAGCTGAAGCTGAGCATCTGTCCAGGTGAGTTCTATGTGTGAACATCACCCCATGTTCTCGAGCGAAACTGACTTTCCACATTCCTCCTCTTGTCCTTCGTAGGTCTCCCCAGCACAGCGCTGCACTTGAGATTCAAACGTCCAGCAGCCAGGATACTCTTTACAGCCTCGCAGAGTCTATAAGCGCTCATCTTAGTAGCCTGGGCGATGCTCTTCACGGAATCGTGCCTTCAAATGCAGACGGCGAAGAGGTACGCAACATCAAAAAATCTTACGTGTTGCATATATACATGTACGCAAATACATACTGACACCCGGTTTCCTTTCAACTTCTTCGCAGGAACTTAACCGCGCGGCGGAAACCTCAGCACCGAACAATGCGTTCCCCAGCGAAGTGTTAAAGGCACACCTTCAAACGTTACACTCCATAGAACAAAAAGTATCCCATGCCTCTGCTGCTTTGCGTTGAACAAACCTGCGCCGACTAGCCCTAGCTAGCTAGCTAGCTAGCTAGTAGCTACATAGCTAGAAACATAATTCAACTCACCTACATGCTATGCATGCGTGCATGGATAGTCGATGTATGTACATAGACTAGCTCTAGACTACGTATGTAGTCTACATACACGCACGTAATATACACGTCGTACTCGTTGTACAAACTTTCTTCCTCGACTTAATAATAATAGGATCTTCTACATACATATCAAATGTAGGTTGCTCTAGCTAGCTAGCATAGATAGGTCGGTGACGACGACAGCGTACGCAGTAGTAGCGAGCAAGTGCATATAAATGAATAAATTTACCCTTGAAAGCATCATGAGGTCGACAGTGTCAAGCTTTGAAAGCACGCCATCATTGAAGACATGTGGTGCCTTCGTGACAGTGTCAAGAAGTGGGGAGAGAAAAACGTCCGATCCCTTTGTGATCCCAGCCAGCAGCATTCTTCCTTCCAGCTCGTCCTCAGGCAGTTCGCAGCTTTTCAACCCGAGACCCGCTGCGATGTAGTCAGGGATGGTTATCATACGTCTGGCTCGTTTACTCGGAGGTTCAGGCATGGTGTTGGTGCAGTCAAGAGTGACGAAGCCGTGATCGAGAACGTGCTCATTTTAGACAATAGTTGCACTGTTTGCAGATTGGTGCTATCCAAACACCGCGTGTCTGTGATGCATGTCCCTTTATCTTTTTCTGCGAATTCAGAATTGCTCTGATCGAGATAATGCATGATGGTCCCGAACTGTATTTGTTTGTAAGGTTTCTTAGTAATAATACACGTTTCGTTTTTGATCATTAATCGAGCGTAAAGTCCATCCTTCTTGTCCGAGGTTCTTGATAGTTTCGTCGAACTCCTCATATATTTGGTCCATGACATCTCTCCAATCAGGTATGTCTTGATTCCTTGGCGTAAAACAGAACATACTGAAACAGTCGTCTTTCGGCTTTATAGAGAAGCCCACTTTTTGTGAAACATAGATGTAACCGGGAGTGTGACCCTTTTGTATTCAAGAGCGACCACAGTGACCCCTGATGTTGTGTTGGCTTTGGATAGTTCCACTTTCTTATCGAGCTTACTTCGAAGATGATCTGCTTTGCTGTCCAATTCGATTATCTTGTCTTTATACTTGTCCATTTCACTTTTGAGCTTCTCAAACTCTTTTTCCTCAGCAACATCCCAGTTGACTACTTTTGGAGCCGGGGACTCTTCATCAAACTCAGTTGTCATTTTTGTGACCTTACCTTAGTTTTCTGTGAGGTGAGATGGAAACGCTTCGGTCAGTTAAAAGTCACTTGTCTACCGTGCCTTAGGTCTGCGGAAGTTCTGAAGACCGCGAGATGGCAACAACACCAACCATCGAGATTTAATTTAACCGCCTCCTTCTTGTGGGTGCGCCCACACCGCCGCGCCTTGCATCATCGTAACGAGCGCTAAGCGCCGTTGTTCTGCCGTCATGCTCCCAAAGTGCACGACAGCTTCAGTCTTTGGCAGGGCGTTTTCCTGGCAACATTCCAAGAACTTCTCTATTTTGTAACCCCCGATTTCCTCCCCTCCGAAGGTCTTGAAAAGGGCTTCGTACGGTTCACCATCTGCTGCGCACAAGGGAAACAACGCGCACAAATTTAACGTGAAGCATGAGAAAATCATGATTTTCATGCCGAGAAGTTTCAAATCGTTTCTCTTGCTGTTGAAGTCTTCGGCGAACACGACGTCTTGCGTTGGCCCTTTCGCGTGAATGGCCTGCCCCGGTGGCTGGCACCTCTGCCCTTTATTCCCACCAGGCTCCACTGCCACCTCGCCGAAGTGCTTCCCGCCCCACTCTAAAGGTGCGGCGTTGGGGGGCATCCAAAACTTGGCCGGAGCTTTTTGCGACCATCGCGCGACGCACGCGCCGGACGCGGTGACAACGGACGCGTCCCACACGCCTTTTGACGGTATCTCTATTTTCACAAACAGCGCCGGTACGTCCGGGGTCTCGATCCGTGCGACCGGGTAAGTGACGGTTCTGTGCTTCCAACTGGAAAAACATGACCCCGGATTTACCGCTCCAAATTCCAGGGTCGGGGGCAGGAGCATCAGGGTTGGCGCAGAGAGGACATCGTCGCAGAAGCGGACCGCCGCGTCGATATCCGCGTCGCTCATTTCCAGCACGAGCTGGGTCGTATCGCTCTGGGTTACTACGTGACCGCTCATGTTGAAATGAATGTCGTGGGCGCCTTACCTCGATGAACTTCGAGGGGACAGTGCGTGTGCGAGGGGAAATGGCGGTCGGAAAACGTTGCGATGCATAACGAGAGGAATTTATGTAATGTAAAATAAAACAGCCCACTTCTTGGCCATTTCTTGTTGTCGACCATGCAGTGGGGGCGGCGCAGGACTTCAGGCGGCGGCAGGGATGGAGGCGTCAGAGCTTGCATGCCACGTTTCCGCAGGTGTCATTGCGGGTGCTGCAGTCGAAGCGACGTTGTATCCCATAGACACGATAAAGACTCGTCTGCAAGCTGCGCGCGGGGGAGCATCGGTGAATTGGAGAAACTTGTACAAAGGGATCGGCGGGAATCTCGCTGGTGTTGTCCCCGCCTGCGCAGTATTCTTCGCTGTATACGAGCCAGCGAAACGTATGTTGCTTCCTCTCGATGACGATAAACTGATGCACTCCGACCGCACGATCGCTGCGCATCTCACGGCCGCCGCATCTGCAGGACTCGCAGCCTCCATCGTGCGAGTGCCGACCGAGGTTGTCAAGTCTCGCATGCAGACGGGGCAGTTCACAAGTGCACGAGGCGCAGTCTGGCAAATTGCCTCTCGGGAGGGCATCGCTGGAGGGCTCTTCGCTGGGTTCGGCTCATTTCTTTTACGCGATTTACCATTCGACGCGATCGAGTTCGCATCTTACGAGCAGATGAAGATCACTTGGTCGTCTGTTAGTGGAGGCTCTGAAAACGAGATCAAGCAGCATGAGTCGGCCGCCATCGGAGCCGTTGCGGGAATGCTGACAGGCGCAGTGACTACGCCTCTGGACGTTGTTAAAACACGACTGATGACACAAGGAGGTATGAAAGGCGAAACACGTTACTATAAAGGCGTGATGGACTGCGTAACACGTACGGTGGCTGAAGAGGGGTGGATCGCTCTGCTCAAGGGCATCAGCCCGAGAGTGACGTTTATTGGGCTTGGGGGTGGTGTGTTCTTCTTCGTGTTGGAAGGCGCGAAGAAGGCGCTAGGGGTCGACAAACGTTCAACAGCTTCCAACACGACTTTCAGAAGCGGAGGAAGTGACGACTTGAAACCGTGAAGGTCGAGAGTGCTCAATAGATGTTCTGATAGTTCTGATAGTTTACGCCGATCAGCACTAAACGTGAATACCGGGTTCTGCATAATAGCTTGTCGTTCCATTTTCCAACCGCTTGCAATTTTTCCTTCATGTCATAACACATGGCTCCCAGTCACTTTCCACCATCTCGGCTTCTTCTTGAACGAGCTTTGAGTGTTTGATTTCATCCGCGTCAAAGTTGATAGCGCCCATATCATACACGACGAGCGCGCACTTCCACGGACGCGATTCCCCTTTGGCGTCGACGACTTGAATGCGGTCTCGCGAGATCGATCTTCTTCAGCAGGGTGGTTTTTCCGGCTCCCAGAAATCCAGAGAGAACGGTGACGGGCAGTCTTTTGTCCTCAACAGCCTCAGTCATAACATGCTTGACCTCATTAACGGCGGTCATGGTGTTGATATGGGTGTCAGAGGGTTTTACACGTGCGACTCGGTCCGTCGTTGCGCGGAAGAGAGTGAAAGAAGCCAGACGAAACCTAGGACGTGAGCCCCTCACGAAAATGCGTGTGTCCAAAACAACACACGACGCAGAAAACTGGAAGGCAGTTAATACAAATAGTCTTGAAAATGCAAGAAGCCCTCAAAATCTGCGCCGCAAAAAATCTGCGCCGCAAATATCTAGCCTTGTGCGTCAGCCGTTTTCCGAGGAAAAACCAAAAACGCTCAAGGCCGATTGTGGTGCACTATGTCCCCCTGGCTTCACGCCACTTCACGCCATCTCACGCCATTTCCATAGAAGGACTGCGCTCGCTCGCGATCCAGCTGAGATAATAAATAAACTCGATCGATGTTGATGAAGCAAACTCTGTCCACCGCGATCGGTGAAAACCGCTTCTTCAGCATCACACAGAAGAGGAGAAAAAAGCGAAAACTTGAGGAAAATGAGACGAGCGAAAAAGCGAATTCAAACCGACAAAATTAACGCACGAATTGCCGATACCTCGGGACCATGAGGAATTCCTCACGGGATTGTTTACAAAATGCGATATATATGGACAAAAGTACGCGTTTTACATCGAAAAATGGATTCGATTAAAAACACCCGCTTCAAAAAAATCAATTAAAATGAATCATGTATATTGATGACATTTTTCGTAGACTGATTGCCCTGCTATACATTTCACGATTACGCGATATGTTTTTTTTCGAGCTTTATTTTAAATCGGATTGTTCGCGCGGAACTTGCATTCCACGGTGCGCCGTCGACACAAACCAACAAGCAAAGATGCCCCCTAAAGCCGCCCCCGCCCACCCCAAGTACGAGGACATGGTGAAGGCCGCCATCCTGGCCCTCAAGGACAGGAACGGCTCTTCCGTCCCCGCCATCGCCAAGTACCTCGGCTCCAACTTCAAGCTCCCCGGCAACTTCAAGAAGATTCTGTCCACCCAGCTCAAGAACCTCGTCAAGTCCGGCAAGCTTCTCAAGGTCAAGGCCAGCTACAAGCTCGGTGAGGCCCTGAAGAAGGCGCCCAAGAAGCCCAAGAAGAAGGCCGCCCCCAAGAAGAAGAAGGCCAAGAAGGCCAAGAAGGCCAAGAAGCCCAAGGCCAAGAAGGCCAAGAAGCCCAAGGCCAAGAAGGCGCCCAAGAAGAAGGCCGCCAAGAAGAAGGCGGCGCCCAAGAAGAAGGCCGCCAAGAAGGCGAAGAAGTAAGCAACGACCACCACAAGTGTCGTTGTGCTTCCGCCGACGAGGATGGGAGGTTAACGAGCGGCACCTCTCAGAGTGCGCCCTTTGTTTCCTCCCCTCCGCTCCTTCACGGTGTCTCCTCGACACCACCATCCTGTCGATAAGAATTCTCTTTTGTCTTCGAATTTACTTTTTTCCCGATTCTCTTCGACTGGAGCATCACAAGACAAGATAGATCATCCTTGCAGGATATGTTACTGTTGTATTCCGAATTCATCTTCGGCCAAACACGTGGCCTTGCCTCGCATTACATCTCTCCACCCACCCATCTGTCGAACACTCTGCTGCTATCTCTCACCTCGAGCAGCTTGGTCGCACCGCCGTGCTCGTACTCTCGTTCGACAACCTTACAGACTCCACGAGATGTTGACCATCCAGCACTGATGACGAGTCTATTTCCAGACACGATCACTCCTGTTGTAATTCCACCAGGAAGGGATATGTGCTGAGCTAGAAGGACGTCGTCACCATCCTCCTCGCTCAAAATTCTCGCGCGTTGAATCGTCTCCTCACACTCGAAATTGAAACGCGCGCCATCAATATTTTCTTGCGCACTCGAGTTTACTCTGTCGCCGACAAGACTTGTCGGAACTGCTAAACGGTTGAAAGATCGCCACTCCCCGACAGCACTCTCTGCGGGTTCCGTGGGAAGCATTGCGATCTCTTGCATTGTTTTTGCTTCCTGTTCGACCTCAACGTCAGAGTATGCCCGCTCAGGACCCAACCACTTCTCTATACTCACCACGACTCTTCCCAGGCGAAACTGTGCTGAAGGGGAAAAAGAAACCGTTTGCGAAACTCTTGCGCACTCAGCGCCCCCTGGAGCTATGATGTTGAACTCAAAAATCTAAATAAGAAAAGGGCGGAAGATACACACGTGTGTCAGCACGGGGAAAAACTGTGGACGTGGTAGAAATGCCTTGACAAGCAGGTGGAAGCAAGTGTGGAGCGACAAAACTAAAACCGAAACGAATCAGGCTAGAACCGCGAAGAATTTTGTGAGCTCTGGCGCACCTGACGTGTTTCACCGATATCTTTCGACAGTTGCGTGGCTCCTGATGTGTACGTTCCGTCCTCGAAATATACCTGCGTCACGATCGATATGGAAGATGGAGTAGGGCGTAGTCAGTGCATCTGGTTCAACTTGATTTCAGCGAAGGTCTGTGGTGCCTTCATCGCTGACAACAGTTGTTTCGCGTTCTTAAAGCTTTCACAGACTTGGAGCAAAATACAGAGCAAGGTCAGGGCCATGGACAAAAAAACGTAATAATGTCAGATGTTCGAAGGCACATGTGAGCACGCACAAATCCAGGTTCGTCACTGTCGAGGTTTCTTGACGCTGGAGTCGAATTCTGAGAAGGGTCGTGGACGGGCAAAACAGAGTCAGTCCTAAGTCAGCGTGGCGTGCGATCGATTGGATGAGCGCTGGTACCTACTGGATGTCCTACCTTAAGCCCCTCATTGACCTGTTCCATATTCGTCAATGTGTCATCTATGCTTCTACCATTCGAGCGAATGACACGAAGCTGTCCGATCTCTATTGTAAGGAAAGGTAATAATCAGATATAGAAGGACAAGGTGCTTAGATTTATGAGGTCGCGTTCTTGGGGCGTATTTTCGCAGAGAGGCTCGAGGCAGTGCGAAGGTGTGTTTTCCGTGAGTTCGCGGCAAATAGTCCAGCTTTCCGCACCTTGAACCAATCTAAATCCAGCGGATATATCTATATCGCAATCTCTGGATAGCGGTCGCTCGAACGACGCGCTTCTTCCGATCCACACTCCAGCACATGAGTTGCAGAAGTTTGACCATCTCGGTGTTGCAAGTCGCTCCCCTGACGTCAGGTACATGGTGGTCTCCTGCAGGCGCACGAATCTCAGTATCATACTGTAGTGCAGCATTGAGAAGCGAACTATCGAACGTTAGATGTCAAATGATCGCTTACGTACCGTGAGAAGGGGATCTATATCGTACGAGCTCGTCAAAGCCGTGATGGCGGTCGTCGAGGGTTTACGCGAAAAGGAGCGTTTCCCGAGTTGAAGTCGACGACGCTGATGCCATGCCCGGTGCTCAACTTCGACGCGTATTTGGCTTGATACACGTCCATTCTGTCGGACAGTCAAATGCAGATCCAATGCCCCGGTAGCAACATGACTGGACTGCATCATCGCGCACAACGTGAGTATCTTGTCTCCGTCGAGAAGTGGGGACACGGTCGTGAAACGTCTTGATTGAGAACCGGGGAAAATTATTTTATAGTTCTCGCGATACATTATTACATATATATATATATTAAATATATATATGCAAGTATTTGTAATAAAATAATAAGGTACGAGTTCCTTTCGACGTCGTCCGCTCGCTTCGATCGACGAATGATGATGAACGTCGGAGGAGCAAATTCCTATCCGCTCGTTTTTAATATTTTTCTTGCTGATCGATGAGCTGTCCTCGGCACGGCACAGCACCTGCGCTACACTACTCCCGGCTCCCTGTCCACCACACCCTTCTCCCACACTTTATCAGGATGGCCCTTCGTCAGTTCGTTCGTGCTACCGCACCCAAATTAGGCCTTCAGAGCAGCATTCCTGCTTTGAGCACCTCGATCGCGCGGAACTACAGCACAGGTGAGGTTTTCGCTTGCCTAGCTAGCTAGCCCTCTCGTCGATCTTCTTGCATACTTTGCCTTTCCTTCGGCTTTCCGGCGGACTTACAAGCGCGCTTCTTCGTTATCCACCGTCTCGACCGTCTGACGTTCCCCACGTTTCATCATTCAACGCCCTGCGCAGTCATCGAGGGTTTGAAATACATGCAGTCTCACGAGGTACGGCACACGGATCACGGCCAAAACTTTCCAACTCACTTCCTTTTCTTGCCCCAGACACAAAAAAACGCGCCTCCCAAAGGTTTTCATCAGTCAGACCCAGCGCGCATTATCTGACGCGATGACCTTCTTTCTACACTCATGTAAATTTATTGTAATGTGACCACAGTGGGCCAAGGTTGAGGGCGATGTCGTCACTGTTGGTATTACCGATCATGCGCAAGCTGAGCTTGGTGACGTCGTTTATGTCGAGCTCCCAGAAGTTGGTTCCACCGTCACACACAAGGCCACCTTTGGCGTCGTGGAGTCTGTCAAGGCTGCTTCTGATGTGTACTCACCGATTTCTGGTGAGGTGGTCGCGATTAACGAAGATCTCGCCGATTCGCCGGGTAAGGTTAACGAGGGCGCGTACACCGATGGTTGGATGATGAAAGTCAAGATGTCCACCCCTGCGGAGCTTGACTCTCTCATGGATGCTGCTCAGTACGAGGCGGCGTGTGACCAGTGAGAAGGTCCTCTAGAAGTAGTGAAGTGTTTTGCAATCGATGTCTCATTTACAAAATCTGATCGCATTATTCAAGAGTAGAGATCATCGTCATCATCCGCGCCCGCACCTCCGGCGAAAACATTCGCGTCTCCGGTCGCGTTCAAGTCGCCGCCTCCACCACCAGCAGTGTTGGGGCGAGTTGCGCCGTCCGGGAAGCGGAAGTCGTTACCAAATCCGCGCGACTGCTGGAGGGTCTGCGAAAATGCCTGATACTTGCGGATATCGGCATCACTGACCGAACGTCGAGCGTACTTCATCGCCTCCTCGAAATGAGCTTTTGTGATCTCGGGAACAGGGTCAACGTATTCGTCGTCGTTGTCCATGGAATCAGGATTGGCCGCAGCAGCACGCTCGCGTTCGATGTCGCGCTCAATACTTTCTCGGATGGCAAACTTGCATGCACGTTGGCAAATTTCCGTGATGTCAGCGCCAGAAAAGCCATTCGTGAAACGTGCGAGAGTGTCCACGTCGACATCAGGAGCAAGGGGAGACTTGCGAAGGTTTGCCTTGAAGATAGAGAGCCTGGATTTCTCGTCAGGAAGTGGAATGTAAATGAGCTGATCGAGCCGACCAGGACGCATGAGTGCAGAGTCAATGATATCGGGTCTGTTGGTGGCACCAATGATGAAAACCGTCTTCTTTGAGCCCATGCCATCCATCTCGGTAAGAAGCTGGTTGAGGACGCGGTCAGCGGCGCCACCCGCGTCCCCCGAGCTGGAACCGCGCTGGTTGGCGATGGAGTCGAGCTCGTCAAAGAAAAGGACACACGGGGCAGACTGCCTCGCTTTGTCGAAAATTTCGCGCACGTTTGCTTCAGACTCGCCAAACCACATCGTCAGAAGCTCGGGGCCTTTAACCGAGATAAAATTCGCTTGACACTCATTTGCGATAGCCTTGGCAAGTAGGGTTTTACCACAACCGGGAGGGCCGTAGAAAAGAACACCCTTGGAGGGAGCCATACCAAACTTCTCAAACTTCTCAGGGTGCTCGACTGGATACTGAACAGTTTCTTGCAGTTCCTGTTTGACGGTCTCCAGGCCTCCAATGTCCTCCCATGACACGTTGGGAACCTCGACAACAGTCTCACGAAGGGCAGAGGGGTCAGATGTGCCAAGAGCAGTAACAAAATGATCATTGGTCACTGCCATGGAATCCAGAATCTCGGCATCGATAGTCTCATCCTCAAGATCGATGACGTCCATTTTCTCTCGGATGCACTGCAGTGCAGCCTCAGTGCAAAGTGCCGCAAGATCAGCTCCCACATAACCATGCGTCTCCTTGGAAATTTTCTCCAGATCGACCTCCTCATCTAGCTTCATGTTCTTCGTGTGGATGCGGAGAACTTCGAGGCGACCAGTCTCATCCGGCACGCCAATATCTATCTCACGATCAAATCGACCGAAGCGTCTCAGAGCGGCGTCAATAGAGTTGGGGCGATTCGTTGCCCCCATGACGATGATGTGCGCACGAGACTTCATGCCGTCCATCAAGGTAAGGAGCATTGAAACAATTCGACGTTCGACCTCACCCTGCGTCTTCTCTCGCTTGGGAGCGATAGAATCGATCTCATCGATGAAAATGATAGCAGGAGCGTTTTTCTCAGCTTCCTCGAACGCCTTACGAAGGTTGGATTCTGATTCGCCGGCAAGCTTGGACATGATTTCCGGTCCATTGATAAGGAAGAAAAAGGCACCTGTTTCGTTCGCAACAGCGCGGGCAATCAAGGTCTTTCCGGAGCCAGGAGGGCCATAGAGAAGAATACCTTTGGGAGGCTTTACACCAATCGTCTTGAATAAGGTGGGGTGACGCAAGGGGAGTTCGACAAGCTCACGAATTTGCGCCATTTGCTTGCGCACGCCCCCGACATCATCGTAACCTACTTCGTCGAGCCTCTCCTCGTCCTCTCGGTTGATGGGCTCGCCCTCGCAGAAGATCTCCGTGTCAGGTGCAACGATGCAGTACTCAGCGGGATCCGTCTCGACAACCTTGAACTCAACTCCACGCATCCCACCTCGCGCAAGGAAAGTGTCGCCTTTACGGACGGGACGGTAGGCCTCAAGGAAGTATGGCTTCAAGTACACGTCAAACAGGTTACCGCTGACGCCCTCAATCGTGTCACTGAAAGGGAGCACGTGGATCCGCTGTCCATACTTCACGTCAGTGCACTGCGGAGCAAAGAACGGGGATTGAGGGGTCAGTAAGTTGCAAGATAACACATTCACGTGCGCATTTTCTGGTAGGTGTTCAGAGCTGAATCAAACCGCATCAAGCGATTAACACGAATGTTGAAGAAACCAGGTGCTGTCTGAAAACAGATCTTGCAGAAACGGGGATATGGGGAAGATCTAGCTAGATCTGAGGATCGCGAGAAAACATACCTGGTGAACGGATACGACATCGCCGAGGCGAACTCGCAAGTTTTTGCGGACGACCTTGTTCATTCGGATCTTACCCTCCTCGCAGAATTCATCTGCAAGGACGATGCAGACAGTATCCTTTCGCTTCTTGCCCTTGATTAAGACGGTATCACCGCGGAATAGCTGGAGCTCGTCCATCTTCGCCAGATTAAGCGCTACGACGGAGTTGTCGTCGTTCACGGCCTCATCTGCAGGAGTTCGACAAGAGATACAGGAGCGGGAAAAGGTGTTCATCAGTGGGGTGAAATGTGGAAATTGCGAATCGCGTTCGTCGTCGAACATCAAGTTGAGTCCCTAGAAACAAGAGCCACGGTCCTTTCGATCTTTGGAAATCCCCGCGAAACGTCATCCCTATCAGATCTGGGTTAGCCGGAAGGATTAAAGACTTACCGACGACGAGGCGGTTCGGGGACTTCTTGCGTTCGAGGATAGCGGTGGACACATCCTTCTTGACGCCAGAGACCGATGGGACGGCAGTATCGTCAACCATTTCGTTTGCCTTACAGCACTCTCCCGTCCTGAGAGGAAGCAGAGGTATCTGACGTCCGAAGACCGCGGGTGGTCTTTTTAGAGTAGACGATCTGCGTTGGTTCTAATAATAGCTATGATGCATGCCGCCGCGCGCAGCACGACGAACTCACTGGGAGAACGAAATCGATAAAATCCCCCTAAAATCCACCTAAACCCCCCCTAAAATCGCCCTAAAATCGCCCTAAAAATTCACTTGATTACTAGCTAGTATTAGTAGTACGTATTTATTTATTTTCGTCTTGCATGCAGCACGTACGACGCACGAGCGCACGCACGCGTGCTACGTACTCAATCACGTATCTATATTATTACTTTCGTATAAATCAATCGTACTGGTGCCTTTATTTGTTGCGTCACAAGCCGACCCGTCGTGAGCGGCTCGAGACAGTGCGGAGAAACGGGGGGAGGAGGACAAACGCCACTGTTCGTTTTGTTAAGCGCAATCATTCTGTTGCAGTACACCTTCAGCGGAGGTCTCTTGGATGGCAATGATGGATCTGCGACAAGACAAAGGGTTCATCGTGCCAGAACGATTGTTAAGGACCGTCAGCGATATGCCAAAGTTTCTTGCTTCGAGAGCGTGCAAGAGTCTCGTGGAGTTCATAAGGGCAATGAACGCGGCCAGCCAAGGGGCGAAGCTATCTAATGAATGTGTCGTTTCTCCACTGGTGCAACGCCTGCTCGACACTCTGGACACGATGGAAGGGTGGTGCGAAGAGTATCCACCCAGCCAACAGCAGATGCGATACGGCAACGTCGCTTTCAGAGAGTGGCACAGTCGTTTATTGTCTTCTGCGACAGGTGAGACAAGCATCCAACGTCCTGTGACATTCTCTTGTTGACTAACACAATCGCTTTATTACTCCTTCCTCGTAGACTTAGTGAGAATGATCCTTCCTGAGGAGTATGAGGTAAGTATCCATACTGTCGAGTTACAATACGCCGCATAAAAATTGACGATTTTTTCTTGTTTTCTTTTGTCACAGGAAGCTGTCGTCGAGCTTGCGCCATACCTGTGTGAGAGGTGAGAATCATACCAGAGCATCTGGTAACCCAGATGAAATCGACTTTCATAACTGTAACGAACAACTAATTGAAGTGTTCTCGTCTTGACTCTCTTGCCTTTACAGCTTTGGGAACGCCACACGCATCGACTACGGAACAGGTCATGAAAATACGTTCGTAGCGTTCCTTTTGTGTTTGTCTGAATTGGGTCTCGTGACTAAGGACGATCATAAGGCCCTGGCGATGAGGGTATTCGCAAAGTACATCATCTTGATGCGCAAAATCCAAATGAGATATCGGTGAGTTGTCTTGTTGCTCGTGGCGTTCTCTTCCCTCTCTGCTAATTTTTGACTTGCTCACAGGCTTGAGCCTGCTGGCTCTCAAGGTGTCTGGGGACTTGATGATTATTGCTTCCTTCCGTTCTATTTTGGAGCCTCGCAGCTTCTCCACCACGATACAATTAGACCTAGCTCGATACACGTCGACCAGGTTCTCCAAGCATTTGGGGATGAATACATGTATTTATCATCGGTGCAGTTTGTAAAACAGGTGAGCACATCACATCAAATAGTGATGTATCACCTCCAGAGACTTTTGTGTTGCCTGTTAAACAGAGCTAAATTCATTTTGCTGCCATAACAACTGCAGGTCAAGAAAGGAAATCTGGGCGAAACATCACCCATGCTAAACGACATAAGCGCCGTACTTAGCTGGGAGAAAATAAACTCAGGACTCCTAAAAATGTATAAGGTTCGTCGTCACTTGCAGAAGGGCGTTCGCTTTTGCTTTTACAAATCCTTCTGACATTTTGTTCGTCCGCACGCCTCCTAGGCAGAATGCTTAGGAAAGTTTCAAATCATGCAACACTTCCTGTTCGGTTCTATACTCACGCTCAAGGAGAATGGGGGAGATTCTACATCACAATAGATGAGTGCGCTGCCTTGTATTAAAATTTAGAGCTCATCTTCGACATCATATCTGACAGTACTGCTGGACTACATAGCGGCACTCGCTTCAGGTCCTCAGGTTGATATTCTCTCTCCAACAGTGTGGCAATCTGACTGTGGGCCTCTGCAATATTGCTCCTAATAGGATTGAAGATGATCTCTCTCGTCGCTGACCCAGTCAGGTAAAGGGACATCTTCTCAACGCACGTAGGCAAATGCGTGTCGAGCAAATCATTCACTTGTGTAATGACTTCAGCGAGTCGTTGAGGAGCGGCAAACGCTGCACTGCTCACCGGAGAGTCATCAGCAAGTGTTCCCGATACCCGAAGGGCGGTCACCTTGGTTATGAATCCGAGCATCGGCTCTACTATTTGTCGCGTCACGGCCTGCAAGATGATAAATCGCCCGATGGAATAGTAAGATGATAAATGGGAAAAATAGTCAGTTGTCTCAGTAGGGTAATCGGTAAAGTTTGAGGTAAAATGATGGTAGTAGATCAGGGTCGTACCATGATATATGCCTCGCACGCGACCTTTAAATGACGCTCAAGTTCTCGTTGACTATCTACAGTGGACTCAACCAAGCGAGGTGCTCCCTTGGCGGCGAGAACGATCAAAGCATTTGCATCAGGGGATGTTGAGAATAGACTTAGTTCACCCGCAAGCATTCGCCTCATCTGGCCACGCAAGTGTGAGAAGTCGAGTTCCCGAGTGGGCACCGAGTGAGCTACAAGATCTGACTCGAAAGGAGAGATTTGCTCTCTCAGAACTAACAAGTGTTTGATGGCAAACAGCTGCCCATCGAAACTACTCGTTCGGCTCATGATTGTTCGGCTGGCCGTCAGTATAGATTCTGAACATATCTGCACTGCCTCTTGCGCCAGACCTGAGAAAGTCCTCGAATCCAGGCTCCTGTAGAGTACAGCAAGACATGACAAGGTGCTCTGTAGAGGCGGATACCAACTCTGATGGCTCCTACCGCTTTTACTGTGCCCTGTTATGGGTTGCAGACTTTGATCAGCATGATCTTCGGGTAGCACGTTTGCACCAGTCGCGATGTTGTCTTGCATAGCAGCTGTAGACGTATGCTCTAATTTACCTGGATAGTCAAGGTCCGCATCAGAAGGACGGTAATTCTCCACTTCCTCCTTGATGAACGACTGGGCGCGGAAAACGAGGCGTTCCCGTATGTCACCAAGTAGTGCCTGAACAAAAGGTCGCATCACATCACCTGTCTCCCCATGTTTTCCAAGCTGTTCCTCCATTATCTCTTCGACAAGCAAGTCAACTAGTTCAGCGAGAATGTACACATCATTCAAAGCAATGTACCGAGGACGAATCGCATCGTGCAAAGCTGCTCCCATTGGCTCCATCAAAGTCCACAGAGTTGGAACAACGTCACTGCTCTCTAAAGGGAAAGCACCCTCGAATAGCTCGCGCTCCGCTCGGCAAACTTGTAGAAAATATGAGCAGCTAGCACGAATAAATGCAGGCAGCGAAACTTCTGTGGAGTAGTCTGAGATGCGCAGCTTGACAAAATCCAGAACAAGCGCAGTTCTCTGCTCACAGTAAGTCGTGCGACAGTCTGACATCACCTGTGCGTACTCTTTTTTACTCGCAGTGACCCCACCAAGCCGTGCACGAGAATCAATCTCAACCATAAGGGGCCTCAGACTTGATATAGCAGAACGAAACTTGACATAGAAAACGGGCGTTATCAACCCTTCACTCGGCGAGCCACTGTTGTCAGTGCTGGTTTTTTCCTCGACGCGGTGTTGGCGAACGAGGTTCACGGCTGTGCGAAGAGTGGCAAAGACATGTGATCTGACTCCTGAGAGCGCGCGACTTCGAAGTTGCGAACATTTTACCGAATACGTAGAATATGCGGTGTACTGTGGGTGCGCGTTGATGAAAGAGCTGCAGTCATCCAGTCTTTTCAGCATAGGTATGAGTCCATCTTTGTCAACTTTTGAAAGACCACCTGGGAAGCTCTGCACGATTATTTCCAGCTCCTCAAAGTGCTCCAACTTTTCGTTCAACACCTGCACGAACTGAAGCAGTCGTTTCTTTTCTGATGCTAGTTGTGAGCATTCATCCTGCAATGCTTGTCTACGGCCAACGATGGACATGTAGTTATCTTTCAGACTGATGAAAGCCTCCTGAGACCGATCTGCGCTTTCCAGCAACACATCACACATTTTTATGTACTGGTCGAGCGCGTCAAGGTGACACCTGAACCTTTCATCAGCTTCCACCTTCCTTCTAGACTCGATATCCGTGTACCACTGATGGAATTGATGCGCAGAGTGCACGTCCAAGACTTCTGAATCATACGTGGGCTTTCCAACCTGACGATCTCGCCCCTCCTCCTCTGAAGCTATGTGGGTTGGGACCAAACGTTCGGACGTCATTTTCACGAGAGAGGCTATGGCGTTGAGCTGCTTGCCGGTTAGCGGAGAGCTCTCCCACACGTGTGTACTGACGCGTGTGGCATCATGCCGACCATTCCTATGACTCTGACTCATCGTTTAAGGCCGCGAAAGCGCCGTGGCATAGGTGCCGGACTGCTGTGTGAGGATTCCTTTCTCCGCTCACTCTCCCTCGTCGCTCGGATGATGAAACGAAACATGATGAATATTACGTAATAATAATCGGGTCTATCATATTCTTCGCTCTACAGTATCATCTCTAAAAAAATCGCAATAATAGGGGGTTTTTGTGGCAAAATCGGGTCTAAAATCGGGTGTAAAATCGGGTCACGTGTAAAATCGGGTCACTGACCCGATTTTACACCCGATTTTGGCTCCACAAAAACCCCGTAATGAAAACGAAAGTAGATACTCGCTCGGCTCCGCTCGGTCTGAGCGCAAAACAATACACTCGGTCGTCTCCGTCCGTCACTCAAGCAACGCAAGGTCACGTGCCCCTTAAGGCGCTCGAGCACGCACTGCCTTATCTAGGCAGGAGATAGCCAAATCATGGCACAAGCATCCGTCGCTGCGAGGGTGGGTATCGCCGCAGGTTAAGCCGAAACAATCTCTCGAAGACTCGAACGAAGTCAACGGATTGTCTTCTTTAACCGTTCCTTGTCTTACATTTATGTCTTGTGCACAACTGCTACCAGGAACGGTTCGCCAAGAAAAACGAGGCTGAAGATCTCAGGCGAGCCTTCGAGAAGCTCGACACAAAAGGGTAAGTGAATATGCATGCATCCGCATCGAGCCACATGGCTGACCGGGCTATCCTTGACTCATCCCACAGAGATGGAAAAATCGACCCGGAAGAGTTAGGCAACGCGTTCCAGCTCTTGCGTCACAAAATGAAAAAGGTCAGTTGCTTTTTAAGGAGTTTTTTGAAGACGAAAAGTCCAAATCTGACGGTTTTCTTTTTCCTCCTCCTAAGTACAGTCCGATATCGAAGACATGATTTGGGAGGTGGATGATGATTGCGACAAGTGCGTGAACTGGCCAGAGTTCCAGGCGATGTATCATCGCTGTCGAAATGACAACACTGGTGCGTTTGACGGGTGACTTCAATACTTCAAAGTGTCAGAATGAAACACCTTCAGCTTTTTCTGATACCTTGCAACTGTTCTTCAGGATACGAGCCTCGTCGTCTGTTTAATGTCGTAGAATTTCTCATGAACGATAAAGATGATAATGGATCAGTCTCGGTCGAGGAAGCCATGCAAATCTTATATCTTCGCCATGGAAGGAGCTTGCTGGACACGGTGCGCAATTTTTGCCTTCAAGCGAGCCCTACGCCGCGTGACTCATCATGAAAACTAACCCAAGCCAACAAAAAAAATGGTTTCACAGCAACTCGAGGAGATCTTCGGTACTTCGGACACAAACAGCATGAAAGATTTATCCCTGACAGAATTTCTAAAGAGCCTGAACACGTCTCACGTTAAGCAGCTCCGCTCGAAGGCAGCGGCGAAGTCTTACAAACCCTTACCTGGAAAATAATAGATGTCTTGATTCAAGATCCGAGAGCACACCAAACTAGCCATAGCTGGGGCTGTTAAGTGAACGAGCCGCAGGAGTAGTCTATGTATTTTATACACAATTTTTGATCTCGGTGGCGCGTTTCGCTGCTCCCCGCACACAGTTTCGGAATGTAAGCTTCAATCCCAAACTTAATGAGAAGGTACGGCTCTGGGCTCATCAGCAGCGAGCGCCATACCCATCTTCTCGTTTCCAGCCTTCGTAGAGTTCTTAACCACCTGTCTGAGCATGAAGTTCTCCCTCTCCAAGGTGTTAATCTTCGACTCGAGCGCGGCCGTTTTTGCCTCCATGGCGCGGCGCTCGTCTTCCAAGGTGGACATGTATGCCTTCTTCCGCTCGCGAGCTTGTTGAGCAGAGACGCGATTGCGCAGGAGCCGCTTAAGTCTCTTGCGCTCCTTCTCATCTTCTACGTGGTTGTACTTAGTCTTCGCAATTTCGTGAGGCTTCGGCTGCTTATCCCCGGCGCCAGTGTCGTCGTCGTCAGAATCTTCCTCGTCGTCGTCGTCCTCCTCCTCCTCCTCTTCCATCGCAACCTCATCCTTCTTTCTCTTCGTCCCCGCGTCGCTTCCCTTTTTCGTCGAGGCTGAAGCACGGGACTGAGCTTGACGCTTCTGCTGCTGTGCAGCCTTGGCAGCTTGGCGGGCGCTGGCTCTCTGCAAGCGTCCAGCGGCAGCTTGGGCAGGAGTCGGCTTGTCGGCCGGATGGGCGCCAGACGAAGACACGGGGGCATTGACCGTAGTGAACATGTTCACAGACGGAGTTGATCGACCCAATGGGAACGACTGGCCGGCGTTCATGTCAGGAACTCCTTGCATGAAGTGCTGGGGCAGGCTTCCGTCTTGCCCAAGGTAAGGCGTCTGCTTGTTGAACTGGTGCGCGTACATGTCGTCGTCGAAGCTTGACGCGTGCTGTCGCAAAGCGTTCACCGCGGTTGAAGGGCTGTTGAGCTGTTCGTCCAAGTCAGGGACTTGCGCGAAACCTTCAGCGTTCATGTACTTCCACGAGGGCGTCGATGTGCCGCTCGGTAAGTGTCGTGGCGTTACACCTTCGGTTGCGCAGGCGTTTGTGGCTGATGACGTAGTCCTAAAAGTTTTTCATGCAAATCAGCGGTCCAAACTGCTTTTCATGACGTGGCCTTCTCTCGGTGCCCATTTGGTCGGACATTTTGGCAACCGACCGCACAAAAGAAAGTTACAACATGTCAAACTTGTCTCTGTTTGCTCATATAAGAAGGAAATCATCAAATTCTTCTGACCAAATGCCCATGATAAGAAAAACCTGTTAAAAAAAAACGGAGTCAAAGCAAAGTTGTCTCTTTTGCTCAACGAGAAGTAACCGTTGAAGCTGAGCTCGGCATTCACTTTACATCGGGCGCACCCCTCTCCGACGCGATGAAGTCCACCGCCACTCGGAAGACGCTTTCGGGTGTGGATTCATCGCAACTGAACGCACGCTCACACGGATCTCACAGTGACACGACGCTGAAGAAGTCGACCGTGGATGGGACTCTGACTGGAAAGCCCGCAACCCGTGTCGTGCACGGCCGGTCACTGCAAACGAAGCCCACGCCGCGTAGGCACAGCGTGTACTTTTCCAGTGGCCACACGCCGAGAGTTGACCCACGTCCGTTGAGCGATAACGCGTACATCAACTCTTGCATTCGTCAGCTGATATCTTTCCTCAGCTCCCATGGATACGACTCGTCTCTCTCGCCAAAGACGCTCGCGTCTCCCACGGCCAAGGAATTCGCATCTCTGGCCCTGTTCCTTTTTCGTCAAGCTGACGAGAATTTCAAGTTTGGCTCCAAGACGGAGGACGATGTCCCGATGATTTTCAGGCAGTTACGTTATCCGTTCCAGATTAGCAAGAGCGCGCTGTATGCGGTGGGTAGTCAGCACACATGGCCATCACTGCTCACTGCTCTCACATGGTTGGTCCAGATGTACGTTTACGAAGAAGAAGCGCGCCAGTGTCAAGCCAAGAAAGCGATCCCCGAGCCTGCGGTTGCCTTCTTTGAGTATGTGAGCTGCGCATATGAGCATTTCCTGTCAGGCGACGACGCAAAGTGTAACGAGCTCGAGGGTGAATTCAATGCCTCTCAGCGAGAACGTCACTCGCAAATATCATGTGGCGTCACCGACCTTGAGAAAGAAAATGCCGAGCTTGAGGCGCGGTTGTCTTCGTTGGTGCAGGAGCCAGTTCACAAGACAGCGCTGCAGCAAGAAAAATATACCTTTGAGAATGGTGTCCGACAATGCGAAGATGATATCGCTACGGTTGAGGCGTTCTTACAATCAGCCAAGTCCGACTCTGTCCTTGCCCGGCAGACTAAGATCAAGAACAGCGAACGGCTCGACGTTTGCCGCGCGGCACTTGCGCAGCTTCGCCGTCAAGTCTCTCTGCAGTCCGTCGACGTGACCGAAGCGAAGACTATCGATAGAGACATCGAAAAACAAAAGGAGTCCTTATCACTGCTTAAAAAGCTCCACACGGATATTGATTCTCGGGCGCACACTGCCAAAGTCGAAGCCAACGACGCACTAAGAGATATGGAGAAGTGTGTGCAACACTACAACAGTGTTGCACGGACACTTCAAATCGTCCCGCACACGGCTAAGTACGCAAACGAGACGAACTTGGAAGGCGAAATAAACCCACGCTCAGAGACTTTGAATGCTATGGTGAATCTTGACTTTAAACATACTGTCCGAACAACAGTCAAGAAGATTCATGATCTCCATATGCAAAAGAAATGGAATTCAGAGCGCGAGTATGTCAATCTGGAGCAAAGTTTGCAAGCCTGCCAAGACACCTACGATGAGAAGTGTGACGAAGCAAACGAGCTGGCTTCGAAGGCAAAACGGTCAGAATCTAGCTACGACGCCGAGCGCAGACGACTCGATGACATGCTCGCAAACATAACGAAACATATTGCCAGCATCGAAGCAGAGGCAGAGTCGCTCCGAAACACATCTGACGACAACGTGCAGGAGACTGAGAGCGCTCTGCAAAGCTGCCAGGCTGAATATGACGAGTGTATCAAGTTCTGTGGACAAGAACGACTTGCAGTCCAGAATGTGATGCTAGCGGCGCTTGATGCGCTGATGGGTCACAAACAACTCATAGGGGACGCATTGGACACTTCGAGCTCGAACACATTCGCCGCTGAAGGCATACAATCATGAATGTCAGGGAGAGGAAGAGAAGAAAAAACCACCCATACTGTTTTTGATGTGACAATCAGTAGCTATTCCTAAATAAGGTGCACCTCTCCATCATGCACTAGCAACTTGTTGATTCCCTGCATATGGCTTACGATGTTCTCAACATCAGTTCGAGTGAAGCTACCATCCTCGAGCCATGAAGCGGCAGAACTGCAGAGTTCATCTATCGGGATAGACTCCCGATGAAACATTAGATCAGGGAATCGCCTCTGAAACACGACAAACTTGGACCTCGAAATACCAGTAGGAAGGTTAGACACCCCTGGGCCCGGACCGTCGTGTGTCTCCGGAGCCTCCAACATCATTTCACTCTCTTCGTTCCCGTCTTCAAGTTCCACAGCGTTTGGTACCGCCAGACCCTCAGCCTCGACGACCAATCGCATTATCTCTATAGCTACAGTCGCATCCACAATATCGACTGATTTCGACATTCGCATCTTCGCATGAGCTGTTGAAAGGCGTATCATAGTCTCCAGTGTACGAGCAGTGATGGGCAACGTGCGACGATTGCGAGAGTCAGCCGCCTTGTCCACTCTCCATTGCGAATACTGCTCTGCGATGAACCCCTCAGCTTCTTTCGTTAATGCTGGCTGCCAGGGACGGTGCTTTGCATAGTACAGATACTTCTGCAAGAATCGTTTGGAAAGAACTTCTCCACCAGCGTTGTGCGCGAGGTACATAGATGAGTCAGTCTCTGTGTTATTCTGCACCAGAGCTGTGTCCCTCTGCAAAATGGCCTTGGTAGAGAATACCTGTTTCTCGCTTGAGTGCATCCCAAGCACGTGGGAAGAGATGGCACGATCAACCTTTGTGTCGGACTGGTCAAGCACGATAAAAAGCAGATCGAATCGAGAAAGCAAAGAGTCAGGAAGGTTAATGTTTCGAGTCACGCCTTGACTGTGATCGTAGTTCCCATAGATAGGGTTCGCAGCTGCGACGACACTGCAACGGGCATTAAGAGAAGCATGTATGCCTGCCTTCGCGATGGTGACTGTTTGCTGCTCCATAACCTCGTGAATAGCCACCCTGTCTGCATCATTCATCTTATCAAACTCGTCAATACATACAACTCCACGATCAGCCAAGACCATCGCTCCAGCTTCTAACTTACGCTCGCCGCTGTCTTGGTCGGTTGTAACAGCAGCTGTCAAGCCAACTCCAGAAGAGCCCCTCCCAGTCGTGCTCACTGCATATGCAGCAACGCCAAGCACGCATCTCAACAGCTGCGACTTAGCTACAGAGGGGTCACCCACCATAAGGCAGTTAATATCACCACGGATGTGAGTTCCGTTCTTCAAGTTCTTCTCACTGCCACCCAGGAGCAGGAGGATGAGAGCTCTCTTGATGTTCTCGTGCCCGCATATGGAAGGAGCAAAAGATTTTCCAAGCAGTGCAAGTAAAGTCTTCGGATCAAGTCTCCTTGGCAGTTCATTGATGTTCTTGATATCCTCGTGACTTAAAGCAGGTGCTGCAACCTCTTTGCTTAACTGGTACAAGCTAAGTGCGACAAGAACTGTTTTAAAAACACCAGACTGACCAGCTCCGACGGAGCGAACTGGAATCGCTTTGTAAATGCCCACAACGCTGACGCGGTCACCAGGTTTGCAAAGATCAACAAGGTCATCCTCAAGAACAACGTCAATAGAGCGGGGAAGTTGTCCAGCAGGTGCGGATTCCGGCATCTCTTGCATGCTAAACGACTGATGATCTCGGTAGGAGCACAAACCGTACTCGGTTGTGAGCAGATTGCCACTTTCATCCCTGTGAACAGTTTTTTGAGGTGTCAGTCTTGTCTCGAAAGCAAGTTGTTTGGAAGGGCAGTTTCAGAAGTTCTAGCTTGACTCACTTCGTTGGATACACAGTGCTGGTGGGCATTCCCTTGGCAGATGTCACATCGCGATATTCACGGGTCACGAAGCTTCCTGTGGCTTCACAGAAGTGTGTCGTCTTTGCAACTTTTGGACGAACACAAGTGCACTTTGTCACGATTCCTTCAACGTTGACGATCTTTCCGAGGAAAGGTGATAGCAGCTCCCGAGGGGATATGCGATGAAATCCGAACCTGCGACATTTTAAGGAAATTATGAGTACTTGTGTCTCGGCGATGTTGAATCAAGCATTTTGCAGCCTTACCCTCCAGTCAGCGTTATATGAACTTCTCCTGAGGACAGAAACTTAGGATCTTTCACGCCGATGACTTCGTAGACAGCCTCCCTCAAGGATGTCAGGTACTCAGCCGGATCACGCAGCAACCTGCGGGAATAAATGTGTTTGTTAGTGAATGATACACCCGAGCGAGTGAGAAAAGATGTAATGGTAATGGGGAATGGTGGCCGCGGGAAGTTCTGTTCGCTCTCACCCGTTCGCAAGATCAGGATCAAAGGAGCGCAGAAGATTCAAATCAATCGGCAGCCTTCTGTCATCTCTCGCGATGAGCTCTTCGATGGCCTTGTCGTAATTCACGTTTCCATGTTGCTCCTCAAGAAATCGAGCGAACTCACGCTTCAGGTAAGCCTGCGTCTCTTCGGAAGGCTCCATCTCTTCCTCCACACCCGCACGAGACGTGCGCTGCGGTCTGATCTCGGTTTGAAAAATCGAACGAGGATTCACGTTTCTACGAAGAAATGAGAATTCTCGGTAACGGTAAAATGTATCACACTTGCAGTCGAAGAATTATGTTTTATAACAACAGAAATATTAGACTAAAAACCATGTGAAGCATTGAGTTGAGTTTTTTCAAAGGTCCAGTTGATCGCACTTGTTTACCCAAAAGGTGAAGGAGAACAAAGTTAGGACCATCTCATGTTCGATCAGAGCCTATAAAGAGGTTCGATTCCAAGAATATAGAAAGCGCGTCGCAAAGATAAAGCTGTCGTATGGCACAATATCAGCCGCTGTTTCTCTCGCTCGTCGCCAATAACTTTACAGGCACCGTAAAACTCGTTAAAGGCGACGCACAAACCATACGTGTAGTCACACAAACGAGAGGGAAGAAGGTCCTGTATCACTGAATCGATGGTATCAGGAAGTTTTAAGATGGCAAGCGCCAGTCGCCTCTCCTTCTCATCCGTGAGCACCAAATCGCCCTCGTCAAAAGAAGAGATAACTTCATCACCAGCGCGGTCAAGAATCGACGAGATTCGTGCGTGCGTGTACAACAAGTAGACGGCGGTGTTTCCCTTCAAGTCAAGCATGCGATCGTATGAAAATGTATAGTTTGTCGTTCGGTTGTTATGCAGGTCCGCATACTTAATCGCCGAGATGCCCATTATACGTGCAGCTTCTTGAAGCTTATCTTCATCCATGTTGTTGTTCTCTCTGGACTGGAGGCTATCGAGACAGCGCGACTGAGCTTCACTCAGTAAAGATTTCAAAGGCACAGTCTCACCGGACCTTGTTCGGAAACGCTTGCCATCCTCGCCCATCACCAGTCCAAAGCTGACGTGGTCAAGACGCACAGACGAGTCTTGGCCTTCATTCAACCAGTTAGCTCGCTTGGCCGCGTCAAAAACCGCTTCAAAATGTCTACTTTGACCCATATCTGTCACATATATAATCCAGTCAGCGCGGACGTCCTTGATGCGGTGGCGCATCGCGGCGAGATCAGTGGACGCGTAGTTGAATCCACCATCACTTTTTCGACAAATAAGTGGAGGGCCATCCTTTTCCTGGAATATGCAGAGCGCGCCGTCGTTCGTGACAGCAATTTTCTTTTCGATAAGCTCATCAAGCACATCAGGAATCATACTGTTGTAGAAGCTCTCGCCCCTTTCCTCAATTTTTATGTCCAGAAGCCGGTAAATTTCCTCAAACTCTTGACGGCTGACTTCGCAAATGCGCTTCCATTTTGCAATCATCTCCTCGTCACCCGCCTGTAGCTTCACAACAGCAGCCTGCGAACGAAGTTTGAATTCTTCATCGCTATCGAAGCGCAGTTTCGATTCCTTGTAAAATGCTTGAAGATCGCGGATCTCAAAGTCAGCGTCCGTCTTGTCGCTCAAGTGAGTGAGAAGCATCCCAAACTGCGTTCCCCAATCTCCGACGTGGTTTAGTCTAACTGTTTCCACACCTATTGATTCAAGAGTCCGGCAAATAGTTTCCCCGATGATCGTGCTTCTTAAGTGACCGACGTGCATCTCTTTCGCTATGTTCGGTGAAGAGAAATCGACGACAGCCTTGCGAGCTGGTAAAGTATCTTGTCTTGCCAAGATCGTCACTTTCCCATCTTCAGCGTCGTGCACAACGTGAGCAAGCTGCTGAGCTAAGTGGGAGGTTGAAAACGTGACGTTAATGAAACCTGGCCCAGCAACAGAAGTAGAGGCAAACAAACCATTTTTGTTGTTCACGGCCTCAACAATAGCCTCGGCAAGCGCCCGAGGATTGGAAAACGTCGCGTCTCCATTCTTCTTGAGCTCTGCAAATAACTGCATAGCGCTGTTGCACTGATAATCGCCGAGACTTGGGTTAGAACACTCGGTGACGTTCAATTCGATGTGGATGTCAGAAGGCAGAACTGAGGTGACCGCCTCAGTGAAAGCGTGTTTCACCGTGGAACGGAGGCTGTTATTACTAGTCTCAATAGCTGTGTAAGTAGTGACATGGGGTGGATGTAAGAGATAGAAACTATCTAGTTTCAAGTCGTATTTGTAGCGCGTCGCGCATTTGAGCCGAGACTTTCGGAAGTAAAATCGGAGTTGCACTTTCAGCGCGTGGGAACGAAACCGTGTGCGAAGCGTTGGCTTCCGATGGATCGACTCACCTTGAGAATCGAGTGCAAATGCTCTCGTGCGCGTCACCCGCATTTCCACACGAGGACGTAATCGACCTCTTTTCCCCAGCGCTAACAGAGCACTGGAAGTATGGCGACCGCATAACCGGATGGTCGGGGCGTGAAGAGGCATAGGGTGTCTCTTGACACGCTTTTCAGCGGCTTACCCCTTCGATCAATATGAAAGTCGACTCTGAACGAGCAGGGTTGAAGCCGTGCTGATCGAATTTACGGAGGGTGAAAAAGGACGTAGTACCCGACGCCGAGTGCAGGCGCGACTGTACGAACTTATCCTTTTCAGCGAGCCAGTCGTCAGTTTAGGTCGCTTCGTTCAATAGATATCTCATTCTCACACTCGCTCGTCGGTAGCCGGATATTCATCAAGTGAACTAAATCCCGAAAATCCTCCTATAAATTTCCAAGATTTTACGGCGATTTTTTAGGGCCCTCTAAAATCCTCTTCCGAGTTTTAGATTGGGTGCTCATCATCAGTCACCTATTTTTGGTTTTAGGGCGATTTTTGGGCTTTCTCGTTTCCTGTAGTGTACTAAGTACTACTCATGCAGTAAATAATATGAAGTAGATAGATATCGATCTCGCATAAAATAATATTCTCCCTCGCTCGGTGTCGGTCGTCGTCTTCGTCGGTAATATGCATGAATATGCATGATATGTATGTACGGAGTTTAGTTTTATTATTTTCATTTCTCGCAACTTTTTAAAAATTCACTCTCCTCATCCCGAGACGCGCACCATACGGCAACCGTCTCTGTTGGCTTTCCCATACCACGTCACAAAAGACGGGCGTGCAGCATGTTTCGCAATCAATACGATCAGGATGTTCTAACCTGGAGCCCGCAAGGCAGGCTTCACCAAGTCGAATGTAAGCGCAGCCCCCCGACCTCTTGAAAAAGGCAGATCTGATTAAAGGACTCTAGCGCGCTCTTTGAAACAACCTCTGACCTCTCTCTCACATATCAAAACAGATGCGATGGAAGCTGTAAAGCAAGGCGGGGCAGCGATCGGATGCAAGGTACGTATATGCGGAATTACACTCCGACGATGAACGCATCTTGGTATTCCCTGTCGCTGTCTCCCTCACGACTACTTTCCAGATCTGAGCGAAGTCCCCTCTCACCCCTGTCCAGAACGATGATTTTGTCGTGCTTGCAACCTTGAAGCGTGCCGCATCTGAGCTGTCATCTTCGCAGAAAAAACTTTTTAGGATCGACGACAATGTCGGGATCGCTATATCTGGACTAACTGCGGATGGTACCGCGGCGACCAAGGCCTTACGCAATGATTGTATTTCCCACAAGTTCACGTTTGAGTCACAAGTTGAAGTTGCGAGGTTAGCTGGCCGTGTGGCAGATAAATCACAGATCTCGACACAGAGAGCCGGAGCTCGCCCTTCTGGCGTCGGAATGCTCATTGCAGGAGTCGATGAGCAGGGAACGCATCTCTTTCAAACGTGCCCCTCGGGAAATTTATACGAACACATCGCTGCGGCCATAGGTGCAAGATCTCAAGCGTCCAAAACGTACCTTGAGAGAAACGTCGACAAACTTGGAGCACTTTCTCTAGATCAGTTAGCCAAGCTCGCGCTTCGCGCTCTTAGGGAGGCCTCCACAGATCCTCTGACACATCAGACATGTAGCGTTGCGGTGGTAGGAAGCAAAGATCATCCCTTCCGGATTTTAAGCGCAGAAGAACTGACGTCAGCCCTTGAGGGACTGGACGAGCAAGAGTGAAGTAGTGAACTTTCGTGGTTTGTTAAAACCTTGAGCGCGTGCTCAGATCGTGCTGATCAACGTTGAGAGGTAGTACTTTTTTTGCGTTACAGAAGCAGTGAAGTACGTTGTATTGACACCGACGTTCTCCTGCGATTTATTAGCTAGCTAGAGCTAGCTAGTATTAATCTAGCACGCCGAATTGTCAACACTTATTGTGCTGACCTGACCGTCTGTCGCTGAGTGATTTCTCTTCATCGTCGAGTTGGGTACTTTTTGAACCACAGAAAGTTGTAATTATTGCGTTCCAACCTAAGGCTACATGATTGTCTTCATACGCACTTGGATATTTTTTTAATAAGGCGTCGCTCTTTGTGTCTATAGTATTCTTCGGGATCTTTCTCACTTGGTTCAATCTGTGATCCGTCAAGAGTAGAAGATTCGATTACTTCGATCGCGACTATGACATCTCGAGGAAGTGCTTCGTCCATCCACATCAGTCTCGCGTGTGCTTGGGTCAATCGTATCAAACTCTCTATCAGGCGTATCGTAGGTCGCCCCTTCGGATCATCTTCCTGCTGGCGACGTAGCTGGAAATAACCGCGTATAAGCGCTTCAGCTTCTGGTGTAAGTTTTGGCTTTAAGGTGCACCTTGCGAGTGAGATGTATCGTCTCAGACGGTCAAACGACCATTCCCTCACGTGATCTTCCGGTGTGCAGTCATTCCGATCTGGCCCATGCTGTGTACTCTTTACGGTTTCCAAGCAATGAAGAGTCCCTTGCTGGATATCTGAGGCGGACTTTTTGCGTTTCTTCACAAACATGCCATCCTCTGATGGAAATTCATTTGCTTGTGCTGCCGACGCAACCTTACAAGCAGAAGACGATGATGGACTCTCCGCACAGTATGAAGCAAGTATATGAGCCGACATTAACTTGTCCTTGTCTTGGTCCTTGTAATCCTGCAGTATGAACACGCAATCAAAGCGAGAGAGTAAGGGTGGTGCTAGACCAGTATTATGGGACAGGGACTCGTTAGGGTCAATCTTCATCCCCATTGGATTCGTAGCCCCAAAAACTGAGCAGCGAGTCTGCAACGTGGCCACTATGCTTCCTTTCGCAAAGGAGACAGTTTGCTGCTCCATTGCTTCGTGAATAGCTGCTCTTTCCCCCGTGCTGATGGTGTCGAATTCATCGATGCAGCAGATTCCACCATCTGCGAGAACCAGGGCCCCAGCATCGAGCATCCAACCTTCACTGCCGTCACATTTCACAGCTGCGGCAGTAAGCCCGGCAGCTGTTGAGCCCACTCCTGAAGTTAGCACAGACCTCGGGGCAACTTGTGCAGCATATCGCAAAAGCTGTGACTTTCCCATGCCAGGGTCACCAACGATAAGTAAATGACTGTCACCCCTAACTGTAGCTCCACCATCCGATTCGGAGCGTGGAACACCGCCTAAAAGAGCAAGCAGGAAAGCAAGCTTGACTGTTTTTAGTCCATGGAGTTGGGGACACACACTTTTCAAGATGATGTTTCTCCCGTGTAACGGTCCGAGTGGAGTTCGATGCACATCTTCGTTCTCTGCTTTCGAGACACTTGATCCTTTGAATGCGTTCCAGAAAGAGGTGATTGATGCTAACTCCTCATCACCGGTGCCTGAAAGAGAAGCAGGTTGTTTGTTCAATACTTGAAGCGATGTTGCATGTCCAATCTGCTCAAGCTGCGCCCTTTGATCGCGAACAGCCCGATGCCACCGCCAATGTACAACCAGAGTGACACAAATGTCATCGCCTGATTGACACTTATCAACAAGATCGTCTTCAAGAACCACTAACAACGCATGCGAGGCCGTCGCAATCGATACCGAAGATCTTGACTTCGTCTTCTCACGGGAAAATTCGTATCCATTTGCCCCAAAGGAAGAGTAGTGTTGTGCCAAAGTCCATGAAGCACCAAAAGTGCTATGGGTTCGGTCGACGGGATCCTGGATACGCAGCTCCTGATAGTCGCTCACAACAGGTCGTGCGGTACGGGCCACACGGAACAAAGTGTTTTTACATCGTTTTATCTGCTGGTCACCAGCTGATGGACATATTGTTGGTAGTTCTATTGGCTTGTTGACGTCTCTGTTGCATGAAACAAGAAAGCGAAGCCCGCAACTGGTACATTCCATCAGCTGTTCCACCTCGTGAGACTTAACAGTGCCCAATCTAGTTACAGTACCGTACAGTGTGAGCAAACGTCCAGTGTGCCGAGAGCGAATGTGATTCACAGCAGGTGAAACGCCTGGACATGAAAGCCGGTGAAAGTCTATCCTTACCCGCACCATTCGCTTGATGATACCGGGATGCCCTCCGTGTTCTACCTCAGACTCTTCTTCTGACGGGTGAGTTTCTAGAAAAGTACTGCTGCTGTAGATTCTTTCCTGAGCAGACACTGCAGCTGCGTCCAAAAGTGGAAGTATCGCTCGAGGCCTTGCGAAGATGAAATTGACGAGTCTTGGCATCGCGGAGAGAAGCTCAAGTGAGCTGCGGGATCATAGGGTTTCGTTTAGCGATAAGCAGAGAGGAGACAGAGCAGAAAAGAAGAGCGGGTGAAACGTCGGAAGACGTTGCGTTTCGATGCTCACTCACTCGACGTGCAAACTTGGCGGTGAAGACGGTTCATTACGTTCTACCACAACTATTAATTCGTAAAGATCACGCGCATGGTGTTTCAACAAGAAAGCCTCGAAAGCTTTCCGCAGCCCATCATCGCCGTTTGACGGCGTTACCATGACTGTCCCCCTGCGAGTGCGTGGCCACACTTTAGATTGATTTTAAATATCCGGCGCCCGCGCGCAGCAGTAATAGACTACGTATGTAGACTACTAGTCATATGAAAACCAATTTTCTAAAAACGTTCTAATAATTCTAAATACTAAGTAATGTCGGAATGACAAGTTTCACCTGGATAAACCTAACCCTATTTTCAAACTTTTAATCACTATATTTCCTGCACTTCGTCAATACGTTTCTACTCTTATTCCAACAAGCAAGTAGCTAATAAGAAAATAATATTAGAACTTTTTTTTATTACTCTACTATTATTAGAACGAAATCCCTAAAATCGACCTAAAACCCAAAATCGCCCTAAAACCCAAAATACCTGTCTGAGCGCCATAAAACTCGGAGGATTTTACGGGGCCCTAAAAAATCTCAATAAAAACTCCATAAAATCGTCAAAATAAATTTATTTAGGGCGATTTTACGGATTTAATATAATATGCATGGCTCCTGCTTGTAAATAAACATGTGCAGAGCGCGTTTGCAGGCTTGCGAGACACGCATGCACACCATTCTGGAAGCCTCTTCGTCATGACGCCCGACGCACTCGCTTCCGCTTCCGCGATTATTTTAATTATATCACTCGCCGCATTGGCCCTGCTTAGGGTATTGAGCAGTAGCAAGGACACCACTCGCAAGGGTCGTTCTCACGGTGAGGATAAAGGTGACGTCGACGGACACGAACTTAAGGTCGTGATCCTTTACGGAACACAGACAGGGACTTCAGAGAGATTCGCCAAAGAAGTCGAAGAGGAATTGCTGCAGAGATATGACAAAGCTGTCCGTGTCCAAACGTCAGATCTGGAAGCCGTCACATCCGACAGGGCCGAGGATGTTCTCTTGGAAGGCAGTATGGGTGATGCCAGAGTCCTGCACGTTTTTCTCCAGTCCACATACGGAGACGGTGAGCCAACTGATGCTTCTTCAGAATTTGTGTACTGGGCCCGTGATCTTGCTGACGATGGTCGCATGCCAGATCTTTTCAAATCGATCACGTACTGTGTGTTTGGATTGGGGAACAGCTCGTACGAGCACTACAATGCGGCAGCAAAACTGGTAGACAAATCCCTGCATTCTCTCGGGGCCTCGCGCCTCCTTGAACTGCACCTTGGGGATGATGACTCTACGTTAGAAGACGACTTTCAAGGGTGGCGAGAAGCGTTGTGGAACGCAATGGAAACAACTTATGGTATCTGCGCTGAAGGCAACCTCTCGAGTGGAGGTGAAGCCAGATCATATCATGTTTCCACGGCACCAAAACTAGACGCAGTTGCAGCTGAACGCTTGGAGTGCGAAGCGATGTCCAAACGACCGACCAGCAGTCTCACATCCCAGACTTCACCTTGTGCCGCCTCAATTATTCTAGCGAAAGAGTTACATTCGACAGTCTCCGAGCGCAGCTGTGTGCATGTCGAATTCGACATTTCGGGAACCGGTATCAGCTATCAGCACGGTGATCATCTTGGGGTTTTTGCAAAAAATATGTTCCCGGTTGTGCAGAGAGCCGCTGGATGCCTAAAATTGCCACTGGACCATTCCTTCACTCTATCGATGCCCGATGATGCACCCGCTTCCCTAACGCAACCGTTCCCGACACCTTGCACGCTCGGAACAGCGTTAAGCAGGTATGCCGACTTGCTCAACCCTCCTCGGAAAACTGCTCTCGCAGCTCTGGCATCTGTCGCAACAGACGCCGCTGAGAAGGCACGACTTGAACATCTTTCGTCGACTGCGGGTAAGCACGAGTATGCTTCATACATCACGGATCCCAGCCGAAGTTTAATCGAGGTACTTGAGGCATTTCCATCCGCCGTGCCGTCTCTTGGCTTATTTTTCGGTACAGTGTGTCCTCGGCTTGCCCCGCGTTTCTATTCAATTTCATCCAGCCCACTGGTTGATCCTGATGTCATCACGGCAACGGTGGCTGTGGTGCGCGGCGATACTCCGACTGGCCGGCTCCATGAGGGAGTGGCTTCGACCTATCTGTCACGTTTCGTTTCAAGCAATAGCGCATTTGGGGAAGAGAAGGTGAGACTTGAGATGAGGAGCGAGCGAGTTCCAATTTTTGTGCGCTCAAGCACGTTCAAGCTCCCGAGTGATCCGTCAGTCCCTATTGTTATGATTGGTCCGGGAACCGGGTATGCTCCTTTCAGAGGTTTCATCCAAGAGCGCTCTGCCCTCGCGAAATCAGGCAAACTGCTTGGGCCCGCTCATCTCTTCTTTGGCTGCCGTGACGAGAGTAAAGACCATATTTATCAGGCCGAGATGACAGATGCCATTGCTTCGAAAACTCTGAGCTCGCTGAATGTTGCTTACAGCCGGGCAACAAGCGATCGAAAACTCTACGTGCAGGACAAACTTATGTCCGCTGCAAAGGTGATATACGACATCATGAAAGGGAAAAGAGGAGGGAAAGAAGGGAGTATATATGTCTGTGGCGATGCGAAGGGAATGGCGCGAGATGTGCACCGTGCCTTGCACAGCATCCTCATGTCAGAAGGCGAGTACGCCGCTCATGAAGCCGAGGAGATTGTTAAACGTCTTGCTGATAACGGACGGTACCACAAGGACGTCTGGTGAAATCCGCTGGGTCGGAAAGATCGATTTGAAGTGAAGGCATCTTTCCTTGAACTGAAAATAGAACTAGCTAGAGCTGTGTAATCGCACACTATGCCTCACGAACACGCGCAACATGGTCGTCCTCCACGAATGCTGAGGTCAGCTGAATATTCTGATGAGCGCAAATAGGATCACCCACTCAGCAGCTGAGGACAAGTTACGAACTCAAATCAGGTCCCGCGTGTGCGAGAATTTGAGTAAATGGAATTATATTGTTTAGAAATTGACCGCAAGGCATCATTTTACTGTATTGGCTCTCATGGTCAAATGGTTACGATATCTGCCTTCCAAAATATAAAGATGCTAGCAGAGGATCCGAGTTCGATTCTCGGTGGGAGCACGGGCACCTGGGAAAATCCGGGACCACACTTTTTTTTTGCAGGTTTTTTACGTTTCGAGCTTTCGAGTGTTTCGACGACGCCGACGACCGACGCGACGAGCAAGATCTTTTGTTTTAAAATTCGAGGTCCGTTGGTCAGTTCGGTCCGCGCTCGCCCCAAGACGATGGCAGGGAAGAAAAAGAACTGTAACTGTCGCAATTCTAGATGCTTGAAACTGTACGCAACTTATCGTGAAACCTTTCGCTATCATCGTGCATCACTGACCGCTCTTCTCGCACTTGGCGCACAGGTACTGTGAGTGCTTCGCCTCGGGACTCCATTGCAACAGCTGCAACTGCTCCAACTGCTGCAACAATCTAGAGAACGCCGCTGTTCGGCAAGAAGCAGTCGAGGCGACTCTTGAACGCAACCCGAATGCATTTCGCCCCAAAATAGCGCCGAATCCGGGTGCTGCAGAGGACGCGGACGGCGCTGGACGACACAATAAGGTCGGGAACCGTACCCCCCTCCCATCTCGCGACATTCACACACAAACGCGCGTGTCATAAACAAGTCTAATGGTATCTAAACCCTCTTGCGTGTTATGAATTCAGGGGTGTCACTGCAAGAAAAGCAGTTGTCTCAAGAAATATTGCGAGTGCTTCCAAGCGAACATCTTCTGTGCAGATATTTGCAGGTATGCTGCGTTGTCCCTATCCAAACGTTACGTCACGTCGAGAAAAGTTCTTTTCCCTTCTCACGTCAAATTTTTTTCGTCGCAGATGTGTTGACTGCCAAAACTTTGAAGGATCCACTCAGCGTATGTTGACAACCGCTAAAGCCGCCCGAAACGTCCAGCTGACGTCGCCCAAAAAGGTAAACGCGACTCCAAAAAATGCGAGCCTATCATAATCAAATTATGGTCAAGTGCTCTTAAGTTTGCTCCTGACATCCGTTTTCTCCTCATCTATTACCAATGCGCCGGAAACCACAAGGGCATATCTGCTGGCCCTGCTTCAGGGTTAAAATCACACACGGACACACACTTCGAAAACAACAAGAACACTCCCGGTTTTGCCAGCGTGAAGGTACGTTCGAAACATCGATCTTCACTATCTATGTTCTCCCCCGAAACACCACCTCGATCTCAAACTGAAACCTGACATCCACCTCTGATAACCACAACAGGGCAAGCGAAGTATCGAGGAGATCGTTCTAACAGAAGACGTTGATGAAGTTCTCCATTCAGTGCTGACGGTGAGTATTATGCTGATACGTCTGCTCCATTTTCTGTGCTCGACACTCATCTATGAAATATCGTTCTTGTCTGCGCAGGTCGATGCCAATAAATATTTGGCACCTCCCCCTTCAGATCGCGCCCCTCAGCGTAGGCGGTCGGAGGGGACAGTTTCTACGCTGGGAAAACTCAAGAGCGCAGACGTGCGGATGTCTCCGGCAACACAAGCACTGCTTTGCGACGAAAGTGAGAAGTTGTTCGCATCTACCAGCCCCCGAGGTATAGATCGCGAAAAAGTTGTCGAGGGAGGTGTCAAAAATGGTGACCGAGTACATACACAGGCTTCGAGTGAGAATCCGACGAAGAGTGAGGGGACGATTCTACTCGGGCTCGCCCGGCAGCTGAAGATTATTGCGGGACGGCACTCAGGTGCTCAGACGACGAATTCATGATGTTATTCGACGTTATTTCTATGTCCAAGGTAGAGAGCACCATCCGATTGATGATATTATAGACTGTAAACCTTCCCATAGCCTCGGGTTCGCATCATTTATAGTCTGTAAGTTGAGGATCTGTCAGCTCGTGTGACTTCGTTCTCAACGATCCTGACAAACTGTCAACAACTACGAGCTGCGGCACATGCAAAAAATGGCTCAAAGTAATAATGCTGCACATAGCAGCTGCAATGGTGGACATATGCATGAAGATGACATTTGGTTGTTTTAATATCTTCATAAGAAGCAAAGCAAGCTACTAGACTGAGAGTGTTCGACTGCGTTCGACGCGTCTTGGAGACAAGAAATGTTACATTAGAAAGATATGCCCTATGCTAATAACACAGAGCTATCTATAAAGTGTCGATTCGCTTCGGGAGTAACGCTTACCGGGCCGCCACGATAATATGAACGATCCGGGACTTTTGGACATATGTGCCACTTTCCTTTGAATTACATGCGCCATATCTATTTGGCGTGAACTTCGAGGCAACTGAGCTGGACGCACCTGTTCTTGAAGGTTCCCAAGTTTAGCCTAACTCGATACTACGTTGACGTGGACTCTTCTCACTTATCCCCTGCACCTTCTTTGCTACCGTCAGTTTGACAGCTGGCCTAGGACTCATACTCTTCTCATACGATGTCAACATCAAATGACACCAAGGACATCAGTGCGGTGCGTTCCACACCCAAAGGTTAAGCCCTCGAGTTGGAAAACGAACGCGACAACTGTTTTTCGCTTCCTTTGGCTTGAACCTTCCCACTGTAGAAGACACTCCTCTGAACATCAAAGCTACTACGTAAATGCCTTGCAATCATCCAGAAGATGTCTTATACAGCTGTAATCGGCATCATATCGTTGTCACATGATTCAGCTAACCATGCGGCCTATTGACACCTCAACGTGTTTCCTCACTCACAGGAACTACTCTGCTGTGACCCTCACGTCACTCGACGAGAAAGCCAACACAGGCGTAAACGGCGTCGACAAACAACCAGTCCGAATGATTTGTTTAGCCCTCCGAGGGAAGTGTGTGAGCGCACATCATGCTACTTTACGCAGAGTACTACGGAAGAAAGTACAGTCCATCATACACCGACTTCGTTGCTGACTCACTTGAAGAGTACGCTGGAAAGTCCATCAAGAAGCCATGCTGGCAGAGATGGCTCTGGGGCAACAGATTCAGAGTCCGTAACTAACTCTGCAGCTCCTGATGATGCATTTACAGATGAACGATCAGAGAAGATCATACCTCATCGTGCAGTTGAATTTGATAGTTACGATCCGTTCCTCCTTGAAGCTAAACGAGTGCTTCGACAAAAATGTTCCTGTGAGGCCACTCTTGCCTTCTTTTTTGAGAATGCTTTTTCACCATCAGTAAAATCATCAAACCTTGCCTCAGTCGATGTATCCAATGTAAGCCACGATGCGTACACGAAGAGAGACACGTACATCTCTTTAGCGAACAAAATAGCTCTAGTAGCTCGATTCATGCAGAAAAAACTGGGCATTTGCTCTGGTGATACAGTGGGAATACTATCGACCAACTCTGTTGAGGTTCTGATACTACATTATGCTTGTGCACTCCTCCGCACTCCGCTGCTAAATCTTAACACCCATCTTGTATCACATGAGTTATACCACATACTCAATGACAGTGCTGCGGTCACTGTATTCGCACGTGAATCCATGCACGGTAAAACACTTCGTGATGCGCTCAAAATGCAGGAAACAAAAAGTTGTGCCACGAAGTCAGTCGTGTGGCTGCCTCAGGAAAATATGACTGGTGCAGGCACATCCGGGAATTCACATGATATGTTGCATCTGAAAACAAAACTAGTGACGAGTGGAAGTGATGATCACTTGACGAACATCATTCAATTTGAATGGCATGATGAAGTATGGTATCAAGGTTGGAATCGTTCAACACTGAAATCCAAAAACATGCAAGTTTCAGACACATTTTGTTTCTCTGATCTCAGCACTACCATAGCAGCTGTTGCAGATAACCCAGCTCACGTATATTATACCTCTGGAACTACCGGTGCACCTAAGGGGGTTGCTCTCTCCCAAACTATCGTCCACAAACATACTGTGGCAATAACCATAGAGATGGGTATAAATAGTGCAGACATTTGGTTGCACGCTGCCCCAATATTCCATCTTGTGGACGCGTTTGCAGTATATGCCGTCTCATGGGTCAGTGCACGACACGTTATCGTCTCCCATTTTCGAACTGAAGAAATACTCTTACTTATTGAGCGCGAGAGCATAACTGCTACAAATTTAGCCTCAACCATGGTCACGCTGCTATACCATAATCCTTTGGGCGGATCGTTTGATTTATCGTCCCTTCGAATAATATCCTGTGGCGGCTCGCCGTTAGGTGGGATTACAGCAATTGCTCGTGCAGTCTCTATCTTTGGATGTGAATTCTTTGTTTCGTACGGAATGACAGAGTGCTGCGGGAAAATTTCGATGTCGAAGCTGAGCTCGGAACCACGCTTAACAAACCTTGACCTTGCTGAACGGCTTGCATCCGTCAGTACATCAGGGAGACCATTCATTCTTGTGGATATTAAAGTGATTGATTCAACCGGGAGTCCAGTCGCCCGTGATGCAAAAACAGTCGGTGAAGTTTGGGTGCGTGGGCCGACTGTCTTCGGTGGATACTTACAAAATCGCGAGGTTGAAGCTGACGTGTTTGACAAAGAAGGCTGGTTTTGCACGGGAGACCTTGCTTTCGTAAAAAACGATGGATACATATGTCTCGTCGGTCGACTGAAAGATGTCATTCTATGTGGAGGAGAAAATGTATATACGTCTGAGGTGGAAGCCGCACTTCACATGCACCCGGGGATCGAACAGGCAGCTGTTTTCGGTGTTCCTCATACAATAATGGGCGAGCTTGTTCAGGCAGCGGTTACACTGCGGAAAGACAGCAACAAATGTGGAGAACCTGGTGACACCAATCAAGGTCCTGGATCTCGTCAAGTAACAGGTACAGGCTTGCACTTACACCGCAATGACCCCATCGAAGATATCACGTTGCATTGTCGGCGACGGCTGTCTGGATACAAGGTGCCAACGGAGGTTTACGTGGTGACTAAGCTTCCAACAAATGCAAATGGAAAAGTTTTGAAGCGAGAGTTGCGTGATTCTGTTACCAATGGGACAATCTCTCCCGTTCTGACCTCAGGTCGACCATCGACATCAAGTGTATTAGCATCTGCTTCACTTCACGGTGGTGGAGAAAATGTTCGAATCCCGCCTGGGATACCAGTAGACTGCAGTTTGCCATCCCATAACAGCTTTGCTAAGACCACCGTCTTCCGGCGTGATTTGAAATCTCGTGTCATTATTTTGGAAAACCCTTATGATGTGTGCCTCAACAACACTGAACAAGTCGAACACAACGTACATAAACAGCAACCTTCTTCAAAATGTCAAGTGGATGGGGCATATAATTTTGATCTCAAACATCGATGCACTTGGCTATTGTATCGAATGGTTCCTTCTGCTTCAATAATCCATGATCTCATCAGCCTTGCTTCTTCTGAAGATGCATACACTTGCATTATAACCGTTGACACAAGAGATGAGTCTCAAGCAGCCCGCGCTTGCTCGCTGGTCTATTCTACGTCAAATAGTGTTGCCTTCCACACATTTTTTAGCATCTCTGAAGTTCCAAGTTTATCAAGCTCGAAATGTCTACGTGTCGAGAAAGAAGAGAGAACACCAAATATGGCGCATTGGAGTAATATTGGATATCCCGTCAACGCATTCGTGATCTCGATGCTCTGTTCTTATTGGCTGGCTGCACTACCGATGCAATCACGAACTATAAATATATTAGACGTTGTTCTTGAAGCAGAGAAACGCATAACACCAGCTAAAAAAACACTCAATACACCGAATAACGCTGATATAGCAAAGGAAGAATCTATGGAACTCATGTCAGCGCAGTCAACCAGAAGCTCTTATGCCTGTGAGAAGTTTGGTAGTGGAATTCACTTTTCATCACCTACATCGTTTGACACAAAATCTATTGTAGACAAGGCACTCAGGGATGTCTTAGATCTTCTTCCGAATGATCCGACCCCCGACTTAGATCTTCCTCTCATGTCTTGTGGACTCACCTCTCTCGGGGCTATCAGATTGAGGGACAAACTGAACACGACGCTTCAACAAGTCTTGCCAGTGATTGAAAATCAAGAAACCATTCCAGCCACGCTAGCTTTTGATTTTCCCTCTACACGTGCAATCTGTAACTTTATTGAGACAAATATCAAGGTACCGTTTTCAAACACGTCAGTGCCGTCGCTGCACAGCTATCATGCATCTGAAGAGATTCCGCGTACTGTTTCTGTAGTTGGCGCCGAAAGTACGACGCTTGGATGCTCTACAAATCGCGGTATGATAACAAGTGCATCCACTAGTACTGACCTTAAGGGTTGTTCCAAAGACCACGTGTGCATAATACCCTCTTCACGTTGGGACCTTGATCATATTGCTACATTTGACGATAGATCGCTAACGCCTCGTTTTGGTACTTTCGTTTTTGATGTCGAAAACTTTGATGTGGAAGCTACTGGCATGTCAGCAAGTGAAGCAGCAATAACAGATCCACAGCAAAGATTGATTCTTGGCGCATGTGCAATACTGTGGCTCTTTCCATATTTCAACACCAATAATTTTGATCGTCAGCATACCACATGTAGTAATCATGAACATCTTGCCGGCAGGGAAAAATCGAGTAATCCTTGCCGGGTCTCTAGCTGCGCAGTTCTTGTTGGTGTGTCACAGGTAGAATACCCGAGACTGGCTGAAACGTACCGTACAACGTCAAGATATGGTTCTTACGATGCCACTGGCGCTCATCTTTCTGTGATTGCGGGTCGCGTTGCCTTCACGTTGGCCTTGAGTGGTCCCGCGACGGCTTTCGACACCGCCTGTTCATCTTCACTTGTTGCAGTAGTATACGCCCATACGTGGTTAACACATCATAATAATGTTGAGTTACCTGAAGGTCGAGAGTCACTTGTAGGTGGTGTTAACCTAATTCTTGATGCGGCGTGGTCTCACAAGTGTAATGCCGCACGCATGCTTTCACCTGACGGCAGATGTAAGACGTTTGATTCTAGTGCTGATGGATACGTTCGTGCGGAGGCATGTGGCATGGTAAGAATGATAAACGAAGAAGAACTCGACAAGTCTTGGTCGAGTTGTCATGTAGTGCTGGCAGGCGCTGCGGCAAATCAAGATGGGCGAAGTTCGTCACTCACTGCACCAAACGGACCCGCTCAAAATGAAGTTATACGTGACACACTTCGTATATCCACATGCAGTAGCGTAGAGCCCGTCTCCGTGTTACAGCTACATGGAACTGGTACATTGTTAGGCGACCCCATCGAAATAGGTGCTGCAATTTCCGCCTTTTCGTCCTCGGAATCACTGACATCTTCACTTGTTACTGGTGCCACTAAAACAACGATGGGCCACAGCGAACCAGCTTCAGGCATGGTAAGTATTTTTGCAGCCTCTACATCACTACAGTGTTCATACACGACTTCTGTCGCACATCTTCGGGCTGTGAACCGTAATGTAGCTGCGGTGGTTGTTCGTGGCAATCTTGTTGTCACGGTTCCACGACAAGTCCAATCACACACCTCTTGCGGTATCGCCATCACTAAAAGTGCATCTGTCAGTGCTTTTGCTTTTCAAGGGACAAACGCACACGCGATTATATCTGGCACAAATCATCGCAATCAAGGTGGCATGCACAGCGGCAGGACAGAAAAGTTTTTAGCTAACTCTAGTCGACTTTGGGATATACCTTTATCAACTGCTCGTCTTGCTCGAGCGTGTCACTCTGTCGAATGCAAGCGGGAGCTTTCGTCACCTACGACTTCTCTCATGCTTTTCCAGGTGAAATTTGATGATGCGCCTGGTGCGACGACTCTTTGCGATCACGCATTGTATGGGCGAGCACTGTGTCCTGCGGCAGCCTTTTTTGAATGTACCAGCGAGGTTGTGCATCTCCCCATTGTCCAGGCAGAACAAGATTTCCACGTAGATATAGCAGTCACTAATGCTACTATTCCACACCCACTGGAACTCGACCCTGACAAAGTATGCACAGCGCGCGTGTGTGTGTGTGGAGCAAATGGCTCAATACATATTGAATCTATCTCAAATTCAAGTTGGCGCGCACACCTGAAAGCACACGCCATGAGTACTGTTAATAACGTGGTCAGACATGGACGAGCATACGGTACTATTATCTCAAGAGAATGTTCCCGCCCAGTTTTCGAGCACCGCTTCCAGTGTGCTGCAAAAGAGCCTTGTCCCCTTTCATCTAATGCTTGTGCAGTCGTCAGCATGGAACTTTCAGACAATCTGAATTGGTTTTTTGGCTCACTTGGGACGGATTCGTTATCACGCGCACTTGACGCTGCGATCCATCTAGCCGAGGGGACTGTCAGTCTCTTGTGTCAAAAATGCTCTATACCCTCACCAGCTTCAACAGCAAAAGGAACACTAGAACCATGCGCACGAGTCCCGGTCGCAGCCGGTGCACTCTTCTGCCGCTTCACAAACACTGCAATTAGGATGCAACTTACTGCAAACTTTAGTAAGCAGTCTGATCTTGGTTCACGCGCTGTCAACACTCATCGCCTTAGTGACAGAATTGTCCTAACGTCATTAGAAATTCGTTCTGTAAGAGGAAGCAGCATTTTTCGTGAGCGCACAAACTCAACAGCATTGTCATCGCATTGTCATTTCACTATTGTGCCTACGTATTTATTGCAATGGAAAGCTTTTCCTACTGATACTGACATATCAATGCAAGCCAAGGATTATTTTGGGAGTCCATTCCAATACACTAGAAATATTGTTGCGGCATCAACGGGGATACAACGTTTGTGCAGACATGTCATGAGCATGATAGAATTGCACGTTACCTCAGGCATTCTGGTTTGTGATACAAGTCTCACCGAAACATTTGTTAGAACTTTTGGAGCACACGATCCAACACCCAGGATGAGAAAGAGCGCGCCTATCAACAGTAGGCATGATCTACATGCGTCTGCAGCTAGTATATGGGGGGTAGCACGGGCCTTTGCGCATGAATCTGCGGCAAGTTCACAAACAACAGTAAAAGTGTATGCATTGGATATTGATATACATTGCGTTGATGTCAACACACAGAAAATAATTACTCTTAACGATACATGGACTCGCGCAACTCGCGTTGAAGGGGTTACTCATAACGCAATACTTATCCCCGCAAACGAGCAGCATTGTATACTTGATGGAGGACAAAATTCACGAAGTCCTATAATACCGTCATCAACATTTATCAAAGATCAGCGTACTAGTGCGAGGCACTTGAAATTGTGTAGTCCGTTGAGCCAGGTGTCTTCACATGGGCATGCGACCAAGTTATCGATGGGCTTCGGAATTGTGTTCGGCGGACTCGGTGCTGTTGGTGGTCATGCTGCTGCATGGCTTCTCGCATCAAGAAATAACCGATGCATCGCCCTTTCAAGTAGATCAGGACAAAGTGCTGTCAGACCTACTATCATTAAGCTTGTAAACGTCATAATTATAGCAACCCGATATGATGCAGCAAGTGCAGCAGAAACGTCAGAAATGGAAACAATATACACAGTCGGTGCAGATCAAAGTGATCCATCGATTGTCACAATAAATTCAGCCGGTGTCTTAAGAGATGCAATCGTTCAACGTCAGACCCCAGGACGGCTTAGAGCTGTCGCAGGCCCAAAAACTCTCGGAAAATGCACACCATCAGTTTCATCACATGGCAAATGCCCACTGTTGGCAACTTTTACCTTCTCAAGTGTGACTTCACTTGTTGGTAACGTCGGACAAACCGGTTATGCTGCTACGAATGCAGGAGCAGATGTGTATTCCTCAAATGACCGAGGATCGGGACTTCCAGCGTGCTCTATCCAATGGGGCGCATGGGCTGGAGGTGGCATGGCAGTTACTAGCACTACCCTGGAAAGTCGGCTTCACCGTGTTGGGTTCGGATTGATTAAAGCTAGCATTGGCATTTTAGCACTTGAAGCTGCGCTCAGCTTTAAGAGGCCAATAATTGCAGTATGCGTATTTGACTGGTTCAGATACATGAATAGCCACACCGCTGTGTCATGCTCACAATTTTTTTGCGAAATGACAACCCCGATGATAAAGTCCAAGGCTACCCTGGCTGAGCCCTCCCTGAGTGCGATACTTGCTGAAAGCCGCCTTCCCAAACATTCTAACACAGTAGTAAGTACGTCAGAAAGCGACCATCAACATGTGACACGCATAGTTGTCGATGCCTTCAAAAAAATCACAGGCTCACTTGTTGGTGTTGATGAGCCACTATTTGATGCTGGTTTAGATTCACTCTCTTCGTCTGAATTTGTTGCCCTGTTGGATACACATGTAAACGGGATTACCGAGAATTCGATCAAAGTGCAATTACCCGTGACACTCTTATTTGATTATCCGACTCCAAGTGCGTTGGCAACTTTCCTGTCTTCCCGAATATCCCGGGCGAACACACCTGCCAAGATATTGCCCCATGCATGCAAAATCGATTCCGTGGTGAACAAATGCTCATCACAATCTCACGTGTCTCATAAGTCGGCATGGGTTTCTGCTGTTGGGACAGAGACTGCGTTTGATTCTGAAGGTACCTTTTCATGTGATGCTTCTGGAGTCGTACCCATTTTACGCTGGGATTTTGATGACCTGTGTTATGCAGATCTGCAAGCACCAATATTTGGCGGATATCTAGCTGGTATCACGGAGTTTGACTCTGTTGCGTTTGGCATCACATGTGCCGAAGCTAAAACAATGGACCCCCAACAACGTCGAATTCTTTCTTGGTCAGCAGCAGCTGTATCTTCTATTCGTGCACTACCAACAGGAGCCAAATCATCCGAATTATTGATGGCAACTATGGGTGTGTATGTTGGAGTAGCTACGCTAGATTACAGTGCGATTTGTTCAACGTCAGCAGGTGCGACTGGTTACCATTACAACAAAGTCAGCGATAATGGTTCCTTTCGCAAGCCTACTGCATCTACAGCAACTGGTTCCGCATTTCTAAGTGTCATACCTGGAAGAGTCGCATTTACTCTTAACACCCATGGCACCGCTGTCGCGATTGACACTGCGTGCTCATCTGGACTCGTCGCACTACATGTTGCTCGTATTGCTTCACTTAATACTGCAAAAGAAAGTCATCTACGTCAGCTAGCTGGCGGGGTTAATATGGTGTTACGAGCTGAAACGTCTGCCCTTTTTACGGCGGCACAAATGATATCGCCAGATGGGCGCTGTAAAACACTGGATGCAGCAGCAAATGGATACGTTCGCGGAGAGGCTTGTGTTGTTGTGATTCTTGAGCCACGCCTCGATACCAGTATTGGTCATTTTTGCTTCTTGAACGTCGTAGGATCAGCTACAAACCAAGACGGACGGTCAAGCACAATTACGGCGCCAAATGGTCCAGCCCAGCGATCAGTGATTCTTGCAGCGATCGAGAATGCATCAAGTGAAAGATGGGAAGTCAGCTCGCCTTGCGCTTTGCAGATGCATGGCACAGGTACTGCGCTGGGAGACCCAATTGAGGTTAATGCAGCTTTGGCTGTTCCGATACAAGCTGCAGCACAGTACATAAAACAAACTAGTACTAATGATTTTGTTTCCTTCAGCTCTACGAAGAGTTCTATCACACACACGGAGTCCCCCTCCGGTCTGATAAGCATGGTTGCAGCCATGTCAAATCTGAACGCAGCTAAAATTGTGGGAATATCACATCTACGCACATGTAACCCATATGTTGCAGTGTCATTGCGATGTAGCTTTCCAACCATTGCTGCGAGATCTTGTCTGGGGGCACCAATTTTTCAAACAGGAAACGCATGTGTCGGTGCCAGTGCGTTTGCGTTCCAAGGTACAAATGCGCATGCCCTCATCGTGAAAGAGTATTGCAGGTCAAAGGTTGAGTCAAATAATCTAAGAAATGACTCGACTTTCGGTGCCACACTTGCGACAAGACTTCCAAACAGCCGTGTCTGTGCCCGACTTTGGCTGTTGCCCTTGCCGCACTCGATATTGTCTCGAGTAATTACAGCACTTGAAGCCAGCGACGTGGTTGGAATTTACATTGTAGATGTTTGGGTGAACCCTAAATCTTCGTTTCTGAAAGATCATAAAGTGTACGGGTCTTCCCTGCTCCCAGGTGCAGCATCTCTTCAGCTTGTTGATGCAGCCCTGAAGTATTCTACTACTCAATTCACAGAAGCTGGATTCACCGCTGTAACTTGCGGCGTGACACTAGTGAGGCCATTCTTTTTAGAGTGTACCAATATCAAGAACGTGCAGGCACACGTGTGTACGACAACAACTGGTGACGTTCACATAGGTCACAAGGGTAGCACGCCGATGTCCCTGAAAGGATCAGAGTTCTGTCCAACGAGGCAACACATTTTAACGGCTAAGTTTCTCCGACTGTTCGCAGACAAGCTCATCAATAATAATGATGCATCATGCGGCTCTACGTCAAAGACGGCATGGAACTTTTCACGTACTCTTTTCAGGAAGCAGATGGATCAAACTCAGGAGCCAGTTCTTGGAATAGTAGTGACACGGTTGAGTCAAAATAATACCTCAGAAATTTCAACCCCGCCTGATGACCATGTATGGCACTTCTCACCAGCTGCACTCGATGCTTCATTTCAATCCATCTGCACGGCTCATGATAGACAGGTGCCAGCGCAAGACGGTTTGCGAATTCCTGCATCATTCGACGCATTCGCTTCCCATGAGGGAGATTTATGGCGCCATTCTACATATCGCATAACCGCTATGTCTTGGACTTCAAAAAATATTTCACAGAACTTCAAAGAAAGTTTCAAAAGCGAACATAGGGTGAAGAATGCAATTGTACGTGGCATGGTGGTGTGCTCGACTCTCCGTATAAGTAATGACATACAACAGAGTTTCTTTCGAAAGCATACACGTGGCAAATGCATCAACGATGTAGAAAACGACGTCCACATTGCAATGCTTTCCGACAAAAAAATGACAACTTCGTCGACTCACAAAGAGGCTTTGTTTTCTAGATTGTCACCTCACCTTGTCATCAGAAGTATGCGCAAAACAAGAAGAAAGTCAATGGCAGCTAATGCTCTTCGACATTTATCGCAATTATTAGAAGGTTTACAAGCACGAAGAATCCTTGCAGCCTTGAGAGTAATTTCAGACGAGTTCTTGTGCGGGGCTGCAAGATCAGCGATGTTAGAGCTGGTTGACCTGTGCATCAACGCTGAGGACTGCGACATTTCCTGCACGTCTCGACAAGTTGCTGTGCATGATCATCCTAAATTCGTGAGCTTACAAACGTTCGACAGTCAGGAAATATCCAATCACGGGGAATACAGAAAAAAAAGAGGAGTATCTCATTCCAACGGGGTTGTTTCGTCCTGTCACGCGGTCGAGGTCCTACGAGTAAAAAGTGATTTCGCCTGTGGGGCACTTCTGACAGATAAAGAATCCTACACCCGTATAATTGCTGTTGCGAATATGATGAGTCGATCGCCTTCCCCACTTTCAAAACATAGATCCGATGTGGACACACCAGTTGTTGCTTTTGGTGGAACTGGAGCTTTGGGGCTTATAACTGTAAAACACGCTGTTCAACAACAGAGATACACTGCATCCCTTGTATCCCGCACAGGCCGATGTCCATCTATTGATGAACTCACATCAGTATACCCACCTATTCGCTTGCTTTCAGCTGACGTTACAACGTCGGCTGCTTTGACCAATATTTTCAAGCTCGGCATGCTAGACGTGCCACAAACGATATCTCTCCTCGCAAACGGAATTCTACGCGATGCCGCCGTGGGGACAACTTCCTTTGGTTTAGCACGTGAGGTCATTGCCGCTAAATGCCCAGTCACTGATATGATGAGCCGTGCTATCACCGCCACTGCTCAGAATACCACTATTTATTTTTCTTCTATTGCCTCGTTTCTTGGTTCAGCAGGACAAATCGCCTACTCTGCAGCAAACTCATACCTGGACTTCTCTGCAATGGCATGGACGGACGCAGGAGTTCCTTCTTATTCTCTCCAATGGGGTCCCTGGTCAGGAATTGGCATGGCATCGAAGTACATAACAAAAAGTCGTCTATTGAGAATTGGCATTGGTACCATATCTCCCCAAGAGGGTGCTTCTATATGTGTGACGTTGCTTCAAAACATTTGTAGGGGATCTTTTTCCCTCTCGTCAATGTCCAAAATATGCATAGCTCGAGTCGATTGGGTGAAGTATGCGCGGGCAATGCCACAGTGTCGTGGGGATGCGACTGCGTTCTTGGAATATCTTACTCACACGCATCTGAGAACTGAAGGGAAGGAATCAAACGACAATTTTGCATTGAAAACAAAAGATGCTGGCATCGAAGCAAGCATAATCTCAGAGGCTTGTTCTGGAAGCGACAAAGCGTTTGTGTCAGGTGGGAGTCAATCAATACAACTGACTTGTGTCGAAGTAAGTCAGCGCGTATGCTCGTGTATTGGGGCAATAATTGGTCGTGAAATAGATCCCGATGAACCGTTTTTAGCAGCAGGACTTGATTCACTTTCAATGGTAGACGCATCTGCAGAACTTTCACGCGTGCTTCGTGTTGAGCTTCCTGTGACATCATTGTTTGACAACCCCTCCGCACGTGCCCTCACGCATCATGTTGAAAGTCTCCTGAAACCCAAAGATTATCTGGCGGCAAATCAAGAAAGTCCAAAAGATATCCAGGAATTTACTAGCAGCGACAGCATAGAAGCAGTCATGAGTGGATTTGCAAGTGCAGGTGGAGGCAATGTGGACAACGGCGCGCCTTGCGAAAAATCAGAAGTGATTCCTCATGCAAGATGGGATGTAGAAGCCGAGCCAGGACAATTATTGCTCCATACAAGATTTGGTGCCTTCCTACCAACACCAGACTTGTTTGATACAGAATTCTTTGGTTTTTGCGCCGCTGAAGCAGTCTGGGCAGATCCACAGCAGAGACTAATTCTTGATGTCGTCAGCGTTCTCGATGTAAACAAAACATTCAATAGCTCTGCCCATGGCGTATATGTTGGGATTGCAAGTCGAGATTATGATTTGATACTCGAAATAGGGTTTATGACAGAAAGCTCGTTGTCATCAACAGCGTCGTCGTTGGCAGCTACGGCGACTTTTCCTTCCGTTGCATCTGGTCGTGCATCATATGTCTTCGATTTTACTGGTCCATCCATTGCCTTTGATACCGCATGTTCATCTTCACTTGTTGCTGTGAAAGCTGCATCATTCGATGTCTGCCATGCTTACATGTCTACCGCAATAGATGGAGCTATCACCACCGGTATCAATGTGATTTTATCGCGTGAAGTAACCAGCGCATTTCAGATGGCTGGCATGTTGTCACCTTCTGGCCGGTGTCGCACACTAGATATGGGCGCTGACGGATATGTTCGTGCAGAAGAATGTCGTGGATTCACACTTAAGAAGCTGTCGTTGGCTTTGAATGAGTTCAATTTGAGGAACGAATTGCTAGCGACAAACTGGGTGTTACTAACTGGGGTATCGGTAAATCAAGATGGACGAAGTTCATCACTAACCGCTCCACACGGACCAGCCCAGACCGCTACGATTTGTTCTGCATTATCAATGGCTGTCGTCGCAAACGGGAGGTTACGTGACTTATCGTTGAACAAGGAGTATGGATTTCCATACTCCGTACTTCAGATGCACGGCACAGGAACACCACTGGGCGATCCGATTGAAGTTGGTGCAGCCCGCACTGCACTTCAACACACTGCGACTGCAGAAATTCCAACAGCACTCGAGACCTCGAAGTCATGGGCGGGTCATGCAGAACCTGCTGCAGGGGCGATAGGCATTTTCACACTTTGTTGCACTGCTGCATCCCGTGTACTCTATGGGAATGGGATCGCACTCCGAACAATAAATCAGCACGTCGCAGTGATGCTTGACACCAGGAAGATCTTTTCCAAAACAGTGCCATCAAATATGTTTACCGCTACGCGGCAACAGACAGCACTTGTCGCGCCAATGACCATTTCTGGAGTGAGCGCGTTTGCATTTCAGGGAACAAATGCACACGTATGTGTTAGCATGGAATCAACATATCCTAAGATATATAGCAGTGGATACCTTGGATCTCGGTCAGGGACAGCTTCAATTAAAATTCGTTCTCGTGCCTGGGCTGTCCCACCTCGACGCCCTATGGTTGATATTGTCAGTGTCAAGCAGGATATTTGTGCAGCAGTTTTCAAACTTTGCGTCACAGACGCTAAACCTGCCACAAATTTAGCCTTTCACGACCATCGTATTCTTGGGCGTGCAATCTTTCCGGCGGCAGGCATGTTTGGTAGTGTGTTCGACACACTTGAAGTTGTGAAATCACACACTGCTGCACGAGAGAGTTTAGGGAATACATCAGCGCTTTCAGGAGTGACGATTCCTGCTCCACTTACTTTGACAACATCTAAAAACGTCCCTGAATCGAAAATCGATGCTAGACTCTGCTCGAATATTACTTACCTGCCTGCAGAAGGTTGTGTTTTCATCGCGTCTACGAAATTAAAAGGTCCACACACGAAACATTTTACTGGAAGGGTGCAACTATCAGGGGCAGGAGAAAAAGCATCTGGAAAACAGTCAAAAAGAGCAAAATATAATTCTTCGTTTCTTCCCGAGTGTGCGCGTTCAATGCATACAGTTCCAATAGATACTATAGCCGCATATATCGTGTTCGCAGCAAAAGGCCTGCAATATGGGCCAGCCTTTCGTTCACTTCACAACATTCGGAGTGCTGAATCTCGAGGCGAAAATATGGGTAACTCACAGGGAGGCATAATTGCACAAGCTGATCCACCTGACTCGTGTAACTCAGGCGTAATGGCAAGCATAGTCGATGGTTCCATGCAGCTTGAAGCACTTTCGAATTCGTCGACGGCGGCTTACATTCCTACCGACGCTAAGTGCGTTTTCTTCCATGTTGATGTAGATGGTGGACTCCTCGACAGAACGTCGTTGAAGGGCACCTCTGTGCTGTCGGCGAAAAAATCAGAACATTTTGCATCACAGAATGGTGGCATACCTCAACTTTGTACCAAACAGTCAAATGGTCTCCGAATGTCAGATCATAGGTGTGAAATACCACACGAGGGTGCAGGTGCACATAACCTCGTACGTATTCTTGGAATGAGGTGCAGATCACTTGGAAGAACCACATCAACGAGTATTGATTCTGTACTGGCAGGAAAAGCGCGACCTGCACTTCATTCACATGGCCATGTTCTTGAACCTCAAGCTCAAGTAGCGCAAGTGGAAAGAAGCATATGCGTATGTCGCAACCTAATGACACACTCGCATTTTCTGACACCAAAAATATGCATACTAGATCGCCTGTCCATTTCCCCAGAGCTGCGGGGAGCAACAGCAACAGTTGCTGCAGTTCAGCTTGAGGTGCAACCTTGGTCATCATCGGAACCGTCACAACTTGGTCTTTTAATGCACAATTCGGTAAAGAATATTTGTGCACGGAAAAGCCATACAAGTGTCAGTGCTATCGCACGTTCAATTGCACTCGAACGACCAAACACGGGTGCGGGCGACGCTTTCTCTAATGTTAAGACTTCAGACAGTGGTGTACTTTGTGCTCAAACACTTTTACCGATTAGTAGCCAATCCAGCGCTTTGTCAAACTCAGGACAAAATGTCACATTTGGAAGGAATACTTGTGCAAAAAGTAGTTGTTTTCTTGCGAAACTCTTGAACGCAAACTTCACTCTTCGGGCAATTGAAAGCATAGCTAATACCACATCGTGCCAAAATCCATCACGTTCATATTTTTCTTTTGGAGCTGAAGGCTTTGTGGACATCGTTGGCGGCACAGGCACCCTTGGAATGCACGCCACAGGTTGGCTCATAGACTCCTGTGCTCGCGCTGTAAACCTGCGCAGCCGGAGCGGGCGCAGTTTGAAGTCAACTGATTATAATTTGCAACAAAATGACATACTGAGTAAAACTGATAATGCTTCAGGGACTGTTGTCTCAATTATCAGACATGATACTACAGTGAGCATGGCATCCGAATCAATTATATCGTCGAGAGCCGGTGTTTTTCAATCTCCGCATAACCCTCCTGGAACACTGTTTCTGAATGCTGGAGGGGTACTTCAAGATGCACTCGCCAAAAACTTGACAGTCGGATGCTTCCGGGTGAGCTTTGCATCAAAAAAATGCCATGCCGCAGCTTCTAAAATTGTAATTATCGCACCTGGCGTAGAAACTTTATGTTCTTCCATTGCTTCTCTGCTTGGTGCTGCAGGCCAGGCAAATTATGCTGCCGCAAATGCTCGGCTGGATTCTACAGCTGGATGCGCACGAATGGTCGGCCGTGATGTTGTTTCTGTGCAATGGGGTGTGTGGTCTGGCAATACAGGCATGGGGATGGGAGCCGCGGCACGAGTAACGCAACTGGGACTCGGAGTGATACTGCCAGCCGATGGTGTTGTCGCCCTTTCCAACTTTGCATTCAAGGACTTTTCATTATCGAGGTGTAACATTGAACTTCTCTATTATCCGTTTGTCCGAGGACAGTCTGTGATGGCCGTGTCACCTTTAAATTGGAAAGTCATGGTAGAAAAACAACCGCCATCCTTGCTGCGTGGTGTGTTATCAAACATTGCAGCTAATGTTATCAACTTCGGCTCAGATGATTTACTTTTGATAGACCCACCATCCTCAAAGCGAGCATGTATTTCCATGCCAGCGAGAACAACTAGTGAAGTTGTTACAAGGCACAGGTCAATGAAAAATATTGAAGGAATTATTGCATCTGAGTGTGCTTCAATATTCAGCGGCACTTCCATAGATCGAGATGCACCACTAATGGACGCTGGTCTAGACTCATTAGGTGCCATCGAGCTCCGCACAGCGCTTTCGTCAAAGTTTGGTCTCGTCTTACCCGCAACGCTTCTATTTGATTATCCAACAATTTCCACCGTTGCGCTACACATTTCAAAACTTTTGGAAAGAACTTCAGAAACAGCTACTGCCACAACCCCACACACCTATTCTACAGAACACCACCTACAAGTAGATGTGTACCCTATTCGCGATGACACTACGAAAACTCGTGCATGGCTCCCTTCAGAAGATCATAAAAATGAAGTTGCAATTACTTTCATGTCCGGGAGAAGTGCGAGTGTTTGTTCAGCCTCAGATGTTGATTCGATCAGACAAGTGCCTTTGAATCGATGGGATAATAATGTGATAGGCACTTCTACGAACGAGAATTTAAAAGCGTCCGATATACAAGTAAATGGCCGGTATGGCGCATTTCTTGAAACCAGTGATATTGTTGAATTTGATAGAAATGCCGTTGGTATTAGAAGAGTCGCAGAGGCAATCTTTTTAGACCCTCGTCAGCGCATTCTCATTGCCGACGTTAGCGCGTTGTGGGTTGCTTCTAATATGGCGCGAGAAACTGCTGACGCTCGCAGACATGACAGACGAAATGCCGAATATCACTCTCCAAAGAGCTTCTATTCACACCTCTCTGGTGGCGACCTCGCTATGTTTATTGGCATCTCAGGAAAAGACTATGTGAGTTTCCTCGAAGATCATGAAGTGAATGTAGGGGCATTTACGGGGACAGGAAATGAGACAAGTACAGCATGTGGGCGTCTTGCGTTTTTATTTGACGCAACTGGGGCTGCGGTGACAATCGACACCGCATGCTCATCTTCACTTGTGGCTGTGAGTATGGCCTTGCGTCAAACGAATATATATCACAAATCTAAAGAATTCGCTGCTATAACAGCGGGCATCAGCCTGATGATAACGCCACGAATGCATTTGACACTTGGTCTTGCAGGGATGCTTGCGCCAGATGGTCGATGTAAAACTCTTGACGTGGCCGCAGATGGATATGGACGTGCCGAAGCGAGTCGTGCTTTACTTCTTCAAAACCAAAATGATCAAGGCATAAATCAGTCTGAAAACTGCATTCAAACGAGGTCCTTATTGATTACGGGATCTGCAGTGAACCAGGATGGGAGGAGCTCGTCCTTGACTGCACCAAATGGATTGGCTCAGAGTGCTGTTATTCATGCTGCAATGTTCGAAGAAGCGCAAACAAGAGACGGGGAAGATATTTTTACTAACTGTAACACATGTCGTGTTCTTGTTGATATCCTCCAGATGCATGGCACGGGGACACCCCTTGGAGATCCAATCGAAGCAAGTGCTGCATACAATGTGTTTCCCAAGGACATAATTATTCTTTTTGGATCAATGAAATCTTTCGTTGGCCACGCTGAGCCAGCGGCTGGTGCAGTGGGATTGACAGCACTGGCGAAGCATCTTTCGGAGCAAATGATACACGGCAACTGTCATCTTCGAACACTAAATCCACACGTAGCTGGAATTTTTACCCACAACCACGATGAACGTTGCAATCAGCACAACTTGTCCGCTGCGCCCGTAATGGGCACAACACGTTTACAGTCGTCAGTCACTTGTGCCAAACCTCGAGGTGGCACAAGTGCGTTTGCCTTCCAAGGAACGAATGCACACGTACGATTAATTTTCGGTTTTTCGAAACGCTTTAAGAACTTGCCGGTTCAACACGATTCTCATCTGTCTGCCTTTCGAACCTGTCGAATCGCCCTTGCGAGTAGCCATCGTGTATGGCCTGTCGTTGCAAATACACTTGTACAACAGGTCACTGTCTTCGATACAAATGAAAATGTCAACTCTCGATTCATGATCGTGTTTCCTCCGGAAGGCAGAAATATATTTTGGCCTTCAGACGGCTTACTTCTCTCTGCAGTAGCAACGACAACTGTTCTATGTCCATCTTCATCACCAGACACAGACATGGTCATGAGTGGCTTCCTCAGTCGAATAGTGCTCAATCGAAAAAAAATGTTTGGCTCTAACGAAAGGTTCTTGCATGTTGATGTAAACTTATCTGGCCATGTTTGTATTTCAAAACTGCTTGATGCTCAAGTGCATAGCGTCCCTTGCTACTCTAACAGATTCACTACTTGTAGTAGCACGCACGATAAAACAATTGTGCTTGAAAGGAACCCAATACTATCCATGAAGCAACATAACAGCATCAAAGTTGAAAGTTTTGTGAAACGTTTTATTCCTGACGTGAATAAATGTTTTTTGTCTGTGCCGCTTTCCGCCACCCTAGACCTCTGTAATAATGCTGAAACCGAACTCCGTGACGTCGTGGCCGTCGAAGCATACAAGATATGGAAAGAAAATGTTCGAGTTTCTAGAAATTTATCTACTTGTACCGGGTATTCTTTTAACAGTGGCAAGAGTTATCACGCTGCCATCCTTAATAACAATGACCAAACAGTTGCATCACTTTTTCATGCAAAGCCAGATATTTCACGACTGATGAACCCAGAGTTCTCTGCGAAGGGTGCGCCACCTCTCAGAACAAATAATTTGATGTACACTAACGCATGGCTTGCAACTCCTGAATCACCGGGTGAATATTTCCCCTTACTTTCCCAGGACAAGCACCAAACAAGTCGTATAACACTGAATATTCGTTCAAATATTCGTCCACTTGAAGTTGCTGCATCAGCACTCGCTGTGACACAATGTACATATTTTGCTTGCGTCGGTACATGTAAAACATCTTTAGCATCGCAAAACCTCACGCAAACTTCGAGCGGCGGTTTTCTTGCTGGATTGCTTCGGGTTAGAGCTGCGGAATTTGGCAACACGTCTGTGATGCATGCTTCTGGATTGCAAAAGTCATCAAAAAGAATGCATGTCGATCTCGAGGCAGTTGTAGGTGAATCTATGAATATAGAAACGGCGTGCTCACACGGAACATGGCGCAACCAGCAGGTATTTTATCTTCGATCTGGTAACAACTTACAAGAAGATGAGGAAAACTCAGAGCAAGAATCGATGTTCCCGCAATCGATATTTGTCGTGCCAAGAGGATCTTTTGGCAGGGATGTCTCTCACAACTACACATATTCTTCTTGTGCAGTCACTATCGTTGGCGGCCTGGGTGCACTTGGTGCATGCGTGTCCAGTTGGTTCGCTGGAACTCGTTTCGAAAAAATAAACAATCGTGCTTCACGCGATATCGCTTTGCTTGGCAGGAGTGGGCGATCCAAGGGATGGCCTCCAGCAGTTCACTTTTCTTGCAGTGGATCAATTTCCATTCAACGATTTGATGTTGCAAGTCGGTTTCCTGTCTTATTTGACATCTCCACCTTCACAGGGAGTCATTCCTCTGGATTTGCCCTCCAACAAAGTGTTCCTGTTGACAGGATATTCATACACGCCAGCGGAGTCCTAAATGATCGGATTTTTCCGAGGCAAAATCTTGCCACATTTCGTGAAGTGTGTTCCGCTAAGCTCTCCTTTCCAGACATTTCAACGCTTAGGAATCATGCCGGCCCGCGACAAGTTGAATGTGTGTTTTCCTCAATAGCTGCAATTTTAGCAAATCAAGGGCAGATGGCTTATGTAGCTGCAAATAACGAGCTTGATACTCGAACACTAATCGCTAATCAAGCTGGAACGCCTGCGATAAGCGTTCGCTGGGGGGCATGGGGGGAAGTTGGAATGGCAGCCGAAGCATATGACACTAAAAAGCAGGTAAAATGCGATGTTGTCTGCAGAAATTTGCTTAAGTTTGGGGTGAAAACGATGTCCCCTGAGCAGGGCATAGCTGCACTTGACGTCGTACTCCGACAACGACATGCTATTGTTATGGTAGCTTCCATGGATTGGGCTCAAGTATACAGAATGAGGCCTGATTTGAGGGCTATGCTCACCGAGGTCCGAGATGAGACTGCTCGCGAAGACACTTCTTTTTTTTCAACTTCCACAGAAAACAACTTGAACAACAAGACAAAAGAGAGCAACAAAGTCATTACAGTCTCAGCATGCGACAACATCGAACACTATGTCCTGAAAGCAGCAACGGAAGTAATAGGTTACGAGCCTGTCCGCGATCTACCCTTGATGGCTGCTGGTCTTGACTCTCTCGGCATCACTGAACTTTGCTCTGCTATCGCAACATATACAGGGAAAGAGATTCCCACTGCTACTTTCTTTAACCATCCCTCTGTTGCCGCCCTTAGCATTTTCTTGGCTTCCACCGACCAGGACGAGAATGAGTCAATGTCAATCAAGGAAACCTCGTCCAGGGATACATCACGAAAAGGACGATGTGATTCAACAGAGCCACTGTCTTCTTGGTCAATTCAATATAATCGCGATGACTTAAAACAACCTATGGCGACTGGAATATTTTCGAGCCATGGTCGCACAGTCACCGGCATCGAGCCAACATATATCAATGAAAATCATACCACAAGACTGATCTCATCGTCTCGTGAGCCATCAATACCACCAATAACGCGTTGGGATGTTGAATGGATTGATGCTGCCTCAGGAATTTTGTCAACAGTTTCCACACGTTTTGGCGCATTTTTGGGTGATATCGATCGTTTCGACGCCAAGGTGTTCGGAATGCGCTCCGGTGAAGCACGACGGGTTGATCCCCAACAAAGATTACTTCTTGAATCGACACTGATGTCGAAAATGCTTGCAGAGGCAGGAAACGGTACAAGACTCAAAGAATCCAATGTTGCCGTCGCTGTCGGTGTCCAACATATCGAGTACGCACTTTTAGACTGCAACGAAAATCAGAGCGTGGTGAACAATGTAAAAGATGACCCTTATGTTGCAACAGGGTCTGCCTTGAGTGTCGCGGCTGGCAGGGTTGCATATGTATTCAATTTTGGATTAGCCGCACTTTCAATAGATACTGCATGTTCTGCATCACTTATGGCGGTGCATCTTGCTGTTTCAGGCGCTCTTCATCTTCATTCCAGCGATCAGATAAGCTCTGATGCTTGGAGTACTTGTGCTGGTGTAAATCTGACGATCGGACATGCACACTTTGCTACAATCAAAGCGGCAGGAATGCTGTCATCAGATGGTCGATGTAAAGTTCTGGAGAAGTCTGCGGATGGATATGGGCGAGCTGAGGCTGTCGCCACCTTCATGCTTAAACATCATGTACGATTAGACACCCAAAGGTCAGACAATATAGGTTGCAGCGCACTCTTTAATGTTGATGCATCAGCAGCGAATCAAGATGGTCGGAGTTCGTCCCTAACTGCACCAAACGGTCTGGCTCAACAAATGGTGATCACAATTGCACACACCAAGGCACATACAGCATTGATCGCGCATCCAGATGTCTCTATGGGCGGTGTGTCTATGCATGGCACCGGCACGACACTCGGGGATCCAATAGAGTTGAATTCCTTAATTTCTGCACTTAGTCGGCAACAAAAACTTCTTGATATGTGCATTTCGCCACTTGTTCTTGCGGCATCAAAATCTCACGCCGGTCACTCTGAAGCAGCAGCCGGCGCTGTGGCATTGCTTCGAGTTGATGAAGAATTTGCTTCTCGACGTATTGCAATGCTGAATTACCTTCGAATCCTTAGTCCATACCTTGTCACTGAATTACGAGGACGCCAAACAAAATGTGAAATTTTCATCCCTCGCAACACCTCCGGCTGTGGATGTCAGCATGCTTCTGGTTTCGCGCGTGTTGGAATAAATGGGTTTGCGTTCTCAGGATCAAACGTTCATATAGCCACATCTTCAACCTCTGCTAATGAGGCGATGTTGCATCAAGTCCACGACGCTAGAATGGCATACAAAGTGAATTTCGAGAAGGAACAGCACTGGTCCCTGAAGGGCCCAAGAGGTGGTGTGCTTGCGGTTGCAAGAATGAGACACTGTACTTGTCCTCAAACGCATGATGAAACCTATGAAGCTTACTTTGCCTCGCCACCCGGGTGGATCCCTTCCAATGGGTCAATTGAACAGCCTGTATCATTTCCTCTTGTTTGGCTTGGTGCCTGTGCTCAAATCGCACACTTAGCAGTTCCCCTCAATAATACTAATGTGTTTCTTGCTGGTTCTGTCGTTCCTGCAGAAAGAATAATTGAAATGAAAAATACAAATACTTTTCACATAAACGTGAACATATTGTCAGGGTTGATAGAAGCGGGGACACAAAGTGGACAAATTATCGCGAGAAGTTCCGTACATTTCGCTCATTTGATGACATGCGCGTGTCTAGCGTGTCTAGTAGCGACGCAGCGCAAATATCAGGGAATTATACAAAAAATCAATACTACGTCTTTCAGAGATGTCTTTGTTGCTGAGCTTGCCATTCCCAAAAATCCATACAACGACTGTGGTACATGGACTGCAGCTGCAGTTCATGCTGCGAATGACATTATAACAGCTCAGCAAAGAAAGGTTGAATTGAATAGATGCCTTACTCTGGACACATACACCCTATTTCAGCGTGACTTACCAGCATCACCATCAACTGGGCTGAAAAATAATACTGATTGTGTGCAGATTCATGGGGCGGTGTATCAACGGTCAAACGTGGTTCAAAAGTATCTGTGCACAGCAACAGTTGCATGTGAGCCATGTGGTTATGCGGACGTGACAGTTTTACCACATCACAGGAGTATTGCTAATACCACGTGTGATACTCACAGCATTAGCGATCTTAATGACATGGAAGCAACAACAACTCTCACAATCGACTCACGGGCAAAAAACAACCCTAAACCCACGTTGCAAAACAATATACTTGAGAGAATCCTTGACGCTGTTGAAGAAGTTGCTGGCGTGCCTGTACACTCTAATGAATATTTGACAAACGTGGGCATAGATAGTATTGCAGCGGTCGAGCTTGCTACTATGCTGCAGTCATCAATGGGGATTACTCTCGATATACCAGAAATAGCCAGTGCACCCACAGCGACGGTAATCTTTGAGCGGATCGTTACCACTATGGAACTTTCAAAGATTGGTGGAGAAAGACAACCAGCGGCTGCTGGGTTCATCGAGCCACCAGTGACAGAATCGGCTGTCTGCAGCGAAATCCAAAGTCAACCAGTCTTCCCTGATCTATCACCGACCGACATGCTGATCAAATCCCTGAAGCCTGAAAGTAATGCCCATCCTTCACTATTTCTTGGTGCACCAGCATTTGGTGATGGACAAATCGCATATATGAGACTTGTAAGTGAATTACAGCTCGGTCGCCACCCTGTGCATACCCTTGAGCGTGACGTTGCCGCACGCCCTTGGCCTGAGGTGGCAACGGCGCATGCGCGTATGATTAATTCTTCACAGCCTGAGGGTTGTATCGCCGTCGGTGGCCACTCACTCGGTGGTGTTCTTGCCGTGGAGTCAGCGATGACGCTGGAGTTCGAGTTTGATCGAGAAGCGATATGTATCCTTTTTGACGCACCACACCCGGTGCAGTTCAAATCAGAATGGAACGATATACGTACTCCTGGCAGTGCTCCTGCAACAAGTAGAGCTCCAGGAATTCAACAAAATGATATACGAAGACCACAACAGTTGCAAGATTCAACAGGTCTCGCGTATATGGAAGTTGCGCTAGCATCGTTTCACTACGACACAGGGGTCGCTGGATGGTCATCCATGTCACGTGATGAAAAATATTCTTTATTTGAGGCAGTCACATTCCAAGCACTTGGGCGCCGCATAGATGCTAAGCTAATGGACGAAGAGATCAGCGCAGGGCCATACGCTAATCAATGGAACAGTGGAATCATCCACAGCAGAAACTCAGGACAGATGGACATGTCCTCGTGGCAACTTGTTTGTGGTCATCCAGAATCAAGTGCACTTTGCCGGTTGAGAAGCAAAGTTTTTACTTATAAAGCTGGCGAAGAGAACGATGCACTGTTCGCCACTGACGTGGTGATGAACAATCAACCTGATGAAAAGAGGAACGTTGACCCGCTCGTATGTGAACCTAATCTATTCGGTGATTCTCCATCAGTTTGTCTTCAGTCTATCGGTGGATATGCATGGGTACTTGCGTGCGATAATGTTGAAGTCGTGCATTGTCAAGGTAATCACATGAACATCCTGACAACGATGACAGATGGGGGTGATCTCGAGGACACCATAATACCACATCTGTCAGCAGAGCTTGATAGCGTATGGTATGATGTTCATGTTCATGACATCTCTTGTACAAGTAAGCAAGACGTTTTGAAGCCTTTTGTTAGTCTAGAGAGAAACAAACACAGCTTTTCCTCCCTCACAGCCTCTTGCATTCACTCAGTGCTCAAATCAGTTACTGCAGAAGAGGATAAGGCCGATGAACATTTTCTAGAGTATGCTTGGGCTGTTGATGAATGGCATCTCCCAAAACATAGCCTTCCCCTTTGGAAACAAGTTGGTGTACGCATCGTGTCAACTTTTAAATCAAGAGACGATCGTTGTGATAATGGTCACTGTCGTGTGGAGCCCGAAGTCAAGATTCCGAACCTAGATGCATGTGTTGGAAGGGTGATATTAGGACTGAACGAGAAATCCTGGTCTCTTACGCGTGGGCAAGCAAGTGATTGCGCCTCTTGTGAGCGGCCCAACGTTGTCCACCATTCACCGCCAGTGGTAATTGTTTTTATACAGGACCTTATGGAAGGAATAGAACGTTGGTCCCCCGCAGCACTCAAGGCGACTGTGCCAGTTATCGGAATTCACCTCCCGTCGAGATTGCTAGCTGGACACTCTTCTTGTTCGGAAAATGCGAGCACAGATTACAAGGATGACAAAACTGGCAGGCAAATACATATCCGTGAAGAGCACGCTGCAGCTGTCGTCCTCGCCTCTGTGCGCGCTACATTATTAACAGAGTTCCAACAGAAGAATATATCAGGCATCACATTTGCTGCGCTGTACGATACGCCTGCTGCGCGCGTAGCATTTAATGCGGCTGTGCAGTGTCGTATGCGAGGCGATATTGATGCCGCTGCATTTACTTTTGGGAGCACGGAAAAAGCAGATATTGACGAGCGGTGGTTTGATTTTTTCAGAGTTTCTGATGACACTCATAAGTACGGTGCTTTGTATCAGATGTCTGCTGCTAAATATGCAGAGCAACACACAGCTAAATATAATCTCTTCATTCAGCAACGACATGATGTGAATACTAAGTGTATGACAGTTGCAGAACGGCCCGGAGAGATTACACCTCTCGAGTGGGATGCTGCTTTTTCAGCTGAAGTATCGTCTTTCGACTCGTTGCTGAAAAAAGTCAAAGACAGTTTTCACTTCAATATGAGTTAGTTGCCTGATATATAGCTTATTATTAGAAGCAGTAAGGTACTATGTATCGTAGTACCAGCCATTGGGAGTGTCGCGTCCTTCTTCTGCTAAATCGTTATCGTTGCAGTTCTTGACGGCGACGAAATAAAACCCATACTGATGCAAATACCTACCTTTTCCAACACTTCCGTTGGCATAGCGTCGTTTCTTGGAAGTTAAACGCCAAAATTGCAAAACCTTATGGGCTGGCACGACGGCAGAATTGGCTTGAGCATGCTCAGGGTCGGGGTTCGTACCTTGTGTCGGGGCCGCGTCCGCGTTGCTGCCCAGCATGGCGACATCCGTGTCTGCATCCGAGATAGATGTGGTGGCGGGATCACTCTTGTCTTGTTGAGCATCAAGGGGAACATCAAGAGGATCGACATCAACATCATCGTCGTCGTCGTCGTCATCGATATCATCATCATCATAAGAAGCAGCTTCGGCAAAAGCAGCAGTACCAGCATCAGGAGCATCAGGAGCATCAGGAGCATCAGGAGCATCATCAGTAGCAGCGGGAGCAGCGGGAATATCAACAGCGACATCAGCGGGATCAGCGACAGGGTCATGGTGAGCAAGATACTTAGTAAACCATTTCTTCCAGGTCGATGTCACACCTCTCCAATTAATGGGTCCAGTGCGAACCTTGGGGAGAATGCCAAGATCCACACCGACTTTAACAGCATCCACGTGAAGCTCTCCGAAGTTCTCCTTGTAGCTGTCGAAGTCCAGTTTCTGAAGCGCGCCCTGGATAAAACGTGTAACATGCACTTTGTTGCTTGCATACCATCCGGGGTTCTCAGGTGTGATGCTGCTCTGCACCGCCGCCGCGTGTTCGTTCTTGAAAGTTTCAACAGAAAACGCACTGTCCTTTGTATCTTCGAGAGCCTGCTTGAACGCCGCATCTTCCTTCTCATCGTCATTTGACCTCTGGGCCCGAATCCTGGCCGACTGGTTCGCGGCGGTCGCGTTCCTCCTAGTTTGAGTATCCAAAACGTCTCGGAGACTTCTTTGAAACCTTCATGTCCACATACGATGTTTTCTTTGGGGTGAGGTGGGTAGGACTTTTTGCGTTCCTTATGAAAGGCAACAGCCATCATTCTCATTTTCCAGGTGACCATCCTAACACCGTCATCCGGCTGCTCCCCAATAGGCAGGAACGTGCCCGCTTTCTCGCCACACATAAAGATTTTGAGAAGGAAAGGCAGACAGTTAGTGAAAAAAGTCGTCCATCTGTCCCACAGACCTTGCTCTTCAGCTGTTGGTTTTCGTCCAGTCGCAGCGGTCGGAGGTGAAATTGATATAACAGGTGCATCATTCTTCTTCTTCAAGAAGCAGTCCAGATATACGATTTGTACCCCATCCTCTTCAGTTGGTTGAAGTGAAGTCGCATAGCTTGATGGCGTCATCAAGTCATAATGCGATTCAAGTTTTTCGCTAAATGTGACAAGTAGATACTGTAATGAATAACAACGCTCGCGACGTGTAAAAACGATCACCCGAGTGTGTGATTTGCTGGGAAACCCTCGCGTGACTTCAATACGAGAACGAAATCCCTAAAATCGCCGCACAATTATAAAGCCATTTTAGGGATTTCCTT